>Ga0207433_10004472_pt1 | contig 25737 bp, 28 predicted proteins | sample YelNatPaOPGAMG01_FD_187559 | JGI IMG/M metagenome (GOLD analysis project Ga0207433, IMG submission 187559) | Hot spring thermophilic microbial communities from Obsidian Pool, Yellowstone National Park, USA - OP-RAMG-01 (SPAdes) (version 3) | ecosystem: Environmental > Aquatic > Thermal springs... | reverse complement strand
CTGGTTGGAGGAAAAGAGCTGATTTTTAAATTTTCAACACTCCATCTTTCACCTTTAATACTTATGTATGCGTCAAGTCCAAATTCTATAAAGCTTTTAATTAAATTCCTTTTAAACCCGGAAGGTCTTAAATAAGTTATTTCCAGATTTTCCAGTGTTCCAAAAGACCTTCTGTTATAACACTCTTTACCCTTCCACTCAGAAGCCCACGAATATCTGCTTTCCATTTCAAAATTAGGTATAAATCTCTTTGACTCATTCTCGCCCAGCAATATCTCCTTAGCAGCCCTCGTTTTAACACTTAAAAAAACGGATAAAATGAATAAAATGACAGCAAACAGAACCCAGGCTCTGGCAAAAAACAGGAAAAACCTCTTTTTTATTAACAAATCGTTATTAAATAAATGGACTCTGTAATTATTTTTTAAGAAGTTCTCAGAAAATTGTTTTAATGTAGCTGCCGGAGACGATGATTCAACATAGAAGCGATTAATATAAAAATTATAGCCCATTAATTTTTTACCTGAATTTCTCGTAGTGTTATCACAACAAAATTTAACGCTTTGACCTCTTATTTTCTTTCGGAATTTACGGCTTTTTAGAGGCTTTACTTTTCAAAAAAGCTTGACAAGACAATTTTGTTATGATAAAATTATCACAACAATGGCATTTGTAAGGAAAATAAAAATAAGAGATAGAACCTATCTTGTAGAGGTGGAGGGATACAGGGATAAAGATGGGAAGGTGAGACAGAGGTTTCGTCGGTATCTCGGAAAAGTAGAAGATGGTAAACTAATAGAGCCTAAGTATAAACGATTAGAAATTAAAAGGCTGTTTCCTGCGGGTATTCAGTTGATGGTGAAGGCGCTTGCAGAGGAACACGGGATAAGTGTAGATAATAGACTGCTTTGTCTTGCCACGATGCATCTAATAAATCCATCCAGTTTAAATCAGGTAACGAAGAATTTTTTGAGGTTTGGTCTGGATACCTTTTTTGGAGATATATCCAGGTCTCAGTTTTACACATCATTGGATATGGGGGAAGAAGAGATATACAGGCTTGAGATAGAACTCTATCAGGGTGTGAAGAAGGCGAGGTCAGTAATATTTTATGATATAACTTCAATATATTTCTATGGGAGTTCCTGTGCTTTAGCGAAGAGGGGGTATAATCCAAAAGGGATGCTACCACAGATAAATATAGGACTTGCTGTGGATAGAGAAGGGATTCCTTTATTTCACAAGATATTTCGTGGAAATGTTCATAGTGCATCTACACTTTATCTTTTTATAGAATGCCTTAAAAATGCTGGAATAAAGGGCTGCATGCTGATTTTAGATAGGGGGTTTTTCTCAATGAAGAATATCCAGCTGGTGACCGAGAGTGATTATCACATTATAGTTGGTGTTCCATTGAGGGGTAGGTTTAAGGTTATGATGAAGAAAATTAGGAAGGAGATGAGGAGTATAGTTCTTCTTAAAAGCACATATATTTATGTTAAAGAAATCCCGTGGGAAGGAGGGAAGCTTGTTTTTTGTTATAATGAAGGTGAGGCTTCTAATTTGAAAAACCTCATTTTGAGGAGGAGAAAGAAGAAAGACATTGAGTTATTGGGATGTTATGCTCTTTTCTGTTCAAATAGGGATTTAGAGACAAAGGAAGTGGTGAAAAGATATTTTGAAAAAGACCTTATAGAGAAGAGTTTCAGGTCGTTAAAATCTGTGCTCGGGTTGAGTCCTGTGAGACACTGGTTAGAATGGCGAATAAACTCCCATCTTTTTGTATGTTATCTTTCCTATCTGATACTTAAACTTTTAGAGAGAAAACTATCAAAAGAGGACATTTCTGTGTTTACAGCCCTTGATGAATTAAAATATGTATACAAACTTGTTACAACTGAAGGAATAGAAAAAATAGTGGCGACCACTAAGATGCAAAAAAAGATATTAAAAATTTTGAAAATAAACATCTAAAAATTGTTGTGATAAAAAGTTAAGAAATTCAGGTTTTTAATATCGGGCTGAGGTTTTAAAAGCCATAAGGCTTTTTTAATTGGATAGGAAAAAAGAATTGAAAACACTATAATAATAAGAAACGAATTTATTGAACATCCTACATGCCCGATTAAATAAGAAATTACACCCTTTCCCCCAAGTTCCGGGCTGGAAAAAGAGAACATAAGGATCAGATAAAAAATAATTGCAAAAACCACAAATAAAAATAAATTTTCTGCTTTCAAAATTTGAAAGATCTTCCTTTCCCTTTTACCCATTTCTCATACTCTTCTTTAATTTTTTTTACATCAAGAATTATTTCATTTCCCTCCACATCAAATTCCAGCGGAATAGGATTACATCCTCCGCTCTCCCCTACTGTAAGAATGGGAATTGGAGTTCCACAGTATTTACAGAAGAGGTCTCCTCCAAGTTGCGCATAACCTTCGGGTTCACATATTTCGCAGGCATCAAGAGCTATTCCAAAATTTCCATCCGGCTTTTTAATGACAAGGAATCTTATGAATTCACCATCTTTTTCAAAAAAGAACTTGTGAAGGAAACCATCGGATATATTTATTGGTCCCCCGGAAATTTTTAATACAATTTTCCCATTCTCATCTTCAGTTACTCTGTAGGGAATAGGGTCATATATGCTTACTTCTTCCTTTTGAAATCTTATAAAGGAAATAAGGACGAACAAAATTACAGCTACTATAAAAATACCCCCGATGGATTTTTCTCTTTTCACATCATAAATTTTTTTTCTCAATGAAGGAGTAGGAATTTCTGTCATCCATTCCACTGGAATTTGTTCTTTTAATAAAAAAACTATCCCGGGCAAAAGAATAACGATTATAGAAATAAACAATCCCGTATCTTCTTTAAATATAAAGTTCACTAACTTCCAGAAAAAGGACTTAAGATATGGATGATCCGGCAGACATAATGTGACAATAAAAGTATGAACTATATCGTGGGATGTTTTTATTATTCTATTTACTAATTGTTGAAAAAGAAAATGTTTGCTCATTCCTGTGTTCCAGAAGGTTAAAGAAAAAGCTCCTGTGACATAAAAAAAGGCATGATAACGGTCCTTCCCATATATTTTTTTAAGGTCAGTAATTGCAACGAATACTGTTTGACACAACCCTATAAGAGGTAATACAAAGAAGTAAAAAGGAGGCTTCCCCTTCAAAAGAAGAATTTCTTTTAAATAAAATCCGACAACAGAAGTTTCATTCAGAATTAAGGATATAATAAAAACCGAATTTAAAAAAATTAAGTATCCCTTAAAAGGTTGTGACACATAAAAGGAAAGGGTCCATAGAAAAAAAACAGATAAAGCAGAAAAAATCGCAACCATATGAAATAAAGCGGGTGAAAATAGATTGGTGAGAAAAATGGGAAAAAGCAATACAATCTGGAGCAAGGTGGTAACAAATAGAAAAAGCAGTTTTTTTTCTCTCCAGCTAAGAGAAGATAACAACAAAAGAAAAAAATATTTTATAAAGAATGTAAAAAAAATCATAAACATCTTAAAATACCATCTTCTAAAAGCAGGGTTCTATCTCCCCACTTAGAAATATATGGATTATGGGTAACCACTACAACAGTAAGTTGCATTTCTTTTTGTAAGTCTTTCACAAGGTTCAAAAAAATCTCTGTATTTTCTCTGTCAAGATTACCCGTGGGTTCGTCTGCAAGAAGTATTGCCGGTTTATTCACAATTGCCCTTGCTATTGCGACTCTCTGACATTCTCCACCCGACAATTGTGAAGGATAATGGGAAATACGGTGTCCCATTTTTACCTTTTTTAAAATCATCTCCGCTTCAAATTCGTCCGGTATGGAATGCATAAACTGCGCCAGCATCACATTTTCTAATGCTGTCAGATAAGGTATTAAATGGTACTGCTGAAAAATAAATCCAACATTCTCTGCCCTCCATTCGGCGAGTTCGTCTCCACTCATTGAATTAAGTTCCTTCCCCCCGACTATTACCTTTCCGCTGGTAGGAATGTCCAGTCCTGCTATAATGTTTAAAAGGGTAGTCTTTCCCGACCCTGATGGACCCATTATTGTCACCCATTCTCCCTTTTCTACAGTCAAGCATACATCTTTAATGGCTTTAATCTCACCATAATTTTTGCATACTTTCTCAAGTTTTATTATTTCCATGTCTCATTCACCCCTTATAATTTCTGCGGGTTTTAGCCTTAGAATTAAATAGATTCCTAACTTCGCACCTTTTAGGGAATAAGTTTTAGCCCGAGGATTTTATTTATTTCTTCCACCTTTTTTGGTATCTCACTCAATCCCATCTCACCATCACTATACCGCACAAGATAGACATTTGAAAGCTCAAAAAGAATTTCGTTCACGGACATCTTCCCAACAAGTCCCCTCTCCCTCATCATCTCAAGAATCTTAAAATAAAAATACAGCGATATAAATGAAATGAAAAAATAACCCCTTACCGCATCATCATTTGAAAGATAAATCTTATCGTTCTCAAGCTCATTCTTCATCGCATCAAATGCCATCTCAACATCTTCCCTCTCTTTGTAAAGAAGATATATCTCCTTCGCAGGCAAATCTATATTTGAAAGGATTGCTATCTTCCCAAATTTCTTCCTTTCCCTATTAAAATCCGCCCTCTTCCTCCTCCCTTCTTCAATCATCTCAATAAATGTCGTCTCCTCCTCTGCCCTCAATTTCACATCCTCAAAAAGGTAAATAAACATCTCGCCATACCTCATCCTTCCACAATTTATACCCCTCTTCCTATAAGAAAATAACTCATTTAATCTCTCCTCATACTTTATTATCTTGAAGTTCCTGCGGAGCGGAAGAATAAACTTTATCTCCCTCTCCCCCAGTAGCTCGGGAAGATAATAAGAGGCAAAACCCCTATCCAATACTACAATGTGATTACTCAAATCCATCTCTTTTATTATATTTTTCAACGCCTTTACATCCCTTAATGAGCCTGGCAGAGCTTTAAGAGCAACAGGAAGCCTCCTCTGACTCGAGAAGATGAGCAGAAAGTTTACCTGCTTCAGGTAAATATGTCTGGTATTATATCCCTTTTCAGCCAGACGCAGATTTTCTGATGATGAAACAATAGAACTTAAATCAAAAAGGAGCTTCTTACTCCCATTTAATAAATACTGGAAGAATTTTTTCTGCGCATCCCAGTTCGCACCTATAAATCGGAGTTTCTCGGATAGAACATTTGGCGAAAGGGATACTTCCATCTCATTTGATAAATATAGCTTCTCCCATCTGCTCTTCATTAGCCTCAAAGGAGTAGAATTTAAACACCTTATTATCCCCATAGCAATGATTTCCTTCCAGTCCAATTCAAATGCTTCCTTAAGGGGAGGAATAATCTCTTGAGCTATCTCAATGAGAAACTTTGCATTCCCATATTCATAAATTGAACGAACATCCCTTTTCTTTCTGCTCCCTTCAATAACCCCTTGCGGTGTTATCTTCCCGATGTATTTAGAAACTTTCTTTCTCCTTTTCTCCCCCTTGACCCATATGGTAGTGGATTCATATAAGTAGGTGTTCTTCCCAATCATCTTCACCTCCAATGCCTTACCCCTCTTTCTTCTCTCCCTCTTAAGAATGCTTTTAAGCCAATTTCCCATTTATTCCCTATTAGGGGATATATCATTAAAAAATCCTCTTGTCAAGTCTTCACAGAAAAAAGAGGTAGATATAGAACTATTGCGATAAAATGGGACTTTTTAGAAAACAAGTAAGAAAAGAGAGGAAAATTTAAAATTTATCCCCTATTTATTCCCTAAAATAATGAGGAGTTAGGGTTTGAAAATAAAAAGTCACGAGGCTATAAAACTTTTCGTCAAAAAGTCTGGAAAATACGACGAAATGGTCATAAGGAAGTCGCTTACCTATTTTGAAGATGCAGAAAAGGAACCAGAAATACCTCTTTTTAAGAAAGCTGGATGGAATTCAATAAAAAAATTTTTCATAAAAGAGTTTGCGAGAATATAAGGGATAGAGCGGAAAGTTTTTACGAATTAATTCTCCATCACGGAATGCATCCTTGCAATTGTTTTTTGAAAATACCCCTATAAGTTGATAAAATTATTTTTATGGAAAAGAAGACACTCATAATTCAGACTGCTTTTCTCGGAGACCTTATTCTGACCGAACCCCTTATAAGGTTGGTTAGAGAAAGGTGGAAAACTACTCCTTTTCTCCTTATAAGAAAGGGGCTTGAGGGTCTAACAAAATTTATGGATGGGGTTGAGGTGATTTCCATTGATAAAAGGGGGGTTAATTTTCTTAACACACTCTCTATTGTAAGAAGGGTGATGAGAGAAAGGTTTGATTTCGTCCTTTCGCCCCATCGCTCCTTCAGAAGCGGGCTCATTGCAAGGGGAGCGATAAATGCGGTAAAAATAGGATTTTCTAACTCAGGGGGATTCTGGTTTTACGATGTGGTAGTCCCTTATGAAGGGGAGCATGAGGTGAAAAGGGTCCTTTCCCTTCTCAAACCCGTTGAGAAGGAGGAATTTGGAATAGTTCCACCGGTGTTTAAACTTGAAGAACCTGACATTGAAAATGGAAGAAGGATTTTGAGAACGAAAGGGATTGAAGATGGATTTATAGCCATCTTTCCTGGTTCAAAATGGAATACCAAAAGGTGGCTTCCTGAGGGATTTGCAGGGCTGCTCAACCTTCTCAAAAAAAACGGTTTTTCCCTCGTCATAGTTGGTTCGTCGGAAGAAAAGGAACTATGCGACAGAATTGCAAAAGAGACAGAAGTAAAAAGCCTTGCAGGTGAGACATCAATTGAGGATTTGATTTCTATCTCCTTCCATGCAAGGGCAATAATCTCAAATGATAGTGCTCCTGTTCACATAGCATCAGCCCTTGACAAACCTGTTGTAGCAATTTTTGGTCCAACTCACCCTTCTCTCGGGTTTTATCCCTTGAGCAAAAAATCAGCAATAGTTCAGAACGAAGAACTTCCGTGTAGACCATGCAGTCTTCATGGAGGAAGAATTTGTCCGGAAAAACACTTTCTTTGCATGAGAGCCATTTCTTACCATCAGGTTTACTCTGCCCTTCAATCAATTTTATGAAGGGAATAAAAAAAAGGGTGAGAAGGTGCTTTGCTTACTTCGGAATAAAGACAATTCTTTCAGCCCTCAAAATCGTTCCGAAGAATTTATGGCTGAGTGCGACAGGGGTTCTGGCATCTATTTTGAAAATTCTATTTTCAAAACAGACGAAAATAATTAAAGAAAACTACAAAAGGGTATACGGAAAAGAACCTTCTAACGGGTTTGTAAATGAGTTTTACAGAAATCTGATTTATGGCTCACTTGAGGTCGTTTATGCGGAAAAAAAATTTCCCGATGGGTTTGAGTTTCTGGTTGATGAGGGGAAGCTGGAAATCATAGATGAACTTATAAAAAATGGGAAAAAAGTGGTATGGGTATCAGGGCATATAGGGAACTGGGAGCTCCTTCCTTTTTATTTTTCTTTAAAGGGATATAAAATTTCAGTGCTTGCAAGAAGGTTATACGATGATAGGCTAAACGAAAGGCTTGAGAAATTCAGAAAGAAGATGGGAGTTAATGTTATATACAGGGAAGAGGAAAAAACGGGCTTCCAGCTTGTAAGGGCTTTAAAGAGAGATGATATAGTTGGTTTTCTCGTTGACCAGAATATAAAGAATGTGGAATCCATTGAATCTCCATTCCTCGGAATTCCCTCAACGACACCATCTGGATTTGCGAGGATAGCAATGGATTTTTCACTTCCTGTAATCGTTGGGGTTAATATAAGGATTAAGCCGTTCAGATTCAAAATTCTGATATCAGACCCGATTTTTCCAGAGGGTAAAACCGAGAAAGAGATGGTTGATGATGTGAATTCAATCCTTACCGATTTCATAAAACTTTCTCCAGAACAATGGATGTGGATGCACAGGAGATGGGGATGAGGTTTATGCTTTTCCTTCTTATTGCCTGCATTTCTTGCGAAAAATCCGTCTCTCCCGTAGTTTATCCAGATGGTTCTGAAAAAATCGTTGAGGTGAAGGGTGTGAGAATTGAATGGACTGATGGAAAAAACAGGGTATCCGCATTTCCGTATGAGGTGACATATTCTTACAACACAGGAGATGCCTTCTTTTCGTCCCTCACCGGGGTTATAACGAATCCATCGGGAAAGAGGTATTTTGTGGAAGCGGAAAGGGGAATTTATAGAGATAAGTCAAAAGAGGGAGAAGCGGAAAATGTCATTGTAAAGAGCGATGATGGGTATTTCAGGGGAGAATCTCTTATCTCCTTTTTTTCACAGCCCGCAACAATTGTAGTGAATAACTGTGCGGGAAACTATGGCAAATTTTCCATTTCTGCTGAAGAGTGCAGGTTCTTTACGGAGGAGGGAATAATCGTTTTTTCGGGAAATGTTAATGCGACCGTATATAAGGTTGAAAAATGAAGGCATTGACTTTTTTTCTTCTGCTCATATTCTCTGTTACAAAATTTGAGGAATTAAAAACAAAAAAGGGTCCTGTTCACATAAAGGCAGACAAAATGACAATTTTAAAAAAGGAACAGAAGATAGTATTTGAAGGAAATGTCTCTTTGAAAAGGGAGGACATATTTGTAAACGCCGATGTGGCAGAGGTGAACATGGATGAAAAGTTTGAAAACATAAAAAGAATCATCGCAAGAGGAAATGTGAAGGCTATTCAGGGAGACAGGAATGCAAAATGCGGAAGGCTTGAGTATATCGCAGATAAAGAGGTTATGAGGTTGACCCTCAATCCGGTGATATGGACGAAGAACGGGGTTGTAAGTGGAGAGGTGATTATAGTCCACATAGAAAGTGAAGTGATTGAGGTAGAAAAGGCAGTGACAACTGTGGAGCCTTCAAAATGAAAACCCTTGCCGCAAAAAATTTAGAAAAAATTTACAGCAGGAGAAAGGTTGTTGATGGAGTAAGCATTTATATGGAAAAGGGAGAACTCGTAGGGCTTGCCGGTCCAAACGGGGCAGGGAAAACAACTACATTTTACATTATTTCTGGATTTATCTATCCTGATAAAGGAAGTGTCCTTCTTGACGATGAGGATATAACAAACCTTCCAGTTCATTTGAGGGCAAGAAAGGGAATTGTCTATCTTCCGCAGGAACCTTCTATCTTCAGAAGGTTAACTGTTGAAGAAAACATTCTTTCCGCACTTGAACTCTATAATCCAAAGAAGGTAGCCATGGAAAAACTTGAAGTGCTTCTTAATACCTTTCACCTTTCTCATCTCAGGAAGAAAAAAGGGGGAAATCTTTCAGGAGGAGAAAGGAGAAGGACTGAGGTCGCAAGGGCTTTTTCTGTGGAACCCCATTTCATGCTCCTTGATGAACCTTTTACAGGCATTGACCCATTAATGACATCAGAACTCATGGAGCTTTTGAAGACCCTGAAAAGCAAAGGGGTTGGAATACTTATTTCTGACCACAACATAAAAGAGGTATTGAAAATCTGCGAGAGGGTATATATACTTTGTGAAGGAAAGGTGATTTTTCATGGGAGACCGGATGAAGTTGTTAAAAACGAGAAGGTCAGGGAACTTTATCTCGGTGAAGATTTTGAACTGAGATGAAGGTCAAACAGGAACTCGGGCTTCAGCAAAGGCTTGAACTGAGGCTAACCCCCGAACTTGTAATTTTTCTCAATCTCCTTCAACTTCCCATTACTGAGTTAGAACTTTCTGTCCAGCAGGAACTTGAGAGGAATCCATTTCTTGAAGTTAGAGAGACGGAGATTGAAGAAAAAATTTCTGAACTTGACAGAATTTCCTACGAACAGACAAAATTAACGAGATTTGAGAGGTCCCTCACAGACCAGGAGGGATTGGAAGGTTTTCCCCTTGAAAACATGCCTGAGGAAGGGAAAAGCATCTATCAGCACATAATGGAGCAGATTTCAACAATGAACCTCTCGGAGGAGGAAAAAATCATTGCCCGGACCCTCGTCGGGTTTATAGATGAAAAAGGATTTATCATGGGTGATGAGGAAGATATTGCAAACCAGCTCAACCTTCCTCAAGAAATGGTCAAAAGGGTTTTTGAAGTAATGAAAAAAGAGATAGAACCCACAGGGCTAATTGCAAAGTCAATAGAGGAGAGGTTGCTTATTCAGGCAGTTGAAGAGGGAGCCGACGAAGTCGTGCAGAAGATAATAAAGGATTACCTGCATTTAATAGAGGTTGGAAAAACAGAAAAAATAATTGAAGAGATGGGGATATCAGAGGAGGAACTTGACAGGGCTATCAATTTCATAAAGTCCCTTGACCCCAAACCCGAGAGGATTTTTTACTCTCCCTCTGACAACAGGTATGTGGTGCCCGATGCGAGGGTATTTGTAGAAGATGGGGAGATAATTATTGATATAAACGATGCGGGAATCCCTGACTTAAGGATAAATACGGAGTTATACACAGCTTATAAAGAGGAATTGAAAAAGAGAAACGACGAGGCTAAAAAGGCAATAGAAATGCTTTACCACAGGGCTAAAAGTTTTTACAAACTAAAGTTTGAAAGGAGGAAAAATCTTGAAAACATAATAATGGAGATTGTCAAGCACAACATGGATTTCTTTACAGGAAAGGATAATTCTTTCAAACCCCTTACAATGAAAAAAATTGCTGGATTGCTCAACATAAGTGAGGCTACTGTAAGCAGAATTGCTTCAAGGAAGTTCATTGACACTCCTAATGGAATTTTTGAACTAAAGGATTTCTTCACAAAGAAATTGAACACAGTTGACGGAAGGGAGGTTTCTGCAGATTATGTCAAAAAAAGGATAAGAGAGATAATAGCAAAAGAAGACAAGAGAAGACCTTTAAGCGACCAGAGGATTGCAGATATATTAAGGGAGGAGAAGATATGGGTGGCGAGGAGGACTGTTGCAAAATACAGGGAGGAAATGGGAATTCTTGATTCAAAAAGGAGAAAGGCTGGGAAATGAGATACCAATTCTTGACCCGGGAATGTTCAAACTTATTAACAGAAAGTAATTGTTATATGGAAATGCTATGAAAGAAGATATACTTGAACGACTTAAAAAAATAAGCGAGCGCATAAAGCGAGAATATAAAGCAGAAAAAGTTATATTATTTGGTTCTTATGCAAGGGGTGAAGAAAAAGAGCATAGCGATGTTGACCTTCTGGTAATCGCACCAAGTAATGAGAGGATTTTTGAGAGAATGGCTAATGTTCTTGAAACTGTTCACGAACTTTACGATAACCTTCCTCTTTCGCCAATTGTTCTTACCCCCAGTGAAGTAGAAGAGAGAATAAAGGTGGGAGATCAGTTTATCAAGGAAATACTGGAGAAAGGAATAGAATTATGAACGATAAGCAAAATTCCCTGGAACCAAAAGATTGGATAAGAATTGCGAGGAAAGATTGGCAAAGGATAGGAAGGAATCTTAAAGATGATGATGCTGAAGCGGCTGGGTTTTATCTCCAGCAAGCATTGGAAAAATATCTGAAAGCATTTTTAATCCAGCATGGATGGAAACTAAAGAAGATTCACACCTTGCATACCCTTCTTAAAGAAGCAGTTAAATATAAGCCTGAACTTGAGGCTTTTCGGAAGTTATGTGAAAAAATCTCAGGATATTATGTTATGGATAGATACCCTTTATTTGCTGATTCGGGACTTACCTGCGAAGATGTAAAAAATGACTTACCAGAAGCTAAAAGGCTTATCCAGATGTTATTTCCCGATGAAAAATTAGATGGATGAAAATTCGCTCAAATGCAATTCCGGACCAAAAATTTACGAGGTAAACTTACAGGTTTTAAATTGCAAAAAATAAAAAAATATAATTAAATAGAAAAAATGGTGAGAATAAACCAGGGAGGTGAAGTATGTCGGTAAAAATACCAGTAAAGTTCACGGACAAACTTAAGGTAAAAAAGAGCCCCGAAGAGGTGTATGCCTTCATCTCAAAGATAGAAAACATCGCACCGCTCGTGCCCGGAATTGATGAATTCAAAAAGGTGAAAAAAGATGTTTACAGGTGGAAATTCAAACCCATGGGAATGAAAGGGGTTTCGGTAGTTCTTGAATACGAGACAAAGTTCAGTTTCAAGGAAAATGAAGAAATTTTCTGGAATACAATTGAGGGAAGCGGGAATGCGGAGATGACCGGCAAAGTAAGGATAAAGAAGCAGAAGAGCGGAGCAGAACTGGATGTTGAGATAGAGATGACCCCGGACCTTCCCATTCCTTCCATATTTAGAAAGCTGGCTGAGCCATTTGTGAAATCCGAGTTTGAGAAAATGATGGGAATTTTTGCGAAGAGGGTTAAAGAAGCCTTAGAGTGATTTCAATAATCATCTTTATAATCTCTTTTCAGATTGAAATTACAAAGGGAGAAATAAAGTCTTTCAAAAATTTGAAATCAACAGATGTTTCAGTGAAAGGCATTAAATTGAAGGACCCCATTGAAAAGGTTTTAAAAGTCCTCGGGGAACCAACTGGCAAAAGCGAGGAGAAGGGAATTTTTGTTTATCCCGATTTTATAGTAAAAATTAAAAATGGAAGGGTGAATGAAATATCCATTAAGAGTTCTTTTGCAGAATCAATCACCGGTGAGATAGCAGAGATTTTCAGAGATGAGATTTTTACAGATAAAGGGATGAGGGAAAAATTTCTTGGTGAAGAAACAAAAATTGAGGTTGAACTCATTGAACTTTCGCAGGTGAAGGTTGAGAAGTGGAAGATAATTTTCAAAAACGGGTTCATGATAGAGGGGTCAAAAAAGGAAAGTGGATTCACATTCCAGTTTCTTACCTTATTTATTCCGGAAGATGAAAAGAGAAACTGAAATGATGATATTTTTTGGAAGGGTTGTGATGGAGGGAGGTCTTGTAATGGGCTCAAGCGGAAATATGAGCATGAAGAAGGGGAACAGGATATACATAACGAGAACAGGTGCAATGCTCGGTTATTTATCAGAAGATGACATAATTGATGTTGGTTTGAATCCGAAGAAATCCGAAATGGCGATTGCAAGCAAGGAACTGAAACTTCACCTCCTTATATATGAATGGAGAAAATGTGGTGCTGTCCTTCACACCCATCCATCATACACCCTCGCCGTATCAGGGAATAAAAAATTTATAAAACCCCTTGACCTTGAGGGAAGGGTTCTTGCTCCGGAGATCCCGGCTATAAGCCTTTCCTATCCATATAAGGATGAAGAGTTGAACGAGAGATTGAAGCCCCTCTTAAAGAAATATCCATACTTTGTTGTCCGCTGGCACGGACTATTTGCAACAGGTGATAATCTTGAAGAGGCAGTCAAAATCTCATTCACCATTGAATCCTCATCAAAACTTCTGTTCCTTTTAAGTGAAATGCGAAGACTTGATTTATAATTTTTTTCTATATAATTTAGAGCAGAATGCGAGCGAATAGATTTACAACCTGTTTTTTAGGTCTTTATATTGCCTTTTCACCTTTTTTTCTCCTTTTCCACAATCACGAACAAGACTTCAATAATTCATTTGAACAGAATTGCCCCGTATGTGTTTGGAATCTGAATGCCCATTCCTCATCTTTATCTTCAGAGCCTTTCATCGTAAAACTCTTATCATTTCATTTTGAAGAATATTATGTGCTTCCCTCTATTTCTTTCATAATTTTAAAAGAACAGAGGAGCAGAGGTCCCCCTAAAATCAATTCATAATCAATCCTTTAAAAAATTCAATGGAGGTGAAGAATGAAAAAGATAAATTTTGTTTTGTTATTTCTTCTAATGGGTTTTAGAGCATGGGGGGAAGGGATTGAGGGTTCTTCAACAATCACAGGCATCTCACGGAGGTTCAATCCTGCAATAAGCCTTAATGGTTTGTTTCTGGGAGCGGTAACTTCTAAGCATGAAGAGATGGACAGGATATTCAGAATTCAGGAGGTAGAAACCTATTTTACTGCCTTTGTTGACCCATATTTGAAGGGAGACATCACTCTTGCCATACATTCCCATTCTAATGAAGATGAGCATGAAGGAGAGCATCACGAGGGATATCATCTTGAAATAGAAGAGGCATATGTAACAACCCAGAATCTTCCTGCAAACTTGACATTCCGGATAGGAAAATTTCTATCTTCCTTTGGAAAGCATAACCTCCTTCACACCCACCAGTTTCCATTTATTGACCCCCCAATTGCAAACCAGAAAATTTTTGGGGAGGAGGGCTTAAACGAGGTTGGAATTGAGGCTTCCTACCTCACACCCCTTCCATTTTATTCAGAAATCATCCTTGAGGTGATGGAGGGAGAAAACGAGAATCTATTTGAAAGCTCAAAAGTGTGGGACCTTGCATACCTCCTTCACCTTAAAAACCTCTGGGACCTCTCTGAATCAACAACTCTTGAAATAGGGGTTTCAGGGGTATATGGAAGGATTCATAACGAAGAAGTGGAGAAGGGATGGTCTTCTGTTTTTGGTGAAGACCTCACTTTAAAATGGAAACCACCACGAAGGGCGATTTTTCATTCCTTTGTGGTGCAGATGGAATTGTTTGAGAGCATAAAAAAATCGGAGGAGGGTAAGGATAGGTCCTTCGGTCTCACAACTTCAGCCCTTTACCAGTTTTCAAGGAGGTGGTGGATTGGAGGGCGGTATGACCTTTTTAAAAACGAGGAGAACCCACAGAGGATTTCTTTCCTTGTTGCATTTGTTCCCTCAGAATTCACAACAATCCGTTTCCAGTATAACGTTAACCTCAATAGTGAAGAGGCAATTCATGAGGGGATGATTCAGCTTAACTTCACAATCGGTTCTCATCCCGCCCACAAGTATTAAAAAGGAGGTGAAAAAATGAAGAAATTTTTAATCCCTTTTGTAATTTTAACACAGGTCTTATTTATCTCTTCCACATTTAAGGAGAAGATAAATGTGGTAACAACCCTTGAAGACTTCGCTTCAATTACGAAGGAGATAGGAGGGGATAGGGTTGATGTCATTGCCATTGCTAAGGGCTACCAGAATCCACACTATTTAGAGGGAAAACCATCTTTCATGAAGAGGCTGAATAAGGCAGACTTACTTATTTACAACGGACTTCAGCTGGAGATAGGCTGGCTTCCCCTCATAGTTCAGGGAGCGAGGAATCCAAAAATTGCTTATGGAGCGAAAGGAAATCTTGATTGTTCAAAGGGCATCCATATCCTTGAGGTTCCACAGGGAGAGGTTGACAGAAGTATGGGAGATGTCCATCCGGAGGGAAATCCCCATTATACGCTTGACCCGAGAAACGGAATTATTATTGCGAATAGAATTTTTGAAAAACTTAAGGAATTGTCCCCCGATGATGAGGAATATTTCAAAAAGAATCTTGACGAGTTCCTCCATAAGCTGGAGAGAAAAATTGAAGAGTGGGAAAAGAGGATGGAGCCATACCGCGGGACAAAAGTGGTGACATATCACAAGCAATGGGAATACCTCGCAGAGTGGCTCGGGTTCAAAATTGTTGGAGAGATAGAGGATAAGCCTGGGATACCGCCATCGCCAAGGCATCTCTCATGGCTCATATCTTTTATGAAGGAGGAGAAAATACCACTTATTATAGCCGCTAATTTTGATGACATAGATACTGCGAGAAAGGTATCTCAAAAGACAGGTGCAACGCTTCTTATCCTTCCTGCTTTTGTTGGTGGAGAAGAGGAAGTGAAAACATATTTAGACTTGTTTGAGACAATTGTCTCAAAAATAGAGAAGGGATTAAAAAGATGAAAGAATTTCTGAATGTAATGGCATGGCCATTCTTCGCCTGTCTCGTGCTTGTTGGCATTCATGTTTACCTCGGACTTCATATCCTCACAAGGGTTGTGATTTTCGTGGACCTTTCCATCGCCCAGCTTGCTGCCCTCGGAACAACTATAGGCTACCTCTCAGGATTTGCCTTTGATAGTTTTGAGACATATCTTTTCTCCCTCGGATTCACCCTTTTAGGAGCGATTGCATTTTCTTTAACGAGGTTTCGGAGACAAACCATCCCGCAGGAGGCGATAGTGGGGATTATCTATGTCGTTGCCTCTTCTTTCATGATTCTCCTTCTGGACAAAGCCCCTCACGGGGCAGAGCATACAAAGGCACTCCTTGTGGGTCAGATACTCTGGACAACAGGAAGAGATGTTTTAGAAACCGCACTGATTTATGGAATAGTAGGGATTGTCTTCTTCATATTCCACAGTAGATTTCAAACCATTTCCGAATCTCCAGAACTGGCAAGGGAAAAAGGCTGGTCCATTCTCTTCTGGGATTTCCTCTTCTACAGCCTCTTCGGATTCATCGTCACCCATTCTGTAAGGATAGCAGGTGTGCTTCTCGTTTTTTCTTTTCTCATAGTCCCCGGGGTATTTTCAAGTCTCTTCTCCTCCCAATGGAGAACCCGACTTTTCATAGGATGGGGTATGGGAACATTTGTCTCCATGCTCGGAGTTTCCATTTCATATATCTTTGACCTTCCGACTGGCGCAACCGTTGTTACAACATTTGGTTTTGTCCTCTTTCTTTCAGGAATTATTTATGCAATAGTGAACAGAAAATTCTCTTGAATTCTCAGGAATTTTCAAATACCATTTCCACAATGAAGAGAACACTTCTTTTATTGGCATTTCTTTTAGTTTATGGATGTGAAAAAAAGACCTGTGATGTGATAGGACCTAAGGAATTTGCTTTTTATAAAGCCGGTCCAACCAAAGACGGATACATTCTTCCAAATGGGATGCAGATTACACCCTTTGGTCAGGAGTTAAAAATTGAAAATTTCCCGATGAATATGGTTGAGGTTCCGGAGAAGAATGTCCTCATAATTACAAACAATGGGACAGAATCCCAGTCCCTTCAGGTGATTGACCTGAAAGAATACAAAATAAAACAGACCATAAAGAAAGAAGGGGGCTATAACTTCTTCATCGGGCTTCTTGTAAATAATGAAGGAACAAAACTTTTTGCATCCGGTGGCGGTTCAGATAGGGTATGGATTTACAAAATCAATGAAGATGGTTCTCTTTCAGAAGAGGAATTTATAAAGGTAGAAGGGTTTCCCGGTGCTCTGGAGTTAATAAATGGCTCAACCCTCCTCGTTGCTCAACACCTCTGGGACAGGATTGCAGTAATTGATTTAGCAACCCGAAAGATAATCCATGAAATTGAGGTTGGAGATAAGACTGATACAAATCCTGCAGCTTATCCATTCTGGATTGTCAAAAGTAAGGACGAAAAGAAGGTATATGTATCAAACTGGGGCGAAAAAAGCGTATCGGTTATCAGTATGGAAGATTTTGTGGAAAAGAAGAGGATTCCTGTCGGGAAGAATCCGGAAGGGATGGTCATTTCCAATGACGGAAAGACCCTTTATGTTGCAAACAGCGACACAGACGACATTACAATAATTGATACAGAAAAGGATGAGGTCATAGGTAGTATCTCCGTCAAACTTTCTGAAAATTCATCAATCGGCGCAACGCCATCTTCAATAGATATGTCTTCTGATGGTTCACTCCTTTTTGTATCCTCCTCAGGATTAAATTCAATTGACATCATCTCGGTTTCTGAAAAAAGGGTAATTGGAAGGATTCCGACTGGATGGTATCCGACCAGGGTTCTGTTGAGTTCAGATGGAGAAAAACTCTATGTCCTGAGTGCAAAGGGCTACGGAAGTGGACCAAATTTAGAGGGAAGATATGTGGGGGTTTTGAATCTTGGTCTCCTCACAATAGTAAGTCTTTCAGATGCGATGAGGAAAATAGAAACCCTTACAAACCAGGTAGTTGAAAATAATACGAGGCATCTCAAATTCTACGAAACTCCGTGTGAGAACATAAACTCTCCTGTTCCCGCAAAACCGAAAAGACCATCTCCATCACCGATAAAACATGTCATCCTCATAATAAGAGAGAACAAGACATACGACCAGTATCTTGGAGACCTTGAAGGAACAGAGGCGGATAAAAACCTTGTCCAGTTTGGTGAGGACTATACTCCGAATACACATAAACTGGCAAGGGAATTTGTAAACTTTGATAACTGTTACGCTGATTCAGAGGTTTCTGTTCAGGGACATATGTGGTTAACTGCTTCTATTTCAAACGATTATGTGGAAAGGGCATGGCTTGGTGCAGAAGGTGGAAGGATATTCCTCCCCGGGATTGAACCAGCCGGATATCCTGCAAATGATTTTTTCTTCCATCACCTTTACAGACATGGTATAAAATTCCTTGTCTATGGAGAGGCAGTTGGCACCCTCTCTGATTTTTATGGGCTGTTTGGAAGGGAAAAAATTTTTAAGGATTATGTGGATGGAAACTGGCCTGGTGGACCTATATGGAATATGGGGGTGAAGGATGAGGTGAGAGCAAGATATTTTTTGAAAAAGTTAGAAGAACTTTTAAGAAGAACTTTTATCCTTATGCTTCTTCCCAATGACCACACATACGGAATATCCCCGGGAAAGCCTGCTCCCGAATCAATGGTTTCAGACAACGATTATGCTCTCGGGCTTGTAATTGAGGGATTGAGCCATTCAAGGTTCTGGAAGGATACCGCAGTATTCGTGGTTGAAGATGACCCGCAGAGCGGTGCTGACCACATAGATGCCCACAGAACCGTTTGCCTTTTGATAAGTCCTTATGCAAAGAGGGGATATGTTTCGCATGTCCATTATAGTTTTCCCAGCATCTACAAAACAATTGAGTTAATTCTCGGTGTTCCTCCAATTTATCATTACGATGAAAACGCCCCTCCTATGTATGATGCCTTCACGAATGAACCCGATTTCACCCCGTATGAAGCGCTTGAAAGGAGAATCCCTGATAGAATTATTCCTAAATATGAAGAACTCTCTGCAGAGATGAAAAGGCTTGCCCGTTTAAGTATGAAAATGGATTTTTCAGAACCAGATTCCATAAAAAACCATCACATGGGATATGTATTAAGAGAATACTTCAGGTTGAAAAGAATGGAGGAGGCAAAGTAAGAGGTCAGATAATTCCTTCGCAAGCTTCAATCCCTCCCTTCTCTTCTTAATGGGCGGATTTTTTCCTTTAAAATTTTTTTGTTTTTATAAAATCACTCAAAAAGTTATGGAAAGAAAACTTATATATAATAAAATAAAACTCAGGAGGTGAAACCGTGGCAGAAAAGATAGTGCACTTTCCAGGACTTAAAAACATCACAGAGGACTTTTTAAAGAAACAAAAAGAAGAGGAGGAGAAACTGAAAAAATACAGATGGGCGGGTCCTCTATATCTTACAATTGATGAATGCGGTATTCCCCTTATCGCATTTTTTAGACCACAGGAGGCGGATTTCTCCAAAATTGTTGCTGTGCTGGAACTCCGTGCTCCCTCTGAAGAGGAACAGGATATATTGTGGAAGGCATTTTTTGATTTGATGAACAGGTATTTTAGAATGACAGAAAGGATAAAGAATAGATGAAGGAGAAATATACTTTTTGAGAAATGCGCCTGAAAATAAAATTCAGAGGCTATGAGAAGCCATTTGTCACCCTCCCTGTTCAATACAACGAAATTATTCAGGGTTTCATTTACAGGCACATTGATAGATGGCTTGGAAAAGAGATTCACGATAAAGGATTCAAAGACCCTGAAAGCAAAAGGATTTTCAAATTTTTTACATTCTCAAGGCTCATACCGGACGAAAAAATCTCAATAAAAGATGAAAAAATCATTCTCTCCCGCAACCTCACCCTCATCGTTTCCTCTCCATTTAATGATTTCATACAATCGTTTGCAACAAACCTCCTCAAAGCAGAGAGCATTAAACTAAAAGATGAAAATCTGATTTTGTTATCTGTAGAGGTTGAAGGAGTCCCTCAGTATAGGGAAAAGGTATATGTAAAGACCCTTTCTCCGATAACCGTTTACAGCACATTGATGACGAAAGACGGTCGTAAAAAAACCTATTACTACAGCCCCTTTGAAAAAGAATTTGAAGAACAATTGATAAAAAACCTGCAAAGAAAACTGAGAACCTGGAACGGAAAGACCGCAAGTGAAGGTTCAATAAAACCGTATAGGGTGAGTTCAAAAGATGAAAAGATAGTAATTTACAAAGGGACTGTGATAAAAGGATGGGACGGAATTTTTGAACTGAAACTCCCTGAAGAACTATTCTCAATGGCTTTTGAAACAGGTCTCGGTGCAAAAAATTCCTCCGGATTTGGATGCATTGAGGTCTGGGAAGGTGAAAGAGATAGAAAATGAATTAAAAGAACTTATTGATGAGCTCAGGAAAAACCTCCCCGATGTCCTGAAGGGTGTAATCCTTTATGGCTCCTGGGCAAAGGGAAATCCAGAAAAACATTCTGATATAGATGTGATTGCTTTATTTTCAGAACTTGACGATGAAAAAATAAGAAAAATTCGCGAGATTATCTCTAAAATTCATACTTCCCGCCACCTTGATTTCGTTTATGCAAAGGTGGAGGATTTTGAACGGGAAAAAATACCCCTTTATACCGCAATCAAAAAGGAGGGGAAAATCGTATTTGGCGAGTGCAATATGGAGATTTCTCCTGTTGAACCTCGGATAAAATACAAAGACTTTTTTCTCCGCTCAAAAGAATTTGAGAGCCACAAAATCAAAATGGTTGAGGAAATAAAGAAAAAGCATTCTTATTATGGAGGGATTGAACTCTGTTATGTTGCATCAAAGCATGCAATTCAAGCATGCCTTGCAATGAAGGGAGAGGGATATTCAAGCAAATTTAAGGTGCTTCTCCCACTTTGTGAGAAACATTTCGGTAGCAGGATAGCAGAGGCATTCAGGAAGCTTTTTGACATTTATGTGAAATCAGAATACACCCACGAAATCCCAACCGAAGAGGAATCAGACCTCGCTCTCTCCCTCGCTAAAGAGGTCATAAGGGTTTACGATATGGTTGAGAAGGAAATGGGGATTTAATATAATGACAACGAGCATCTTAAAAGATGATGAGGGGAAAATGAAGACTCATATGCGGGTTGAGGGAGTATATGTCTAAACAAAATTTCCTTGATAAAGAAAAAGTCCAACAATGGCTTGAGGGTCAAAAAGAAGCAGAGAAAATTATTGAAAGAGAGCGTGTAAACTTCCTCCTTTCCCTTACACCTCAAAAGTCTCTTGAAATTTACCTTTCACTTGCCAGTTCAGGTTATAAAAGCCGCAGAGAACCATCCTTCCTTCTCCTCCAGATTCGCCACTCCCTCAAACGACTGGCAGAGAAAACCTCCTTCCAAAATAGCAAAGAGGAATACCACTATCCTCTTTCTTGATAAAAAACTCCTTGACACCCATTTTTGAATTCTTGTAAAATTGAAAAAAAATGAACGAGATTGAAATTTTTCAAAGAATATTTAAGTTTGAGCCATATCCATTCCAGAGGAAAGTAACAGAAAGTTTAATAAAAGGAAATTTTCCCATTCTCATAAAGGCACCCACGGGCTCTGGAAAAACAGAGGCTGTTCTCGCACCTTATCTCAGCCAGTTTTTTAGAAATGAATTTTATATAGCCCCAAGGCTAATCTACGTGCTCCCCATGAGGGTTCTCGTAAATAGTATAGAAGAAAGGATAAAAAAATATACAGCAAATATTTCCCCTTATATTTCTATAAAAGTTCAGCATGGTGATCTTCCTGATGCACCTTTTTTTATGAGCGATATAGTGGTTACAACTCTTGACCAGTTTGTTTATGGATTTGCAAGAGCAAGTCGACAGGTTGGACACCATATTGATATGCCGGCGGGTGCTATTGCCTCATCTCTGGTAGTTTTTGATGAAGCCCATATGTATAGAGATGAATTTACCTTTTCAATTATGAGAGCCATAATGGAGATCCTCTGTGAGAGCAGAATACCTTTTGTGGTTATGACTGCTACAATGCCTGAAAGCCTTGAGAAGAGCCTTTTTGAAAATATTAAGGATTACACTAAAATAATGGGGGAGGATGTTATAAATTCAAAATTACGGATCAGAATTTGGGATGAACCTTTATATGCGAATAATGAAGTAAATATTGATATGGAACTTTTAGAAAATGTAAAAAAGCGGAAAACACTTATAGTTCTAAATCAAGTTAAAAGAGCTCAAAAGGTATACGAAGAAATAAAAACGAGATTAGATCTAAGTAATAATCAGATTGTTCTTCTTCATTCAAGATTTACAAAGAAAGATAGAGAAAGACATGAAAATACTGCTTTGTCTTTAATCCCTCATAAAGAGGATGGAAAAATAAAAATTCCTGAGGGAGTGGGTATTGTAGTTTCAACACAGGTTCTTGAGGCAGGAATTGATTTTTCAGCAGAACTTTTATTAACTGAGATTGCACCTGCAGACTGTCTTGTCCAAAGGGCAGGAAGGTGTGCAAGATATAAGGGTGAAGTAGGGGAGATGATAATTTTCCCGGTTGATGACGAAAAAGGATATAAGCCTTACGAAAAGGAACATTTAGAGAGAACAATTAATTGGATAAAAGGAAATCCAAAGTTTAATATTAAAAAATTTGAAGAGGTTTGTTCTTTTGTTAACATCCTTGATTATCAAGCCAATGACTTTGAAGCACGGGATACATTGGTTGATTTGTATGAGTGTGTATTGTATGCAGATACAAAACCTCAAAATATTCAGATGAGAAAGGGTAAACCTGTTTATTTAATAGTGGTAGAATTACCCAAAGTGAATAAAAAGGAATTGCTCGAGAAAAAGTTGAACAGGGAGTTTGAAGAAATTAAAAAAAACTTTTTAATAGAAGTAGATATAAATTTTGCTTGGTGGCTTTTTAAGGACCCTCAGAAACCCATACAATGGGAAATAATATGGGAATATGACGAAAAAGAAGGGAAAAATAAATTGAAGGTTAGAAATTTATTTGAAAAAGAAAAAAGTAATAAAAGAATACCACCAGAGGAAGACCCAAGAATTAGACCGTTTGGGTTTTACATAATAGATAAAAATTATTATGATGAGGAAAAAGGAGTTGTAAAAGATGAATGCTGGATTATATAGCGCCCCAAATGAAATTTATAGTGACCATATAAAAAAGTGCTTAGAAAAAATCAGTATTATTTTTCCTATTTGGCACTTCAACATTAAAAGAATTTTTTCTGCCAGAGAAAATGAGGATATAGGACACTTATTAAAGGAAATGATAGTTTTTCACGACCTTGGAAAATTTACAAAAAGATGGCAAGAAAATTTAGGCACAAATAAAAAACTTCCCTCTCATGCTCCAATCGGGGCTGCATATCTTTATAAAAAGTTCACAAGAGAAAATCACCCCGATGATTTAAAAAATGCGATTGTCTTTGCGGTTGCTATCCATCATACTGACAGTGGGCTTCTTGGAGATAACATTGAAAGACCGGATGTTCAGGCAATCATTGAGGGAATTGTTGATAATGATGGTAAAATTAAATGGTCGGATGAGACAAAAACCTTAGATGAAAGATTCTTCCCCAAAGAGTTAAACGAACTGACAATTGAAGATTTAAAAAATATGGCAAGGGGATTAAGGGTCTGGGCAAGGAGTGGAGGATTTTTAGAACAGCACAAGAAACGAATACAGGCATCCCTTGTTCATCATATACTAAAACTTTGTGATATTTCTGCTGCATCTGAAAGAAAGGAATATCAAAAAGAAGACGGCGAAAACTATTACGGGGGCTGGTTGATGGTGGGAGAGATAAAAAAATATGTCAATATTATTTCTAAAAGAAAGAGATTTTCAGACTTAAATACTGAACTTGCAAGATTGATAGATCTCTTAATAAAAGAATACGACCCTGAAAGTATTTTTCTTTTTGGTTCTTTTGTCAACGGAGAAATAAATGATTGGTCGGATATTGATATTATAATTGTTAAAAAAACAAATAAAAGATTTCTGGATAGAATCAAAGAGGTATTTATGATACTCCGTCCAAGAGTGGGAGTGGATATCTTAGTCTATACACCAGAAGAGTTCAATGAATTAACTATGAAAAGAACTTTTATGAAAAAAGAAATGCTTGAAAAGGGGGTAAAAATTTATGAAAGAGGAAGCGGAAAGGTGGTTTGAATTTGCTCTTGAAGACCTTAAAGTAGCAGAACTGGCAATGGAAGAGGAAATCTACAATCAAGTCTGTTTTCATGCTCAGCAATGTGTGGAAAAAATTCTAAAGGGATATTTGATATTAAAAGGTGAAATATATCCAAAAAGCCATAAACTTGCCGATCTATTGTCAAAAATTAAAGAGAGTCTCTTTGACCCACTAAAAAATGAAATCCTTTTGCTTGATAGATTTTATATCCCAACCCATTACCCTGATGCACTTCCAGGCACTTTACCTGAGGGTTTACCTTCAAAAAAAGATGCAGAAGAAGCATTAAATACTGCAAAAGAAGTTTTTAAAATTATAAAGAAAAAATTAGAGGAGTTTAAATGATTACTTTATATACTCCCGCAACTGGTTTTCCTGATTTGGAAGTTAAAATTGCCTATGGACTGGCAAGGGTGGCGATTGAATCAGGATTTGAATCTACAATTATTCCACAAAAAGGGTTCTATCAAATTGAGATGAAAAATTTTTCTTCAGATAAGTTTAGTGAATCATTTTTAATGTTTCTTAATAGACTCCTGTCGGCAAACAAATTTTATGATTTAGGAGTAAAGGCGAGATATAAAAATAAGTATTCTGTAACAGAGGAGGTTTTTAAAGAGATTCAACAATTCTTACAAAATTATGGATTTGAACAAATTTTCTCATTCAGACAAATTTCAGATTTTAATTTTAAAAAGGAGACCTTTTGTGGACATAAAGATATAAAAAATTTTGGGGGTAGCAGTGGTTTAATACTTCTTTCATCATTTCATGCTGGTAAACCATATTTTAGAGATAAAATTTCTGATAGGTTTAATTTAAATTTATGTGAAATTTGTGGTTATTTGGCTGTATTGGGATTATATACTTTTGGTTTTATCATTCAAATGGGTAGTGGAAAAAATAGGAAATATATGATTACTTTACCTATTCCTGAAGGTAAAATGGGAATAAATGAGTTGTATATTTTAATGTCTCTACAGAAAAGACTACATAATTTTTGGCTTTCTGACATTTTACCTATGAACACATTTCTTATTGGACTGTTAGCAAAAGTGCCTTCTCTAAGCGACATTATTAATGAATTACAATTGCAGTTCCATTTGACGCTGGTATCAAAAGATAATCAAGGAGATACAGTTGTAGAACAGACCGCTTTTGTAGATGCTTTAGCACTTTCAAAATATATCTCTGTTTCCCCCTATAATATAGTTACTGTTGAAAATCTACTTGGGAATTATATAAAAAAACCAAAAATTTCATCATTATTAGAATTAGTAACATCGTTAGATAATTATGATAGAAATTCCTTACTCAAATTTGCTCGCTTATATGTTCAGGAAACATCTACAAACAATTGGACAAATCTTTTATATTTAGAGACAGCAAATTACCTTTTAAAGGAGGTTGCTATGATAAAAAAAGAAATTATAGAAAATCCGGCATTGCAAAGTCTTGCAAGAACATTAAGATATTTTATTCGGGAAAGAAAATATGGATATGCAGACGACATAAGGAATGCGAGAAAGGATTCGAGGGACTTTGAAGAAACTATCGCAAAGATGTTGAGGGAAAGTAGATTGAGATTAGAG
>Ga0207433_10004463_pt1 | contig 25758 bp, 21 predicted proteins | sample YelNatPaOPGAMG01_FD_187559 | JGI IMG/M metagenome (GOLD analysis project Ga0207433, IMG submission 187559) | Hot spring thermophilic microbial communities from Obsidian Pool, Yellowstone National Park, USA - OP-RAMG-01 (SPAdes) (version 3) | ecosystem: Environmental > Aquatic > Thermal springs... | reverse complement strand
CGTAATTTTGCTCTTGTGAATAGGTCACAGACAGCATTTCACTCTGTGTTGTCAATGAACCATAAAGGTTGGCATCCCACCAAAAGTAGCTGTTTGCAGTAAATGAGTTCATGGCGCCTTGTGCTGCTGCTTGCTGCGCCTGCTTTGTTTGATATGTCTTCCCCAATGAGTCATTGTTGCCCCAGATTATGCTTGATCCAGCTGCCCATACGGTCACTGGTGTTAACACAAGCGATATGAACGATATTGCAACCAATAGTACGCCAACAGTTACAGTTACTTTTCCCATCTTATTTTCTACTCCTTTAGACCTTCTCTTTTTTGTTTATTCTCTTTCTGCCCTTCAATTGGGGCTAGGCGGTGACACGCCTCCGAAGCAGTAAGCCCCGGTTTTTCAACTGAAGGCGGCTTAGTTGTCATCTGCTTTTTCTGCAGGCAAGTGGCCTTCAGCAACTACTCGGCGGTATGTCTTTATATTATTTCTTACGCATTCATATTATTAGCACTAACACTATTACGATTACGAACAAGAACTTCACCAATGTAAACTAAATATCGCCGAAACATGCCACTTGCAGTATTTGTGTCAAACAGTTATTCGGATTGAACATTTTAACAATCAGTCTTTTATACAACTCATGTCTTCAGGATTCACAGGCTTATTCGCAAGTTTACCAGCCTTTAATAAAGAGAGTGCGTAAGCATTTGAATGAGGACTTTAAGCCAAATGTTCAAGAACGCTTGCTCAAAGCCTTCTTGGACTTGGTTATTCTGCAGATGCTAGAGCATCAACCCATGAGTGCTTACCAGATTGATAAGTCTATTCTGAGAAAATTCGGCGACAGGATGAGCCCAACCGTTGTTTACACGAAATTATCAGCTATGGAAGCAGAGAACATGGTAAAATGTGTTCGGTCTAGTCATGGAAGAGTTTATAGCTTGATCGAAAAGGGGAGAAAAATGGCTGGTGATATGCCAAGTATCATTAATGAAATTCAAAAGGTTGCATTGACCTTACGAGTAAATTGAGAGGATGAAAGGACAACACTATTATTAAATCTCATGCAATCTGGAGTCAAATGCAGGTGAGAAGGGTCACAGACGGACAAAATTAACCGCAACCAAGCGGTCACGCGGTCAAAGCATGAGCAAGTTTGCGGTCAAAAGTGGGAAAAATAGGTTTTTAGGTAAGTCAGATTATAAGTTATAGTGATATAATGGGGGCGCGAAAGTACACTTACTTTGACCGCGACCGTCCATCAGGGAGGACATGGTAGGTGCAGCTTGCGACTGACCCGCCATTCTGCGTGGTTCCGTCAGGCAGCTACAGGCAGAAGAGCGGAAAGGAAGTCAACTACTACAAGGTGCTCCAATTCAAGGACAAACGCAGGCACTACATATGCAGCCTCACAGAAAACGAGCTGGAAAAGATAAAGAGCGGTTACCCCGCCTACAAGCTTCTGAACGAAAAAGGAATCCCTTGTTTGCCCGCGAAGCCCAAACCTGCCAAGCTCCCGCATGCCAAGCGAGAATCTTGGAGCATAGGTTTCGTGCTATTTGGAATGGATACTGAAATACTCGCATCTGTGTTCAAACGTGGAAAAAGAGCTTATGTTTACGTTAAGACCTTCAACAAAGAGGAGAACGGCAAGAAGCTAAAGTATGTTGGAGCCGTTCCCGCCGAGAAGGTTTGGCAGGATGAAGTTGAACTAGGCTTATTTCTCCAAAACCACGGCTACCTAGTTCTTATCGGCATTCATAACGTTCACCCAGAAAAGAAACGCAAGGAACCCCATAGGAAAGCGCCTTCAAGGGCAAGTGCGGAGAGTGAGGCGGAATGGGTTGGCTACGAGATGGAAGCAGGCGACCCTCAAGCCATCCTAGACCGATATTGGGATGCACGGGAGTTCTTGGAGGCTTGCCCGAACGATGAGGAAACTGCACGCGAACTCTACGGAGACGAAGAAGTGGACGAGTGTCTTGGAAAGAGAACGCGCAGCGTCTATGACCGAGACGAAGACTCCGAAAACGAGTAAAACCTGAAGCTCACGCAGTTGCGTAGGGTTGTCAAACCTTCTGAGGGGTTAATAGGAAAACCTTATTTCAAGCTGCAACGATGTATTATTTCACGGTGCCTCAAATGTTGAAAACCAACAATTTAGAAGAGGCAGACGGGAAGAGCACCACAAGCAAGGGGTCGAAACCCACCCCCTGCACCACTACTCAGCGTACCTGCTGAAAAGTAATGGCACTCCTGCAGCTGGAAGCGCCATGACCCAAAGGTCCATGTTGTGCCCAAGGAACCATTGATACCACGGGCCCCAACCGCCTACGCTTCCAAACAGAACCCACATAACGTAGATCACGTCGAAATATAGCCCTAGCAAAGTTATTATGAGACCGACTTTTTTAGCGTCAATCTCACTGAGGTGGTTTTTATCTGCCTGTTTCCACGAAAACACGGCGGCGTACACTGTCAAAGCAAATAAGCCGATGACGGTTAAGCCAAAGCTGAATATGTTAAGTGGGTAAGCCGTTAAGTACTCTGTTCCCTTAACTATTACGGCGAAGATCCAGTTTGCAGTGTTGTTAAGCCAAAAAACAAAGATGTAAGCAGCACCAGAAATCAGCGCCCACTTGATTGCCTGTCGCGCTGTACTGCTTGGTTTTAACTCAAAAAACAGTCTGAGAAGCACAGCAGGCAACAATATTGACTCAACAATGCAGGGAACGCCCGTTTCCAGTAAAAACCGAACGTTGGGTGAAGATAACCCCCAGACTCCTGAGGGGAAAAGCGCCAAAAAGCACACAGCTTCTCCAAGGATAATCCAGCGCAGAGACATCGTTGCCTCAGGGGCTGACAAGTCTCTTCCAAGAACGTAAAAAAAGAGCGTCAAAAACGCGATTAAACTTGCAACGGTTCTGAAGCCTAATCCGACAGCGCCCGCGGTATCCGTAAGATAAACCCAAAAACTCATTTTGCCAATATGCACAGCGGCCTTTACAAACTCGTAGAACGTGAACAAAAACCAAGACGCTGATACAACAAGCAACCCAACTCTGAAGTACCAGCCTGCAGAATCGCGAGCCAACCCAAACTCCTCAATTAACTGTTATGTTAATCCTGTAGCCATTAATAACGTTTTTTAAACCCTGAGAGCGCTAGCCTGACGTTGGCAGCATTATATGGCTATTCTGCTTCCTCTGCACTCGGTAATGGCTCAAAAATCAAACCGTTCAACTCTGTTTCAGCAGCTTCAGCGGTTGCCACAAGAAAGCATAAATACATTCAGCCGCATTAATCTTTATAAACACTGAGCGTCTAATGTAGCATTAATCGTCTGCGTAATATGGAGCGTGCTTAACCTTTAAGGAAAATCGCCTAAAAGCTTTCTATGCCTTGTTGCAGTGCATCGGTATAGTTTTCATTGGTACCTTTTTAATTGCCTACCTCGCCGAGCTTCCTACAGGCGAAGTGCTGCATGCCCAGCCTGTCTACCATGAAGTGCTCGCTGTCTCCGGTAGCGTGTTCGTCAGTGTGTCGGTCTTCGCGTTGTTTCTTTCATTCGTAAAGAGAAATGCATAAGCGCTACTGCAGAATAGGCGCATAGTCACTGCTTAAACCTTTTTGTGTCAACTTCGCAGGTTTGCGAAAAAGTGGAAAACACGCCACTTTAAATGCACTACACGATTTGTCATTTCGCCGTTAGGGCTATGCGTTGTAGGCGCCGATTGCGCCGACAGAAGGTAAACAGCATTTGCTCGTTGTAGAAAGCGAAAGCGATAAGTACAGTTATGTAGAAATTTCCTTTCGAATGAAACTCTCACCGCTACAAATCCTTAGTATAGCATTCACTATCCTATTTCTGGTTTTGTTGGTTAACGCTGAGGTCTCTGTCGGCGTTGAAAAGGGCGATTGGGTTGAATACACCGTAACCTACACTGGTTCTCCCGATGAAATGCATGCGATTTCATGGGCAAAAATGGAAATCGAAAGCGTGGTTGACTCTGCAGTGCAGCTTAAGATGACAACACGATTAGCGAATGGCACACTACTACGCGAGACAGCAACGTTAAATCTTCAAGAAGGGCAGTTGGGCGATGACTTCATAATACCGGCAAACCTCAACGTAGGCTACGTTTTCTACGACCGCCGTATCGGGAACATAACAATTCAAGGCGTTGAACAGGGAACTTACGCGGGTGCACGCCGTACTGTCGTGTACAGCCAAACAACATACACTTTGTTCTACTGGGACAAAGCTACAGGCGTAGTTGTCGAGGCAAAATCTGTTTTCCCAGACTACGCAATGCACACAATTGCAACTAAGACTAACATGTGGATGCCGCAGGAAGAAATAATCATGTACGTACTTGCAGCCCTCAGCATAACAACCCTATTGATAGCATTGCTTCTACGTCTCAAACTGCGAAAAACAAAAAGAAAAGAATGAACAGCGATTCCCTGCAAGGCCGTGAAACACCTAACCTCTGTCTTTCTACGCTTGGAAATTAAGTTTCCAAAACAAGGGACGCCAGCGCAAGACAACCATGACAGCCCCTGTTAGTCTGAACTCTGCTAAACAATGTTCGGAAGTTCACGGCGACTACGAAATATTTAGATATTGCAAGAGTTTCTGATCACTGAAATGCCATCCCCCAAATTTAATTCGAGAAAATTCGTTTCAGTTGACCCAGGCAAATGCACAGGCTGTGGCATCTGCGAGTACGCTTGCACAATAGAGAAAGACGAATCGGTCTGGAATCCTCTGCGGTCTAGAATACGCGTCATACGAATGACTCCGTTGTTCAATCTCGCGCTTGCATGCAGGTTCTGCGAAGATGCTCCATGCGTTACGGCGTGTCCAGAAAAAGCCCTAGTTCAGTCAGAGAACACAGGCATTTTAATCGTAAAAGAGCACGCCTGTAAAGGATGCGACTGGTGTGTTCAAGCCTGCCCCCACGGAGGCATAGCGATACACCCAGATACAGGCCTAGCCATCGCATGCGACCTATGCAACGGCGAACCACAGTGCATCGAAGCATGCCCCGAAGAAGCCCTTGAGCTTGTAGAAACCGATGAAGCTGCAGACAAACGTTTCAATGCCGCTTTAGAAAAGCTTCCAGCAGAAACCGAGCGGCTGGCTCAGGCAGTTAAACAGCGGGACTGGAAACCTCTGCTAGCTGACGCTGAAAAACGTGCAATAAAGGTAAGCGAAAAGCTATCCGCCCTAAACAAGAAAGCAGAGTCAAAGAAAAAGTAAGCATAGTTCACTTGGACAAGTCTGCGTGCCAACCAGAAAACTGCAGGCGCTGCATGTTCATAACTGTTCCGTCGCAATCACGCTCATATGCATAGCATAACGTATCCTAGCCTTCGTAGCCTGAAAGCAACTCGTGGATGCACGCGCCGTTTTTCACCCCGTTATATCCTCCTTCGAGAACGAAGAATGCAGGTCTGCCCAGGTTTGCGATTTTCCTACCAATTTCACGGTAGCTTTGCTCAGTTAAACCAAGCGACGCTAAATCCCCCTTATACGTGTCAAAGCCTGCTGAAACAGCTACGATCTCAAATGTATGTGTCTCAACCATTCTAAGCGCGTCTTCAAGTGTTTTTAAGTATCTTCTTTCACCGCAATCAGCGGGCAACGGATAATTGAAACAGTTCATGGAAGAAGTTACCCCCGTTCCAGGATAATGCGGATAACGATGCAGCGACACGTAATACACATATTCGCTTCCTAAGAAGATCTCTTCAGTGCCATTACCATGATGCCCGTCGATGTCCAAAATCAAAGTTGGCTTCGCAAGAGCCTTAACCGCAACCGCAACATTATTCAGATAACAAAACCCTCTTGTGCTTGCACCCAACGCCGCACCTGCTTTCCCCGCATGATGACCCGGAGGACGCATAAGCGAGAAACCCAACGTTTTAGCCGCAAGGATAGCTCCGCCTGCTGAAAGTCTTGCATACTCGTAAATGTTATCATACGCCGGTGTATCCGGGTCTTCCACCAGCCCCTTCTTCAGGTTCCACAAGTATTCAGCGTCATGAACCTTAAGCAAGTCTTCCTCCGTGGCAGGCAACGGTTCAACGACTTCATAGCCTTTATCGCGCAGGGCATCAAACGCCGCTTTAACCCTGTTGGGTCCTTCAATATGCCATGAGCCATAGCCTAAACATTTTTCTGAAAACACTATTCTCGTTTTCAAGCTGCCCATCATCCTTAAACATATAACTTGATGATCCAGATTTAAAAAGCAGCTATGCCTTAAAGTTTGCTGAGACGTGAATACGCAATGTATTCAGAGAATCCCTTCGGCGACTTCCGCAGAGAATGCGAAGCCATTTTAGCACAAGCTCTGCGCATTTGCTACCCAGAGATTGCCCTCTCTGGCACTAATCTCGTACAGCGTGCCTCTTCAAGCATGGAGAAACCCTCAAACCCACAGCACGGACAACTTGCTTCCTCCTTATGTTTCGAGCTGGCAAAGACTCTCAAGCAGAAACCCCAAGCAATCGCCAACTTTCTCGTTGAAGCCGCCAACAAAGATGCTTTCGCGTTGGTTGAAAAAGTTGAAGCCGCAGGTGCAGGATACATTAACTTCCACATTAACTTCAACGCTTTTTCAAAGCTGACCTTGGAGTCGATATCCAGCCTAAACAACGAGTACGGCTTCATGAAGACTACATCGCCAACAAACATGATTGTCGAGCATACAAGCGTAAACCCGCTCCATCCGATACATATCGGTCAAGCTAGAAACCCGATGCTTGGCGACACCTTGGCCAGGATCCTTCGCAAACGCGGGCACAAAGTTGCCTGTCACTACTACATCGACGATGTTGGACGCCAATCTTCCGTCGTAGCTTATGGTTATAAGAAACTCGGTGAGCCTTTACCGAGCGAGAAGCCTGACCATTTCATCGGAAAGATCTACACGATTACAAGCTGTTTAGTGGAAATCAGCCGGTTGAAAAAGCTGTTGTCAGAGGCGCGGTGCTTGCCTGAGGAAACATCTCAATTGAATAAAGAACTAGCTGAGTGGGTCTCCGTCGCAGCAGAGCTTGAAGTCAAGTATCCGCTACTTTTTAGGGGGCTCTTAGAAAAAATAAGTAAGGACGCTGACCCTGAAGAAGAGATAAACAAGCTCAACCGCGCATACGAAGAGGGTGAGCCACATGCAAAGGAACTGATACGCCGCGTAAGCGAACTATGCCTTCAAGGCTTTAGGCAAACACAACAGCGAGTGGGCGTGAGCTACGACTCCTGGGATTGGGAAAGCGATTTTGTTTGGGGTGGAAAAGTAGCTGAAGTTCTACAACAGCTAGAAAATACGCCTTATGTTCGACGCGAGGCTGAGGTTCTCGAGTTCGAAGCAGAAAAAGCAGCGCAAGCGTTGAACCTGAAACGCAAACTGGGCTTAGCTGACGACCATGAGATTCCATCCTTAACCCTTGTGCGGGCTGACGGCACAACCCTCTACACAACAAGGGATATCGCTTACACCTTGTGGAAATTCACGAGGGCAAAGAAAGTCATAAACGTAATAGGTATGGAGCAGTCGCTTGCCCAACTTCAACTGAAAGTGGCGTTGTACGCTTTAGGCTACGGCCAACTCGCAGACAACCTTGTCCACTTCGCTTACAACCTTGTTTCCATGCCAGGCTACAAGATGTCTAGCCGACGCGGCCACTATGTGACCTTCGACGAAGTTCTCGACGAAGCCATTGAGCGAGCATACCAGGAGGTTTCAAAACGTTCACCAAGCCTTTCAGAAAAGGAGAAACGAGAAATCGCATGCTTCGTCGGAACAGGCGCTGTACGCTACGCGCTTACAGACGTTGACCCCTCTAAGCCCGTATTGTTCACATGGGAACGTGTGCTGAATTTCGAAACAAACAGTGCGCCCTACGTCCAGTACACGCATGCTCGCGCATGCAGCATATTGCGGAAAGCAAATCGAAAACCTGAAAAACCCGGATACGCCCTTTTGGTTGAGGCGCTCGAACGCGAGCTTGTGCTCCACTTATCGAGTTTTCCAGAAGTCTTCATAGAAGCCGCTGAATTCTTGAAACCAAACTTGGTTGCGGACTACGCAAACGCGTTGGCTGACAAGTTCAACACGTTCTACAACGCGTACCCTGTAATTAAAGCAGGCTCCCAAGAACTAAGCGACGCGCGGATAATGCTTACACAAGCCACCAAAATAGTGCTTTCTAACGCTTTGAACTTGCTCGGCGTTTTCGCTCCTGAAAAAATGTGAGGTATATCGCTTCAGTCAACGTTAAGGTAAAAAGATACTGCAGCTTCAACATGCTTAACCATGTCTCGCAGGTTCTCACTTAGGGATCGCAAGGTTGACAAAGAATCAGGCATGATACGTACGTCTAAGCAGCAGGCGTCCACTGTTCTTGGGGCGGGAGCCGAAACATGGGCAACATGTTTCAACGTAGCTTTTTCTGTTTATCCAAAACACTTGGAAGCTGCTCCTCCAACACTTGAATGAGGGCACCGTACGACTCGAAAAGATGGCTCTTCTCGTGTTCCGCTTTACTTATTTCCGTCAAAGCATCATGCAGACTGCGAATCGCTTCTAAACGCGCTGTGAAAACTTTCTCCACGCATTCAGGCGTTTCCTTGTTATGCAGTTCAGCTTCAACATCTGACAGCTTCTTCAAGTCGCTCGCGCATCTACGCAAAGCCTCAACAGCTTTTTCTTCAGCCTCCAAAAACTCTGCAAGTCGAACCTCCAACTTACGGGTTTCAGTAAGCAAGTTTTCATGCATACAAATCACACGTACTTGGTTCATACGGTTCAATAATTAGTTTTCTGTGACAATGCTGATTCCCAAGTTTTCCATACTTGCGTAAAGCGTTCTCACTTCATGTGTTACGGTAACGCCTTTTCACTTGCCCATCAAAACCTCACGCGAAGTCAAACGTTACCTCTTAGAAAAACGAGAAAAACGAAAGCGAACACCGCGCAAAGGGAGTACGCAGTTTATTGGCAAACGCGCCTCTAAAACTTTGCAAGCACCAGTAATGGCTGGTTTCAAATAGACGTTTCAGTTACGCCTGCCATCACATTTTCATCGAAGCCAGCCTCACGTTTTCGAACGCAAGACTAAATGCATTTTACGTTGAAATCATACATGAAACCTTCAACGAGTGAATCACCCGTACTCTTTAACCTACGATACGTCCCTACTCCAACGGCAAATTTCAAATACAACATAACTAATCTACATGCAAGGTGCCGCTGGTTGGTCGAAGAGTACTTTAAAAATAAGGTTGAACCTATTCGGGTTAAAGAGAAAAGCGTGTCGCAACTGCTCGCAGAAATGAGCCGGACTGCTTATCAAGGGAGGAAACTTGGGGAAGCAGTCGACGTTTGGGATAACATGGTTAGAGAAAAAGATTTGACGATCATAATGGGACTCGCAGGGTCCATGAGCACGGCTGGACAATGGACAATCGTGAACTGGCTTATCGAGAAGCGTTTCATTGACGTTTTAGTTTCGACAGGCGCAAACGTTTCAGAAGACATAGTTGACGCGATGGGGTTCGGTTACTGGCAGGGCAGTCATGTGGTTAACGACGAAGAGCTTTTGAAGGCGGACATAAACAGGTACTACGATGTTTACGGAAAAGAAACTGACTACAGAAAGATGGAGGAGCTGCTTACAGAATTCATTACGACGCTCAAAACTGACCATGTATACTCGTCGGTTGAATTCCTCTATTTGCTTGGCAAATTTCTGAGTAAGCGGGGGGTAAAGAGCATCGCTGCGGTGGCTGCTGAAAATGGTGTGCCTATCTTCAGCCCAGCGTTGACCGACAGCGCCTATGGTGAAGCGTTCCTCATGGCTAAGAATCTTGGACACACAGTAACGCTAGACTCAGTCAAAGAGTTTGACCAGTTCGTAAGTATCGGCGAACACACAAAGGATATAGGCGTAGTCTACATAGGCGGAGGCGTTCCAAAAGACTTGACGCAGTTGATCGCAATTTCGGTTTCGCCGAAGACGAACGATGAAGGTGTGCCCGGAAGAGAAGGTTTCGTACGACAAAGTTTGAAGGAGTACTATTATCCGCACAAGTATGCAATACAGATTACAACAGACTCGCCGCAATGGGGCGGCTTGTCTGGTTGCACACTTGAAGAAGCAATAAGCTGGGGCAAAATCGACAGCCGCGGAAAACGTGCAGTATGCTACTGTGACGCTACCATCGCTTTACCACTAATAACACACGCGCTTAATGAACGGGTGAAGTTGCGCGAAAAAGCTCCAGACATGTCATGGCTTTTCAAGGATCTGCCTTAAACCTGCTCAGCCTATCGAGTAATGCAAAAACCATGATTGGCAGAATCACCGAAGCGTCTCCCTCAACCATCACACGCTTCGCGTGCGGGCTTATCTTTCCCCATGAAACTGCTTCACGCGGTCTTGCACCTGACAAGCTTCCATCCCACTCATCTGCAGTACTAACATAGACTACGTAGTCTAAACCATCCTTGAACTGGTTCCACCAAATCGTATGATGCTTTGAAATTCCACCGCCAACGATGAGTGCTCCAGTTTTCTTTGCGGAAAAAACAACCTCATTAAGCTCCCCCGAATCCTTAAGCAAGTCTAGCTTGAAAGCATGGTCCTGCGAAAAAAGCCAAGTCTGATATCCCACGGCGCCGTCCGTGAAGCCAGGTACGTAAACCGGTATGTTGTTTCTTGAAGCCCAATAGAGAATCGAGCTTTCATTACACACACGACGTCCGATTTCGCTGCAAAGCCTACTGGCTGAGGCTTCTCTAACGCCTTCGCTCCATAGCTCTGCAAGCAGCTTCTGCATTTTTTCCTCAATCACCATGCCATAGCTTTCATTGGGAACAAGAACGTTGCCAAGCCTGTTTACGCCCTTTTCGTGCAGTTCAGCGTCATTCATGACGAATGCCCCTTTGTAATAAGGTTTCCAGCATCTCGCGAGGTCATGGTCTATTGTTCCACACGTGGTTATGACCACATCGACAAGTTTCCGTTTTACAAGTTCTCGGAGCACACCACGTGTTCCGGTGGCTACGAGGTTTCCAGTGAAGGACAAAAACTTCACGCAGTCTTCCCGCCTAACCATACGTTCAAGAATTCTCACGCCTGCAGCCAGTTTTCCAGCCGTGAAGCCCCATGCTTTCTCCATCTGGGTCACGAGTTGTTCAACAGAAAGGTTCTCGGTAACCTCGTAGTCGACTATTGGACGTTTCACGTATACGCACTCTCACGATCATGTCTTAAACCTTATTTGTCGCGGACATAATAAATAGATGTCGAAAGCGTTCTACATACCTGAGCTATGTTGAGCAGTCCTAGACTAAACAGTTCAAGGTTTGCATGTTTTGTTTCCACAGTTGCGCCCGTCTGCCTATGAATAGAGTTAAATAGTGAATGCGCAGGAGAAATCTAAGGTTCCCTGCCGAAACATCCTAGAGGCAGGATGCAATTCTTCCTTTACAGGAAGTTCTTATTATTCAAAGAAAGCCAAGCTTCTTAAGTTTCAACGCTAATCCGAGGTCGCCTTTGAGTGCAAGTTTCCCTGTTATGAACGCTTCCTCACCGCTAAGTTTGCCGTTTACAATGTCCATATATGCCTTTTCCTCTATCTTCGCCCACAGCATAGGTTTCGGGCATACTCCTTTTTCAACTTTGATTTTCTGTTCTCTGATTGTAATCACCCAGCTTCCGCCGTTTGGTCCATCAATGTCAAGCTGAGCGATGACGTCTAGTCCAACGGCTTTTTCAGGTTTGAATTTTCCCGGCAATACTTTTTCAAAGAATTCTTGAGGAGCATTAACTTCCATTCCAAGTCAACACCCTTGTATGCTCTTTTTTCTGTTCATGGAGTATTTTGACGCAAGTTCTTCTTCGCTATACTTACTACTTCCAGTGATCGCCATAAGCATACACTGAATCTTGGCGCTTTCCTCGACTATTTCAGTCAACCTGCAAGCTTCTTCAATGGTCTTGCCCACCGTGATGAGTCCATGATTTTCAAGAACCAAAGCGTCACATTCAAGGATCCTCTGCTTCACTGTTTCTGCCAGCATCTTCGACCCAGGCGGTGCATACGGCACCATTGTCACTCCTTCGGGAAAGCGCATGTAGCTTTCGACTTGTAAGGGCAAAATCTTGTAACCTGCTATCCCCAAGACAGTCGTCGCTAGGGGATGTGTATGGACCACGGCGCCCACGTCTTTGCGTACGCTGTAGATCGCTGCGTGTATGGGTGTTTCAAGCGAAACCGCAGCTTTCCCGCTTAGCTTAACCCCATGGAAGTCAACGAGAACAAGCTCGTCTGCCTTCATGTCTCGCAAGCTTGCGCCTGAAGGCTTAATCAGAAAAGCCTCAGCATGTGGAAGACGCATGCTTATGTTACCGCTTGCCCCTTTAACGTAGCCACCATAATAAAGCTCCATTCCTGCTTTTACAAGTCTTTCAGCAACGGTTTTCACTGTTTCCTCATCCATCTTGTTGTTCGCCCCTTTTGCGTTAGACAACAGAGTTTACCCTTTGTACCCCTTTATACCTAAACGCTTCTATCTTTTTAAGGCGTAGGCAAACTCAGATTCGCTTCTGAAATACATAATTTTTCTCAGCCTGCAAAATGTGAAGCAGCGTAACAGCTTATCCAATCTTGTTTGACCAGCAAGGTAAAGCCGCTGCCTGCTAGCCCGTAAAGAAACGTTTCTAGCTGTCTTCTTTGCCCCAGTTTTCGTGACGAGAGGTTTTACGCATGTATAGCACCTGAGTTTTTCTTATCTGAAAAGATCCTTTTCTTTAGGACGTATCAGTTCTGCAAAAGTTGCGGATTGACTTGACGGGTATGGATATCCCCGTATTATTGCTACTGGTATTCCCTCATCTGCTTGGCCCATGACGAGTTCCGCAGCCGATGCTAACTCGTCTGCAATGTTAGTCTGCTTGACTCTTAAGATGTAGCCGAATAAGTCTTTCTCACCGCGTCGGTCCCTGATAGGCTTGAGTCCCGCGACGCCTATGGCCACGTTTATTTCACCCATTCTGAAGGGTCTTCCATGCGTGTCCGATATTATAACCGCAGTTTCACATCCTGTGAGCCGCTTTATCCCTAGCCGAATCTTCTGAGCACTCGCATCTGGGTTCTTGGGGAGCAATGCCACATTGCTTTCTCCTTGGACGTTTGACTTGTCCACGCCGGCGTTGGCGCAAATAAACCCGTGTTTGGTTTCTACTATGAGACTGTTCGGACCGACACGCAACAGTTCCTTCGATTCGCGGAGAACAACCTCAACCAAACGTGGGTCCTTGCCAACTTTTTCAGCTATCTCCATAGCCTGCGCAGAAGGTTTTACATGGTTCAAATCAACCACGCTGCCTTCTGCCTTCGAAACCGCGACGTGAGTGACAACGATGATGTCGTGCTCACGAATAGGCGTACCCTGGTTCGCTGCGGCTTCACAGACCAGCTTACCAATGTCTGTGCCTTCAGTGATCAGAGGCAAACCCTTAACTGGAAATATTTCGATGTGATCCAATGTTTTTCCCCGCTATCGTTCGAGAAGGTTTAAATCACTATAAAAGGCTTTACAGCAGTTCGTCTCCGCGATCAAGTTTTTTCGCCGAATTTACGAAAAGTTATTTTTCCCGTGTTTGCCGGGCCTTTCTGGATGCGGTTTGAATGCTCGAAAAGGTTGAATGGGGCACCAAACTGGACTGAGTGGCTTAAGCGTATCGGGCTTGCCTAAGGGTTTTAATTCTGGAGAAGTCATTGGCTTGAACTGTACATGCTTTTTTGCAGATAGCCTCTGAAAGGTGGTGGGCGAACACTGACACATATTTGCCTTCAGAGTGTTGAAGAACTTTTGTGCGAGTCTATTGCCTTCGGACATAAAAAGTGTCAATTTTAGCCATGCCTTGCTATACACGTGACAAACTGTTCATGCTGCCTAACCTCTGTAACATTTTCCAAGCGCCAGATCAATTATAAAGCTTGATGTGCATAGTTTAGCTGAGTTTGCGCCTTAAGGGAGTGTGGAATCTTTGTCACCTGCGAATTTGGATAAGCTTTTCACCCCTCGAGGTATAGCCGTGATTGGCGCAAGCGAGCGTGTTGACTCGTTAGGTTCAAAGATCTTTCGCAACCTTGTTGGCGTAGTTCAAGACTGCGAAGTTTACCCCGTTAACCCTTTCAGGCGGTCAGTGTATGGTTTTACGGCTTATCCAAGTGTAACCAAGATTCCCCAAAAAGTGGATTTAGCAGTAATCGCGACACCTGCGCATACGATTCCGCAGATTGTTGAAGAATGCGGGGAAGCAGGCGTTGCCGGAGCAGTATTGATCTCAGTTGGCTTCCGTGAAACCGGCCGTGAGGGCGAAGCCCTTGAACAACGAATTCTTTCCTGCAGGGACAAGTATGGGATACGCATAATCGGTCCAAACAGCTTCGGCATTGTACGGCCAAGAAAGAAGCTTTTCGCTACTTTTTCTAGTAAACAAGCAAATCTAGGAGGCACAGCGTTCGTTTCGCAGAGTGCTGCTTTATGCGCTTCGGCAATGGGCTGGTCAGTGGAAGCTAACGTTGGCTTCAGCGCAGTTGTATCCACGGGGTCTATGCTCGACGTGGACCTCGGCGACCTGATCGAATTTCTCAGTCGCGACTCTCAAACCAAGCGTATACTGCTATATGTCGAATCAGTGAAAAACGCGCGGAAATTCATGAGCGCCGCAAGGAACTGTTCCAGATCTAAGCCCATATTCCTCGTAAAGGCTGGGCGTTTTCCAAAAAGTAAGGAAGCAGTGTACTCGCACAGTGGCCAAATGGCTGGAGAAGACTTAGTGTATGATGCGGCTTTCAAAAGAGTTGGCATCGTGCGCGTTCAAACAATAAACGAACTTTTCAACTGTGGCGAGGCTCTTTCGATGCAGCCACTTCCAAAAGGCTGCAGCTTGACGGTTGTGACGAATGCTGGCGGGTTAGGAATAATCGCAGCTGACACTCTCCTACTCCAAGGCGGAGTACTTGCACCGCTAAGCCCCGAAGTAACTAAGGCTCTGGAAGACACTTTGCCTGCATACTGTCGAATTGCCAATCCACTGGACATCATGGAGGAAGCAACGCCTGAACGATTCAAATATGCGATTGAAGCCTGTTTCAAAAACACTGAAAGCCACGGTTTCATAATCATCTACACCCCTCAGGGACTAACAGATCCAGAAGCATTTGCGAGTACGCTCACAGCAGCCGCAAAACAAACGGGTCAATTGGTTATCGCATGCATATTAGGCGAAGACACCTCTTGCCGCGATGCACGCAAACTATTACGGCAACATAACATCCCAGCGATGAAAACCCCTGAAGAAGCAGTTTCGGCTTTCATGTACATGTATAGGTACGTACAAAACCTCGATTCGCTGTATGAGGTACCTGAAGAACTCCCAGTGGAAATCACCCCGCCAACATACTTGCGTGGCCTGTTGAGAAAGGCATGCTGTGAAGGTCGGCGCGTTCTAACGCTCACAGAATCGCTCGAGTTTCTCGACGCCTACAAAATCAATACGGCACAAACGATGCTTGCGAAAAAGCGTGAAGAAGCAGAAACGGCAGCAAGCATCATGGGCTTTCCAGTGGTTATGAAAGTCAATTTTGCCGGGTCCTCGCATAAATCACAACTAGGCGGCGTCGTCGAAGCCTACTCTCAGACTGAAGTTACAGAAAACTTTGACAGGCTCACAGAACTAATGAAACGCGCAGCGCAACCAGTGGAGGTTTACGGCATCGCCATACAACCATTGATCCGCAACAAGAGGCACGAGCTATTTTTAGGCTCTAAAACGGATAGGCAGTTCGGACCAGTTATACTCTTCGGAAAAGGCGGAACCGATGTTGCTGAACTCAAGGACGTGGGGCTCGGTTTTCCGCCGCTGAATCAGGCACTCGCAAGGCGACTCATCCATGAAACCCTGACATACGCCTATACAGCTTCCAGCATTGCCCCGTCAACCATGAAGTCGCTGCAGGAGGTTCTCCTCAAATTTTCGCAGCTAATCTTGGATTTTCCTGAAATACTCGAAATGGACATTAACCCGATAATCTTGACGGACACTGATTACTCAGCAGTTGACGCTCGGATAGTGTTGGATTTGGACAGAATTATGCGGGAAGCAGCTGAACAACCCGTCAGTTTTGCCATCGCGCCCTACCCGAAAGAGTACACGACGATTAGAACGCTCAAGAATGGAGCGAAAGTGATTCTCCGTCCAATAAGATCCGAAGACGAAAGACGTTTTGACGAGCTGTTCAAACTGCTTTCAGATGAGTCAAAGAGGTTCCGGTTCTTTGCTGTGTTAAGGGAGTTGTCACATTGTGCGCTAGCACAGTTCTGCAACATAGACTATGACCGTGAAATCACGATAGTAGCAGAACTTCAGGATGGCAGCAAAACAATCATAGGCGCCGCAGGACTAATAGTGGAAAAAGAGAAAGAAAGCGGTGAATTCGCAATTCTCGTCAGTGACCCTTGGCAAGGGCTTGGATTGGGCTCAAAACTTACAGACTTCATAATAGACATCGCCAAGAATATGCACCTGAAAATGATATATGCTTATACGATACCAGGAAACTACAAAATGATAAACATGTGCAGCAACAAAGGCTTCGAAATCAAAAATCTCGACTACGAAACTGTACAATTGACTTTTCAGCTGCCTGACTAAGCAGCCCTTCACGGCAAAACGGTTCGAAACAGGTACCCACTAATTCTTCTCCAACGTGCAGCGTTCCATGATGAATTTCAGATGCGCCTTAGGAAATACAAATAAATTATCCTTACAGGTATTCTTCACAAGTGTGACCCATGAAGATTGCAGTTTCGGGAAAGGGAGGAGTTGGTAAAACCCTAATCGCTGGTGGCCTAGCTAGGGGCTTCGTTGAACGTGGGTTCAAAACTATGGCTATTGACGCTGATTCTTCCCCGAACCTTGCCTTAACGTTAGGCTTACCGGCAGAGATAGCTCGTGAAATAACTCCTATTTCAGAAAACAAAGAGCTTGTCGAATCCAAGACAGGCACGGGCTATTCCGGAGTGTATCGTCTTTCCTTTACAGTCGACGATGTGGTCCGCGACTACGCAGTAACTACGCCGTTCGGCGTCAACCTGATAGTCATGGGAACCGTCAGATCGATGGGTTCAGGCTGCATGTGCTCGGCAAACGCGGTAGTACGCGCGCTACTTAGGCATCTTTTCGTTGAACGCGACGAGGCTGTGGTTTTAGACATGGAAGCAGGCGTGGAGCATCTCGGTCGCGGAACTGCGCGGCACGTGGATGCGCTCTTGACCGTGGCTGATGCAAACTTGAAATCTCTGGAAATCGCGAAGCATATACATGACTTAGCTGTAAACGCCGCGATGAAAAACGTCTATTTGGTTGGCAATCGCGTTATGAACGAGCTTCAGAAAGATACAATTATGAAGTTTGCCGAGGCAAATGGCTTAAACCTTTTATCCCTCGTGCCCTTCGACCAGCGGATCATTGAGGCCGAAGTTCGCGGGGACACACCGCTTAAACACAAGGAAATCGAAGCTGTCCAAGTAATAGACAAAATCTGCGATTTGCTTATGACTGCTGGCGTCGCTGTGACGGAAACCTGACGAAAAGGAGGCGGTTTTATGAAAATAATCGTGACCATCGGTCGCGGTGGAACAGGAAAGTCCAGCTTCGTAGCTTTGATGGCAAAAGGTTTTATTGAAGCGGGAGTCGCGCCGTTGTTGCTCGTAGACGCTGACCCAGACCAGAATCTCGGCGAAATGGTTGGAGTCGACATGAAGGAGGCGGGAAAGAAAACAATCTCCGAACTCCTTGTTGACACGTTTATAATGAAAGGCGGAACAACGGTCGGGGTCCCGCCTTCAGAAAGGATTGAAAGTCGAATCTGGAGTGAAGGTCTCTACGAAGGCAACCAGTTCGATTTCATGGCACTCGGTACGAAGTGGGTTGAAGGGTGCTACTGCATGCCTAACTCGGCGTTGAAGGGCGCCTTGGAATCCTTGACTAAGAACTACAGTTACGTGCTCATAGACTCGCCCGCGGGTTTAGAGCATTTGAACCGACGGTTAACCTCAAGGGTCAACGACATAATCGACATACTAGACCACTCGAAAAAGTCGATGGAGCACGTCAAGCGTGCGCATCGAATAGCACAGGAAGTAGGCATTGAATTCGAGCACTTCTACTTGCTCGGCGGATATCGCTTTCCAGAAGAATTAAGCGGCGAAGCCGAGAAGAATTTAAAACTCAAGTACCTCGGCAAAATCGCCTACGACGAACAACTCGATGAACACGTGCTTTCAGGCAAGTCACTGCTAACGCTCCCCCAAGATAACGCTGCATACACATCTGTCAAACAAATAATGAAAGCAGCAGGTTACATAGAGCAATAGCCACCTTTTATTATGCCAAAATATCTTTCCATGAAGCTTACATTATTATCAGTGCTACATGACTTTATACACGAAGTCTCGGAAAAGTTTAAAACATGGTGGGTTAAGGTATAACCTAAAACCTTCGCTGAGGTTTAGAATTGACAACAAAGAACGTGCACGTAAAAATCGGCGAAATGACAACACAGGCTGGATTAATAAAAAACCTTGAATTCTCAATCGGAAAAATTGTAGACGAATCTTGGACTGAACCGATGGGGCCTACCCCCATGCCCAGCCTCACGACGTTGCGGGACTGGGACATGAAGCTACTTAACAAGTATAAACCATTTTACATGCCTGACTGTGACCTGTGCTGCTTATGCACTTTCGGCAAATGCGACTTAACCGCGGGAAAACGAGGCGCATGCGGTTTAGACATAGCGGCGCAATCCTCCCGCATAGTGCTCTTGGCATGCAGCATAGGCGCAGCAACCCATACAGCACACGCACGCCACCTAGTTGAACACTTGATCGAAAAATATGGACGCAGATATCCACTTGACGTGGGAGGATTAAACGTTAAAGTTGAAGCTCCCGTGACTAGACTCGTTACGGGCATAAAGCCTGAGACCCTCGGAGACTTGGCTGACGTCTTAGACTACTGTGAGACGCAAATTACACATTGTCTCTCTGCCGCGCACACGGGTCAAGAAGGTAACAATATAGATTTTGAATCAAAAGCCTTCCACGCCGGCAGAATCGACCAGGTAGGCATGGAAATTGCGGACATTGCCCAGATTTCTGCCTATGACTTTCCAAAGGCTGACCCTGAGGCACCACTCATCGAAATGGGGGTCGGAACGGTTGATACTTCGAAGCCTGTTATTATGTGCATAGGTCATAACGTTGTTCCTTCAGTAGAAATAATCGATTACATGAAGGACAGCAAGCTTGAAGGAAAACTTGAAGTCGTAGGCTTATGCTGCACCGCTTTCGATAATACTCGATACTACAACCGCGCCAAAATCGTAGGTCCAATTTCATGGCAGTTACGCTTCATTCGTAGCGGTTTCGCTGATGTAGTCGTTTTGGACGAACAATGCATCAGGACCGACGCTTATTTAGAGGCAGAACGTGTCAAGGCGCCCGTTATAGCTGCATCCGAGAAGAACTGCCTTGGCTTTAAGAACCGCACAAACGACCCTGCAGACGAAATAGTCGCGGACTTGGTTAACGGCAAGGTCCCAGGCGTTTTGATTCTTGACCCTGAAAAAGTAGGCGAAGTTGCAGTCAAAGTCGCGATGAAGATCGCTCCTCTTAGACGGAAGTATCAGAATCTGCCTTCCGTGGAGGAAATTGTAGCGCTTGCGAAAACGTGCCGCCAATGTAACATGTGCCAACGAAGTTGTCCGCAAGACCTCAAAATCCCCGCGGCGCTTAAAGCTGCAGCGGAGGGAAACCTTACGTTATTAACCGAGCTGTACGAGTACTGCGTTGGCTGTGGTCGCTGCGAAGAAGCTTGTCCAATCAAACTGCAAATACACAGTTTCATCGTCAAAGCAGGCGAAAGATGTATGTTGGAAGAAAAGAATTACTGCCGTGCAGGTCGAGGCGCTGTTCAAGATATAGAAATACGCAATGTGGGCAGCCCCATCGTGCTCGGCGAAATCCCTGGTATCCTCGCAGTCGTAGGTTGCGCTAACTATCCAAAAGGTGGCAAAGACGTCTACGATATATGCCGAGAGTTCGCGCTTAGACGATATATAGTCGTAACTTCGGGCTGTGCAGCCATGTCTGCCGGCTCATACAAGAATGAGGAAGGAAAGACGTTGTACGAGGAATTTCCAGGCGAGTTCGCAGCTGGAGGAGTGCTTAATGTAGGTTCATGCGTGGCAAACTCCCACATAGCGGGTGCCGCGATAAAAGTGGCAAACATATTCGCCAAAAGAAGCCTCAGAGGGAACTACGAGGAGATTGCTGATTACATACATAATCGTGTAGGTGCTGTTGGTCTAGCTTGGGGCGCGTTCTCTCAAAAAGCTGCGTCAATTGCTGCTGGCTTCTGGAGTCTGGGCATCCCCGTCCTTGTTGGTCCACACGGCACCAAGTACAGACGTATGCTGCTCGGCAGAGCCGATAAGCCTGAAAACTGGGAAGTTTATGATGCCCGTACGGGTGATAAAGTGAACGTGGGACCAGCACCTGAACACTTGTTCCAAACGGTTGAAACAAAAGAAGAAGCTATGGTTGCCATAGCCAAACTCTGCATAAGACCGAATGACACTTGGAAGGGGCGTTCGATAAAACTGTCGCACTACATAGACTTGCACAAGCGGTACTATGGCATTATACCACCAGACATTCACTTGTTTGTCCGTACGTTAGCTGATGTGCCCATGACGATGAAAGACGAGATCATTCGGATACTTGAAGCGAAAGGCTGGAAGGAAACAATAATTCCTGACCCAACGCTTCTTCCAAGGATGGTTCGGAAAAAGAAGGAGTGATGTTGGATGTCATGCGAGCCTTGGCAATGTGCCGAAATAGCCGCCACAAAGAAAGCGAACCCTATAAGCAAGCCTGAAGTAGTCGTAGCCATGATAAAACGTGCAGCACATCCGATTCTCATAGTGGGTAGCAATGCGACGGACCGTTGGCTAGAAGGCAAACAGCTCATCGAATACATTATCGAGTTCGCCAGAGTCTCGAAAATCCCAGTAGTAGCCACGGCGCACATGGTTGGCGAGTTCCTGAAACGCGGCTATGAACCGGCAGGCTTTATGTCCGCTATGGACATAGGAAACCGCTTGGTTGACCCTAACTGGCAGGGACTCGACGGCAAAGGGCATCCTGACCTTGCGCTGTTTATAGGATTGCCATACTACATGGAATCGCTAATCCTTTCCGGGCTCAAGCATTTCGCTCCAGACCTGAAAACCATCACACTGGATAACCTCTACCATGCGCATGCAAGTTGGTCCTTCCCGAACGCAACCCTGGAAGAATGGGCTAACAACCTTAAAGTCATGACTTTGAAATTTAAAGAAGAAGGAGGTCAATAAAAAATGTCAATGTTTGAAGACATACCAGTCGACGTCGGCGTCATCTACGAAGGCGAACGTATACGAAGAAACGACATGCAGATCGAACTCGGTGGTCCTGCGGTGAAAGAAAAGTTTGAGTTGGCAAAAGTAAGGAAAATGGACGAAGTTGAAGACGGCAAAATAACTATCATTGGACCCGACATAAAAGACATGAAAGAAGGCGGTGCGTACCCGCTTGGAATACTCGTCGAAGTAGCTGGAAAAACATTAGGCCAAGAGCTGGAAGGCGTAGTCGAAAGGCGAATACACGGATACTTGAACTATATAGAAGGCTTTATGCATCTCAATCAACGCTACGACATCTGGATAAGGCTGAGCAAGAAGTCCTACCAGAAGGGCTTGAACACGTTTCAGCACATCGGAAAAGTGCTCTACAGACTTTTCAAAAGTGAGTTACCAATAATCGAGAAGGCGCAGATAACTTTCATAACTGACCCAGTCAAAGTGCAGGAGCTGTATCCGCAAGCGCTTCAAGAATACGAGGCAAGAGACGCTCGCGCTCGAGGGCTTAAAGACGAGGAAGTCGACAAGTTCTACGGCTGCATACTCTGCCAATCATTCGCGCCAACCCATGTCTGCGTCATTACCCCACAACGCTACTCCAACTGCGGCGCTATAAGCTGGTTCGACGGCAGAGCCTCAGCAAGCGTCGACCCGAAGGGTCCAGTCTTCGCGATCGAACGAGGTGAGCTCGTAGACGCTGAAAAAGGCGAGTACTCAGGCGTGAATGAAGTCGTAAAGAAGAAAACTCTCGGAGAAATCAACAGGGTATGGCTCTACACGGCCTTCGGATACCCACACACTTCATGCGGTTGCTTCGAAGCCGTAGCATTCTACATTCCCGAAGTAGACGGTTTCGGAATCGTCAACCGAAGCTTCAAAGGCGTAGCAGTAAACGGCTTACCCTTCTCCACGCTCGCGGATTCTACAGCAGGAGGCAGACAAGTCGATGGCTTCCACGGAATATCCATCGAATACATGCGGTCAAAGAAGTTCCTATCCGCAGACGGCGGATGGAACCGCGTAGTGTGGGTTCCTAAAGAAGTCAAAGAACGCGTTAAAGACTTTATCCCGCCTGAAGTTGTTGACAAGATCGCCACAGAAGAAGACGCACAGAATATCGACGCCCTCAAAGCATTCCTCAAAGAAAAAGCTCACCCAGTGGTTGCCAGATGGAAAGAAGAAGCCATCACAGAGCAAGCAGCACCAGTAGAAGTCAAGACTGAAGAAGCAATGGCGCCAGTAGCTTCGATATCCACTTTGCCTATAATGGCGGGCGGCTTCAAAATAATCCTGAAAGACGCCAAAATCTACGCGAGTAAGGTTATCATACATGCAGCTAAAACTGAAAAAACCGAGAAACGGTGACATTATTGCCAAACAAAAAGAAGGATGACGGCGCAACAATAAAGCTTTCGCCAGAAATACTTGACTTACTTGCAAAATTCCAGCAGGTCGAACTTGAAGACTTTGAGATGGAAGTAGGCGACCTTGAAATCTGGCTCCAGCCAGGTGCTGTCGCGCCATTACCTACGCTTAAGCCAGCCGCCCCAGTCGTGAAAGGAAAACCCGCAGAACTTCAGAGAGCACAATTCGTTCTGCCAGTCGAAACATATCCTGGAAAAATCGTCGAAGTCAAGCTAGGTGCAACCAGAGGCGAAGGTGGTACACGGGGCAGATCCATCGTTATCGGCGGCGAAACCTCGCCGGCCTATTATACTTTTGAACGCCCTGTTGTCCATCCACCCGTGGTTACACTCGACGTTTTCGACATGGAAGTACCCTTGTCAAAAGCAGTTAAAATGCACGTCAAAGATGTCGTAGGCGACCCTGCCGCATGGGCGAAGCTTGCCGTCGAAAAATTCGGCGCAGACATGGTTACAGTTCACTTGATAAGCGTAGACCCGCTTTTGAAGGATGCAAAACCGAAAGACGCCGTCAAAACGGTCGAGAAAGTTGCGCAGGCAGTAGATGTTCCGCTTGTAATAGGCGGATGCGGCGACCCTGCGAAGGACGCTGACGTCTTCCAGGAAATCGCCGAAACCTTCGCTGGCGAACGCTTCCTCATAAGCTCCATAACCAGAGACATGGATGTAGAGCGCTGCGCAAAATTTGTGAAGAAAAACGGGCATGTTGCTCTATCTTTCACCCCTATGGATCTTAACCTTGCAAGAGAGCTTAACAGAAGACTGTACGACTTCTTAGGAAAAGAAGACATCGTTATGGACTTGACGACGGCGGCGCTAGGTTACGGTTTAGACTACGCGTTTACGAACATGGAACGTGCCCGGCTTGCAGGTTTAATGGGTGACACTGAGCTGGCGCATCCGATGTCTTCGGGAACGACGAACGCTTGGGCAGCGAGAGAAGCTTGGCTTAAGATGCCTCCTGAATGGGAACCACGTGAACTGCGTGGTCCTCTCTGGGAGTTGACAACGGCTTTGACGCTTCTACTCGCAGGCGTAGACTTGTTCATGATGATGCATCCCGCAGCTGTCAAGACACTGAAGGACGTGGTCAAACAATTGACAAGTGACGGAAAAGGTGACCCTGCAAAATATGTGAAATGGCTTTCGCTAAAGCCATAAGCTACGTGGAACAGGTGATGCCAAGTGAATGAAAAAGCAAAAGCCAAAGGCGGCATAAAAGAGATCAGCCCGATCGATGTTTACAAGCTTCTACCCAAAATTAACTGTAAAGAATGCGGGCAAGACAATTGCATGGCGTTCGCAACGAAGCTTGTTAACCGTGAAGTACTAATCGAACAATGCCCGCCGTTGCTGAAGAAGGAAAACGAAAAAGCCTACAAACAACTCAAAGAAATGCTTAAGCCTCCCGTGAAAGAAGTCACTGTCGGCACAGAGCCGAACGCGAAGAAAATAGGCGGAAAACTCGTAATGTACCGTCATGAATTCACCTACTTTAACCCAACAGCAATCGCCATAGACGTAACCGACGAAATGACCGAAAACGAGCTGGTCAACCGCGTCAAACGTGCTGAACAATTCAGCTACGAGTACATCGGCTACACACTGAAGCTCGACATGATCGCTGTCCGAAGCACCTCCAATGACCCTGAAAGGTTCAGGGCTACAGTCAAGAAAGTCACAGAAACAACGAGCATGCCCATGATCCTGTGCACGTTGAACCCATCCGTCGCCGAAGCCGGCCTTATGGCTGCGCCAAAGTCGAGGCCATTGCTGTACGCCGCAACCAAAGAAAACTGGCGTGACATGGCTGAACTTGCGCTCATGTACAGCTGTCCCCTTGTGGCTTCTTCACCGAACGATTTGGATACTCTCGCAACAATAGCGAAAACCCTGATGGCTTACGGCGTGCAAGACATAGTGCTCGACCCAGGCACCTTCGCAAACGAAGGCTTAGCTGACACGCTCAACAACTTTACAATGCTCAGGCGGGCAGCATGCAAAAATGGCGAAGAACTCGTAGGTTTTCCTCTCATGGGTGTCCCCATGGTTGCGTGGCTGGACAACCATGAAACGCCTGAAGAAATAATCAAGTGGCGCGAAGCATACTTGGCTTCAATGCTCATAGTCCGATACGCAGACCTCATAGTGATGCATGGTATAGACGGGTGGTCCATGCTTCCAACAGTAGTGCTTAGGCAAAACATATACACCGACCCACGAAAGCCCGTGGCCGTAGCGCCAGGGCTGAAAGTATTCGGGACTCCAGACGAAAACTCGCCAGTGCTATTCACTACAAACTTCGCGTTAACATATTACACTGTCGCCTCAGACATCGAAAACTCCAAGATCAACGCATACTTACTCGTCATCGACACCGAAGGTTCCGCAGTAGACAGCGGCGTAGCCGGGCGGAAACTAACCGCTGAAAAAGTGGCTGAAGCTATAAAAACTTCAGGCATCGAATCCAAGGTTAAACACAGACGACTCATAATCCCAGGTAAAGCTTCAAGAATAAGCGGAGAAATAGAAGAACTGAGCGGGTGGAAGGTACAAGTAGGACCGCGCGATTCCTCAGAGATCCCAAAATACATCCAGGAAAAATGGCAGCCTTAAACCGCTAATTCAAAAGCCACTTTAACCTTATCGGCGGGAAGTCCCCAGCGTTCAGGCTGGGGGATGAAAGCCGAAATACTTATTTTTTTTCTTTCGATATGCTTTCTGGCATAGGCCTGGGACAGGCCGAATTTACGCCTGTGGAGACCTCCGTAACCCGC
>Ga0207433_10004455_pt1 | contig 25788 bp, 27 predicted proteins | sample YelNatPaOPGAMG01_FD_187559 | JGI IMG/M metagenome (GOLD analysis project Ga0207433, IMG submission 187559) | Hot spring thermophilic microbial communities from Obsidian Pool, Yellowstone National Park, USA - OP-RAMG-01 (SPAdes) (version 3) | ecosystem: Environmental > Aquatic > Thermal springs... | reverse complement strand
AAAAGGTATAACAGGATGAAAAAGTTTTAGACATCCAACGAGAATTTTTACCAAAGTAAATCTGGCAGACATAATCGTTTTTATATTGTTTGATAACAATCTCGGTTTAACTAATTCGAGATACCAGTCACAGAACTTATCCCAGAAAAAATCATATATTGTTTTTGTATATTCACATATTTCAAATTTATCTAAATTATCTGTTACATTTTTTACAGTAATATAATATTCCATTAATATCCATTTATCCATAGTTTCAAGTTCTAATTCATTTAAATCAAACTTATGTTCCTGTGAATCACCGATATTCATCAGAATAAATCGTGATGCATTCCATATCTTATTACATAGTTTTTTACCGATTTCACATTTTTCTTTTGAAAAAAGAATATCCTGTCCTAATGGTGACAAATATGAGATTGTAAACCGTAATGAATCTGCTCCATATTCATCAATTAAATCTAATGGGTCAGGAGAGTTACCTAATGATTTACTCATTTTTCTACCTTGTAAATCTCTGACCATACTTGTGAAATAAACATTTTTAAAAGGCACTTCATTCATAAATTTCATTCCAGCCATTATCATTCTTGCAACCCAGAAAAAGATAATATCCGGACCTGTAACCAATGTATCAGTTGGATAAAAATATTTCAAGTCATCTGTTTCTTCTGGCCAACCGAGTGTAGAGAAGGGCCACAACCATGATGAAAACCATGTATCTAATACATCAGGGTCTTGTTCAATATTAGTATTACCGCAGTTAGGACATTTATCAGGTTGGTTACGCGAGACAATAGGCGGGCAATTAGAATAACCATTTTTTTTACAATAATACACTGGGATTCTATGTCCCCACCATAATTGTCTTGAGATACACCAATCTCTAATATTTTCAATCCAATGTTGATAAATTTTTATCCATTTTTCAGGATAAAATTTAATTTGTTTTGTTAGGACCACATCTAATGCCTTTTCTGCTAACGGTTTCATTTTTACGAACCATTGGTCAGAAAGGTAGGGCTCAATAACAGTATTACATCTATAACAGTGTCCAACAGCATGAGTATAAGGTTCAATTTTAACCAAAAATCCTTGTGATTTTAAATCATCAATAACTTTTTCTCTGCATTTATATCTATCGAGTCCACGATATGTTTCAGGAACATTATCATTAGTTATCGCATTAATATCCATGATAATAATCTGTTCAAGATTATGTTTTATACTTAACTGGAAATCGACTGGGTCATGAGCTGGTGTTACTTTAACAGCACCTGTTCCGAATTCAGGGTCAACTAATTCGTCTTTAATTATAGTTAATTTTCTGCCAACGAGTGGCAATACTATTTTTTCATCTGTTAAATGTTTATATCTTTTATCTTCAGGGTTAACAGCGATTGCTGTATCCCCCAACATTGTTTCAGGACGAGTAGTTGCAACAACAATATAATCATTAGAATTATAAAAAGGATATTTAATATACCATAGATAACTATTATGTTCATTATATTCTATTTCATCATCACTTAATGCAGTAGCACATCTTGGACACCAGTTAACAATATATTTCCCTTTATAAATTAATCCTTCATTATATAATCTAATAAAAACTTCTTTAACAGCATCAGAGAGTCCTTTATCAAGAGTAAATCTTTCGCGAGACCAATCACAAGAACAACCTAATCGTTTTAATTGTGTTATAATAGTAGCGCCATATTTCTCTTTCCATTGCCAGACATATTCAAGAAATTTTTCGCGTCCTATTTCTTTTCTATATATATGTTTTTTAGAGAGTTCTCTTTCAACAACATTTTGAGTAGCTATTCCTGCATGGTCTGTTCCTGGTATCCAACATGCCTCATAACCACACATTCGTTTCCATCGTATTAGAATATCCTGAATAGTATTATTTAATACGTGTCCCATAGTAAGTATACCGGTAATATTTGGTGGAGGAATAACAATAGTGTATGGTTTTTTTGAACTATTTACCGTTGCTTTAAAAATATTTTTCTCCAACCAGAACTCATATAATTTTATTTCTTTATCTTTTGGATTATATTGTTTAGGTAATTCCATATTTTGTGATTTTATAATAAAAATAAAATTTTTTCAAATAAATCTTGACAGATTTATTAAAATCTGTTATAATATATTGCAAAAATTATGAAAATATATAATTTATTACGAAAAAAATTGTCACGAAATCTAACAATTATACTTATTCCGCATAGTGCTTCAAAATCAATTAAAATTAATTTTACATTATCATTTTTACTTTTTCTTTTAATTTGTTGGACTGGGTTCACTTTATGGGCAGGTTATATTAATTTTAAACATATTGATTATTGGAGAACAAAGGTAAGTCACGAATTAATTAAAATGAAACTAATGTTTTTTGCTAATCGTGTTAGAGAGACGCAAGAATATATAGATCAGATTCGTCAAAAAGATGAATATTTAAGACAGTTGTTAGATATGAAAACAAAAAAAGCAATTATCACACAAGACGGAAAAGGTGGTCCAAATGTTGAAGATCGAATATTTTTAGAAAAAATACTAACAGGAAAAATAGATGAGTTATCATTTAAAGACATAAATTATCAAATTAATCTTATTCAAGATGCGACAAATAAAATAGCAGAAAGTGTAAAAGAAATAAATAATTATATTGAAAATCAGAGATATTTGTATTGCTGTACCCCAAATTTATGGCCAACAGAAGGAAGAATAACTTCACCATTCGGTTTTCGTCATCATCCTATTACAGGTGAATATGAATTTCATACAGGAATAGATATAGCGAATAGAAAAGGGACATATATACGTGCCACATGTGATGGAATAGTTAAATATGTAGGATGGGCATCTGGTTATGGTAAATTAGTTATTATTAGTAACGAATTTTATGAAACATATTATGGACATTTAGATAAGCCATTAGTTAAACAGGGACAGAATGTCAAACGTGGTAAAATAATAGGATTAATGGGTGATACAGGGTCAACAACAGGTTATCATTTACATTATGAAGTTCATTACAAAGATAAATTAATGAGTCCTAAATATTTTTTGGACAAGGACAATTTTTTTAAAAGAGCGGGGTAAAAAATATGTTTAGTAAGAAAAAAGAACAACCTGAATTAGAAACAATTATTGGTCCGGATACAATTTTTCAAGGCACAATAAAAACGAAAGGAATGTTACGTGTTGATGGCAGAATAGAGGGTGGTATTCTCGAAGCACATACTGTGATAATTGGTACTCAAGGTCAAGTTCAAGGTGATATTAACGCAAAAAGTGTTACTGTTGGTGGCAAAGTTACCGGTAATATAACAACAGAAGAATCACTTGAAATATTATCTAAAGCACAAGTATTTGGAGATATACATTCTGCTTTACTATCAATTGGAGAAGGTGCAATTTTTGAAGGTCACTGTGTTATGTCAGCAGAAAATAATAAGATTATTGAGATGGATGTTGATTCTCGGCATAAATAGTTTTCTAACCTTAAAACTACCTGCAAAATCTTATTAAGGAAACTAAAAAGGAAACAATAAAATGATGAATTTTTTCAGAAAAAATATGAAGACAATTTTTTTGATTACTTGTATAGGATTTATTGCAGGTATTTTTATTGGGTTTGGTGGATATTTTTTTGGAGGAAGAACACTTATTCAAGCAGTGGCTGATGTTAACGGAAAAAAAATATCCTACCGTCAGTTCACATTATTATACAATCGTGTTATAGATAATTTAAGAGATAGTAATACAGAGATAACAGAAGAAGTTATGAAACAAAAAAGGAATGAAGTTATTCAGGAATTAATACAAGAAGAAGTTTTCTGGCAGGAATCAAAAAAATATGGTATAGTTGTAACAGATGATGAAGTTGCTATGAGTATAAGTAGATATCCTGCTTTTCAATCTGATAAAAGATTCAATCAACAGTTATATTTCCAAATATTAGGATTACGGTTACATATGACCCCACAGGAGTTTGAAGAATCGGAAAGAAGACGTATAGCAATAGCAAAATTACGAGAATTTATTGCTTCTGCTATAAAAATTACTGATAATGAACTGGTTCATGAATATCTTATTGAACATCAAGGTAAATTAACTAATTTTGATAAAGAGAAACAAGAATTTTTAAAGAAGGTACGACAGGAAAAAGTAATTGCGTTATTTAATGAATGGTATAAATCAATAAGTTCAAATCTTAAAGTAAAAGTTTTTGAAGATCAATTCAAATAAGATAAATTATCTAACCATAAAAAACTAACCTTATTTATTAACTAACTTACAGATTTTTTTAAGATTATTATATTAATAAAAGGAATTATTATTTTCATTGCGGGGGTAGGATTTGAACCTACGACCTCCAGGTTATGGGCCTGACGAGCTACCAGACTGCTCTACCCCGCTATCTAATTTTAGAAACTGTAACTTAATCCTACAGTATTTAATCCATTCTCAAAAATTACTGTGAATCCCATTCTGTCAAATTTTGCACCGGCATAAAATCTATTGCCAAGAGTAGAAGTTCCACTTTGTACAGTAGCGCCTATAAAGAATACATTTCGTTTAACAATTTGTCCTTCTCGCCCTGAATAATCATGTGTTTCCCAACTTAATCCTATTCTTCCTTGATCAACAAAAATTGCTTGGAGATTATCTGGGATACCAACAATCCTTAATATATTAACACCTATAGTAATAGTAGGTATTGCACCTGAGCCTTTTAGAATCCTGCTTTTAATATCATAAAGAAAATTTGGACCGCCAGGAAAATCAGAAATTTTCATAGGTGCGAGTGTAAATCCCCAATCAAAACCTTCAACATTACATTTACGATAAAATATTTCTATATATAATTCATTGGAGTCAAAAACAAAAGAACTCGTGCTATTACTTATAGCATCAATAGCTAACCCTGTTTCAGATACTTTTGTTATAGGTGCTGTACCTAAAAAAGAAACTTCACTTGCTGAAACATAATATAAAGAAAGCAATGTTAAAATCAAAAGTATAATCATTATTCTTCGTTTCATATTATACATAATCTCCTTTTAATTAAAATTCTTTTATATTATATTAAAATAAACTTTAATTTGTCAAGATTTCAGTGTATTTGTGTATAATGATCGGACATAAAATTCATATATTATTAATTTTTTTCCCAAAAAAAATTTGATTTAGTTATTGAATTATTATATAATATTGTAAATTTAAATCAAATGTTAAATCAAGGAGAGAAAAGGTATGGAACAAACAAAAATTGTATTATCAGAAAAAGAAATGCCACAGAAATGGTATAATATCCAGCCAGATTTACCTGAACCATTAGCACCACCACTTAAACCTGATGGTTCACCAATAGGACCTCAGGATTTAGCACCTATATTTCCAATGGGACTTATTAAACAAGAAGTAAGTCAAGAAAGATGGATAGAGATACCGGATGATGTTCGTCGTATTTATTCAATATGGAGACCGACACCGTTACAGCGTGCTTATCGGTTAGAAAAAGAATTAAAAACACCAGCAAGAATATATTTTAAGAACGAGAGTGGCTCACCAGCAGGTAGCCATAAACCCAATACAGCAGTTGCACAGGTATATTATAATAAAGTAGAAGGTGTAAAACGACTGGCTACTGAGACAGGTGCTGGTCAATGGGGCAGTGCATTAGCATTGGCATGTAAACTGCTCGGATTAGAATGCACTGTATATATGGTTAAAATTTCTTATGAACAGAAACCATATAGACGAATATTGATGGAGACATGGGGTGCAAAAGTGTATTCATCACCAACGAATCTTACTAATGCTGGTAGATCTATACTTGCTAAAGATCCGAACTGTTTAGGGTCATTAGGAATCGCTATTTCTGAAGCGATTGAAGATGCAGCAACACATGATGATACAAAATATTCACTTGGTAGCGTATTAAACCATGTATTATTACATCAAACTATTGTCGGATTAGAAGTTCAAAAACAGTTAAAGATTGCTGGAGAAAAGAAACCCGATATTATAATCGGATGTGTTGGTGGCGGAAGTAATTTTTCAGGATTAGCGTTTCCGTTTGTTCCAGATAAACTGAAAGGTAAAGATATAAAAATCATTGCTGTTGAACCTACTGCTTGCCCGACATTAACAAAAGGTCCCTATAGATATGATTACGGTGATACAGCGAAAATGACACCATTATTAAAAATGTATACTTTAGGACATGGATTCATTCCACCAGGAATACATGCTGGCGGCCTTAGATATCACGGTGATGCACCGTTATTATGTTTATTAGTGAATAAAGGCATAATTGAAGCGAGAGCATATCCACAGAACCCTGTTTTTGAATCAGCAGTATTATTTGCACGCACAGAAGGATTTTTACCTGCTCCTGAGACAGCACATGCTATTAAGGCTGCTATTGATGAAGCAATAAAATGTAGAGAAAGAAATGAAGAGAAATGTATTGTGTTCGGGTTCAGTGGACATGGTCATTTTGATTTGGCTGCTTACGAAAAATATCTGAGTGGTAAACTTGAGGACTTTGAATATCCTGAAGATAAAATAAAAGAAGCATTAAAAGATTTACCTGATATAAAATAACAAAAAAATTTGTATCAGAGATATTTTTTAGGATAGTGAAATAAGTTTAAGGTGTAATTAGCACTATAATTTTTTTATTAACTGTCTCAGCATCTTTTTTATTTTTTTTATTGGGAATCCGACAACATTATAATAATCACCATATATTTTTGTAACAACAGCATCATTTTTTTCTTGAACAGCATATGAACCTGCCTTATCAATATGTTTTTTAGCAAAAACATTTATTTCAATATCTGTTAATTTGCGCATTTTAACTTTTGTTACTTCATAATCAACAATTTTTTTACCTGAACAACAATCTATTAAAGCAACTCCAGTATAAACTTTATGAACAGTTCCACTCAATTTTTTCAAAATTGTTTTTGCGTTATTTATGTTATTAGGTTTACCAATAATTTCTTTATTATATACAACAACAGTATCAACACCGATTGCAATCCCATTATCAAAATTTTTTACACCCATTAATGCTTTTTCTAGAGCAAGTTTTTTAACCAATTTAACAGGATTTTTTATACCAATATTTTCATTAATTTTAACAGGATAGACAATAAATGGGTATTTTAATTTTCTTATTAATTCTATACGACGAGGTGATTTTGAGCATAAGATAAGTTTTATATTATCCATTCACGTAATTCATATTTTCTTATTGATTTAATTCCATACCATATTGGCACAAAGATTACTATAGTATTTATCAAGATAAATTCGATTATATTATAACCCGTTAAACTGACTATATCAACATAATTTTTACCAACATATTTCTGGTAAATAAAAATCTGGACAGGGCGCGATTCAATCACTAATATTAACCCTATATATACGAATGCTGAGAGCATAAACAGTAAACCACCGTATGATGTCTCAATCTGTGCTATATTCTCAACACTGAATTTCGGGTATAATGCGCCGAACCCGACTGCTAAAATAGTTAACCCAATTGAAATAATTATAATTGTTAAAGTAGATATAAAGAAGATTGGAGTGCTAACTTTAAGTAAACTGTTTGTTATAATTACCAGTATTAATCCAGATGGTATTATCAATAGACACGCTAAACATAATTTTTCCATAAACACTATTTTGATATCTGTTGGTAAAAACAATAGAAACCATAAATTACCGCGTTCCAAACTTATTTGTGGAAATGCAAATCTCAATGCCAGAGCAGATAAAATAAATCCTGCACCAGCAATATTGATAAATCCTATAAAATCATTTAAATAAAACAATGTAAACTCTTTATTGCCTGCAATACGAACAGGTAGTTTGTATATACTGAATATATAAACTATAACTAAAGCAACAACTAATAGGATTTGAGACCATTGTTTTGTATCACGAAAAAATGTTTTTATATCTTTTATTAAAAGTGAATAGAATATATTATTAGTAAACATAGAACTATTGATTTTAATTTGTGATACTTTTTTTCTGACATTACTATTGGTTTGAACTGCTGTCCAGCACTGATAATATAATTTTTTAGACAAAATAATCAATAAACAAACTGATAATACAGCACCCGAAACAAGATAAATTGTATTCAATAGTAATATTGAATTCTTTTTTATTAATATTGAATTAAGTGCATCTGTTATCCACCAGGACGGTAGAATTTTTGCTACAGGTGCATTTAAATAAGCAAGATATTCCATTGTATCAAAAAACACATCTGGATTTGCCAGTTTCTCAGGTTCTAAAAACCTTAATAAGACATATCCTATTGACCCTATAATAATTGTTAACACGAGAATAATATCTCTTACTTTTGATGAAGGGAATAGATATAATATTAATAAACTTATAATAACTCCGATAACAGTGCTTATAAATAGGAATGGAATAATTAAAAAAATGACTCCAATAAAAAAATCTATGTTAACATTTTTCACCTGAGCAAATGCGATTAAAAAAGGTATCATTGTTAACACCATCATCCAACTTGATTGTAACATTACATCTATTGTTTTCGAAATAAACAATTTCTGAGTAGAAATAGGGAAACTGAACAGCATAAATAAATCTCTTGAAAAATATACTGTTGAAAACGATACTATCACACTTGAAAACAGAACCATGATAAATGTTGTAAGAAAAGATATAGCAAGAAATTTAAGCATAAGAACGGACCCTATCATAGGTAGACTTTGAATATATGAAAGCACACGATAAAAAATTAAATACAGTATCCATAAAAACAACAGTCCAATAAATATACCAAAAACGATTTTAAGTTGCCCTGAAAAACTTAAATATTTTATATGATTTTTTATTCCTAATAGTTTTATCTTTAACAGATATAGCATAATCAATCCCTACAAATAATTTTTTTCTATCACAAATATTTAATTAGTTCTGCATATTGGACTCCACCTGTAAGTTCAAGATAAATATCCTCAAGTGTCCCTTTCATTTTCTCGCGTAGACAATTTTTATCTTCAACTGCTATAAGTTCACCTTTATTAATTATTCCTATTCTATGAGCAAGTTTTTCAGCTATTTCTAATATATGTGTGCACATAAAAATTGTTGTTCCACGTTTACTTAATTCAACAAAAATATCTTTTACTAATTTAGCCATTTTGGGATCAAGTCCATAAAAAGGTTCATCAAGAAACAATATTTTCGGTTCATGTAATAGAATACTTGCAATCAGTAGTTTCTGTCTCATTCCCTGTGAGTATACTTCTACTAATTCATTTGCATGGGAAGTTAGGTCAAACATAGACAATAATTCAGGAATACGTTTTTTCTGTTTTGATATATCCACATTATAAACATCACCAACAAACCTTAAATATTCTATCCCTGTTAGTTTTGGATAAACAAACGCGTTATCAGGTAATAATCCGATAAGTTTTTTTGATTTATTTGGTTCTTTCTGTATATTATAACCGCATATAAATATTTCTCCTGCTGTAGGTTGTAATAAACCCGTTAATAACTTAATTGTTGTTGTTTTACCGGCACCATTCGGTCCCAATAAACTAAATATCTCCCCGAAACTTATTTCTATATTAATATTTTTAACGGCATAAAAATTACCAAATTGCTTATTCAGATTTAAAGTTTTAATTGCTAAATTATTGTCCATACATCATACCTTATTAAATAAAAATTTTGCTTAAAAAAGTAAGTAAAAAACCTGAAATTAAAGGTAGCCAGAAATTATCATTTAAAGGTAGAGGAAGGAATTCAATTATAGTGGCTATTATTGCACCAATAAGTGCTAACTCCCATGGTAGAAAAAATATTCCACATATAAAACACACAACAAAACATGCTAAACTACCTTCAAGTGTTTTATATTTCCAATAACCTATTTTTGTTTTCCCATGATGGGTTCCAATAAGACCGGCTGCACTATCACCAAGACACATATATAACAAAACTGTTGTTACTATTTTCTTATCATTAAAAATAAATATAGTTAAAAAACCGCCAGTCAATGTCCATATAAGTCCACTGAAATTATTTTCTTCACTTTTACGATACATACTTCTAAATATTTTTAGAACAGTTTTATTAATACTTGGATACATTAATCGTAATGATTCCATAATGATATCAATTACAACCAGACTACCGGCTAGTATCAATGATATATTCAACGGAATAATGTTATATAGTATCGGGTATGCTAAAGTTAGTAAATGAAATATTTTCCTATTCAATTCTGAATATTCGTTATTGTTATTATTCATATCAATTATCCTCTATTCTAAAATTTCCTAAATATAGTTTCTACTAAACGATATAAAAATAGAACACATATTGCTGTATATTTTACAATATTTTTAATAAAATTAATGAAATCAATTTGAAAAAACAATGAAAACAATAAACTCAAAAACAAGCAATTCGCTATAAAAACAATCAACAATGAATTAACAAACCCATATATTTTTAAATCAGATTGTCCCTGTCTTATTGCATAGATAGTTAGAAATATATGGAATGAAACAGATATTCCTAAAAAGACCAGAAAATATTCATAATAATCTGATTTATTTAACCAAAATTTTTTTATTATCCAATATAAGATTATTATTATCAATGAATAAATTGGTATAAAATAAGGTGCTAATGTAATAAAAATATTAGTTTTCGTCAAAGTAACATTTCCACTGTTCTTCTTTACAATAAACGATTTAATTTTAGCCCCAGAAACTATTCCGGCAATAGCATGTGTTAATTCATGACCAAATACATAAATTGATACAGGACGGAAAAAAATTATATGGAATAGAAAATAAAGAAGAAAACCTAAACAGAAATAAATCCAAGGACTATTTAATCCAGTATTCACTGTTAATATAACTAACATATTAAGAAAACTTCTACCTATTGCATAACACAAAGGTATCAGTATAATTGTTAACAACAATCTTAAAATAAATTTTTTCATAATTAAACACAGATACGATTTCTACCTAATTTTTTTGCATTATACAATGCATTATCAACCTGTTCAATAAATTGTTCTTTTGTAATGCTTCTATCCCACAATCCTGCACCTGCACTTATTGTAATTTTAACATTTTCATTTTTTATATTAAAGATATAGTTCTCAATTTTATTTCTAAATTTATCCGCAATATCTATAGTTGTATCAAGATCTGTATCCGGCATTATAACAACGAACTCTTCACCACCATATCGTGCTATTATATCTTTTTCTCTGAAATTTTCTTTAAGCATATTTGATATAAATTTCAAAACATTATCTCCTTCAGGATGCCCATATGTATCATTCAATTTTTTGAAATAATCAATATCAAATAACAACATACATAAATTCAAGTTATATTTTTTTGTTTTTTCCATCTCCTGTTCAAGTTGTTGCTGAAAATATCTGTGAGTATAAAGACCGGTTAATCCATCAGTAACTGCTAATTCATATAATTGTGAATTATACAATGAAACTGCTATTTGTAATGATAAACTCTGTAACAAGGTAATATTATAATTAGTAAATTCTACTTTCCTATTACTTTTTAAAAGAAAAATTATTCCTAATAAACTTTCTCTTATTTTTAATGGTAACATAATCAATGTTTCTAAATCACTATCTCCATAAAAATGTTCCATTATATTGAGTTGTTTATCTAAATCCAATACAATCACAGATGAAGACATAACATCAATTTCTGAGTTATAATTGTTATTAATTAATTTATCTATTTCTTCTTTTGTAAATATCAATTTGGAATTATAATTTATAGAATAATGCACTTTAAAAATATCATTATTTTCTTTTATTAGAAACACTGCTTTTGTAACATTTGATAATTGTGATACTATTTCCAGGGCTCTTTTTATCAATAAATGTTTATCAATTATACTTGAAATATTAAGTGATAATTTATTTAGAGTATAAAGGTCATTCCGAATTGATTCCAAATATCTTATTGTTTCTTTGTAATCATATTTTAACCTATCCTGATTAGTTGGTCTTATACCTAATCCCAATAAAGGACAAATTACTAAATAATCACATGTTCTACAAAATTTACTTTCTTTAGGTAAGAATTTTGTTTCTTGTTTAATTTTGTAGTATAATTCAACGATATATTTTTTAATATTATCTATCTGTTCTCTGGTAGGATAAATAGAAATTTTTTTATTATGATAGAGATAAAGAAACGAAGCCTTTTTAGATAATATATGATACTTTTTCAATACAGCCAAAGAATAAACAAGTAACTGTTTATCATCAATAATTTCGTTATAATCAGGTAAAAATTTACCTGTTTTATAATCAATGATTTCAATTTCATTTTTATCAGATAAAATATCAATACGGTCAATTCTTCCTGTTAATATAAAACTTTCTAATGGAATACAGAAAAAATCATTCAGATATAACGGTTGAATTTTAATATCATTAGATTCATAAAATTTTTCTAATATAGATGACGCAATATTATAGTATTCAAATTCTTCATTGGGATTATCATATCCTTTTGAAATCCAGTTTTCTCTTAATAATGAATGTAAAACACCTAAAGTCCGTTTATTAATATCTTTAATTTGGAAAAATTTTGTCAAAACAGTATGTAAAGTTTCACCAAAAGAAAAATAACTTCTATCCCGATGATAAATTTCGCTCATTTTGTCAATATAATTAAATTTATATTTCAGTGGACACTGTTCATAAGTTGATAATGCAGTATAACTTAATTGTTCCATAGTAATCTACAAAAAAATAATATTTACAATTTCAGAAAAACGCTTTTCAATAAACTTATTCTATCATATAATCTTCAAACGGTATGTTTTTCTGTCGTAATTCCTGTTTCCATTTCTCTTTAGCAATTAACATTTTTGTTCTGGCTAATTTAACCCATTTTGACTCAGGAGGTGAGAATAATTCGACTGCGGTTTGATACCATACATAAGCATATTTTATTGAACTTTCTTCAAGTTCATTTTTATATTTAAATTTCAAGATTTCCAACTCTTTCTCATATTTTTCCTTATCTATTTTTCTTTTAGCTAACTTTTTACCTAATTTAATTATGTCATTTTTCAATTTTTTTTTCAATTCTATCTCTTTCAATGATGGGTTCTCATACCATGACCAATATTTTTCTCCCTGCAGATATGCCTCTTTTGCACGTAAAACGACATCAATATAAATTAAAAGGTATACTAATAGTAGTGTTGTAATAACATAAATAAAAATTTTAATTTTATTATTTATAACAATTTTCATTAAAATCTACTCTGGCTTAATTTTATCAATAAACTCTTTCTTTTTTTCTTCAGCACTTTTTTGGGTAGGTGATACTGTGCCTAATAACGAATGGATTTTATAAATTAAATACTGAGATTTTATTGGTTTGACAATATATTCTTTTACATTATACTCCAATTGTACTAACTGTTTTGTTTTTTCATCAATAAATCTGCCTGTTACAACAAGAATCGGTATATTTCTGTACTCTGGTTCTTGTAAAGATCTTATTACCTCAAATCCACTTTTACCGGGTATCATCATATCAAGAATAACTAGGTCCGGTTTTGAAGAAAGAGCAATTTTGATTGCTTCATCACCGTTTTTAGCAACGATTGTCCGAAACTTTTCTGTTTCAATTGCAAACTTTAAAAATTCAACAACAGTTTCGTCATCTTCAACAATGAGTATTAATTTATCTTCGGGATTATTCATAATACACAAAATAATATTTATACAAAATATTTTCTTAATTAATTATAATACATAATTTTTTTTATTCTGTCAACTTTACGATGTATTTGATTTAATTTTTTTTATTTATTAAAATAAAATAATTTAGTATAAAAATTTTATAAATTATATTTTATTTAAAAATTATAGGAGGAAATTTGGAAAATGAAAGAAGGAATACATCCTAAATATGTTGAGGCAACAGTAACTTGTGCTTGTGGTAATACTTTTAAAACGAGGTCAACAAAACCAATAATAAAGCTTGATATATGTTCAAGTTGTCACCCTTTCTTTTCAGGAAAACAGAAGATGGTAGATACAGCAGGTAGAGTTGAGAAATTTAGGAAGAAATATAAAACGATAGAAATAGGTAAAACTACAGTAAAAAAGAAACGCACAAAACGTTCACAACCAAAACAGATAAGTAGTAAAATACTTACTACTGCACCTAAAAAAAGACAAAAAGAAACGGATAATAAAACTGTCGATAAGAAAAAAGAATGAATTTTGATAAATTAGAACAACTTGAAACAAGGTTTAATGAATTAGAGCGTCTGATTGCGGACCCTGAAATTGTTTCTAATGTAACTAAATATAAGGAATATATTAAAGAGCATGGTAATATTTCAAATATTGTTTTGAAATACCGCGAATACAAAAATATACTCAATCAGATTTCTGAATTAGAAAATTTTATTAAAAACGATAACGCGGATAAAGAACTGATATCACTTGCTGAATCAGAGAAAGAACAGTTAACTACTAAATTAAGAACAATTGAAAACGAACTGAAAAAATTAACTTCTGATACGAACATATCTTATGATGAGATTGTTGTTGAGATACGTGCTGCTGCAGGTGGTGAAGAATCAGCATTATTCGCTTATGATTTATTTCGAATGTATACAAGATACGCTGAAAGAAAAGGGTGGAAAATTGAGATTGTAAGTTCACATGAGACTGGTTTAAAAGGATTCAAGGAAGTAATATTTACTATTGAAGGTCCGGATGTTTATAATACATTTAAATTCGAGAGTGGTATTCATCGTGTTCAGAGGATACCAATAACAGAGGCAAGTGGAAGAATACATACTAGTACTGTAACAGTGGCAGTTTTACCGCAGATTAAAGAATTTGAATTTAAGATAAAACCTGAAGAACTGAAAATAGATACTTTTCGTGCATCAGGACACGGTGGACAACATTTACAAAAGACCGATTCGGCAGTGAGAATAACACATTTACCAACAGGTATAACTGTTCAATGTCAAGATGAAAGATCTCAAGGGCGAAACCGTGAGAAAGCAATGAGAATATTATATACAAAACTTTATAATAAACTAAAGAGTGAACAAATGGCATCTATTTCTGACCAGAGAAGGAAACAGATAGGTTCAGGTGAACGAGCAGAAAAGATACGGACATATAATTTTCCCCAAAATAGGGTAACTGACCATAGAATAAATATCTCGTTATATAACCTTGAACAGGTTATTGATGGAGATTTAGATGAATTAATCCAGCAATTAAAGAAACATGAGTACAATATTACAAAATAATACTATTGAAGATTTATTATTTTACGGTAAAAATATTTTATCAGAATGTGGTATTCGTGAATCGAAAATAGATGCAGAGTTATTACTTGCTTATGTATTAAATTGTAATAGAATTAAACTATATACTCATTCAGAAGAATATATAAATTCAGTCAAAGAGAAAAAGTATCGGAACCTTATTTTGAGGCGCGCTAAAGGAATACCATTAAACTATCTTATTTATAGTAAAGAATTCATGGGGTTAGAGTTTAAGGTTTTTCCTGGAGTATTCATTCCGAGACCCGAAACAGAACATGTTGTTGAAGAAACAATTAATATTATAACTAATTTAGAACCTCAATTGTATAACAATTTAACTATATTGGATTTATGCACTGGAACCGGCAACATAGCAATCTCATTGTCTTATTTTCTTAAACAAAAAAATATTAATCCTAAAATATATGCTACTGATATTTCAGAACTGAGTATAAAAACAGCTAAATTTAATTCAAAAAGATATATGTTGAATAATATAACTTTTTTTCAGGGCGACTTATTCATACCTATTGATAATCTTAAACTAAAAAATAAGATAAACATTATTGTTTCAAATCCACCATATATACCAAGTGACGAAATATCAAAATTACAAAAAGAAATTTTATATGAACCAAGAATTGCTTTAGATGGTGGCAAAACTGGTCTTGAATACTTTTATCGTATAGCGAGTATAGGTAAAAATTATATTTCAGATAAAGGTTTTATTGTTGTTGAGATAGGATACAATCAGAAAGAAGAAGTATTAGATATATTTAGGATAGAAGGCTACAAGATAATAAATATTATCAAAGATTATTCAGAAATTGACAGAGTAATTGTTGCACAATGGATAAAATAATAATTGAAGGTGGATATAGTTTGTCCGGAGAAGTTAATATTTCTGGTAGTAAAAATTCTGCTTTACCGATATTAATATCAACTATTCTTACTGATGAAAGATGTATAATTAAAAATGTTCCTGAATTGAAAGATATAGAAACTGCGGTCTCTCTGTTAGCATATATGAATAAAAAAGTTATTAGGAAAAAAAATGTTGTTGAGATAATTTCTGATACTAAAAAAAATATTAAATATATTGCTCCGTATGATTTAGTAAAAAAAATGCGTGCAAGTTTTCTTGTTGCCGGTCCTTTGTTAGCTAAATATGGTAAAGCTGAAGTTTCTTTACCTGGTGGTTGTGCAATAGGAGTAAGACCTGTTGATATCCATATTGAAGGATTTAAAAAATTAGGTGCTAATGTTGAACTTAGAAATGGGAATGTTATTTTGTCATGCAAGAAATTATCGGGTAATAATATAATTTTAAGATATCCCAGTGTTGGTGCTACAGAAAACCTTATAATGGCATCATGTTTAGCAAAAGGTAAAACGATAATAAAAAATTCTGCTCGTGAACCAGAGATAGTTGATTTATGTAATTTTTTAGTATCTATTGGCGCAAAAATAGTTGGTGCGGGAACAGATTCAATAACTATATGGGGTGTAGATAAACTTTATGGAACAGAATACACAGTTATTCCTGATAGAATTGAAACAGGAACTTATTTAATTGCAGGTGCAATAACTTCTGGTAATATTAGAATTAGAAATTGTATACCCAAACATTTAACTTCTGTTATTACTAAATTGAAAAGAGCTGGTCTGAAAGTTATTTGTGATACTAATTCAATTACGTTAATTGGAAAAAAGAAGATTAAACCTATTGATATTGTAACAGAACCTTATCCTGGATTTCCAACAGATTTACAAGCACAGTGGATGATATTGATGTGTATTGCAAATGGGAGATCAATAATAAAAGAGAGTGTGTTTGAGAATAGATTTATGCATGTTGCTGAATTACAGCGTTTAGGTGCAAAATTACATATATCTGATGATACTGTTATTGTTGAAGGAAACAGTAAACTTATAGGGGCACCTGTAATGGTATCTGATTTAAGAGCAGGAGCAGCCCTTGTATTAGCAGGTTTGGTTGCTAAAGGAAAAACAATAATACATCGTGTTTATCATCTTGATAGAGGATATGAGAATCTGGAGCAGAAGTTACGAAATTTAGGAGCAAAAATATATCGTATTAGTGACTAGAAAAAAATGGATAAAATACAACATAGTGTATTAGAAATTATCTCGGATATAAAAAAGTTTGGTGATAAAGCGATATGTAGATACATAAGAAAATATGATAACCTAAATTTAACACCACAAAATTTTTTTGTGACTGAAAATGAAATAAAAGAGAAGATTAAATTTATTGATGATAAACTTGCTATTTCTATAGAAAAATCAGCAGAGAATATAAGATTATTTCACGAACAAGAACTAAAATATTGTACTCATAAATGGGCATATACAAAAGAAGGAATTGAGTTAGGACAAATTTTTAATCCTGTAGAGAAAGTAGGGATATATGTTCCTGGTGGTAAATTTTGTTATTTCTCTACTCTGCTTATGACAGCGATACCGGCGAGAGTTGCTGGTGTAAAAGAAATTATTGTTATGACACCTCCGAATAATATTACACCACAACTATTGTTTTCAAGTAAGATAACAAAAGTTGATAAGATATGTCGGATTGGTGGTCCGATGGCAATAGCAGCATTGGCATACGGGACAGAATCTATTCCCAAGGTAGATTTAATTGTTGGTCCTGGAAATATTTATGTAACAGAAGCGAAACGCCAAGTTTACGGTGTTGTCGGATTAGATATGTTAGCTGGGCCAAGTGAAATTGCAATTATTTGTGATAGAACAGCGAACCCGGAATACATATATTATGATTTATTATCACAGATTGAGCACGATAAGAATTCGAAGGGTTATCTTTTTTGTGATGATATTAAGATAATAAGACAGATAAAAAAACTTATACCGCAGAAAATTAAGAAGCAGATTATAATATCATATAACAAAACAGATAAATCTATACAAGAAATAAATAAAATTGCACCAGAACATTTAGAAATTATACATTCTAATCCCAAATATATTTTGAATAAAATCAGAAATGCAGGTATGATATTTATTGGTAATTATTCTCCTGTAGTATTAGGTGATTATTTTGCTGGTCCGTCACATGTTCTGCCAACAAATAGAACAGCAACATTTTCATCAGGCTTATCAGTTAGAACATTTATCAAACATACAAACTATATTAAATATACGAAGAATGGACTCATTGAAAATATAGATTATATAATTAAATTATCTGAATCTGAAGGATTAAAATTTCATTCAGAATCAATAAAAATACGGAGAAAAAATAGATGAGAAAATCTATTATTAAAAGGAAAACGAAAGAAACAAATGTAAAAGTTATTTTTAATCTTGATGGACAAGGTAAATATAGAATTAATACGACAATTCCCTTTATGGACCACATGCTTGGTTTATTTGCATTTCATGGTAATTTTGATTTAATTATCAATGCAAAAGGTGATCGGGATATTGATGACCATCATTTAGTAGAAGACATAGGTATTGCGTTAGGTGAAGCATTTAGCAAATCTTTAGGTAACAATAAGAATATAGAACGATTCGGTCAGTTCCTGATTCCGATGGATGAAACATTATCATATGTTGCTATTGATATTTCAGGTAGATTTTTTCTTAAATATGATGTAAAATTTAATCGCAGTTATAAATGGTTAAAATCAGAATTCAATTATAATTTGATTGAAGATTTTTTTCTTGCATTCGTTTCAACAGCAAAGATAACAATGCATATTGTAAACAAATACGGTAGAAGTAATCACCATATTGCTGAATCGATATTCAAAGGATTCGGTAAAGCGTTATCACAGGCAGCAGCAATTAATCCGAAAAGGAAAACAGTATCATCGACGAAAGGTAGATTATAATTAAAATGTTAATTATACCGGCAATTGATATACATCAAGGTAAATGTGTTCGTCTAAGTCAGGGTAAACTTGAACAGGAAACAATATATTCAACTGACCCTGTTTTTCTTGCTAAAATATGGTGTGCAAAAGGCGCAGAAAGGATACATGTAGTTGACTTAGATGGTGCCTTCTGTGGTGTTGTTCAGAATTGGGAATTATTGGAAAATATACGTAAGAATGTAGATTGTATAATTCAGTTTGGTGGTGGCGTAAGAAATATGAAAACAATTCAGAAACTAATTAAACTCGGTATTGATAGAGTAATATGCTCTACTCTTATTGTATATAATCCGAAAACAGTAATAAAAGCAGTAGAAAAGTATGATGAAAAGATTATGGCATCTGTTGATATAAATAACGGAAAAATTGCGCTAGCAGGTTGGAAAGAGATAACAAATGTTACTGGAGATGAGATAATAAAGAAACTTGAATCAATGAATATCAAAGAGATGGTTGTAACTGATATAACGAAAGATGGTATGTTACAGGGGCCCAATATAGAACTAATTAAACAGATTTCTGAAATAACGCAGATAAAAATTATTGCTTCAGGTGGAATAACAACAATAAATGATATTTACAAATTTAAGCAATTAGAAAAGAATGGTGTCATAGGTGTAATCATTGGTAAAGCATTATATAATGAAACAATAAAATTTGAAGATGCAATGAAAATAGGTAAACTATGAATAAATCTTATAATTCACTAATAAATAAACTTAAATTTGATAAAAATGGACTTCTACCGACTGTTATCCAGGATTACAAAACAAATAAAGTTCTTATGGTTGCCTGGATGAATAAACAATCTTTAATCAATACTCTTAAAACAAAGAAAACATGGTTCTATAGCCGTTCACGAAAAAAATTATGGATGAAGGGAGAAGTATCAGGTAATACACAATTAGTAAAAGAGATATATATTGATTGTGATAATGATTGTTTGCTTATAAAAGTTATACAGGTTGGTGGTGCGAGTTGTCATACAGGATATACTTCATGTTTTTATAGAAAATTTACTAAAAATAAGTTCCGAATAACCGAAAGACAAATTTTTAATCCAGATAAAGTTTATAATACTAAATAATTTATTCTCGTCGTAAATAATTTTATGTTCTATCCATCATTATCTGAATTCAAGAATTTAGCCAAAAAATATAATTTAATCCCAGTTTACAAAGAAATAATTGCTGATGCTGATACACCTGTATCAACTTTCCTTAAATTAACAAAAAAAGAAAAGTATGCTTATTTATTAGAAAGTGTTGAAGGTGGCGAATTCTGGGGCAGATATTCTTTTATTTCCTGGGCACCTAAACTTATTTTTAAAAGTCATAAGAACCATTTTTCTGTTTATGACCCTCATAAAAATAAATATATAGAAGATAGACAGAGCAACAATCCATTAGATGAACTAAAAAAATATGTTAATTGTTATAAACCTGCTGATATCCAAGGATTACCCAGATTTTTTGGTGGTGCTGTTGGTTATATAGGATATGAAATGGTCCATAATTTTGAGAAAATACCGAGGCCCGAGAAAGATGAATTAAATTTACCAGATAGTATTTTTTTATTAAATGATATAATAGTTATTTTTGACCATCTTCTCCATAAAACAAAAATTGTTATTTGTGTGGATTTAACTAAAAACACAAGTATAGATAAATTGTATAATAATGCTTGTGAGAAAATAGATAGAATTATCTCTAATTTTAATAAAACGACTTTTTTGGGTTATAAGAGATATAAACCGGAAAAAAATTTGAAGTATTATGATATTAAATCTGATGTAACCAAACAAGAATTCATCTCAAGAGTAAGGAAAGCAAAAGAATACATATATGCAGGTGATATTATTCAAGTTGTTTTGTCACAAAGATTCAGAAAGAAAACAGTTAGTCATCCTTTTGAAATTTACCGTGCATTGAGGACAATTAATCCGTCTCCATATATGTATTATATTAATTTTGATAAATTCCAACTTATAGGTTCATCACCAGAAATACTTGTTAGGAAAGAAGGTAAAGTTGTTGAAACGAGACCTATCGCAGGAACAAGGCCCAGGACTAATAATGAATCGGAAGATAAAAAATATGAGATGGAGTTAGTTAACTCAATTAAAGAGAAAGCGGAACATATTATGCTTGTCGATTTAGGTAGAAATGATTTAGGAGTAGTATGTAAATACGGAACAGTAAAAGTTGAGCAATTGATGACTGTTGAGAAATATTCACATGTTATGCATATGGTTTCATCTGTTAAAGGAAAATTAAAAGATACTGCTGATAGTTTCAGTTTATTACGTGCTTGTTTTCCAGCAGGGACAGTCTCAGGTGCACCAAAAATACGTGCTATGGAGATTATATCCGAGTTGGAAAATACAGTTCGGGGACCATACTCCGGTGCGGTAGGATATTTTTCTTATAATGGTAATATGGATACAGCAATAAATATACGAACGATACTTTATAAAAATAAAGTTTGCTATGTTCAAACAGGAGCAGGGATAGTGGCTGATTCTGTTCCAGAAAAAGAGTATCTTGAGACAAAAAATAAAGCGCAAGCACTTTTTGTTGCTATTGAACAATCAGAAAGAGGATATCTGTAATGATTCTTGTTATTGATAATTACGATTCTTTTGTATATAATTTGGTTCAATATATCGGTGAATGGTATAATAACATAAAAGTCGTTAGAAACGATAAAATAACTATTTCTGAAATAGAGAAACTTAATCCGACACATATTATTATTTCACCGGGACCGTGCACACCCAATGAATCAGGGATTTCAATTGATGTGATAAAGAAATTTTATACTAAAATACCTATATTAGGGGTATGTCTCGGACACCAATGTATTGTTCAAGCATTCGGTGGTAAAGTTATACGTGCGAAAAGAATAATGCACGGTAAAGTATCACAGATATTTCATGATAAAAAAACAATTTATAAAAATATACCTAATCCTTTTATTGCAACAAGATACCATTCATTGATTGCAGATAATAAATCGTTACCAGAATGTCTTAAAATTACAGCATGGACAAACAGAAACGAAATAATGGGTGTGCGATTAAAGATATCCGGTACTGTTGTTGAGGGAGTTCAGTTTCATCCTGAATCGATACTAACAAAAGAAGGTAAAAAATTATTAAAAAATTTTTTTGAATTAAAAAAAATATGAGGTAATCAGTTATGATAAAAGAAATGATACAGAAAATAATAAACAAACAAGATTTAACACAGGATGAAGCAAGCGAGGTAATGAAAGAAATAATGTCTGGAGAAGCAACTGATGCACAGATTGCTAGTTTTATAACAGCATTACGAATGAAAAAAGAGACAATAGATGAAATAACAGGTTTAGCGAAAACGATGCGTGAATTTGTGACAAGAGTTGATATTGATTTATCAGAACCTGTAATTGATACTTGCGGGACGGGTGGTGATACCAGCCATACATTTAATATTTCTACATTAACAGCATTTGTTGTTGCTGCATCAGGTATAAAAGTGGCAAAACATGGAAACAGATGTATATCAAGTAAATGTGGAAGTGCTGATATAATGGAAAATCTTGGGATAAGATTAGATTTAACAGTTGAAAAACTTAAACAATGTTTTGAAGAAACAGGTATTATTTTTCTGTTTGCACCATTACTGCATCCGGCAATGAAATATGCTATCGGACCAAGAAAAGAGATTGGGATACGAACAGTATTTAACATACTCGGACCACTAACTAATCCAGCATTCGTTAATTGTCAGGTTTTAGGTGTATATTCAGAAGAATTAGTTGAACCTATAGCAAATGTACTGAAAAATCTTGGAACAAAACATTCATTTGTTGTTCATGGGAATGGACTTGATGAGATAACAATAACAGGTGAAACAAAGATAGCAGAAATTATTGATGATAAAATTAAGATATATACGATAAAACCTGAACAGTTCGGTATCAAAAGAGTATCAATTAATGAACTCAAAGGAGGCGATATTAAAGTTAATATAGATATTTTATATGATGTATTCAAAGGTAAAAAAGGACCTAAACGTGATATTGTTCTATTAAATTCTGCTGCTTGTGTCATGGCTGCTAATAAGGCAAAAAATTGGGATGATGCGATAAGTATTGTTACTGAAATAATTGATTCAGGTCGAGCATTAGCAAAAGTAGAACAATTACAGGAATTTATGAAAAATGTATGAAAACAATACTTGATTTGATTATCGAAGAGAGAAAAAGGAGTATTGAACAGAAAAAAAGTAAACTATCGTTGGATAAATTAATCAATCAACCTTTACCTGATAGACCCAAAGATTTTTTTATAAATTCTATATCAGTAAAAAACAGAATAAATATTATCGGTGAACTCAAACGTGCATCACCATTATCAGGTATACTTGTAGAAGATTTTGATATATTGGATATTGTAAAACAATTTATTGATGGTGGAGTATCAGCTATTTCTGTATTAACAGAAGAGAAATATTTTTTAGGAAATATTTCATATTTGAGAACAGTTGCTGAGATTGTTAATGTTCCAATATTATGTAAAGATTTTATTATTGATGAATATCAGATATATGAAGCAAAACTGAATAGAGCTGATGCTGTTTTATTAATTAAGTCAATACTTTCTGAAGAAAAACTAAATAAATTTTTAGAACTGTGTGAAAAATTAAATCTTTCGGCACTCGTTGAAATTCATAATGAAGAAGAATTGAGGTCGGTTTTGAACACAAAATCTAAAATAATTGGAATAAATAACAGGAACTTAAAAGATTTTCAGATAAATATTAAAACCACATTGAAACTCAGACCGATGATACCTGAAGATAGAATTGTTGTTTCAGAAAGTGGTATAAATACCAGAGAACAGATAATTGAATTAAAAAATATTGGTGTAAATGCTGTTTTAATTGGGACATCACTGATGCGTAGTAAAAACATAGTAGAAAAACTGAAAGAATTAACATTATGACAAAAATTAAAATCTGCGGGATAACAAATTTACAGGATGCAACATGGTCGGCTACACTTGGTGTAGATTATTTAGGATTCAATTTTTATAAAAGAAGTCCGAGAAAGATTTCAATAAGTATGGCTCAAGAAATAATTTCGAAAATACCGCCCGTTTGTGAGCCAGTTGGAATATTTGTTGATGAAGAGATAAATGTTATATTAGATACAGTTAAAAAATGTAATTTAAAATTGATACAATTACATGGTAAAGAAACACCTGATTATTGTTTGAACTTAAAAATGCAGTTAATAAAACTTGAACATCCTGAATTTGAGTCCGTATCCGAGAATGATATTTTACAAAAAGAAACAAAAATAAAGATAATAAAAGCGTTCAGAATAAAAGGTGAAGGAACACTTAAATACTTATCAAGGTTCAAGGATATAGTTGATTATTTTCTACTTGATACATATATTCAAGGAATTGAAGGTGGAACAGGTGAAACTTTTAATTGGGATTTAGCTGTAGAATCAAAAAAATATAATAAACCTATATTTCTTGCTGGCGGACTCACACCTGAAAATGTGAAAGAGGCAATACAGAAAGTTCAACCGTATGCTGTTGATACTGCATCCGGAGTTGAACGATTACCACGAAGAAAAGATTTTGATAAACTGAAAAAGTTTATACTAAATGCAAGATAAATAATTTTTTCACTATAAATTTTAACAGAATAAATTTTACAAATACAAACTTTTTTTATAAAATATTCTAAAAAAGGGCTTGTAGCTCAATTGGATAGAGCATCTGCCTTCTAAGCAGGTGGTTGTGAGTTCGAGTCTCACCAAGCCCATAGAAAAAGATTTTTATGGTGGGTATAGCTCAATTTGGTTAGAGCACTTGGCTGTGGCCCAAGTTGTTGCCGGTTCGACTCCGGTTACCCACCTATATTTGTTAAAAAACATAAATATAATCTTCATATTTCAATTACTTTTTGGTTTAGTGGTTATGAGCAATCATTATACACAAATACAACTATCTTTTAACAAGTTTGATTTCTTTTGCTAATTTTATTATGATATTTAAAGAATTTACTTAATACAAGGACTAGGAGTAAGAAAATGAAAACTTTACATGCAAATCTCAATATTGTGCCTATTAAAGAAAAAAGTAGTATTTATAAAAAAATACTTAAGAATTGTAAGGAATTAAGACGTAAAATATCTTCGAAAAATAAAAAATTTGATAGCGTTAAAGCAATTAGAGAATTAAGAAGCGAAGAATGATAATAATAGATGCCTGTGTTGCAATGAAATGGTTTATTGAAGAAGCATATACTCCCAATGCGGTTTGTATACAAGAAAAATTATTAAAACGTGAATTAACCGTAGTTGTACCTGATTTACTTTTTTATGAAGTAACAAATGTATTGAAAATGAAGGCAGTTACTAATTCTGCTGAAGTAGTTTCTGCGATACAGTTTTTATT
>Ga0207433_10004450_pt1 | contig 25796 bp, 36 predicted proteins | sample YelNatPaOPGAMG01_FD_187559 | JGI IMG/M metagenome (GOLD analysis project Ga0207433, IMG submission 187559) | Hot spring thermophilic microbial communities from Obsidian Pool, Yellowstone National Park, USA - OP-RAMG-01 (SPAdes) (version 3) | ecosystem: Environmental > Aquatic > Thermal springs... | reverse complement strand
CTACGTCCCCTCTATAGAAATTCATAAGAAACTAACTTAATAAGCATGAGAAGCATTCATATGTCTTTTCACAATCTCTTATAACGTCTTTTATATCTAATTCTTTGTCCATTTCCTTCAGAAATTTCAAGTCTCTTTCTAGTTTGTTTTTCACCCATATTAAACTCTCTTCTAATCCTCGACCCATTTTAACTGCTATATAGGCAATCTCCAATGGTTTTTTGAAATGTGAGTATGCATCTGCAATCTTTAAGATTTTTGCCTCTAAAGAAACAGGAATTGTTGGTTTCTCATGTCTATGTTCTCTTATACATTCTACGATTTTTTCTATAGTTTTTTCTTCTACCTTCAATTCTTTCAAAATTTTTTCTGCTTCTATTGCTCCTGTTTCTTCATGTTTACCTGGACCAAATTTAATTCTTCCTATGTCATGCAGTAGAGCTGCAATCCTTAGTATTTCTTCATCTGCACCAAATCTTTTCCCAAGATCCACAACAAGATTTTCTACAACAGATATATGATAATTATAATCATCGAGTCTTTTCAGTTGCTTGCAAGTATCTATAACTATGTTTCTAATTTTCTCTACTAATTCACTATCCATAATATAAATTAACCAGTTCAAAATAACATTTTAATCGATGAAAGAATCATGCTACAACATTAATGGGTTTCCCATTTGTGAATGAGATTATGTTATCAACTGTTGTTCTCTTTATTTCTTCAAGCGCTTCTTTGCTGTTGAAAGCATTATGTGGAGTTATTATTACTCTCTCTAATCTGTCTTCCATTTCGAATAGAATGTGATTTAAAAGCAATTTTTTGATTTGTGCACCATCTTGCTCTTCTTCAAACACCTCCAATTCTTCTTTTATTTCTGGCTCAGCCTCTAAAACATCTAATGCTGCATAAGCAACCTTCCTGAATTTCAAATATTTTATAAGAGCTTCTGTATCTATTATTGCTCCCCTAGCAGTGTTAATTATTACTACACCATCTTTCATTTTTTCAAAGGCATCTTTGTTTATAATGTGATAATTTTCTTTTGTTAAATTGGCATGAATTGTTATTATGTCTGATTCTTTCAATAAAGTATCTAGCGGAACATATTCATATCCAATACTTTTTGCTTCATCTATGTTTTGAAAAATATCATATGCTAAAACTTTCATCCCAAAAGCTTTTGCTATTTCTGCGACTCTTCTTCCTATTTTTCCAGCTCCTATTATTCCAATTGTTTTCCCTTTTAGTTCAAACCCAGTCAAATTTTTGTTTGAGAAGCCTCCTTTTCTTGTTCTTTCAAAACTTTCAATTAACCTTCTAGACGCAGCCAAAATAAGAGCAAATGTATGTTAGGCAACGGTTTCAACACCATAGCTGGGAACATTTGGTACAAGTATTCCTCTTTTTTGCATTCCTCTAAGTCTATATGATCATAACCAGTAGATCTCGTTCAAATGAATTTGATGTTCTTGAGTTTGTCTAATAAATTCTTGTTTATTTTGGAGTCAATGAAAATAGATATAATATCAGCATCATAAGCAACATTATCTTCTTTAATAGGATCTGAAAAGAATAATAAATTGAAATCTTTCAACTTATCTTTAAAATACTCTTTTTCATCTTCTCTTACTTCGTAGAATGCAATTTCCATATCAATACTAATACTTCAAATAATTAAAAAACAATCTTGGGGCCGCCGAGATTTGAACTCGGGCTACCACCATTTTGTTTAATTCCCCAAGGTGGCGTCCTAGACCAAGCTAGACTACGGCCCCATCAATAATAATTTTGCATAAAGGTTTGATATTTTTCGTTTTTATAGAATCTTGAGAAAATACGGCATCCTTTTCATAACTTCTATGTATTCTTTCTTATACACAGAACAGTAATAGTTTATCCCATTAACTACTTCTGATGGACAGCCACCACCGCAGAAATATAAGATAGGACAAGATTTACAATTCCTAGGTAATATCCAGGTGGATGATCTGAAGTTTTCTGGAGCATTTAATACTTCTTTCAGGTCTTTTACATTCAGCAGAACATTGTACTTTTCCAGTTTAGAAGAAAAAACGGAGTCGCATTCTTTCATTGTCCCATCGATATCTATGTATATTGCTGGCTGTATAAGACTGTTAGCGCATCTCCCGCAAACCGGCAGTACTCTTGGTAAAGCAAAGGTTATAATTCTTGTTTCTATATTATTTAAAAAATATTTTCCGTATCTAGAAAATTCCTCTAATTCCTTTATGAATATTGGTATATATTTTTCATGAAGTATTTTTATTGGTGGCAAATGTTCTAATCCTCTGCCATACTTATCAGGATGAACGAAGAGAAATCTAACTTGATCAAAAAGATTGCTTTCTTTTAACCATTTATGCACATAATCAAGCTCATTAACATTATATTTAGAGACAACACTCAATGCATTAGCTTTTCCATAATACTCGTTTAGTATGTTTATTCCCTTTATTACTTTGTCAAAAGAGGGACCACCACCTATCATCTTCCTAGTTCTATTATGAATTTCTTCTGGTCCGTCAATCGAAACACCTATACCAACATCGTTTACTTTAAGAAATTCTGCAATCTCTCTGTTTATTAGTGCAGCATTTGTCTGTAAACCAAATTTAACTACAACCTTTCCATAAATTTTATTTAATGAATTTCCATATTCTATCAATTTTTTAACATTTTCCCAATTCATAAGCGGCTCACTACCATGTAGACATATCTCAACAGGCTTTTCTGGGTTGAGTAAAGAATATAACTCAACCATTTTATCTATAATTTTTCTACCTATCTCGTAGGAGAGATGTTTTGTAGTATGTTCTCCTACATAGCAATAAACACAGCTCAAATTGCAGCTGTTTGTCGTGTTTAATACAATATCCCTGACATCTATATATTGTTCGGTCTTCCTCTTAGGTAAATACGATTTGGCAATTTTTTCGTCAATTAACGAAGATGAAATAATCCAGCTACCATCTATCGGGGAGAAGATGAAAAAATTATTGTTGAGGGTCTCTATATAGAACAATTCTTTTCCTAGTTTTTTTAAATTCTTCCATAAAATTCTTTTCCTAAAACTTTTAAATCCTTTCCTATAAATTTTTTAGGCAAATAAATACAATCCTTTATGACAATTTTATTACCAGGCCAAAAAACAAAAGGTAATGAGTATTCCTTACTTTCAACTAATTTTATCTTACTTATTAACCCCTCTGCTAATTTTCTCTTAAGTTTGTAGGTATTTTTATCCCATTTTAAAACACCATACTTTAGCCAAAGATATTCTTCAGGTGTTATAATCCTGACTTTAAACTTTAGCTTTGATAATTCTTTGATGTCTTCTTTCCATATAGAAAAACTATACGGAAGCTTCATATAAATCCATAATGGCTTAGGTATTTGCATTAAAATGAAAGATGCCACATTAGCTTCTATCTCCATTCTACTTTTATCAATTTTTTGTTTCATGTGAAAAAGAAAGTGAGTTGCTTCATGTATCATTGCAAATTTAAAGTCTTTGTAAAATAGATTATATTTTAGAATTATTCCATCTTTAAATGCTGAACCTTCTGGTATATTTGGCCCTTTGAATATATTTGTTGACACGAATATTCTATCTAACTCTAGTATAAATTTTTTCAATTTCTTCAACTTCTTTGATTTTATTTTAACTTCCTTTATTTCACGCTTTAATGAATCAAAATAATTCTTATACCTTTCTTGACAAAAAAGTTTGATAGATGGATCTAATTTTTTAACAATTTTTACTTTTTTCTTGAAGCTTTCAGCTATTTCTTTTTCTTTCTGTTCTGTCAAGAAGACTATTTTCATAAACTGTATTTCTTTGCTAGGATATATGGAGTCTTTCTTTCCTGCGCTCTTCTACCCCAATTACTCCAGTTCGGCCAGTTATACCAATCGTATATATATTTTGATGCCTCTTCTCTGCCAACAATTATATGTGGTACATAGATATCTAAGTTTGATTTTTTCTCTATCATAATGTCTATTATTTTGAAAATTTAAATCTTTAGCGAAAATAAATACAAAACACCAAATAATTTTTATGGAAGAATTTTATGAAGATATTGTTAAAGCTTATCCGATTGTTGTTGGTAGAGAAAGAAAAGATTTGGAGAAGTTTGGAAATATTGCTGCTGGTTATATTGGTAAGCATATTGTTGGAAAGGGAGAAGATGCTCATCTAACGACAAAGGTCTATTTAGATTTTCTTAAAATTCATGTAATTTTGATTTGCGGAAAAAGAGGTAGTGGAAAATGTGTAACTGGAGATACTCTAGTGCAGCTTGAAGATGGAAGACTTTTGCCTATCGAAGAATTAGTTAAAAAGAGAGAAATTTCTAAAGTGCTTTCGCTAAATCAGGATAACTTTAAAATAAAACCCTCTAAAGCTATCGATTTTTTTGAAAGAGAAGTAGATAGCATAATAAAAATGAAACTTTGGAATGGAATAGAGATAAAAGTCACAAAGGAGCATCCGATTTTAACACCTTTTGGTTGGAAAAGAGCTGAAGATATTAAAGAAGGCGATGTGATAGCTGTTGCATCTTATTTGCCAATAGAAGGAACTGATAGTATTGAAGATGAAAAGATAAAATTGTTAGGATACATATTATCAGAAGGAACCATAGGGAACACATTTGTTTGGTTTACAAATTCTAACAAAGAAGTTGTTAATGATTTTATAAAATGTGTGAAAAAATTTGATAAAAATCTAAAAGTAGTAAGAATGAAGAGTAATCCGTCGACATATCGTGTGGTTGGTTCTAAACTAAAACTTAAAGAGAATAATGTTAGACGTTTGCCAAATGGTCAATTTTCTAAAGGCTCTAGATTAATATTTGAGAGAAATAGTCTGCTAAACTGGTTAGAGTCGCTTGGGTTAAAAAATAAAAAAGCAGGAGAAAAGTTTATACCTTCATTTATCTTTTCTCTTTCTAACAAAAAAGTTGCACTTTTCCTCCGATGTTTGTTTATAGGGGATGGTTCGCTGTACAAGAAAAAAAGTAGAGGTAAACAAGTTTATGTTTTGGAGTATGCTTCTAAATCCAAAAAAATGGTAGAAGGAGTTTTCTATTTGCTTCTCAGATTTGGTATATTTTCATACATAAGAGAGAAAAAGGTTAAAGGAGAAACTTACTATAGACTTTTTGTTACAGATAGAGAATCTATTAAAAAGTTCATAACTCATATAGGTTTTCCAGGGAAAGAGGAGCTAATAAATGAGATTTTAGTCGATAACAGAAAATATCATTCAAATTTTGATTATCTACCAAAATCAATATGGAAATATATAAGAGAAAAATACTCGAAAAAAGAGATAGGTGAAGCTCTAGGGTATAAGAATTGGAAAGGTGTTTCTACAAAATATAAGTACAATCCTTTGAAGTTTACAATAAGAAAAATCGGAGAATATTTTAATGATGAATATCTACTCAAAATTTCATCTCCAGACATTGTTTGGATAAAAGTTGTTGAGAAGACTACAATTAATGAAAGGACCAAAGTATTTGACATTAGCGTGAATGATGAGCACAATTTTGTTGGTAATGGTGTAATTTTACACAATTCATATTCGGCTGGAACAATTCTTGAAGAATTTTCTTTTTTACCAGATGAATACAGAAACAAAATGTCATTTATCGTTGTCGATCCTGTCGGGATTTATTGGAGTATGAAATATCCTAATGAGCAACAAAAGAATTTATTGAAGGAATGGCAATTGGAACCAAAAGGTTTAACAAATCTAAAAGTTTTAGTTCCTATTGGGCAGTTAGAAAGTTATAAAAAAGCTGGAGTTCCTGTTGATGGAACTATTGCTTTGAGTTTAAGTGAATTAACTCCAGAAGAAATATTATTGGCTTTCAAGTTAGATAGGTTAAGCGAAGAAGGAGTCGCTCTTGAAAAGAATTTCACAATGTTGCAAAGAGAGAAAGAAAAATTTGATTTGAGTGATTTAATTGAAGAAATTAGAAAAGATGAAGAAACAAAAAAAGAAGTTAGAGACGCTTTGGTAAGCTTATTGTCTGTTGCTAATGAGTGGAAGCTTATTGTAAAAGAGGGAACAAAAATAGAAGAAATTGCTGAACCTGGAAAAATTACTGTTATAGATGTTTCTAGAATGAGGTCAGAAGAATTGAGAAATTTGTTAGTTGCTCTGATAGCGAGAGAAATTTATAGATTGAGGGTTTTGGCTAGGAAAGAGGAGGAAAAGTTTAAAATAACTGGAGAAAAACCAAAATTCACATTTCCAATAGTTTGGTTGATTTTGGAAGAAGCTCACAATTTTATACCAAGCGACAAAGAAGTTGCTAGTAGCGAACCAATAAAAATAATTGCAAAACAAGGTAGAGAGCCTGGAGTAGGTCTAGTAGTTATAACACAAATGCCTGGCAGACTTCATCAGGACATCTTAAGTCAGACAGATATTATCATTTCATTTAGGCTTACATCCAGTGATGATATTCAGGCTTTGCATGCGGTTCACCAGACTTATATGCAAGAGGAGTTAGAAGCTTATTTAAACTCTTTACCGAGATGGCCAGGAGCAGCTTTGATTATAGATGATAATCTTGAAAAAATATTCGTAGCAAATATTCGTCCGCGCCAGTCGTGGCATAGTGGAGGAACTGCTGCAGTTGTATAGAGGATTTATTTAGTGTCGTTTCCTTTACATGTTTTTTAAATTTTTCAAGTTTATCTTTAACTTGACTCCATTTTTTGCCTATATTTCTAAGTATAAATTTCATTTTCCAAATTTTTTCTATATGTCGCGAAAATTTTAATAAAGTTTTTGCAAGTTTTAAAACGTCTTTTGTTGAGTTAACAGATATTTCATAAACATCTTTTTTTATCTTTCCGAAGGAAGTTGAGGTATTTCTTTTGCAAACTAATCTAAATTTAGGATTGAATCCGAGTGATTGTAGTTTCTTGTGTATTTGTTTTAATATGAGTTTATCTTCTGTTGCTATTCTTAATCTAGCGAAAGTTCTTCCAGTAGTTTTTCGCTGATAAATTTGCCAATAGCCCTCACAATCTATATATCCACTTAAAAATGCAAAGAAGTATTCTTTCTTTTTCAAAATCCAATTAGGAATCTTTTTTAGTTTATTTAAGAGGAATTTAAAAGATTTGTCTAAGAGACAATGAACTCTAATTTCTTCCCCTGTTTTATCATTAGAAGCAACATATAAGTTTACTTTGGAATATTTCTCGAAGGCATTTCTAAACATTTCTATTTGAGTAAGATGTGTAGATGAAGTAGAAACTCTTATTTGATTAGAAGCTTTATGAGCATTAATATCACCACACCTTAATCCAATGAGGTATGCTTTTTCTTTGAGATCGTTAGAGAACTTTTTCTTTAGATACCTCATATTTGCTTCATGAGGTTTTCTAGTTCTTATATTGAATTCTTTCATTTTTTTACAAATGGTGCTGTAGCTCGCATTTAATATTTTGGCAATTTTTCGTAAGGATAGTCTTTCTTTGCAATATAGCTGTTTTAGTATATCCTTAGTTATGCCATCTCTTAATCTTTTGCGACGTGGTATATTAAATTTTTCCATCCAATAGAGTATGGTACTTCGTGGGATTCCAAGTTTACTAGCGATTTCATATGTAGTTAGTCCATCCTTCCAGTAAAGTTGTTTTAACGTCTTCGCATCTATTTTCATCATTATCTATATATTTTTGGTTGTACATATATAAAACTACTTTCGGGGGAGAGTACCTGATACTGTATGCAATTTATTTCTAGTCAAGCGAAGCAGCTTCGTATTCTATCGGCATCTTTCTACATCTTTTATTACCAAGCTTCTTTCTCAAAAACAAAGAGTCTACTCTAGCTACAGAACTTCTAAAGAATCCTATTCCTGGATTATACCAATCTAAAAACTTTTTGCAATGAGAATATTTACAATCAATACAATTTTCAATTTTTCTTTCGGTAGCGCACTCATAAATTTTACACATTTTGAATTTTGTGAAATGTAAAATGCAGGCTGTTCGTTTGATTAGTAAAATAAAGAAGAAATAAAAAGTCTCAATGACAAATGAATGCTAAAAAGGATTTAAACTTAAATTAAAGTTTAAAAGAGGTTATTGTGTCAAAGTTTTTAATGAAGAAAAAGAAATAAAGAATTATGGCAAAAGAGTTTGAAGTTTGGGCAGAAAAATATAGACCAAAAACATTTGACGAAATAATTAATCAGGAGAGCGTTGTTGAAAGGGTAAAGGCTTTTGCTAAAAGCAAAAACATACCACACATGCTTTTCGCGGGGCCACCAGGTACAGGAAAAACAACTCTAGCATTAGTTTTAGCTAGAGAATTATATGGCGAACAATGGAGGCAAAATGTATTACAACTCAATGCTAGTGACGAAAGAGGTATAGATGTTATAAGAGGTCAGGTGAAAGAATTTGCTAGAACTGTTGCTATAGGAGACGTTCCGTTTAAATTAATAATTTTAGATGAAGCTGATGCAATGACAAGTGACGCTCAACAAGCTTTAAGAAGAATGATGGAAATGTATGCAAGTGTTTCAAGATTTATTCTTATCTGTAACTACAGTAGCAAAATTATTGAACCAATTCAATCAAGATGTGCCGTTTTTAGATTTAAGGCTTTAGATGATAAGCATGTCGAGGAATTTGTTGATAGAATTGTTAAGGGAGAAAAGTTAAAGATAACAGAAGATGGGATAAAAGCTGTTGTTAGAATTTCTGAAGGAGATTTGAGAAAAGCGGCAAATATCTTGCAAGTAGCTTCTGCATTAAAAGAAAAAATTACTGAAGACGTTGTTTATGAAGCTGCTTCTCTAGCTAAGCCACAAGAAGTTAAACAAATGTTAGAATTAGCGTTAAGCGGAAAGTTTATGGAAGCGAGAAAAATGCTTGAAGATATGATTATTAAAAAAGGTTTAGCAGGAAGCGATATAGTTGTTGAAATTCACAGACAAATTCCTTCTTTGAATATTGATGATAGAGCGAAGGTTGAGCTAGTAGAAAAATGTGGAGAAATCGACTTTAGAATTTCAGAGGGAGCAAATGAGTTAATCCAGCTTGAAAGCTTGCTTGCAAGTTTCCTATTATACGCTCAGAAAGGAAAGAAATAATATGTTTGCTATAAAATATAGACCAAAAAGTTTGAAAGATTTTGTCAATCAAAAAGAAGCCTTAGCTAAATTTTTGGAATGGTATAAAAAATGGAAACCAGGTTCTAAAGCTGCTTTACTTTATGGGAAACCAGGAACTGGAAAAACTTGTTTGGTTGAGGCTTTTGCTAACGATAAAAATTTAGAGTTAATCCAAATGAATGCGAGCGATATAAGAAGCAAAAAGCAAATAGAAGAAGTTTTTGGTCATGCTTCTTCTGTAGCTAGTTTTTTCAAGAAAGGAAGAATATTTTTAATCGATGAAGTTGATGGTATTGCTGGCAAAGAAGATGCTGGTGGAATATCAGCAATAATTGAAATAATCAAAGAAAGTAAGCATCCTGTTGTTTTAACAGCAAATGATCCTTATGATCCGAAGTTAAGATATTTGAGATTGTACTGCGAGCTAATTCCTTTTGGAAATATACCGGTTTGGGATATTGAAAAAAAGTTAAAAGAGATTTGTGAGAAAGAAGGTATAGAGTATGATAAAGAAGTTTTGCATCAGCTTGCTAAAAGAAGCGAAGGTGATTTAAGGGCAGCCATAAACGATTTGGAAACTATTACAAGAGGGAAAAAGAAAATTACAGTTAAAGATTTGGATGTTTTGGGATTTAGAGAAAGAGAAAAAGATATGTTTGAAGCTTTAAAAATTTTATTCAAAACTTCATCTTTTAATGCAGCAAGATTAAGCGTTGCAGATGTTGATTTAGAGCCAGAAAATGTCATGTGGTGGATTGAGGAAAATATTGCTAATGAATATGAGAAGCCGGAGGAAATAGCAAGAGCTTATGAAGCTTTGGCAAAAGCGGATTTGTTCAAAGCAAGAATTATTAACAGAAATTACTGGAAGTTAATGAGATACATGAATGACTTAATGACTGCTGGAGTTTCTTTAGCTAAAAATGAGATGTATAGGAAGTTTGTTAAGTATCAGTTTCCTTCAAAGATAAGGTATTTATCTTCTAGCAAGGAAGAGAGGGAAGAAGAGAAAGAAAAGCTACAAAAACTTTCTAAACTCTTAAATTGTTCTACCAAAAAAGTCAAAAAAGAGTTTTTACCTTTTTTTAAAGTTTTTGAGAAGGATAAGAGTTTTCAGAAGTTCATTGAATCTTTAAGCGGATGATTTTATTTCTAATGTCCCATATGGGACATCGGAACTTTAGAATAATCTTAGAAGTATCTTATAGCAAAGCTTATATGTTACACGTGTAACATTTTTTTAACTAAAATCAATCATTTCTGTTCCAGGAAGAAAAATTTAGATGATGAAGTTTAGTAAACAGCAAAAAAATCGTTTTCAAGCCTTTATGGAAGCAGTTGCTAAAAATTTAAAACAAAAAAAATTGAAGAAGCAATATAAAAATTAGAGGCGAAGCAAATGAAAGAAATGTACGTAGCTCTAAAGGCTTTGATTGTAAAAAATGGAAAAATTCTGATAATTAAAAGAAGCTCCAAGGAGGATGTTTTTGCCAATGAATGGGATTTGCCAGGAGGTAAGCTAAAATTTGGCGAAAATCCAGTAAATGGACTTAAAAGAGAAGTGTTTGAAGAGACTGACCTCAAGATTAAGGTTGTTAAACCTATATCTGTTTGGACGTTTTTAAAAAACAGTGGAAAAACTCAGGGTAATAGGAATAACTTTTCTTGCTAAGGTAATTTCTGGTAAAATAAGATTGGGAAAAGAACATACTGACTTTAAATGGATTCTGCCTGAAGAAATTGATAAGTACAAGATTCATGAAGAGATAAAGAAATTGGTAAATAGTTTAAAATAGAAATGGATGAAAAATTTTTATACCAACAATTTATTAAGAAAAATATGAAAGTGGAAATCAAAGTCTTTGAAATAAAAGCTCCAGAAGGATGTAATCTGATTCTAGGACAGGCAGGATTCATAAAAACGGTAGAAGATGTGGCTGAGTGTTTAGTAAATTGTGTTCCGAATATAAAGTTTGGTTTAGCTTTTGCAGAATCTTCAGGGCCTTGCTTAATAAGGCATGCTGGAAATGATGAAGAGTTGGAAAAGCTAGCTACAGAAAAACTTTTTGAGATAGCTGCTGGCCATACTTTTCTAATCTTCATAAAAAATGCTTATCCGATAAATGTTCTCCCAAGATTAAAAGAAGTTCCAGAAGTTGTTAACATATATTGTGCTACAGCAAATCCGGTCCAAGTTATAATTGCAGAAACTGAGCAAGGGAGAGGAATTTTAGGAGTAATAGATGGATTTAAATCGAAAGGGATAGAAGGAGAAAAAGAAATTAAAGAAAGAAAAGAATTTTTGAGGAAGATTGGCTACAAATTCTAGTTATTTTTATCGCTACATGGAATTCTAATTTAAAATAGTGTAGCTATCATTATTTATGAGTTTGCGTGCAAATGAAACTGAAGTAAAATTTAGAGTTTCTAGCTTTCTTTCATTTCGTAAAATACTCAAAGAAAAGGGCGGAAAATTTTGTGGCAAAGTTTTTGAGAAAAATACTATTTTGATACTCGAGAGAAAGATTTAAGAAAGAAAGGATTTCTTTTAAGGCTTCGCAAAGGTTTCAAGAATGCTATAACTTTTAAAGAAATGGTTAAAAACAAAAAATTCTTAGAAGCAAAAGATAGAGATAGAAATTTCAGATGCAGAGAAAATGAAGGAAATTTTGCAAAAATTGGGTTTTGATACGGTAACGATAATGGAGAAATATCGTGAAGAATGGAAACTAGGTAAAACTGAAATTCTTTTCGATACGCTACCAATGTGAAAATTCATTGAAATTGAAGGAAAAAAGAAACAGATCAAACGAGTAGCGAAAATGTTAGGGTTAAAGTTTGAAGAGAGAATAACTAAGAATTATCGAGAGTTATGGGAAGAGTTTTGTAAAGAAAAAGGAATAAAAGATGAAAACATAACTTTTGCTTCTGTCAAAAAATTAAAAACCAAACTTTAGTATTTCTTCTTTTTAACTTTTATTCCAACTTCTTTTCCTTCTAGCGGAATTAATTCTCTTTCTAACTGCTTTTCATCTATGCTTGGAATTTTTTCTTTCAACTCTCTAATTTTTTTCTTTATAAATTCTTCTCTACTCATAAACTTTTTTAGATTCCAAAGAAATAACAATAATAATGCGCCAGTCGTCTAGCCTGGTAGGACACGAGCCTTCCAAGCTCGGAGCCCGGGTTCAAATCCCGGCTGGCGCAAAGTTTTATTTCAATCAACAGTAATAATTTAGGATATAAGGTTGGTTTAATGATACAACTTGAAATAGGTAAAAAATTTCGTGGCAAAGAGATTAAAGATATAGTTAAGTTGTCAAACGGATGGTATTTAATTAAAACGGAAAACAGTAAATCTGTACAAGATTTCAAAGTGAAGACAATTTTTTCATTAAAGCCTTTGCGTTCTCTAACACCAAAACATGCACATTTTGCTATAGATTTTTACGGAAAATTGTGTGCAAATAAGGAAAAAGCTATGAAAGTTTTTAATGCTATTATTGATGTCTGGAGTGGTGAGTCTGTAGAGGAGGTACTTAAAAAATATGGCAGCGAAGTAAAAGACTTGCCTGGATATGACTTGGAATACATCCTATACGCTTTAAAATGGATATTAGAGCAAGAAGATATAAATTTTACTGGTCGCCCTCAGAAAAGGCAGCAACAATTAGATGAGATTCTTAGAAAGCAAGGAATAATAACACCAGAAGGAAGGAAAGGTAGCGAACTGGCAATTTCTCTTTTTTGTGATATAGCTAGTGGGACGCATCCTGTGGAGGCTTTTATAAAAGCCAATTTAGATGTAATTCCTATAAAAAGAAGAAAATAATTTACCACCATTTTATGCTTTCTTTAAATTTTTCCAAGTTTTCGTTTTTTTCTGGTTTTCTAAATACGAACAAATGTTCGTGGGCTATTTTATAAAACTCATACGTTCCCTTCCATTTTTCTCTTGTAGTTTTAGTATTCCATTGTATTTTGATTATATCCTCTTTTAGAATGAAACCAACATCAAGAAAAGCCTGCATAACTCTAAAAGCGACAGGGATATAATGCTGATGTCTTCTAGTATCTCCGATTAATATTGCACAATGTTTTCCTGGTTTTAAAACTCTAAAGAATTCTTTGGCAACCTTTTTCATTTCTTCCACAAATTTATCAACACTTTTTATGTTTGATAAATCGCCTTCAACCTTTTGCTTTGTATAAGGAATTATACTAACGTATGGTGGATGAGTGGCAATTAAGTCTATAGATTCGTCTTTTATAAGATTCAAGTTTTTTGCATCTCCAACATATGTTTTAATCCAACACTTAGGTAGTTCTGCAAGTGTATCAAAATTTAGTCTGTCTAAGGTAATCATTATCGCATTTGGATTTATATCAACAGCTATGCAATTTCTTCCCAACAATTTACACTCTATGGCAGTAGTGCCTGAACCAACCATCGGATCTAAAACAATATCTCCTTCCTTCGTATATTTTAGTATCAAGTTTCTTGGTATTTGTGGTGCCCAATTTCCTCTATACTTAGAATTTAAATAATGTGTTGCCCATGTTCCTCTATCCGGGAAAGACCATACAGTAGTCGTTTCTAGATTGAAATCTTTTGGCTGTAATTCCTTAATGTTTTTAGGCATTCCAATAGTAAGTTTAACATCTTCTATTTCTACTTCTTTACAATTCTTTACAAAATCCTTATAATCCTCTAATGATACCTCTTTCATTGATATAAACTTTTCCATTTTCTTCACTCTAATTTAACATAAGATTCTTAAAATTTATGTTAAGCATGGCGGCTTATTAATAAAAGATTTATTAAAGGACAATAGTTTTTAAACTTTCAAACCAAAATGTTTAGTTATGAGGCATGATTTGCTTGCAGATGCATTGAGTGCAATAAAAAATGCAGATAGAATTGGAAAGAAGGAATGCTTTGTAAAAGCAAGCAAATTGGTAGAGGGAGTTCTAAAAGTTTTACAGCAACATGATTACATAGGAGCTTATGAATTGATACATGATGGTAAATCAGGAATTTTCAAAATTGAATTGAAAGGAAAAATTATTGATACGAATGTTATTAAGCCAAGGTTTAGCATTAAAGTTGAAGAATTTGAAAAATGGGAAAAACGATTCCTACCAGCTAGGGGCTTTGGACTTTTGATACTTTCAACTCCTAAGGGCATAATAGACCATAATAAAGCAAGGGAGTTGCATACTGGAGGAAAACTATTGGCTTATTGTTATTAGTGATGAAAATGTTCGTTAAAGAAGTTAAAATACCAAAAGAAGTGAAAGTTGAGATTAATGGTAATAAAGTAAAAATTATTGGTCCTAAAGGCGAGCTTGAAAAAAGCTTTATAATTCCTAAGGACGTAAAAGTTGAAATTTCAGAAGGAAGTGTTAAAGTTTCTACCGAAAACGAAAGAAGAAAAATAAAGGCAATTGCTGGAACCATTGCAGCTCATATAAGAAATATGATTGATGGAGTAACAAAAGGCTATGTTTACAAGTTGAAAATAATTTATTCTCATTTTCCGATAACGGTAAAGGTTGAAAAAGATAGAGTTATAATTCAGAATTTCTTAGGAGAAAGAAAGCCAAGAGAAGCTAAAATTATTGGAAACACAAAAGTTGAAGTTAAAGGTCAAGAAATTATCGTTTCTGGCGTAGATATTGATGCTGTCGGTCAAACCGCTGGCAACATAGAACAAGCAACAAGAATTGTTGGCAAAGATAGAAGAGTTTTTCAAGATGGTATATTTATAGTTAGCAAGGGTGAAGAGTGATGTTATTTCCTTTTACTAGAATTGCTACAGATTGTATAGTGGAAAAAAACCAAAAGATTTTACTTGTTAAAAGAAGAATTCCACCTTTTATAGGAAAGTTCGCTTTTCCGGGAGGACATTTAAAATACGGCGAATCTGTAGAAGATTGCGTTGTTAGAGAAACATTTGAAGAAACTGGTATTAAAGTAGAACCAAAAGAGATTCTTGGTGTTTATTCAAAGAAAGACAGAGACCCAAGAGGTCATGTTGTTAGTGTAGTTTTTGTTTGCAAGCCCAAAACAACAAAAACGAGAAATTCTTTTGAAACAGAGGCTATGTGGATTAATATCGAGGATGCTAAAAATATTGATTTTGCTTTTGACCATAAGAAAATATTTGAAGACTACTTAAAGTGGAAAAAGAAAAGAGGAACATATTGGAGTGGTAAAGATGATTAAAAAGAGGAAAATTCCAGAATTTAGAAGACCTTTGGCCGGAACTATAAAGAGGATAAAAGAAAGTTGGAGAAGGCCTAGAGGATTACAGAGCAAAGTTAGACAAAAAGAGAAAAGTAAGCTTAAGATGCCAGACATTGGTTATAGACAACCAAAAGAGGTTAGAGGTTTGCATCCGTCTGGCTTTAAAGAGGTTCTTGTTAGAAATCTAAAAGATTTAGAAAGAGTAGATCCTTCAAAAGAGGCAATAAGAATAGCAGCTGCAATTGGTAAGAAAAAAAGAGAGGAAATAATTAAAAAGGCAAAAGAACTAAAAATAAAAATCTTGAATGAGTGATGAAGATGAAAACACCAAGAAGACTTGCAGCAGAAATCTTGAAGGTAGGAGAAAGTAAGGTTTGGCTTGATCCTACTAAGATTGAGGAGATTGAGAAAGCTGCGACTAAAGCTGATATAAGAAGGCTTATAGAGAAAGGTTACATTAAAGTTAGAAAAGAAAAGTTGAAAAAACCGAAAGAGAAGAAGAAAAAGAGAAGGTATGAAGGAAGTAAAAAGGGTAAGAAATATTCTATTGTTCCTAGAAAAAGAAGATGGATTAATCTTGTTAGAAGTTTGAGAGAATTCGCAAGAGAGCTTAAGGAAAAAGGCAAAATTGATAACAAAACTTATAAGCTCGTTAGAAAATGGATAAAAGGTGGGATGTTTAAGAGCAGGGCACACATGAAGCTATACTTAGAGCAACACAAACTTATAAAAGGTGAGTAAATGCCAAAGATATCACCAACATATAGAATTCATTTTAGAAGAAGAAGAGAAGGCAAAACAAACTATAGGAAAAGATTAAAGTTGCTTTTATCCGAAAAACCAAGGCTTGTTTACAGAAAAACCTTAAAATATATTATTGGCCAAATAATTGAGTTCGATAAGAAAGGCGATAAAACTTTAGTTGGTATAACTTCTAAAATTTTGAAAAAGTATGGATGGAAGTTCGCTTGCGATAATACTCCGGCTAGCTATTTAACTGGTTATTTATTAGGAAAATTAGCTTTATCTAAAGGAATAAAAGAAGCAGTTTTAGATATCGGCTTATATACTTCTACTAAAGGAGGAAGAATGTATGCTTTTGCTAAAGGCGCTATAGACGCTGGTTTAAACGTTAATTGTAGCGAGGAAATGTTCCCTAGCGAAGATAGGATAAAAGGCTCGCATATAAAGGAAGAAGTTGCAAAGAATTTTGAGGAAGTAAAAAATAATATTGAGGTGATGTTAAGTGGCGGAGGAAAGTGAAGAGAATCAAGTTGAAGTTTCTGAAGAAGTTGGTGTAGCAAAAGAAGAGAAAGCTTGGATACCAAAAACTCAACTTGGTAGAGATGTTCTAGCTGGTAAGATAAAGAGTATAGATGAAATTTTGGAAAGTAGTAAAAAAATTCTTGAACCAGAAATAGTTGATTACCTTTTGCCAGGTTTAAAGGAAGAGTTCATATTGATCGGTGGAAGAACAGGAAAGGGGGGAGGAGCACAAAGAATTCCGATTAGGATTACAGCAAGAGTAACTAAGTCAGGAAGAAGGTTTGGAATGTCTGCTTTTATGGTTGTTGGTAATGAAGATGGATATGTTGGTATAGGCAAAGGAGTTTCTGTAGATGCAAGAAAAGCTGTTGAAAAAGCAAGAAAAAGGGCAAAAATGAACATTATAAAAGTCTTGAGAGGTTGTGGTAGTTGGGAGTGTGGTTGTGGAATGCCGCATTCAATACCATTTAAGACAGAAGGTAAATGTGGAAGTGTAAGAGTAGTTTTAATGCCTGCTCCAAAAGGAGTTGGCTTGGTTGCTGATGATGAAAGCAAGAAAATCTTAAGGTTGGCCGGTATTAAAGATGCTTGGGTTAAGACTTTTGGAAATACAAGCACCCATATAAACCTAATAACTGCAATTTACAGAGCTTTGAAAAATTTATATGTTTACCAAAGGTGAGTTAAATGTTTGCTGTTATAAGAATTAGAGGCACTGTTGAAGTTTCTAAAAGGATAGAAGATACATTAAAACTTTTGAGATTAAAGAGACTTTATTGTTGTAACATTTTACCAGAAAATAGCTCTGTTAAAGGGATGTTAGAAAAAGTAAAAGATTTTGTTACTTATGGAGAAATTGATAGAGAGACGCTTATTCATTTGTTGAGAAAAAGGTTAAGAATGAAGGGTAATAATAATAAAAAGGTTAGCGAAGAAGATTTGAAAAAAGTTACAGGTTTTAATAGCTTTGAAGAATTTGCTGATGCTTTACTAGCTGGTAAAGTAAAATTAAAACAATTTGAAGCTTTTCATCCTTTCTTTCGTTTAAGGCCGCCTTCTAAAGGTTTGAAAAGTATAAAAGAACATTGGCCAAAGGGAGATTTGGGTTATAGGGGGAAAGAAATTAATGAATTGCTAAAAAGGATGATTTAAATGGTTGTTAGAAGAGAGAAGAAAAGAAGAAGGGGAGAAAGAACTTACCATGGCAGGCATGCAAAGTGGAGAGGCGGAGGTTCAAGAGGAGGAAGAGGTAATGTTAGTTTGCATAAACATAAGGTTAAATGGAGGGAAAGAGAAAAAGGTTTTAGATATCCTTTGAGAAAAGAATATAAAACGATAAATTTGGATGAGCTTAACGAACTAATAAAGAAAATGATCGAAGAAGGCAAATTGGATAAAAATAATTTAAAAATAAATTTGAAAGAGATTGGTTACGATAAGCTTCTGGCAAGGGGAACAGTTGAATATCCTGTTATTGTTGAAGTTGAAAAGGCTTCTAAAAAGGCAATAGAAAAAATAAAGGAAAAAGGCGGAAATGTAATTATTCAATAATTTTAACCTTAAACTCAAAAAGATTTGTATGAAGCTAAATGAAATTGCAGAAAAAATTGCAAGATATATACCATCGATAGCTCCTCCACTTTATAGACTGAGTTTTAAAGATAAGATTAAATGGACAGGCATAATTCTTATAATTTATATCTTCCTTTCTTACGTGCCAATTATTGGTTTAAAATTAACTCCTCAGGCTCAATATTTAATAACAATTCAGCATTTACTAGGAGCAAGATTTGGTAGCTTATTGACTTTAGGAATAGGCCCAATAGTTACTGCAGGAATAATCCTTCAGCTTTTGGTAGGGTCTAAAATAATAAATCTGGATACAACAAAACCCGAGGGAAGGAAAAAATTTCAAACTTGGGAAAAAGTATTGGCTATAATTTTTTGTTTTGTTGAGGCAATAGCTTATGTAATGTTTGGCCCATTAACAACAACATCCTTCCTATTACCTTTTGTAATATTTCAAATAGCTTTAGGAGGCATTCTAGTTTTACTTATGGACGACCTTGTTTCTAAATGGGGAATAGGCTCAGGAATAAGTTTATTCATAGTCGCTGGAATCTCAACTCAAATTTTCGTTAGAATACTATCTCCATTTCCTTCCTCTTGTTCTCTATCGAATCTTTCCTTGTGTATTCCATCAGCAACCAATCTTCCTGCAGGTCTTTTCTGGGAGATGATAATAAACTTTTATAGTAACAACCCAATTAACGCTTTACTTGCTTTGCTTCCTATAATTTCAACAATCTTGATTTTTTTCATTATTATTTTTATCCAAGGAATAAGCGTTGATATACCATTGGCTTTTTCTGCATTAAGAGGATTTGGTAGGTCTTGGAGCTTAAAGCTTTTATATACAAGCAACATTCCAGTAATCTTTGCCTGGGCGTTTCTTGCAAATCTACAAATGCTTTCTCGTATTAACATATCTAATGTTAATGGAAATCTTTGCGGACCTTTAGGTTGTTTTGATGCTAATGGAAATGCAATTAGCGGATTTGCGTATTATATTTCTTCCCCAAGAAATATCATTTCTTTAACAATAGAAGGTGGCCTTAATTTTAATGAAATAATTAGAATTATTGTTTACTCTATACTTATGATTTCTTTAGCTACAATCTTTTCTGTAATCTGGGTTGAAACCAGTGGAATGGATGCTAAATCTGTAGCTGAACAAATAGAATCTATAGGAATGCAGATTCCTGGCTACAGAAGAGACCCGAGAGTTATAGAGTCAGTCTTAAACAAATATATTCCGGCTCTTGCATTTTTAGGTGGAGCCACAGTTGGGGCTCTAGCTGCTTTAGCAGATTTACTTGGTGCGGTAGGAACAGGAACTGGTTTACTTTTAAGTGTGATGATAATTTATAACTATTATGAATTAATAAAGAATGAAGACCTTGAAGGGATGCCGGAGTTTGTTAAAAAATTGTTTGGTGGTTGAATGTTAACTTCATACATAGCAAAAGTAGTTGATGTATTTTTAAGTCCTTTACTAGCGTTAAATCCTTTAGTTTCTTTGCTTTTAGTTTCTTTCTTTCTCTCCTTAATTATTTTACTTTATCAAAGGAAGATTTTTTCTAAAGAAGGAATAATAGAATTAAAAAGAAGAGCGGACGAGATAAGAGAAAATTTGGTTAAAACTCAAAACAAAAGTAAAGAAGAGTTGGAAAAATTAATGGAAGAAATGATAAATGTAAATGGAAGGCTTTTAAAAGAGAATTTTAAAGTTATGATTCTATCCTTATTCCTTGGAATTGTATTTTTCTATTGGATTTCTTTTCACTACTCCGGCTATTATGTGAAGTTGCCAACTCCATTTTTTGATAAGCTTAGCTTAGTTTATTTTTATATAATCTTATCAGTTGTTTTAGGAATTGTTACGGGGAAACTTTTGGAGGTGAGATGAATGGAAATAGGGCAGGTTTGTGTTAAAACTGTTGGAAGAGAAAAAGGAAGGTATTGTGTTGTCGTTAAGAATGTTGATAAAAATTTCGTTATAGTAAGCGGGCCTAAAGCTTTAACTGGAGTTAAAAGAAGAAGGGCAAATGTTATTCATTTACAGCCTTTGCAGTATAGGTTAGAAATAAAAGAGGATGCGAGTGACGAAGAACTATTAGACGCTTGGAAAAAGAGTGGTTTAGTTGAAAAATTTAACTTAAAGCTACCTTCAGCAGCTGAATTAAAAAAGCAATCACAAGCTAAAGAAGAAGCAAAGAAGAAAGAGAGTAGTGAATAAACACATTTATTTTAAATTTTTTCCATTTTATAATCAAAGTTACCCATCTTTAATTCTTTCGCTATTTCTAGCTGAATCGAGAAAGATTTTTTATTCAACTCTTTGAAGATATCCCTTTCATTCTTCTCAATTATCAAATCGTAAGTTGCTTTTTCTATACCAAGGATGTCATTGCTAGCTAAAATTCCTATATCTTTTATTACTGGCTTTAATTCTCTGTTTTCGCAGTCGCACCTTTCAGCCATTCTAACTAAGAAATTCACATAATAAACTTTCTTGAATTTTGATATAGCAAACTTAGCCGCTTCTGTGAGCAAAAAATCAAAAATAGCTACTTTTGGTTTCAAAGCTTTTTGAGGACAAACTAAAATACAATAACTACAACCCCAACAATCTAAGAAAATTGGTCTTTTCAAATTTTTATCTAACCTTATTGCATTAACCGGGCAATTTTGGACGCAGGCTCCACAAAGTTTACAGTTTCCAATGTAAACTGGCTTTGCGGATTCATGAATGTCAGATTTAGTCTTTTTAGTCACACATCCCATTCCCAAATTTTTAATAGAGGCCCCTATTCCTGTGCAAGGATGGCCTTTCACATGAGTTAGAACTAAAACGGAAACTCCGCAAATTTCTTTTGGAATTTGGTATTCAATCTTCCCTTTTACAATTTCACATTCTTCATCTCCTATAACTATTGGGCAACCTATTTTCTCTTCAGTAAAGCCATTCAAAGCAGCAACCTCTAAATAACCTTCAACAGAACTTCTTTTTCCTGGATAGGCTACTGTTGTGTCAAAAAGGAATGGTTTACAATTCTTTTTCTTCAATAAATCAACAAATTTTTTTACTTCTTCAGGTTTAAGATGGTTTGGGTTTTTTGGTTCTCCCATGTGAAGTTTTATCGCAACAACCTCATTTTCGAATGGTATTTCTTTCTCGAGTCCAAAGAGAAACCTTTCATTTAAGCTATCTGTAAAAATAACTTTTGAGCACATAGAAAATTTTAGATGGTAAAAGGAAAAATTTAAAAGAATTTCAAATTATAGAGGTTTTCATTCTTCTTCACATAAATATACATGGGTCTATTCAGATATACAAATGATGCAAGTCTTTAATATTTTTGTTCTCTCTTTAATTTTCCATAGATTTTCATGGCGCCCTCTAATGCTCTTTCATAAACCCATTTACCAGTTCCCACATACATAAAGGCATCAATTAAAAAGGGAAGGATTGACTCGTACCATAGAGATAAGTTTGTTTGAATAAAGGAGGATTATCTGTCCATGTTGCAAAAGCTAAAACGGCTAGAAGGCTTACTCCAGTAGCTCCCGTAGAAAGCCACATCAATTCTGCAATATCCCGAATATTCAACTTGTAATGTCTATTTTCCAATTTTACCCCTCCTCTTATTATTTGATACTCCAATATAATTTAACTATTTTGAACTTTAAAAAGTAACGAGTGTGAAAGAAATATGAACCTTTTTTGTTATAAAACGTTAAAGTCAAGTTTTCTCATTCACAAAGGAATAGAAATATGGAGTGAAAACACAATGATATATAATTAAAAATTTTTGAATACAAATTTGTTGGGCCTGCTGGGATTCGAACCCAGACGACGAGGTTTCCTCAAACTCCGAAGCCTTCTGCTAGTTTCGCAGGCTATCCTTGTTACCTCACAGGCCCGTCTAATAATAATTAGTGTACGAACGCTATTAGTTTAAACTTTTTACTTGAAAACTTTAGAAATTAAATTAAAAAAGAAAAATGAGGAAAAATTACTTTAGAATTCCTAGACTTTCATTAGTCATCTTTATGCTTTTCCACTTGTCTTTTTCTATTCCAGTTATAGCTCTTATAGCATCTATGTTTTCTGGAATAACATCAGCTTCTTGATGAACTACATGCATCCATCTTACTTTATTTCCTTCAACACTTATGCTGTCTTTCAGTACAACAATTTCATACATATCATTTCTAGGCCTACAATAATCTCTAAACTTTTCTATGATTTTCGATGTTGCAGGATACTCTTTCATGTCAAGTAAAATAACTCTTGTTTGAGCTTCAAATGCTTTTATTATTTCTTCTTTACTAGCTCTTTTCATCAATGTAGCCTCTACTATATGAGTATGAGCTAGAGTCGTTGGGATTTTTATTGCCATTGTGAATATGTTTAAATTCGTTAAAACTGTTCTAACATCTTCTCCGTGATGGGAAGGAACCTCCTCAAATTCAACTGCATTTATCGGACCTTTTTTATATTCGTGAGGGTCTGCTGCCCTTCTTGCCACAGCAGCAAAAACATAAGCAATTCCGAACTTTTCTATTGCATTTAAAGTTCTTATTAAGCCTGTTGTATTACAGCTAGGAACTCTAACAAATTTTTTGCCAAAAACCTTTTCATAATTAACCGCTGCATTAAAAGTCATCTCTGCAACATCAGCATCCTCTCCACCTTGAAATATTGCTTTGACGTTATACTTAGAATAATACTTCTCTCTGTATTCTCTTCCTAATCCTTCAGGCGTTGCATCAATTATTACATCAATTTCTCCTCTTCTCAAAAGGTCTTCTAGAGTTCCGTTAACAATCATTTTTGCATCTCTGAATTTCTTTAGCGACTCTTCATTTGTCGCATAAAGATCTGTACCATATAGTGGGCCATGTGGTTCTAAAAGTGTTTTTATTGTTGCATCTGGAGAATATCCGACTATTGCTTTTAACTTCATATCCTTCTGCAATTTTACTGCATGAGCAATTCTTTTTCCTATTGTTCCTATTCCGTGAACAGCAACGTTTATCATAAGCATCACTTTATTTATTTTGCAAGCAAGAAAAAAAAGCTTTTAAACTTTTTTAGAAAGAAATAAAAAGATTTGTTATGGAAAAGGTAGATTGGGGTATTTTGAAAAAAGTATATAGGAAAAGGGAAGATTGGGTTCACAAGCATGGTTTTGGAAATCTGTTGGTTATAGGAGGAAGTAAACTTTATCCAACAACTCCAATTTTAGTGGCTTTAGCTGCTTATAGAGCTGGAGTAGATTGGGTTACTATTGCTGCTCCAGAAGAAGCTTCTAAAATAATAGCTAGTTATTCGCCGAATTTAATGGTTTATCCTTTTAAAGGAGAGTTTTTATCAAAGAACGTAATAGACGAATTAGTTAAAATTTCTGAAAAAAGAGATGCTATTGAAATAGGTGGTGGTTTAACAAGGGAAGAAAACATTTTAGAGGCGATTTTTGAATATTTGAAAAGAATTGACAAACCTGTAGTTATAGACGATGATGCAATCTATGCTTTTGCTAAATACAAAAACGAACTAAAAGGAAAAAATTTTGTTTTAACTCCGCACTCTTATGAATTTTTCATTTTGAGTGGAGTAAAAGTTGGAGATGACTTGAACGAAAGGATAAATGCTGTTAAAAATTTTTCAAAAGAATATTCGGTAACTGTTTTACTAAAAGGTCATATTGACGTTATTTCAGATGGTAAGAGAGTTGCGATAAATACTTCTGGTTGTACAACTATGACGAAAGCTGGCTTTGGAAATACTTTAGCTGGGATTTTAGCTTCTTATCTTGCTAGAAAAATAGATAATTTCACAGCAGCTTGCGCAGCAGCTTTTGTTAACGGTAAAGCCGGCGAACTAGCTTCCAAAAAATTTAGCGAGGGCATTTTGCCAACCGATTTGATCGAAGAAATTCCAGAAGTCATAAAGAAGGTAAGAAGATATTAATTTAAAATTTAATTAAATTAAGAAGGTGGATTTATGCCAAAAGTATGGGTAGATAAAGATACTTGTATTGGTTGTGGCCTATGCGCATCAATGTTACCAGAAGTTTTTGAAATGGAAGATGAGGGAAAATCAACAGTAAAAAATGAAAATGGAGCTTCATTAGAAAAGATAAAAGAAGTTGCAGAGATGTGTCCAGTAAAGGCTATTAAAGTTAAAAAATAGAATACAATCTAATATTAATGAAGACTAAAGAATTGGAAAATTTTGAAAGCGTAAAGAAGATGCTTGGAGAGCTAGGCTTATTAACTAGAAGCGAAAACACTAAAAAAACTTATTTAAAAGGTTTAGCAAAATTTGTTAATTATAAACAAATTCAAAATTTAGATTCTTTCATCGAAGAGGTTAAACAGAAACAAAATCAAAACGAAATAGTTAAAGATTTTGCAGTTTATTTAGCTGGTGAGAATTTAGCTCCAAAGTCTGTAGCTGCTTGGATTTCTTCTCTTAAAAAATTTTTTGCTGCGAATAATTTAAAAGTAGATGTTGACATTCCGATTAGAATATTTAATATTCATGAAGATGTCTTGCCAAATAAAGAAGATTTGAAGAAAATTTTAATGGATGTTGATCTAAGAATGAAAGTTATAATAACCATGCTTGCATCTTCTGGAATGAGGGTTGGCGAATTACACAATTTAAAGCTTACAGATATTGATTTATCAAAGGAAGTTCCTACTATTAGAATAAAAGGAATTGGTGCTAAAGAAAGAAAATCAAGGATAACTTTCATAAGCAAAGAAGCTAAGAAATTTTTGGAAGAATATTTGAATCAAAGAAAAAGTTTAGGAGAAGAGCTAAACGAGAATTCTCCAGTTATAGCTAGAGAAGATGGAAAACCAATGAGCTATCAAAATATACAATATTTGTTAGAAGGAGTTTTCAGGAAATATTCGAAAAAAGTTGGTAAAAGATATACCTTACATGCTCATTGCTTGAGGAAATGGTTTAAAACTCAATTAATCTCGGCTGGCGTGCCAGCTCCTATTGTTGATAGACTAACTGGTCATGCAAGATATTTGGCTCAAGAGTACGAGCTTTATACAGAGGAGCAACTAAAGGAATGGTATTTGAAAGGAATGCCTGCAATAACAATTTTAGAATGATTATTGGATTTTTTTAATTTTAGAAAGTTTTGTAACGAGGTTATCAAAAATTCTTGCTATTTCTTCTCCAGAATCGGTAAGCTTAACCATTTTTATTCTTCCCCTTTCTTCAAATTCAACCAATCCTAACTCATTAAAAATATCTAGCAATTTTATTGCATGAGAATAAGTTATATCAACTTCTTTTGATATTATCGTTACGTATTTTGGACCAGTTCTCAAAGAAATAAGGATTTTTATAGGCTTTACATGAAGAAAATAGTTTAAAGGCTTTTCATCCCTCATAATAAAGTTTTTTTACCCTATTTAAGTTTTTATTTTTCAAGAAATTTATATGAAAATTGAAGATGTTATTTTAAAATATGCTTTACTTAACGCTAAACAATATGGAAAAGCAAGTG
>Ga0207433_10004443_pt1 | contig 25827 bp, 14 predicted proteins | sample YelNatPaOPGAMG01_FD_187559 | JGI IMG/M metagenome (GOLD analysis project Ga0207433, IMG submission 187559) | Hot spring thermophilic microbial communities from Obsidian Pool, Yellowstone National Park, USA - OP-RAMG-01 (SPAdes) (version 3) | ecosystem: Environmental > Aquatic > Thermal springs... | reverse complement strand
CAGAAGAAGTCGGCCTCTATTTTCAGAAACCAGATGACCGGCGTCGGGAAAAACTTTTAAGCCGCCTCTCGATTACGGCTAAAGCTTATTATTATTCAGAGATAATCATTTTAGATGCCGAAAAAAATATTCGTCTCAGTTTGCCTCCCTCCATTGATTCACTCTCTCCCGACTGTTACAATATTTTGGATATGGCGGCGAAGGCTCGCCAACCGGTTTTCTCCGACCTCCATCGCGAATCAGTTTCCGGGCCCATTCATCTTGACATTGCCGCCCCTCTCCTGGCTCGTCAAGAGTTAAATTCCGTAGTAGTGGGGTGGGCACTATTCAGAGTTGAAGCCGCAAGCTTCCTTTTCCCTTTGCTTCAGGAATGGCCAGTCCCCAGCAAGACAGCGGAAACTCTTCTTGTTCGCCGGGAAGGCCAGGAAGTCCTTTTTCTTAACGAACTCCGTCACCGCCAAAACACGGCCTTAAATCTTAAATTCCCCCTTACGGAAAAAGAAATTCCGGCAGTTAGAGCGGCCCGGGGTGAAACGGGACTGGTGGAAGGCCGCGATTATCGTGGCGAGAAAGTTATCGCTCATATCGCGCCGATTCCCGAAACTCCATGGATAATGGTAGCTAAAATTAATACCTCAGAAGCCTTTGGCCCTTGGAGGTCGCGCTCGCTTCTGATTATCTTGGTAATACTGGGCGTTCTGACCGCTCAGCTCGGCCTGACCGAAAACCTCTGGCAGCGCCGGGAAAAGGCCCATTACCGCCAGCTTTACCAGGCTGAGGCTCAAGCCAGAGAAAGCGAGGCGCTTTTCCGCATCCTGAACGAATCATCGCTGGCAGGAGTTTATCTCATTCAGGACGGCCTTTTACGTTATGTGAACCAGGCGGCCGCCGATTTATTTGGCTACACGCCCGAAGAGCTAATCGATAAGCAAAGTCCGCTGGTGGTGGTTCATCCTAAGGATAAAGCTTTGGTGCAGGAAAATATCAGAAAAAGATTGGCTGGAGAGATTAGGAGTCTTCGTTACGAATTCTTGGGACAGCGCAAAGATGGTTCAACCCTTAATGTGGAAGTTCATGGCAGCATCATCAATTACCGCGGCCGGCCGGCCATCATCGGTAATCTCATCGATATTACTGAAAGGAAAAGATTATTGGAAGAAGTGCAGAAAAGCGCATCCGAGCTGCGCTCCACTCTTTACAGTATCGGCGACGCGGTAATCGTCACTGACCTTAATAGCCGGGTCATGATGATGAATCCCGTGGCGGAGAAGCTTACTGGCTGGACCGAAGCTGAAGCCAAGGATAGACCGGTAGCAGAAGTTTTTCATCTCATAAATGAATTCAGCCGGCAGCCAGCCGAAAATCCGGTAGAGAGAGTGATAAGGGAAGGTGTAGTAGTCGGTCTGGCCAATCATTCCGTGCTGGTGAGTCGAGAAGGCCAAGAATACCCAGTGGCGGATAGTGGCGCGCCTATCCTCAGACCTGACGGCCAGATGCTGGGCGTTGTGCTTGTCTTCAGGGACCAGACCGAGGAGCGCCGAGCGCAGGAGGCAATAAGAAAGAGCGAAAGAGAAAAATCAGCCATCCTCACCAGCATGTCAGAATTGGTTGCCTATCAATCCCTGGACCATACTATCCTCTGGGCTAATAAAGCCGCGGCTGATTCCTTGGGCCTTAAACCTGAAGATTTGGTTGGCCGGCGTTGTTATGAGCTGTGGCATGGCCGAAACGAACCTTGCGAAATTTGCCCTGTGAGCCGGGCTCGCGATACTGGTCGGCCGCAAGAAGATGAAGTCAAGACACCGGACGGCCGCTACTGGCACATTCGAGGCTATCCAGTGCGGGAGGAATCCGGACAAATCGTCGGGATGATCGAGGTTACCTTAGAGATAACAGAAAAAAGAAAAGCCCAAATGGCCTTAAAAGCGAGCGAAGAACGCTATCGGCGGCTAACTGAAAACGCCCAGGACCTTATCTATCGTTATACCTTTTATCCCCGGCGGGGTTTTGAGTATGTTAACCCCGCCGCCACCACCATAACTGGCTACACCCCTGAAGAACATTATGCTGACCCTGACCTGGGCTTTAAGATGATTGTTGAAGAAGATAAGCCTTTGCTAGAGAAAGTGAGTACTGCTGAGGTCAGCCAGCCAGTGGTCCTCCGCTGGCGACGGAAGGATGGAGAAATTATCTGGACTGAGCAGCGTAACGTGCCCATCTATGATGAGGCGGGCCGGCTTGTGGCCATCGAAGGCATTGCCCGAGACATCACCGAAAGAATGAAAAATGAGGCCGCCTTAAGAGCTTCGCTCAAAGAAAAGGAGGTTCTGCTTCGGGAGATTCATCACCGGGTAAAAAATAACATGCAGGTTATCTCCAGCTTGCTTAACTTGCAGTCCCGGCTCATCGAAGACCCCCAGATGGTGGAAATGTTCCGGCAATGCCAGAGGAGGATTCGCTCCATGGCCTTAGTGCACGATAAGCTTTATCGGTCGCCTGACTTGGCTAATATCGATTTCGCCGAATACCTGAAGTCCTTGGCCGAGACTATCTTTCAGGATTATAGATGGCAGCTGGGACAAGTGGAGCTAAAAATTGACCTCGACCCCCTGAACCTGAATATAAATAAGGCCGTGCCGGTGGGTTTAATCGTCAATGAGCTGATTACCAATAGCCTGAAGCATGGTTTCCCTTGGGGAGGAAAAGGAACAATTTGGGTAACGCTGAAGAGAGTGGCCGAAAATCAGGCCAGGTTGCAAGTGAAGGACGATGGCGTAGGTATTCCCGAGGGATTTGACCTTAAAAAAGCGCAATCAATGGGTTTGATTATCATTAACACCCTGGTGGGCCAAATTGACGGCGAGATTGAAATAAGGAGGGAGGCTGGCACCGACGTCCGCATCACCTTCCCCCTCCCCTAAATCCAAAAATTGGTGCTCAAATTGATGCCACCTCACCCATTCACCTAATTTTAGCCAATAACACCAGATTTCCAGTTTCTCCCGCTGGCAAGACTGGTTGAGGATGCGCAAGTAGAGCCTCGCTATAAAAAAACCACTCGGCGATTATTGCCTCTGTGGACAACATGATGGGGATTACCAGGGACAACAACTCTGGTTATCTGACCCATTGCATCATATTTGACGTCGCGCCAGGAAATAAATCTCACTTTTTTCAATTTGGATTTTAAATGTAGAAAATGGGTATAGAAATTGGCTAAAGGGGTAAGGTGGCGCCAATTCTGTGAAATTCTGGTAGGAAGCGAAGTTAGAGGCGGCCGATGTACTTTTTGGTGGCCACGTCGACCTTCACCTTATCGCAACTCTTAATAAAGGGAGGCACCATTATTTCCATCCCGTTTTCGATGATTGCCGTCTTCCAAACATTATCCGCCTCGCCGCGGCGGGCCTCGCCAGTTGTCGTCACTTCCATCACTACATAACCAGGTTGGACTACTCCTACGGGGTTGCCTTCAAGGAATTCAGCCTCGACTATCATCTCTGGCCGCAGAAAGTCGCGGAGTCCTCCTAAAAGTTCCTCGGCCAAAGGAAATTGGTCGAAGGTTTCCATATCCATAAAATAGTGGTCCTCACCCTGACTATAGAGGTATTCAAGCGGCCGCCGTTGCAGATAAACCTCCTCCACCATCGCTTCTTGCTTAAAGCGACGTTCTGTGATGTTTTGGGTGCGAAGGTTCTGCAGCTTGAGGAAGATGGCCCCGGCCATCTGGGCCACGCCGCTGTGCCGCGTTACCTCCAAGACTCGATAAATTTCCGCCTCAAGTTTGAGGACATCCCCTACCCTAACTTCACCCGCCGTCTTCATGCGGCTAATTTTACCATAGATGGCAACCTGATTCCTATCCTCTATCTTCTGCCTCTACTATCTTCTATTCCTATTTCCTATGTCTCTATCTGCAATCTCCTATCTTCTATTTTTTTATCCCTCGCTTGCCGCCTGGTTCATTAAAAGGGAAATTCATAGGCGGTGACATGATTTTGATTTCCTTTTTCCATGTTGCCTCATCCGCATTGTTCATGTTTCCACCAAGAATTCAGGCCTGTGGCTCTGGGTAAAAACCATAATCATTTTGCGGAGTAAAGACTTAAGGACACGTACCAAAATCGGTACCGCCTGACAAAGAATCAGAAATACGGTGAAAGGGTGAGGTGATATGATGTTGCGCCAGCCCGCGGGCCGATGACCTTGGCGCATAATTTTCTCCAGCAGGTGGATAATGCAATACTTAGGTATCGGCCTACACCAGGATTATAGTCATTTGGTGCTTTTGAATCAAAGTGGCCAGGTTATGAACCGTGCCAGGAAAGCCGCAGTGGTGGCGGGGGCGATCAAGTTCTTTTCGGCTCTGGAAGGGCTGGTGGAAGCGACGTGGGAAGTCACGCGCCACGGGTACTGGTTTAGAAATATGTTAAATTAGGTGAGGTGGCACCGTTTGGGGAGGTCACTATTTCAGGTGATAGAGGCGGATGGCCATAAGCTCCTTAAAGGACCGGATTGTATCCAGGAAGGGCACAACTTTACTCCCCTCTACGTGGCGCCAACGAACCGGCAATTCCGCAATCCGATAACCGGCCCGGCTGGCCAAATAAAGAATTTCGGCGTCATAAGACCAGCGGTCGAGTCGCTGCCGGGAAAAAATTGCCTGCGCCGCCTCTCGCCGGAAAGCTTTCAGACCACAGGTAATATCAGAAAAATTGATGCCCAGCCAGAGGTTAGTCAAAACTGTGAACCCCTTGCCCAAAAAACGGCGGGGCCAGGCCTGGTGTTTTATACTTTGGGTGGCGGCATGCTTTTTAGTCCCGATGACAATATCAAACTCATCCAGCTTAGCAATAAATTTGAGCGCCTCTTCCAAGTCAACCGAAAAATCAGCGTCAGTCACAACCACCTTTTCCCCACCAGCCTGCAGCACTCCCCTTTTAACCGCATAACCCTTGCCCCGGTTTGGCCAATATTCTATTATTTCTATAGGTATGTGGGAAAATTTATCCCGGCAAGAGGCCAGCACTTCCCCGGTTCTATCGGTTGAGCCGTCATTAACAAAAACCAGGCTCAATTTAGAGCCGAGCCGCGCCTCGAGAAACTTTATGGCTTCGGAAAGCCCTGGTTCGAGACGGCCCGCCTCGTTATAACAAGGAATAACGAAGCTGACGCTGCTTGGCTTCGGCTCCGGCTTCAATTTCTTTCTCCATCTCTTTCAGGCATTCTTTCTTGCTCTTTCCTTCCTTCCTTCCTTACTTACTTACTTCCTTACTTACTTACTTACTTACTTACTTCTTCCTTTTTTTCCTCCCTGCCTTCTTTTTTCTTTCCTTTTTTCCTCCATTAACTAACCAACCAACTAACTAACTAATTAACTATCTGTCTACCTATCTACCTACCTACTATCTATCTATCTATCTATCTATCTGTCTGTCTGTCTGTCTGTCTGCCTGTGTGTCTGTCTGCCTGTCTGTCTACTTTTTTCTTCCTTCCTTACCTACCTGCCTGCCTGCTCACCTCATTACTTTTTTCTTTCTTGCTTCCTTCCTCTCTTTCTTTCCTTCTTTCCAACCGCCTATTATAAAATAATTTTGCCTCTCTTTCACCTGCTGGCTCAAGGGTTAATCTTATTAAAAAATTGGAGTCTCTCACTTGCTTTGTTAAATGACCAATACTTTCTTTAAAAAAGATGCGAAATGGTACCAGTTTTTCGAGCCTTTCCTTTTAAGAAAGGGGAAATGGAGTAAATAGGTAAGGCGACAGCAATTTTAAAAATAACTAGCCTGAAGCCAGGGATCACGGGAAAGAGGCGAGAATAGCCAAGAGGATATATGGGCAAAATGAGTAAAATAGGTAATAAAAGAGGCAAGATGGTGCTGCTTCTCACTTGGTGAAATGGGTAAGCAGCTACCGCTTTTCGCGCCGCTTCTCCCGCCAGCTCATATGTCGGACATAGTTGTCGACTCTTTTCAAGCTCCAGCTGGCTTCTTTTCAAGCTGCTCCCTCTCGTAGGCGATGACCTCATCCAGAATTTTGTCCAGGTTTAAGCTCGGCGCAAAACCAATAAGCTGACGAAGCTTACTGGTATCCGGAACTCGGTAAAAGATATCTTCGAAATCCGGGCCGTAAGCAAGATGATAGGGGATAAAATTAATTTCTGAGGACGAGCCGGTCTTGGCCTTTATTTTTTGGGCCAGCTCAATGATGCTTATCCCTTCTTCACTTCCGATATTAACTACTTCGCCGACTGCCTGCGGACATTCCATGAGCTCAAGAGTAGCGCGCACCACATCTTTCACCCAGCTAAAACTCCGCACCTGCCTTCCATCGCCATAGACAGTTAAAGGCTGGCCGAGCAACGCCTGGCGCACCAACCGCGGCAGAACCATTCCATAGGCACCGCTTTGCCTCGGACCAACCGTGTTAAAAAAGCGGCCCACCACAACCGGCAACCCCATTTTCTTATGATAGGCCAGCCCCAGATATTCATCGAGAGCCTTGGAGCAGCCATAGCACCAGCGCAGCGACGTCCCCAAAGAAAGGTCATCTGACTCTCGAAATTGGAGCCGGTCCGGCCTCACGTCCTTGCCATAAACTTCGGAAGTAGACGCTAAGAAAACCTTTTTGGCAAACCGAAGCCCGGCGTTGAGGACGTTTTCGGTGCCCTTAACATTAACGTTAATCGTATAGACGGGATTCTCATAGACTAATTTGACTCCGACTGCAGCGGCCAAATGAAAGATATAGTCGCAACGTTCTACCAAGCCGTCAAGAGTGGACTTCTCCAAGATTGAGCCGAGGATAAAATGAAAACGGGAATCATTTTTAATCGTCAGAATGTTCTCCAAGTTGCCGGTGGAGAGGTCATCCAGGACATATACTTCGTCCCCTCTGGCCAAGCAAGCCTCGGCCAAATGGCTCCCAATAAACCCGGCGCCGCCAGTAATAAGTATTTTTTTCAACGCTCTCTCCTTGATAATTGATTCACCCTATTTTACTTAATTTCCCAGCTTATTTCAGCCCTTAAGACTAAGAGAGGTGATAAATGCAGCCAAAATTTTCCCTTGAAGCCAGAAATGGGCAATCTGGTTGATATTTGGGGTGGCGCCAATTTTCGCAACGGAATCAATTTTTGTTGCCATTTATAGCGCTTGAAATTAGGTAAATATGTTAATTAGGTTAATATGTTAGCTGGGACCAATTCTGGGCTGGCACCAATTTATAAGGGTTTACCGTTAAACGTGCCTCTATACTGTCCTAAGAATGGGGAGAACCTCACCCTTCCATCTCGCATTTATCTCGCCTTAAAAAAGGGAAGGGAGCGAAAAATTAAAATAAGACAATTAGATCGATGAATGAGGTAGCACAAATTTTGGCGGTAAACATAGAAAGGAGGTTAAAATAATTGCCAGGATTATGTTAAATTACCTATCTATGACAAAATATGCTCACCTGAGGAGGATAGGCGCGTGAGGGCGAGGTTTTTCTCTTGGCTCTGGCCTCCTTCTGGCCAAGCCCTCTGGCTATTGTTTTTCCTCACCTTTCTTTTCCAGATTCTCCTCATAAGCCGGCTTCAGTTCCTTTATATTCTGAGCCTGGTTCTTTTCTTTTTCCTTCTTCTTTATCTCCTCGCCAGCTTGACCCGCGAGATAGTCGCTGAAAAGAACCTGGTCTTGTGGCTTCTAATACTTCTTGTCTTGCTCGTCCGCCTGCCCTTCTTCTTTTACCCTCGCGGCTTAATTTTCACGTCTGATAATGCCCTCGATGCGCTTCAGACTCAAGAAATCGCCTCTACTCATCTTCCCCCATTTTTTCTTCTCAACGCCCTCCAGCATATGGGGACGATTAAGTACACCTTCGCTTCCTTTTTCTGGGAACTGTTCGGCCACCATTATCTTCTCTACACTTTAACTCAGGTTTTGATGTATTTGGGCATGCTTTATTGCTTATATCTGATTTTTAGACCAAGCGTGGAAAAAAGCCCCTTTCTGCTTTTCATTCTTTTCGGCTTTAGCGGCATCGAGACATGGTTTGACAATTCCCTTTCGCTCCGGGCCGGCTCGGAGTTTGAAATGGCCTTTTTCTTTTTGCTCGGAGCCGCCCTCGTCGAGCGCGGCTTAATTTCGCCACGTTATCTTTTTTTGGCTTTTTATTTGGCCTTCTTTTCTATCTATCTTCATACCTTAGGGGCTTCTTTCGCTGTTTCTTTGGCCGCCACCTTGTTTTTGGTCTTCCTCTTCCGTCAGCCTCGTCGGCTTTGGCGCGGTTTTTTCTTTCCCTTAATCAGCGGCGCTTCTCTGGCTCTTTTCCATTGGGTCTATTACCGCCTTTTCGTTCCTAAGCCACCCTCGCTGGGCGGCTGGGAAAGGATCGGTTTCCGTCTGCCTTCGGGCCTCTCGCTGGAGCTAATTAAGAATTGGCTGAAAAGCGCCCAAGCCTGTTTCATCAACCTCTTTAATTTTGAATTAAAATATATGCTCACATTTTTCGGCCATAGCAGTGGCGGTACCCCGCTCCGTCTTCTTAACCGAGGAATTATTATCCTTTCATTTCTTGTCCTAATAGCTGCCCTCGTTCTGGCCTTGAAAAAGGTGTATCACTTTTTCCGTCGCCGAGAAACCGCTCTTACGACCTGGCCTTCGCTTTTCTTTCTCGGCCTCAGTCTCGCTTTTTTGGTCAAGACGCTTCTTCTTGAGCCACCCCTCCTTGAACCGCGACACAATTTTGATTTGCTCATAGTCATCACTTTTGCCTATTTTATCACCTTCGGCCAATTGACCCGCCTCCTTAGCCGCCTGCTGGTTCCAAATAAAGTTAGCTATATTTTGCCTGGTTTTATTTTTCTTTTATTCCTGGGGTTTACCTGGCCTCATCAAGCCTACTATTTAAAGATGGCGCAGCATAAAGAGGCTCTCTATAAAGAATTGATGGCGACTCTTTCTAAAAACCGAGTCCGCTATCTGGCGACTGATTTTATCATCGCCTACCCCATCTATTTTTTCTCCGGAAAGAGGGTCTTAGTTTCTGACTCCCTTGGTCCTCTGACCATTCCACAGTTTTTCCCCGAGATGCGGGACCAGGTGGATAATATTCCGCTGGAGCACAAGGCCTACCTCTTCTTTACCGAACAAGCGCCGACTCGGGCCTGGCATAAGAAGGCAACGGCCGTCCTCAAGGCGCGATTAATCAGGGATTTAAAAAAAGCTGGACTGAGCTATCGAACGATTAAAATACAATATTTCGTCCTTTTCCTCCCTCTTCGCTCGCCCTGATTTTTCCGCGGTTCACTCTGAGTTCCTTTAAACTGGAGCAAACTCGCTGAAAAGAGTTGTCAACAGAACAAACAGAAAAACAAGAAAAATCATAAGACTCGGCAATTTGCCGGCATTGTGCGGAAACCAATAAAGGCCCTTCGCTAAAAAGTAGCTATTAAACCGCCTTATATCGGCTGTATCTCGTTTAAAAACAATAAGATAGGCAATTCTGGCCGTCGCTAAACCGCCATGAAAATCAAAGGATATTTATTTTCTTTTTAGCCGAAAAATGATGGCGGGATGAAGCTATTAAGATGAAGCTTTATGAATACCTCTTTTTCCCCTAAAAGAAAGCATCCCCTTGGCCAAAGAAGGCACATATCAAGGTACATATCAATTTAATGACCAAATAGCCAGCGAATCATCAACCCCTCTAAGGATGAGCCGCCGATAAATTGACATGATTCAAACAAATAAGTTATAAATTACAAAATGAGGGCCAATAAATTAATGGGCATAAACATCTGGACCCAAGGATATGTTTGGGAAAGGCAAATTCTTATTTTAGATAAAAGATGACTTTTTTTTTATTTAAATCAAAGCTCAGAATTCACTGGCCTTGTTTCGCTGCGACCATTATCTATGCCCTTTTTCTAACCTACTTTTATTATACTTATGTTCCTCTCATTCCGGCCTTCCAACTCGCCCTGGGGCCGCTTCTTCTGATCATCTTAATTCTCGGCATAAGCAAAACTGAATGGAGCTTGCTCGCTTTCATTTTCCTCTTCCCTCTGGTCAACATCCTTCCCTATCTCTTTGGTATCTTTGAGAACATTCCCCATGCGCCCACCGCCTTGGTACTGTTCCTTTTCTTTTTGCTCGGTTGGCTGCTTCGCCAAGCTCTTTTTAACCGGGACAGAGAGACCATTCCCCACCCCTTGCAGCCCCTCATCGTTTTTTATGCCATCTTAATTCTTCTTTCTGGTCTTATCACTTTTCTTCGCTACGGCAATTTTTCCCCTTGGCTCACCAACGGCTGGCCAGAGCTGGTGGTCAATGCGGACGGAGTCAGGGCTGGTGGAGCCAGGATGAGTGTTCTTTTCAGCTCCCTCAACCTTATTTCTGGCCTGCTTTTCTCTTTAATTCTCTTCCCTCACCTGAAAAAAAAGCGCTTCAAGTCTTTGGCTCTGGTTGCCTTAGGTCTTTCTTTTCTCCTCTCGCTTCTTTTTGGCCTGGTCCAGATGGCGGCCTCTTCGCCTTTGGCTCAGCCGCAGCGTTGGTCCCAACTCAAACAATTTCAATCCACTTACAAAGACCCTAATGCCTTTGCTTTTTTCTTAGCCGCTTTCTTTCCCTTAATAATTGCTGCTTTCCTGGCCAAAAAAAACTGGCGTCTTCCGGCCATCGGCCTTTTTGGCCTTTCCTTGGCCTGTTTATTGGGTTCAGGGGCGAGAAGCGCTCTTCTTGCTTCTTTGGTGGGGATTGTCTTTGTCCTATTGGCCTCGGCTCGACAAATAAAATTATCGCCCCGAAAAAAAACCCTTTTGGTGGCAGGCGTTGCCCTGCTAATTATCGGCTTATTCTTGAGCTTGGCTCTATTTTCCCCTTTCGCTTTATCCCGGCGACTCAACCGAAGTTGGCTTAACCTAACATCCGGATTCCTCAATGAACTATTTACTGGCAAATTAACCCTTTGGACCGCCGCCACCACCATGTTTCGACATTATCCCCTCTCAGGTGTTGGCGTCGGCGCCTTTATCGTGGAGCTCCCCAATTATTTTATTAAGCAAGGGCTGACGCCGGTTCCGTCGGATTCGGCGGAAAACGCCCTTTTCCAGGTTCTGGCTGAATTAGGCATCTTCGGCGGCGTGGCCGCCATAGCGCTTTTCCTTAAATTTTTAAAAAAGGCCAGACTTAGCTGGCAATCTACTATGAGTCGGGAAGAAAAAATCTTGGCGGCCGGCATTGGCGGCGGCCTTGTGGCTGGCTTAGTAAGCTTCATATTTCATTCTTACATCGGAAGCTTTGAAGTAAAATACTTGTTCTGGTTTTTAGCCACCTGGCTTCTTTCTTCCCCAGCTGAATTGCCAAGAAGCAACGGAGGGCCTCAAAAACAACGGGGTTGGTTAGGCTTTTCAGCCTCGGCCCAATATTCTGCTCTCTGGAAATACGGCCGGGTTTTTTGGCTGGCTCTTTTCTTTTTCCTCCATCTCTGGAATTCATTAACCAGTTTATCTATTCCGGCGCGCACAGCGGAGTTTGCCTGGGAGCAGGATTTTGGTTTTTATGGTTGGGAGAAGGACAGCCGAGGGTTTGATTTCAGGTGGGCGAAAAAAGAGGCAGGCTTAACTGTGGAGAGGCTGGGAGCGAGGGTGGTACTTCCAGTTCTGGCTTCTCATCCCGACATCGAAAAAAAACCGGTGGAGCTGAGAATTTATTTAGCCGATGACTGGTTTAAAAAGAAAAGAATGATTTATTCTTGGGAGCTGCGGGACAAGGCCTGGCATCATGTTGAGCTCGATTTAGAAAAGCTTTTCGGGAATGAAGCCGAGAAAGGTGAAGGCACCGGGAGTGAGGCAAGAAAAGCTCAGCCTGAGCGGCCGGCCTTGGACCGGGTTTTAGCTAAGGCGACTTCAGCTCAGATTAAAGGAGAATCAGAGAGGCGGGTCCCAAGGCTTAATCTTCGTCTCGTGGCCAGCCGCGACTGGAACCCAGGCCGGGTCTTGGGGATTCCTGACCCGAGAAACATTGCCTTTGGTCTGGGCCGGCTCGCCTATTTTTATCCACCGCCCGGGCCCGAGCAAGAAGTCAAAATCAGGAAAACTATCGCTAACTCCCAGTGGGAGGGGCCGCAAGGAGCGACGCTGGCCGGCAATGGCTCAGCCGAACTTAACTTTTCCGTTGAGGAAGAGACTTGTTTTCTTCGGCTCGCAGTGCGCGGCCAGAAAGCACTGGGAGTTGGGCCGCTTTTTGAGGTCAGGCTGGATGGGCAGCTCGTCGCCAGGACCAGGCTTGAAAATGAGGACTGGACATATCTTTATTTGCCGACACCACTTCGAGCTGGAACTCATCGGCTCGAGGTAGAATTCCTTAACGATTTATACGCTCCTTCGCTCGGCCAGGACCGCAACCTTTTTCTGGGTTCAGTCGACCTCATCCGCTGGTAACCCCCATCAAAATTGGTAAAAAAGGTGGCTGGTTCTTTACCGGCAGAGTGAACCCTAAAGATTTTCTCTTAGGACGAGATAGCTGTGGTGGGGAAAATTTCTTGGAAGGCGGTTTTATTTGGTGGGTGAGCGAAGGGAGGAATTAAAGGAAGAAAGGAAAGCGAGGCGCTCCTCGAGCAGGTCGGTCGAAGGAAAATTTTCCCGCCAACGCCGGCGTAACCTGTCCCTGAAATCAGGGGTGCGGGCTTCGATGAAACTTAGCTGGCGAGCCAAAAATTCCCTGTCTTCTGAATTCAGCAATTCCCACTGCGCCAAGTCAATATAAATTATATTCAAGTTAAGAAATTCGTCAGCCGGCTTGAGCTCCAGGGCTCGACGCAGGCAGGGCCGGCCTTTATCCGCATAAGTTAGCAGCGGAAAATTAAAGAGAAGATAAACTTTGCCCAGATTATAAAATGCCCGGCTGTCCACTGGATTGGCCTCTATCTGCTGCTTCAAGCTTTCCTCTGCTCTGAGCAGAAATTCATCACGACGGGCTGCTGAGCCAAACTCATTCTCGGCCATGGCCATCTCTAAATAAAGCCGGCCCAACTCTTGGTAAAAAAGCGGCTGCTGGGAGAAGCGGCGGGCCCGAGACAAGTTTTTTTCCAGCGAGGAAAACACCTGCTCGACGCTCCGCGCCGCCTGTCTCTGCGCTTTATATTGATAATAATAATGAAATCCCAGATACTCCTTTGTCACCAACGCCAGCCCCAGTAAGGCAAGTAAAATAGATAGGCCTATTTTTGTCAGTGCTACCTTTCTCTTCATAAGGGCCAACTTTTATTAAGTGCCGACTTACGCATATAACTTATTTTCCCCATTAATTCTACTCATCAACTAAGCAGTCTGGAGCTTTTATTTTTTTATTTTCGCCGTTCAATTTGTCCCCTTATCTTATACCTTTCTCTTATATCCTTTTAATCCCTGGCCTACTCAGTTTACTCTTTCCCGTTTAACAGAGACCAGGTCAGCGCATTGCTCATAATTGGTGCCGCTCTACCCATTTACCTTATTTTCCATTTTCTTCCCAATCATCTACTACTTTTAGTCGCCTGCCGCTAACCCAGACTAAGCAGGTCCTTCATCTCTCTTTTTTCATTTTTATGGATACTTATAACTCCTGTCTCGAATAATTTGTCCTCATTAGCTAATTTCATAAAAAAAGTTTTCCGCTTACGCTTGTTTGTTTTTCCGCCTCCTATTTCTCGTTCACCTCCTTTCTTTATCTTATACCCTGCTCATCGCTGCCCCGCTCAGTTTTTGGCTTATCACTTAGCAGACGCCAGGCCAGCGTATAAAAGCAGATAAAATAAACGGCGTTGGCCGGCACGCGCAGGTTAAAATCGCTGATGCTATGGATTAGGATGGCCACGATACCCCCGATTAAACCCAAACCGACTCCCCGGCCAAAATAATCTCGCTCCGGAAGCTTTAGCCAGCGCGCCAAAAGAAGCGCCAAAGACCCGAGCGCTGCCAGGATAATAGCGCCTCCACCCACCAGCCCCATCTCGGCCAGGGTCTCGAGATAATCATTGTGGGCATGGTGCAAAATTCCATGCAAATCCTGGTCTTCATAAGGAGTGTAAGCGTAAATATAAGTGCCAGCGCCTGTCCCAAATAGCGGATAATCGGCTACCAGCCGGAGCGTCAGGTCATAGAACTTGGGTCTTGCTTCCCGCCAGATTGACTCGAGCGTGAAGCGTTCGATGATGGGCCTCACGCCGATAAAGATAGCGACAAAAATAACCGCCAAGGTTACGGTCCGCACAATGCGCAGCAGCCGCTTCGAGGCGCCCGCTTGCCTCGCCTTTTCTCGGCCGCCGTTTGGCACCAGAGAAAAACCGGGCTTTTTCTCTTCTCTGGGGCCAATGGAAAGCGCCAGCATCATCAAGAAGAACACGAGGAAAAAGATAATGACGCCCGAACGAGAGCGGGAAAAGAAAAGCCCGACGCCGATGATGACCGTGAGCGCAGCCAGAAGGATTGCTTGCTGCAGTCTTTCCTGGCCAAACCAGACAATTTTTTGCCGCCAACTGACGCCTTTCTTGAGCGCAAAGAAATTGGAGCGGGCCAGCAAGAAACCGAGGCTTAAAGAAAAAATCATCTCCAAGAAGCCCGCGTAATGGTCGCGGTTGATAAAAGTCCCAAAGGCTGAGCCCTGTCCCCAGATGTTTTTATAGCTAAAGATGCGACCCGTGCCGCTTAAATATTCCGCCAGCCCGTAGATGGCCTGAAAAAGGCCGGCTGCCAGGAGCACCAAAACTAAGGTCTGAATGTCCCGCCGCCCTTGGACAACCCGCAGGATTAAAAGACCGAAGATAAAATAACAGAAATATTTTAAAAATTCATAACGGCTTAAAGCGGGCGAGATAGAAAGAGCCAGGTAAGCGGGTGTCTTTGTCTTTATCCTTGCCTTTGTTACCTTGCCTTCTTCGCTCGGCACAACTTTTTTATTTCCCGGCACGTTAATCTCCGTTGCCCCTGGCGCCGGGGATGAAGAGGCCGTCGCTTCGGTCGCCATCGCCTGGCCAGCAATTGTTTCGCCCGCTTTTTCTACAAGCTCCAATTTTTGCGGCGAAAGCAGCCGCACGACGGAAGCGGGAAGCGGGATTAGCTGGAAAAGGCTCGTGGCTAAAAAAATAATTATCAAAAGGAATATAAGCCGGGAGCTTAATTTATATCTCGATGGCGATTGAAGCTCACCATATTTTCCGGCAGCAGAAATTATTTCGCTTTGATAAATTTTTCCCTGGCTCTTATTTTCCTCCAGCATTCTGCTCCGGGCTTGGGGCGCTCGCCCTTGATGGTGGCGAGATGGCTCAGAAGAAGATTCAGCCTTTAATCTCGAGCCGGAAAATGAGGGCGGTCGCGCTTGTTGATGGGGGCGAGATGGGTCACGCGAAGAGGCAAGTAGGGCCACAGGCGCCGAAAAAATAAGGTAAATCAGCCAAAGGCAGAGCGTTACCAGCTCGAAGGCAAAGATGGCCCACTCATCCACCGCCCCATAGGGAAGCGGAATTAAAAAGACCAGCGCCGCTATGCCCATCATACATAGGCGATTAACGACTCTCATCAGAATTTAGTATTCCGCGCCTTTTCTCATTATCCTAAGCAGAAAGAAAAGGCAACTCAGTTACGTCTTTCAAGATTGTCGCTACAGCTTTGAGCATTTTAACAGAATTTTTTCTCCTCTTTACACCCTGCGAAAATGAACAATTTTCAAAGGCGCTTTTCTTCAGGTTTTAAGCATATTTTATACAGCCAAAGGCATTTTTCCCCATGCGATATCATTACTGACTTGTTTAGGCGAGGCTTCTCAAATAACGAGAGGTGCCTCATTTATTTTTCTTGAATTGAGTGGCGCCATCAGAAAATGTTAAATTAATTTAAATATTTATTGAAAAAATTCTCGACGCGCTGAAAGACATCCCGCCACGTATAATCCCATATAAAATAATGAACCTCTCCCGGATACATCATGAATTCGATCTCCTTGCCCCTTTTTAATAAAGCATCCAGCAATCTGACTGATTCATAAAAGGGAACGTTGAAATCGGCAGTTCCATGCAAGATCAGCAGCGGGGTCTTGATTTTATCGACAAAATTTATTGGCGCACTACGGAAATATAATTCCTTGTTCTCTTGCGGATTGCCCATTCTCCCCTGAATCCACCATCCATCGGGGTCCTTAGCCCAGTCATTCCAATCATCGACGCCAGCCACATCAACTGCCGCTCGAAACATATCTGGCCTTTTGATAATCGCTTGCAGCGTAAGATAACCACCGTAACTTAGTCCCCAAACGCCAATTCTCTTTGAGTCGATATAATCAAGAGACTGAAGATACTCGGCACCTTTAATAATATCCTCGCAATCCTTTCCCCCTAAATCCATATAATGACCCTGCATAAATTCTTTTCCATAGCCAATACTTCCCCGGTAATCGATGAAAAGAACTATATACCCTTTGCTTAATAGATACTGGTGGAAACCATAATAAACGCCGTAATTTTTTGAGGGGTGCCAGCCGTAGCGGTTTTGCAAGATGCCATCGCCATGAATCCAGATGATCGCCGGATATTTCTTTGTTTTATCAAAATTCTTGGGTTTAAACAGGAAAGCAGGTATTTTTAGCCCATCTGTGCTTCGGTAGTAAAAAAACTCCGGCGGCACGAGCTCATTTATGTCGATAGAATCAGGCAAAGCCTTGGTCAATCCTTTCCCTTCTTTCCCATTCAAATCTTTAACCCATAAATCCAAGACGGTATAGGGGTCAGAATGAAGGTAGGCAATTCTATCTCCCTGGGGCGCCCATAAAGGCTGCATATTTGTTCCCCGTGAATTAGTTAAACGCCGAGTTTCGCCGGTTTCGATCGATTTGACCCAGATTTGTCTTTCAATTAGGCTATCTTGGTTCGAAGTAAAAGCGATTTTTTGACCATCTGGAGACCAAGAAGGATAACTTACCTCAAAATCGCCTCGAGTTGCTTGAATCAATCTTTTTTTAGAAAGGTCATAAATGTAAAGATGGCACCATCCATCTCGGTCTGAAATGAAAGCTATATACTCACCAGTCGGGCTCCAATAGCTCTCCTGACTAAGTTCATAAATCCATTTTTTTGTTTTCTCTGTAAAAATTGTTTTCTCTACATTATTAACTATATCGCTCACGATAATTTCTCTTTGTTTACAATCCAAACTTCTCCTTTCAATAACAACTTTCTGCCCATCTGGCGACCAGCGCGGATTTAGTTCGTTTTCCTTGCTTTGAGCGATAAACCTTCTTCGCTCGCCCGACGAAGATATGACTCCCACTTCTGATTGGGGATACTTCGTAAAAAGAAAAGCCAGCTTGGTTCCGGTGAGCTCGGCGGGAACCTCAGAAATAGGCTCGGGACGAACAATTGAGCTAAAAGCGATCATTTTCCCATCAGGTGAAAAAACCGGCTCGAATTCAATTTCGGGTGTTGAGGTGAGGCGTTTCATTGATTTATTTTCCAGATTAAATAACCAAATATCGCCATTCTTGATACAGGCCAGGCTTCGACTGGCCAAATTAAGCGCAAAATCCTCAACTTCGGTCAGATCATTTGCTAATAAGCCTACTTTACCATTGTTCGCTTCCCACAAAAATATTTTTCCTGCCTGGATAAAAAGGATATTGCCATCGAAACTCCAGGAAAATTTGAGTATATGGCCTGGCGACGGAGTTATTTTCTTCAGGAGACCAGTTGAAATCTCGACTACCCACATATCTTCCCTCCCGCCTTCATCCCAAATAAAAGCAATTTTTGCGCCGTCGGGTGACCAGGCGGGTTGCGAAAGATACTTAACCTTGAGCAAAGATTCTTTATCGATACCGGCCGCCGAGCAAAACAACCAAAGAAATACGAGTGTAGTTATGAATATAATGGAATAAAAAATTCCTTTCTTCATTTTAAAGCTCCTATCAAAGCAATTTTTTGTTCCTCGATAAAATTGACCATTTGGTTTAAAGATGCTACTCCCTCTTTTTCTTTCGTCTCGTCCCTTTGCCTAACTTGCCTTAAAGCCTGCCCAAAAATTATTTTTCTTCCTCCTTAACGGGTTAGAAAATAACGCCTGCGGGGATGGCCTTCCTCCGCTTACTTTTTTTACGTCGTTTTCGTCTTAGCCTTCGGCGACGCCTACAGAATTTACCTCTTTGATAATGAGTAAAGCGTGTGAGTTTTGTGCCTTCTTGGCCCCTCTTCCTTTATTCACTTTTAGCTCAATTGGCCTCGGCGGCATAAAGTTGACGGGAAGCAAGAGCCGGCAAAATCTGTTCTCCTGCCTTCTCTTTACCTATGCCAAGCTTATCCCCTATATCACCATAGCCCAAACCGATCAGAACTTAAAAGCTAAAACCTGGCTCTTAGTCCAAGGCTGCCGATAATCGGAGAAAGAATCTTAGAGGGAGTTCCATAATAAGGGCCAACCGTAGTGACCATGCTAATAGTGGTTGAGGCATTTAGAGCATTAAACACATTGAAAATTAATTCCGCCTTAATTCTACCCAGACTCAAAGCTTTGCTGAGGCTCAAATCAAGAATAGCAACATTAGGATAACGGCTTGTCCCTCTTCGTTCCACAGAAATAGTAATTGGTCCCTGATTAAGCCCCGTAACAGTATAGAATTTGGTGATCGGAAATCCAGTGTAATAGCGGAAATTAGCGCTCAAAGCGATATCATACGGAAAGATGTATGTGCCAACCAGTTTAAATATATTGGTGCAATCATTAGCCATGTGGGCATCTTTTTCATTGATAATGTTATTGGGGTCGTTATAATCAACAAATCCCCAGACAGTGAAGAGGTTATACCCCTTAGCCGAACCGCGACTATAACCGGCCATCATCTGCCAATTATTGGATAAGCGCTTTTTTATCGTAATCTCAAGGCCATTATACGTTTCATAAAATTCGGGGATGTTGGTTATGACTCGGTCGACAAGTCCAACTTTGTCCGCTTTGAGGTTATAGACGGTTATGGATTTCCCCTCTGGAGTGAGGACTGAAACGGGCGTAAAATCGCTGGCTGAGATAGCTTCGTTGATGCGTCCCAACAGATTCTTATTTTTTCGATAATAATAATAGGCGCTGACAGCGACGTCCTTGAATAATTCATGATCGAGACCAATAGTTACTTCATCAGAATAAGGTCTTGAGCAGTTCGGGTCTAACCTAACGCCCACACCGCCAAAAACAAAGAGAGGTTCGCTCAATTCATTCTTTTGAGCCGTCAGGTCGCCATTCTTATCATCCCATAATCTTAAGTCGCCCCCAAAAGCGTTGGGATTAAGCGCTTCGGGAAAGCGGGTGCCTTCACTTTGCAAATAACGACAAAGAGTAAACTTTATTGCTGTCTTCCCATTGCCAAAAAGGTCGTAGGTAATGCCAAAGCGCGGGACTATGTCTTTCCAATTGGGAATATCTCTCTTCTCAGGGAAAGAACGAGCCCCATAAAAGTTTCCACCCGGGCTGCTTTGGGCTGGATTCCAGCCTTCAAACGCCTCGAACCTGGCCCCCAGGTTAAAAGTTAAGCGTCGACCTATCGTGTAAGAATCTTGAGCATAAATTGAAAGCACCTGGAACATGCTCTTCTGGTCGAGCGGCGTATTCCAAACAAGAACATAAGACGGAACTCCGTCTAAGAAATGCATAACCATATCGCCATTGCATTTAAACGTATAGGCATTGAGAGCGCGAGCATATTCAAATCCAAGCTTAATGTCGTGGGTTCCGCCTAAGAGCTTGTCTACATAATACGATAGGGACGCATTGACCTGATGACGGGTAGCTATATTAGTGAAATCATATTCGGCGGCGCCCGTTAAGGTAGATTTGACATCATCCACCCTCGCATAATCGGTTGGCTTAACCGAGGGCTGGTAAGAAAGGGGAAACTTTAAGTGTTTATAACCATAACGAACATCTAAATAAAGATTATCCGAGAGAAAAGAGGTCCATTGGCCTTGAATAATGTGGCATGGCTCAATCTGCCTCCAGGAGGCCTTTTCTTCGATAAAGGCGTAACCCTCGCGTCGATAGAACCTGTTCTGATAGTTGAATAAATATTGAAGCATAAATTTATTCTTAGGGTTGAGCTCAGCCGTAATTTTAGCCAGGAAATTACTCTGGTGATTAACATCGACTTCTGGTGAGCCATCTGGTCGCTTCATTCCTAAGATCTGGGTGTTGATAACGTAATAGCGGTAGGAAGTGAAAAACCAAATCTTATCTTTCTTTATTGGTCCTCCCAGATTAGCATTAAAATCAAAAATCACGTCGACAGGATTAGCTTTGTCAATTCCTTTGGCCTTGAGTTCTGGGGTAACATTGTTGCCCTGCAATTTGCCTGGCTCATAAAGAACAGTAGTTGTCCCATGAAGAGTGTTGCCTCCCGACTTGGTAATCAGGTTCATATACACGCCGCCAACGCTCACCTCCGCGGGGGCGCCACCAGTTATGATTTGAACTTCTTCAAAGCTATCATGGTCGAAATAAAAAGAAGTCCATGCGCCGTTTGAGCCGGGCCAATTAAGCGTCAGACCATTAACGCTGAACTGTTGTTGTCCTGTAGCCCCATGAACGCTGAGGCTGCTTTGCTGGGCACTCTCCGTCCCGCCAATATTAAACCGGTCGGGAATTATGCCCGGCGCTTGCTCAACTACGGTCCAAATGTCTCGCCCGCTGGGTATCTTTTCTAAAAGATTTCTATCTATGTTCGTGGCTAAAACGGTGCTTTTGGCATCGACAACTGGGGCAGCCGCAGTGACCGTGACCTCTTCGGCTAAGGTTTCAGGATAAAGCTGAACGTTGATGGTGGCCACAAAATTAGCTGTAATGCTGATACCTTTCCTCTCAACTGGTTTAAACCCCTGCAAGCTGAAGGTAATATCGTACTTTCCGGGCGGAAGGGCTATAAACCGGAAATTTCCAGATTCTGTCGTCACCGTTGATTGTTTGCCAGCAATCAAAGCCTCACTGAAAACAGTCACTGAAACTCCAGGTAGAGGCGTACCGTTTTCATCCGTAACTTGGCCGACAATGTTACCAGTCTGCGTCTGGGCAAAGGCATTTGGGACAAAATAGAAGACGAAGACCAAGAGGAAAAGAGACAGAGCAGTGTTTTTTTTCATTTTTCCCTCCTTTTTATATCCTAATCTGGCTCTGAAGGAGCCAGATAACATGATAGTCATTTCCTTTTGGCCTCTTTTGGGTCTAATTTTCCCCTCGTGACAAAAATCCCTTTCCGAAAAGGAGAATTTAACACGCTTTAATTATCAGCAAAAATCATGCCAAGTATGCCAATTTTCTTAATTCTTTATTTTTCAATAACTTAGACGGCTCTTAAAAAAACAGTCCTGGCTGTTAAAAATTCAAATAATTGAATTGCAAGCTCTAATTTAGGTATTTCTTTAATTTTCAATAATATACATTATTCAATATATCGAATCGCAATTCAAAAAGACGAATTTCAGAAGGGCCGATTAGCCTAAGGGGAAGATTAACCGAGATGAGAATAAAGATATAAGGGGAAATTAGTCAGAAGAGAGGGGGAAAAAAGAAGATATATAAGGGAATAAATCTGGGCTTATTCTCTAATAGAATATTTTAGGTCAATAGCTCTCAGTAAAAGCTGTATACCTGATCGGGGGGTTATTTTTTGACGGGGGAAATGACGCCCAATTCTTCCAGGAGCTTATAGGTGCCGTAAATGGCCACTCCCGAAGCCACAATGATAATGGCAATCCCCAAGGGCGTCAGGAAGAAGGGTTTTCGCTTCTCTTTGCCCTCTTCCTCTTGGCTCAGCGTCGAGGCATTTCCCGGCTTGAGAGCCAAGGAGAGCTTACCCACCTCGTTTCCCTTGATGAAAATTTCGTACTCAAAGTTAAAATCGCCGGCAGCCGTGCTCACTCCCAGAATGTAGCGGCCTTCCTTAACCCCCTGAAGACGGTAGAGGCCGGTGGCGTCAGTGGGTTCGCTGGCATATTCTTTTCCGTCCGTCAGATTCCTGATTTTTACGACCGCCTTCTCGACGGGCGTCTTCATGTCCGCACCATAAATGAAACCAACCAGAGCGCCCTGGCTGGCGGCCGCTGTCGCTTGAGGCGACCCCTGCGCCCACAGCTCCAGAGGCAGCGTAATCAGGAAAAAGGCTCCCGCCACCCCCAGAACGAGCCATTTGGCCCTAAAAACTTCGGCTCTTAAGCTCTTCATTTTATCCTCCCTTTGTTTGAGCTTAATCTATTAAAAAATTTACAAATGGTCAAATCCCTTTGAGCAGTTCGGGCTCAACCTCTCCATCGGCCATAAGCTATGTCCAGGGACGATTCGCGAAGGCTGATTCCACAAAAATCAAACCTTCTGGCCGCACATCCTCGGGGCCGAGGCGTTTGCTTGAACCAACCCAAAAAAGCGGTTGAATCAAAAACCTCGCTCAAAAGAATTAAAAAATTATGTAAATAAGTGAGGCAGCATCGATTTTCTTAAAAGAATTAGGTAAATGGATGCGGTGGCATCAATTTTAATAAAAGCTCGTGTAAAAAAATTGGGTCAATAGGTGAAGCGGCATTAATTTTCAGGGGGAGTAGCGACGGTAGTAATAATCGTAGTAGTAATGCTTGTAGTAATAATGGTGGCGGCGAATATCCAAATTATTGATGATGACGCCCATAAGCTTTATCTTCATCAGGTCCAGCTTTTCCCTGGCTCGCTGCAAGGCCTCCCGGGTGGTCTTTTCTCCCCAGACCACCAGCACCATCCCGTCCACCAACGGCCCTAAAACCATGGCATCAGCGACCACCAGAACCGGCGGCGAATCAAACAGAAGGTGATGAAAATATTGCTTAGCAAAATCGACCAGCCGCGACATCTTCTCCGACCCAAGGAGCTCAGCCGGGTTGGGCGGGACTGGACCGGCATTGATAACATACAAATTAGGAATATCAGTCGCCTTGATTAAATCCCGGTATTCCACGTCGCTCACCAGGAAATTGGTCAAGCCGTTGACATTCTTCACCCGAAAGATGCGATGAAGCCGCGGCTTGCGCAGGTCAGCATCCACCAGCAGCACCCGGCGATTGGCCTGAGCCAGCGTCACGGCCAAATTAGCCACGGTGGCCGTCTTGCCTTCAGCCGGCAGCGGGCTCGAGATAACAATTGAGCGCAGCTTCTCTTGAGGCGAAGAAAGAAGCAGCGCGGTGCGAATGGTCCGGTAGCTTTCGGCAAAGCTTGATTTGGGGGCAAAATGCGGGATGAGTTCTATGGCTTTAACTTCCTTTAGCTTTTTCTCTTCCTCGCTGATAACTTCGCCTGGCTCAGCCCTTTCGGCCCCGGCCGCTTCCTCCCCGGCCCCTTCGCCGGTGGAAACAGCCGCCTTCTTCCCCTCGGCCATTTTCCTTTGCGCCTCCTCTCTGCCCCTGGGTTCAGAAGGCCGGGAAGAAACAGTAATTAATCCTTCGCCAGGCTTATAAATTATTTTCTTATCGCCGCCCAAAGAGGCCTTTTCCGTCAAGCCGCCCACGCCCTCTCCTTCCTCCCCCTCCGTCTTCTCGGCGAGAGTGACGCCGCCTCTTTCTTTCTCCTTCTCTTTCTGTTTTTCTCTTTCCCTCTCCTTCTCGCTTTCCTTCGCCCCCTCCTTCTCCCTCTCCTTTTCTTCCTTCCTCTTTCTCCTCTTCTGGCCATATCCATAGGCATAGGAATAATAACCGTAGCCATAGCCTCGCCGGAAGCCATCCACCGAAAATGTCGGCACAATGCCCAGAGCCGGCGCCTTCCCGTAGCGCTCGACATCCTCGGCCGTCTTCACCGTGTTATCCAAGTACTCATACAAGAAGGCCAGGCCCACACCGCCCATCAGCCCAATAATGAGGGCTAAAATCAAATTCTGGCGCTTCTTTGGGCTGGAAGGCCGGAGCGGCACATCAGCCTTGTCCACTACTCTCACATTAGCTGTCCGCAATCCCCGCTGCCGCGCCGCCACGCCCATCTCCGACTGCCGCTTAATCAGCGAGTCGAGCAAATTTTTCTTGTTTTCGATCTCGGTCTTGAGGGCATTATAGATAATGGCGTTGCTATTCAGGTTAAAGGCCTCTTCCTTCTGCTTGTTAAACACCGCCTCGAGCGATTTCTCTTTCTTCAGCGCGGCCTGATACTCTGAATAGGCCGCCTTTATCATGTTTTGAGTCTCATTCTCCAGGAGCTTGCGGGCCGATTCGAGCTCCGCCTTGAGCCGCTGCATCTCGGGATACTCGGGCCGAAAAGTCTCCATTTTCTTCTGATACTCCCGGCTTAGCCGGACATAATCCTCGCGCAACTTCTGGATAAGCGGGTTGGTGAAGGCCTCAGGAATAAAATCGGGCGAGAGATTCTTCACCTCGTTGTAATAAGCCTCCTTCTGAACCCGGTCAATCTGAGCTGCAGTCAGGGCCTTGTTGATTTCACCCAGCTTGTCGATAATCGTCGTTTCGGTATCGCTCAGGGCGACAATATTCTTTTCCTGGCCATAAGCTTGAAGCTGGCGCTCTTTTTCGGCAATTTCAGTCTGAAGGCTGGCAATCTGCTCGGTGAGGAATTGGGTCGCCTGCTCCGTAGCCTCGAAGCGACTCTCGACGTTCATATCAATGAAGGAATCGAAAAGCTCGTTGACCGCGGCGGCGGCCAGTTTCGGGTCATTTGCCCGGAAATTAACCTCCACTAACCTCGTCATCCTGACGGGATTCACCTTAAGCCGGCCCAGAAAGGAGTCAACCAGGCTTTTCCGCAGCCTCGGGTCATTTTTGTCAATGGGCTTTTTCCTTTTGGCCGGGTCGCCGACAAACTCAGGATGCTCATAGAGCTTTAGCTGGTCGACCACGCGCTCGGCCAGACCCCGGCTTTGCAACAGCTTGTATTGCGTCTGATAATAATCATCACGAAAAGTTTCTATCTGGAAAATCTCCTCAAAGGTGAGGATGGTGGGCTCCTTCTCGACGAGCAGCGTGCCTTTGGCCGTGTAAACCGGCCTCCGGGTGAAGGTAAAAAGGCCTGTCGCCAAAACCACGATGAGAGCAAAGGTGGCTACGGTCCAGCGCCGCCGCCAGATAACATTCCAGTAATCCAGCAAATGCACTTCCTTTTCGCCGGTTGGTTCCATCATCTGATAATTATTCATTAGCCTTCCCCTTCAATTTAATTTCCTGTCTAATTTTCTGCGGTGGTGGCGACCAGTCGTGGCTGAAACTGACTGTCTTTTTTCGTCGCCCACCCTGCCTTGTCGCTGTTTAATTATTATTATATTCGACCAAAATATCAAGATGCCTTGGTTCGCCGCGTTAAAACACCCAAGGGTTAAAAAATACTTTCAGGGACGTAGACGACGTCGCCTTCCTGGAGGACAATATCTGGCTTTTTCCCTTTGATAATATCGTTCAGGTTCACCTTGATTTTCTGCTCGCGGCCATCCTTGAGCACGCGCTTAATTGTCACCCCTCGTTTCGAGGCGCCCTCGGTGAGGCCTCCGGCCGCGGCAATCGCCTGGAGCACGGTGATTTTCTTGGACATCTTGACCTCGATGGCGCCTGGGTTGCGAACTTGGCCAAAGACATAAACATGGATAAACTTATCCACCGGAACATTGACGACGTCGCCAGCCATGAGCGGGATATTCAGCTTCTGATTGCCCTCGAGGAGCAGCTCTTCTAAATCGATGGCGATGGAGGTTGTCGCCCCGTCTTTATCTTCCCGGAGCACATAAATCTTGTCAGCGGCATTCTCTTTGAAGCCACCGGCCTGGGAAATAACCTGAAGGAGGGTGAGACGGCCAATAAGTTCATACATGCCCGGCTTCTCGACGGCGC
>Ga0207433_10004440_pt1 | contig 25834 bp, 11 predicted proteins | sample YelNatPaOPGAMG01_FD_187559 | JGI IMG/M metagenome (GOLD analysis project Ga0207433, IMG submission 187559) | Hot spring thermophilic microbial communities from Obsidian Pool, Yellowstone National Park, USA - OP-RAMG-01 (SPAdes) (version 3) | ecosystem: Environmental > Aquatic > Thermal springs... | reverse complement strand
TCACCAGTCATCACGGCAAGGGGCTTTACTCGGGACAAGGCCGCATTGTTTACGCCAGCAACGGGCAGGGGAGCTACAACGGCACCCCGCCGGGAGCACTGATGGAATGGGACGGCACAGGCGACACTACCAACAACTGGAAGCTCATCCGCCGCGCCCAGTTTGACGAGGTGACCGGGCCGGGCGGGATTCACGGCGCTGCCAACCCCGACGATCCCATCTGGGCGGTGGGCTGGGATCAGCGGTCGGTGCTGCTGATGGTGCGCCGCGCGTCCGACGGGTGGCACACGTATCGCCTGCCCAAGGGCAGTTACACCCACGATGCGCCCAGCGGCTGGTATGTCGAGTGGCCGCGCATTCGCGATGTGGGTTTGGGCGGTGGCGACTACCTGATGAACCACCACGGCATGTTCTACCGTTTCCCACGCAACTTTGCGCCGGGCCGGACCGCGGGGCTGATGCCCTTGAGCACGTTTCACAAGATGATCGTGGACTACGCCGATTGGAACGGGCGCATCGTCATGGGCTGCAATGACGCCTCCAACTTCAACAGTCCGCTTGCAGGCCGAGTGCACTCCAACTTCCTGTTCGTTGAGAAGGATCAGTTGGATGACTACGGTGGGCCGCCGGCTGGCTTTGGTGGCGTGTGGCTGAATGAAACGGTTACGGCCGGGCAGTTTTCGGATCCACTCTTGGTGGCTGGGTTCCAAAAACGCACTTTGCACCTCGCGCACGGCACCAATGTGCCCATCCAGTTCACGATCCAGATGGACGCGGCAGGTGATGGCAACTGGACGACATACAAGACCGTAACGGTGGGCACGAACGGGTATGCGTACGAGTTGCTGCCGGGCACGTTCGCTGCGCCGTGGCTGCGGTTTGCTGTGGATCAAACCGCGCTCGGTGTTTCGGTTTTCATGACCTGTAGCAGTAGCGCGCGCGCGCTCCTGATCCGGCGTTGACGGCCAGCCTCGCTCCCGTCGTTGCGCGTGCGCCATTCTCGCAAGGCATTCTCAAAGTATCCACGGCGTCGGATTACCCATTGCAGTTTGCTGCGGACGTTTTGGATCCGTCGGGCCGGAAGGTGGGCGGCGGATTTTATGTCGCCTCGCTCGGCCAAACGAACCCCGTCGTCTTGAGGAAGGTAAACGATCCGGTCAGCGAGGCCTCGCTGCGAGCCAACGCCGCGACGACGCAGGATTTTCATCTGGACGCTGCCTCGGTGTTCATGACCAACAGCGGTGTGCGCTTCCGCCTGCCGCGGAGCGACCCTGCCTTTGATACCCCCACCCCATCCGGCTGGCCGCGTGGCATCCGCGAGGTGGTCACCGAACGGCAGTTGATGAACATCCACGGGACGATCTACGAATTGCCCCGCGACGACAGCGGCGGGATGCGCCGCATTCGCCCTTTGACCACGCATGGCCGGCAGATCTTCGATTTCACCACCTGGCGCGGCATGTTGGTCATTGCTGGCAATCTCACCAGCGCCACGAACGACGCGCATTATGTGCGGTCCGACGATGGCGTGGTGGGGCTGTGGTTCGGCAACGTGGACGACCTCTGGCGCTTCGGCCCGCCGCGTGGCGTGGGCGGGCCGTGGAAAAACTCGGCCGTGACGGCAGGCGTGGCGAGCGATCCGTATCTGATGTTCGGCTACGAGCGCAAGGAATTAGAACTGTCGCACTCCCACCATGCGCCCGTGACGTTCACCATCGAGGTGGATTTCGCCGCCAACAACACCTGGCATCGTTACGGCCAGTTTACTGTCGCGCCCGGCCAGACGTTGCGCCACGTCTTTCCCGACGGTTACAGCGCGCACTGGGTTCGCGTGAAATCCGACACCACGACAACGGCCACCGCGCAATTCACCTACGGCCCGGCCGCGCCGCAGATCACGAATGCGGTGGTTTTACCGGACGGGAGGTTCCAACTTACGTTTACCGGCAGTCCGGGCCAGCCCTACACCGTCTGGACCGCCGGGGATATCGCGCTGCCATTGACCGGCTGGTGGCAGGTCGGCACCGGCCAGTTCCTCTCAAATATCGCCACGTTCGTGGACTCATCGGCCACGAATCTCCCGTGCCGCTTTTACCGGGTTTCGATTCCATGAACTCGCCCCTCGTCGGCATCGCCGCCCGGTCAATCGCAGCGCGCCACCCGCTGGGACGTGATTTTCAAAACACCGGTTCATGGATGCCTTCGGATGCTATTGGCTGCGCCTGATCCTCAACCAGAACACCATTGCTGCAGCCACGTTCAGCCACAACAATGAGTCCTGTGAACACGCACAGAATTCCGCCCCGACGCTGCACTCTCCTTGCTGCCGGGGTCTTGCTGTTGAGACTTGGCGAGTGCGCTCTGGGCACGGGCTTGGCCTGGGGCGCGCATTCCGACCCGACCCACGAGTGGGATTTTCACGCCATGCTCCAGCCAGTCCCGGCCACGGCGAAGTTCTCCGATCCCGACTTCAACATCTGGTGCGGCTCCGCCATCAAAGGCGACGACGGCAAGTTCCACCTGTTCTACTCGCGCTGGCCGCGCAAGCTCGGCCACCTCGCATGGGTCACGCATTCGGAAATCGCCCACGCCGTCAGCGACTCGCCGTTCGGTCCTTGGAAGCATCGCGACATCGCGCTGCCGGCGCGCGTGGCGAATTTCTGGGACGGCTCCTGCACGCACAATCCGACCGTGATCCGCTTCGGCGGCAAGTTCTACCTCTACTACACGGGCAACTACGGCGATGGCGTGGTGGGCAAATCGCTTAACTGGACGCACCGCAATCACCAGCGCATCGGCGTGGCGGTGGCCGATTCGCCCAATGGCCCGTGGACGCGCTTCGACAAGCCGCTGGTGGACACGACGCCCGGATTCCACGACGCGCTGTGCTGCAACAACCCCAGCGTCGCTGCGCGGCCCGACGGCGGAGTGCTGATGGTTTACAAGGCCGTCGGCGACAAGGGCAAGTTGCCCTTCGGCGGTCCCGTGGTCCATTGCGTGGCTACGAGCGATAGCCCAACCGGGCCGTTCAAGAAACACCCGAACCCGATCTTCGTGAAGGAAGGCGTTCACTTTGCCGCCGAGGACCCATTCATCTGGCGCGGCGCGGACCGCTACTGGGCCGTGGTGAAGGACAACGCCGGCCACTTCACCCAATGCGGCTACTCGCTGGCGCTGTGGGAATCGCCGGACGGTCTGGACTGGAAGCTTGCAAAGCATCCGCTTGTCACCACGCCTGAGGTGACCTGGGCAGATGGCCGCAGGCAGAAGCTCACCGCCTTGGAGCGCCCGCAAATCCTTTTCGACAATAACACGCCCATTGCACTCTTCTGCGCCGCCGCCGAGACCAAAGACCGCGACGGCAGCTTCAATATCCAAATCCCGCTAAGCAAGCCATGACAGCGCTCAACGCCCTCCCCGGCCTTTTCGCTCTGTTGCTGCTCTCGGCAAGCACCTGCCAAGCCGACGACTTGGAGCAAATCTTCGCGAATCCTCCGGAGTCCGCCAAACCGGGCGTGTTGTGGATGTGGATGGGGTGCAACCTCAGCTCGAATGGAATCACCCGCGATTTGGAGGCTTTGAAGGACGCCGGGTTCAATCGCACGACGATGTTCAGCCTTGCCGATGTGACGACACCTTGGGCGGGCGAGATCGGCAACAGCCCCACGCCAGACATCGTCTCGTGGACCGAACCGTGGTGGAGGCTGGTCCGTTATGCCGCGTTGGAATCGAAACGGCTCGGCATGGATTTTGGCATGCACAACTGTCCGGGCTATGAATCGAGCGGCGGACCGTGGATCCCACCGGAGCTTTCGATGCAGCAGGTGTGTTTTTCCCAGAAACCCGTCAACGGACCGGGCAAGGTCGTTTTAGACCTGCCCAAGCCCACGGTTGACCCGCGTGCGGTGCAACCCTTCCCGGTGTTCAACCCTCACACGGGCAAGGTCGAAAAACCGGAGATACCGGAGCGCAAGACGTATTACCGGGACATCGCCATGCTCGCCCTGCCGGCAACCGGGGTGGTCGCGAAAGACCAGGTGATTGATCTCACCGGCAAGAAAGAATGGGACGCGCCGGCCGGCAACTGGATCGTCTATCGGTTCGGGCACACGACCATGGGCACGCTGATCCAGCCGGCGCAGTGGAAGGCAACTGGGTTCGAGTGCGACAAGATGAGTGTCGAAGCGGTGACGTTCCACATGAGCCACGTTATCGGTGAAATTCAAAAGCATCTCGGGGACCTCATTGGCACGGGGTTCACACACGTTCACTTCGACAGCTATGAAGCTGGCACGCCCACCTGGACACCGAAGATGCGCGAGGAATTCGCCAAACGGCGCGGGTACGATCTAACGCCGTTTCTTGCCACCTTCGCCGGCCGTGTGGTCGGCAGCGAGGTGGAGACAAGAAAATTCCGTAACGATTTTCACATCACGATCCTCGATCTTTACCGGGATGTCTATTTCACAACGGTCCAGCAGATGTTGCACGCGACGAAGCTGGAATTTCTCTGCGAACCCTACGGCGGCCCATGGCGACAGGACGAAATTATGCCAAAGGTGGACCGGGTGATGACCGAATTCTGGACAGCCGGAGGGCGCTACAAACCTTATGAAGTCGACCCGACCATTGCGGCGTTGCGCAAGAGCGGACAAAACATCGTCGAAGCTGAGGCGTTCACCGGCTCCCCGGGCGATAGTGAATGGACCGAAACGCCTTGTTGGTTGAAGCCGATTGGGGATGCAGCGTATTGCGCGGGAATCAACCGGTTCGTTCTTCACCGATTCGTACATCAACCGTGGGACGAACGGTATCTGCCTGGCGCGACCATGGGCCAATGGGGCACCCACTTCGACCGCACGCAGACGTGGTGGAAATACGTCGGTGCACTGGTGCAATACTGGCAACGTTGTCAGGCGCTCCTGCAATGGGGCAAGATCGCGCCGCCGGATTTTCACGCGGAAGGATTTCCGGTCAGCGCCATTCACCGACGCAGCGACACGGCGGACGTGTGGTTTGTAGCTAATCTGGAACGCACCGCCGGCCAGGCGCAGTGCTCGTTCAAGGTGACTGGCAGACAGCCAGAACTGTGGGATCCGGTCACCGGCACTAAGCGCGACTTGCCGGACTTTGAAGACGATGGCAGCGAGACCACGCTGACGCTGGAGTTCGCGCCCGCGCAAAGCTGGTTCGTGGTGTTTCGCAAACCCGGTAAACCATCACGCAGACCGAACTTTCCGGCGCTCAAACCGGTCGCCGAACTCACTGGCCCGTGGGACGTGAGCTTTGATCCGCAGTGGGGCGGGCCGGCAGCCATAAGGTTTGAGAAGTTGGAGGATTGGACGAAACGCCCGGAGCCCGGCATCCGCTATTACTCCGGCACGGCGACCTACCGGACGATCTTCGATGGCGCGAATGGCACGCGGCTGGATCTTGGCGCGGTGAACCACATCGCGCGCGTGCGGCTCAATGGCGCCGACCTCGGGGTCGTTTGGACTGCGCCGTGGAGCGTGAGTATCCCGGCCGGTCTGTTGAAACCGACTGCCAACCAACTCGAAATCGAAGTTGCCAACGTCTGGCGCAACCGGCTTCTCGGCGACGAGCAGGAACCCCCGGATTGCGAATGGTTGCCGGGACATATGGGACACGGCGGTTTCCTGAAGCAATTCCCCGACTGGTTCGTCACTGGCCAGGCGCGACCGTCCCGCGGCCGCTATTGTTTCACGACCTGGAACTATTTCAGCAAGCGTTCGCCGCTGGTGTCATCGGGGTTGCTCGGCCCCGTAAGACTGCTTGCCGAAGACTGGACCGCCGTCCGCCCGAAGCGTCCGGCCTCGGCGGTGCAATCGCGAACTGGAAAGTCGCTCGAAGCAGACGTGCTGAAGGAGCATCTCCTCGCCATCGCGGCGGTGGCCGAAGAAGGCGTGGCCCACGACGGCGTCGGCACAAATGCCTCCGCGCTGTTCAACGGCACAACCAAGAACGGTTCGGGCGGCGATGAAACGCTCAACGACGGCAAAACCTTCCGCGGCTACGGCAATGGGTCAAAACTGACCCTGCGACTGGCTAAACCCTCCAATCTCGCCGAGATTCGCACCTTTGCCGGTCATCACGACGGGCGGGCCAGTCAGAATTACACCGTGCTGATCGCCCGCGCCCATGATCCAGAGAAATTCGAAATGCTCGCCTCGGCTTCAGTGCGTTGCAACGGTGGCGCGTCCGAACTGCGGATCAAGGCGGATGCGACCGACGTGGTTGCCGTCCGTTTTGAATTCAAGGATGGTCCGTTGGGCTTCAACGTCTATCGTGAGATTAACCTCGTGGGACCGACGAAATGAAGAGAATCAATATGAGACTGACTAGGATCATACTGGTGGCTGTTGGCCTGATTACGTGCATCACCACGCTGGAAAGCGCGCCCGTTCCCTTTCCCTCCGCTCCGGCCGGCGCAACATATTCTGTGATGTCCGTGGCCCCGGCAACCGATGTGACCGCGCCCGTACCCGACAATCCCCTGGCGGTCACTGCCAGCACCGCGCGCGCCGAAGCCTTGGCGCGCTGGCAGAAGGCCAAATTCGGTCTCTTCATCCATTGGGGTGTTTATTCGGTCTATGGCGGGACATATCGTGGCAAGGAACTCTGGAGCTGCGCGTGGATTCAGGAAAATGCCCGCATTCCTTTCGAGGAATATGCCAAAACCGCCGCCGCGTGGAATCCAAAGGACTTCGATGCCGACGCCTGGGTGCGGACCGCCCGGGATGCCGGGATGCGCTATCTTGTCATCACGGCGAAACACCATGATGGCTTTGCAATTTATCCCTCTAAAGCCAGTGCTTACAACCTCTTCGCCAGCGGCGCCTACAAAGGCCCTGACCCGCTTGCTGAACTCAAGAAGGCATGTGCCAAATACGGAATGCTTTTCGGCATTTACTACTCGGTGCTGGAATTCCGCGGCTCGCCCAAGGGCTTTGACCAGGATGACGAAAAAGCAGTGGCAGCAGGCTTTGACTACCGGACGCTTGGCCCGAAGCCGTATGCCACCGACGAGCAGATTGCGGCTCTGGCAAAGGCCCAAATCAGAGAACTGGCGGAGTGGTATAAGCCGGACATCTTCTGGTTCGATGCCGCCTGGGACAAAATGGGCAAATGGACCGAGACTGATGCGCGCGAAGCCGAACAAATAATCCGTTCCATCATCCCGAACGTGCTCATCAACGACCGTCTTGGAGTCAAAGACCCGGACTTCGTCACCTACGAAAACAAGATCCCTGACTCGCCGCCGAGCGCGACCTGGGAGTATTGCTGGAACCTGGGTGCTTTCTGGGGATACAACCCGCGCAACTACACGCCGGATTTGTTAAAAACCCCAGAGCACTATATCGAAACGCTCGCCCGGATTGCCTCGCTCGGTGGAAATTATTTGCTTAATGTTGGACCGGACCCAACCGGTAAATTCCATCCCATGGCAATCGAATACTTGCGGAAAATTGGCGCCTGGGTAAACCCGAACCGCGAAGCCATTGAGGGCGTCTCGCCAAGTCCGTTCGCGAAACTGCCCCCATGGGGGTATGTCACTTGTCGTCCGGACAAAGTGTATCTTATCATCCGCGCCTCCGCTGCATCCGCACCGGTCACGTTGCCTCCCCTGAAAAACCGCTTGCTCGGCGCGCGCCTGCTCACTAACCGCGACACAAAGGTTGTCGTAACCACCGGCGAGCGCCAATGGCAGGTTGGCCCCGTCGGCGGCCAAGCTGCCGGCCGGTTTGTCGTGGTCGAACTATCGGTGGAAGGAAAACCAGAAGAGGTCAAATGACGAAGCCTCGGACTTTCGCCTCAACCCGATTTGACTAGGAAACCATGACTTCGTTTACCCGATGGTTGGCAGCGGCAGCGGCCTTGGTTGCGCTTGACTCATCCTTGGGTCCACTACGCGGGAAGCCTGAAGCTGCGCCTATCCAGGTCAACTCAGGGCCCAGCACAGTGATTCCCTCGGACTTCGAGCGGGTGCGCGCGCCGGAGCATTGGACCAAGCCCTACAACGTCTTCTGGGATTCGCCATCCAAGGACTCGCTTGACTCCATGCCTTTGTCTGGCCGGCGTGGAGCTGGAGCGAATGTATGGGTGCAGGATGGCTCGATCTGGCTCTACCTCGCCCACAACGGGGCTTACGATGAGGAGGGCGGCCTTTTGAAGCTTGGGTGCATCCGCATCACGCCGGTGGAATTCAAGCTGGGCGCACCTGGCTTTCGGCAGGAACTGGACCTTGCCAGCGGCAGCATCTCGATCCAGCAAGCCGATTTCAAGGCGGCGCTCTGGTTCGCTGGTGAAACGCTGATTCTGGAGTCCACCACCCGCAACCCATGCACTCTCGATGTGGCCTTCGGTACCTGGCGCGACAAAAACCGCGCTGGCATCATTTGCGACATGATGGGGGCAAAGGGCAATTTCTCTCAGGACCACATCCATGCCGACACCAATGGGTTTTTGTGGTTTCACCGAAACGCAGATTCGCCGGTGGATATCGTCAGGAGAGCGCGGAGCCAGGGGATCGATCCGGAAGCGGTGTTCGACGCGACCACGCGGCGTGTTTTTGGTGGCGCCGTTGTGGTGGATGGGGGTATTTCCAAACCGGTTGAATCTGTCGTGCAATGGCAGTTCTGGGAGGGCAAGGCGTGGACGGGCCGCACACAGGCGCGCACCAGCCACACCATTGCCATGCGGCTTGGTGCGAAATTGGATGCGGATCCAAAGCAATGGTTGGCCGAGGCGAGCGCTCTGCTTGCTCCGGCTGCCCGCCGGGTCGCCAAGGCCGACGAGCTGAAGCGCTGGCGCGAATTCTGGTCACGCTCGCATGTCGTGATCAATCCGGGCGCCAAAGCCGACGATGCTGGCTGGCTCATTGGGCGCAATTATCAGTTGTTTCGCTACATGCTCGCCTGCAATCGCGACGGCGAACTGCCGCTGCTCTTCAACGGCGGCATCTTCACCACCGACAACAATGGCCGCATCAAAGGCAACAACAACGACGAGTTGCCGACATTCGAGGGCAAACCCGTCACGCCGGACTTCCGCCGTTGGATGGGCTGCCATTTCATGTCGCAAAACCAGCGCTGGCTGGGCTGGCCTGCGTTGGCTGGCGGCGATGCCGATTTGCTGGCGCCGTCGCTGGCGTTTTATCGCGACCGGTCCGCAACTGCCGCCGCACGGGCAAGAAGGAACGGCGCGGTGGGCGTGGTCTATCCCGAACCGCTTGATATCTGGGGTTTATGCGCCGTGGGACCCAGGCCGGACGGTCTTTGCAGCCTGGAGCATCTCACCTATCACTTCTCGATGATGCTCGAACACGCCTGGATGGCCTTGCAGGCACGCGATGCGCTGGGCGTTTCCATTGCGAAAGACCTGCCGTGGATCGAAGGCACGGTTCTTTTCTACGACAGCTTTTATCGCGCCCAGGCCAAGAAGCGCACCGGCAAGGAACTGGGCGACGACGGCAAACTGGTGCTTTATCCTGCAAACGCTCTCGAATTCGCTGTCGGCGCCACTGACCCGATTGAGGTTGTGTGCGGGCTGAAACGGGTTATTGCCGGACTGCTGACGCTCCCTGAGCCTCCGGTTTCCTCACGCGAACGACTCCAGCGCATTCAGGCCACGCTCCCCGAGCTTCCGGTCGGCAAACGCCTGGGACGCCTCTCGCTGCTGCCAGCCAAGTCGTGGGAACGCGAATACAACAAATGGGAACCGATTGAGATGTACGCCTGCTGGCCGTACCGCCTTGCGGGCATCACCAAGCCCGAAACTCTACAACTGGCCCGCGATACCTGGGACACCATCCCTGCACACCGCGCCCGGCTCTGCAAACAGGACTACTCTTGGATGCCCACCGTCGCCAACATGGCCGCGCTCGCATGGCCGGACGAAGCGAAGAAACGCGCGATCTACAAGATGGCCAACACCAACGCGCCGCAGGCGCGCTTCCCGGCGTTATTCGGTCCCGGCCACGATTGGCTGCCCGATCACAACTGGGGCGGCGCGGGGATGGTCGGAGTGCAAGAGATGCTGCTGGCGCCTGAGCCAGGGCCTCACGGCAAACTTCATCTTTTCCCTGCCTGGCCCGCGGAATGGGATGTGGACTTCAAGCTCCACGCCCCGGGCCAGACGATCGTTGAGGCCGTTTTGCGAAAGGGAAGATTGGTCTCGCTGAGAATCACGCCGAAGTCGCGCGCTAAAGGTATTGTCAACTGGCTTGGCGAACACTCCGCCTATTAGCTACCGCGCGCGCCGCTGTTGGGCTGTGACGAGACCAGCCTTGGAGGCCAGCGTGCGGCCTCGCACGATGAAGAGGTTCAAACCGAACTTAAACAGCGGCCGCACCACCGCAGACGGTCCACATGCCTTCGCCGCAGCAGATCCTACAGCCGTCGCCTAGTTGCAGGGACCGCTGCTGCGGGACGACGCCGCGGTTTATCTGAACGAGGCTGCGGCGAGGCGCGACACCAACCTGCCCTGCGGGCCCATCAGCTTGTCGACCCCAGCGTTGACCGCCTTGAGCAGCTCGGCCGAACCCACCTAGCTGACCGTCAGCCTGCCGCCGGCGCTGCTTCTGCCGGGCACCAACCTGCTGGCAGCCGAGGTGCATCAAAGCAGCCTGAGCAGCAGCGACCTGGCCTTTGACTTGCCTTTGGAAGCAACCTTCGCCGTCACCAGCGCGCCGGTTCTGACCGCAGCTTGGGAGGCTGGCCAATTGACCCTGGCCTGCTGACGCCGGGCCATTCACCCTTCTGCCGGCTACCAACCTGGCCCCACCGGTGATGTGGACACCGGCCACCAACGCCTCCGTGTTGGCGGACGGCTTTTGGCGTATCCTACTGCAACCGCGTTCCGAGTCAGCGCGCTTTTTCCGTCCGGAAGCTCCATAGAATTGTCGGCCCAGTGACAGGCAGTGGAGCGGTTGATCACTTTGGATACCGCGCTCGAAAAGGGGGTCCGACGGTTCTAGAGGAGTCCGTATCGAAAGTGCCAGTAGTGCAAAGGATCGCTGCCCCGGTCTAGGAGCCTCAGGACTCCTCAACCCGTAGAAAAAGCCTGAGCGTTTCCTCGCGCCACCGATGGTCGATGGTCAAGAAAACCGCTGTTGGGTTTCAGGGGCTTACCACTGCTGTGGTATCACGAGCATTCCACGCCTGGCCAAAGCCGTGGGGATGGCGCTGGAGTCCTAAGTCCCGCCCGCTGGGATCCGATGCGCGTGGAGCTGCCTGGCCAACCGCAAGAACTGCAGGAGGGACTGCCGACAAGCTGCCGCGGAGTCCACTGCCGTTCCTTTCTGCAGCATGCGAGCCTGCACCAGGCTTCGGACGCGTTGGACTCGGTATGGAGCCGATTCGCGTTTTGCCGCCGAGGCCTTGGGCCACCGCTTCGCCAACGGCAGAGATCCCAAAAACCCGAAGGTAACGAGGCTTCAAATCGCTCTGCAGGTTTTGCGTCATTGTGATTCGATGGGTATGCGTGGTCGCCGAGCTGCGGTGCCGGGAGGCGTAAAGAGCCGAGGCCCCGACCTCGGCCTGGGCATCGCCGCAAGCCAGCCGAATGGAGGATTTCCCGAAGCACCAGAACGCATTGACCCGAGGGTAGTAGCCGGGCTCGGTATGGTCTGGTCTTAAGGATTCGGGGTCTTTCGTTTTACGTCGATGGGCGGGCCAGGAGGCCCACGATACGCGCCGGAGACCACTGCATCCGTTCGCATACCGGCGGCTGAGTCCACCACCGTTGGGCATCATCCCAGCTTGGCCAGTCGCCTGGGCTTGTAACGGCGCGTGCCTCTGGTTTCCCATCGCCACGTCGCAACGCCAGGAGGTGTGGTTTTTCACCCGTTGGAATCCCCTGAATGCATTCCATCGATGACAAGGCCGGAACCCTTTGGGTCAGCATGCTGGACTGGTAGGAGTTGGTTGGAGTGCGGGCCTAGCCAGTGTTTTAGGCCGTGTGCTGGCTCCGGACCATGATTCCAGTCCGGGACTATCGGGCCTTAGCACTTCGCACTCCAAGACGCGCAGACGGCGGGTGGCATCCGTCGGTGGCCGGCGTGGGAGTGGACAACCAGGGGTGCCGTCAACCAGTCCAGCTTTGGGCCAAGGCCAGCAGCCTTCGGGAGCGTGCCTTGGTTTGGAAGAGAGAAGCGGCGCTTTTTCTTGACGAGGCTCCCGGCCATGGCGCGCGGGCAGCGCAATGGCTCGGGAGTGATCCGTTTGCGATTCATGGCCGGCAGTTGGTCCCGCAATGCTGCCGGGGGGCCATTAGGCCTCTAACAGACTGGTTGCAGACCCGCAGGGTCAGGGACTGGTTGTGCTATTCGACCTCCCGGGCGCAAAAAGCCGCTCACCGGTCCCCGTCTCGCAACGGGTGAGAGGCAGCCCGCAGGCCGTTGAATCTTGGGCTTGTTCTGGCGTTGGCTCATGCACGGTGAGGACCCCAGCAGTGGTCGCCGTGGTTGTTGGAGTCGAAGGGGTTTCATCCGGCTGTAACCAAGTGAAAGACCGTGCCATGGCTAGACCACATTTTGTGCGTTGGCCACGAACCGATCGTCTTCCTTTGTGTTCCAAGAAGCTTCCGGCGGTTAGACGGCTTTTTTCCGTGCCGTAGGCGGTCATGAGGATGAACATGGTGTCGGGGCTGCAGGTCCTGACCTAGTACATCAGCTCCAAGCCGCTCAGGCCGGGCATCTTCACGTCGGTCAGCACCAGGTTGTAGAGCCGTTGGTCAATCAACGCCAAGGCCGCCTGCGCATCCTGGGCGGTGTCCACCTGGTAGCCTTCGCGGCCCAGGGCTTCCTGCAGACCGGCGCACAGGCTGCGCTCGTCTTCGACCACCAAGATGCTAATGCGGGATCGGTCCATGCTCGGAGGTGCGCGGCCACAAGGGCAGCCGCACGGTGAACAGGGCGCCGCCTTCGGGAGCGTTGGCGGCCTGGATAGTGCCGTGGTGCGCGCCGACGATCTGCTGGGCAATCCACAGGCCCAAACCGCTGCCCTCGGCGTTGGTGCTGAAATACGGCTCGAAAATGCTCGCCAGAAGCGCTATCGCCGCAGGGACCGTTCCAGCGGAGGGTGGTTGTGAGCGAGGTCCGGGGGAACAGATGCGACCGTTTGGCCGGGTGTATCCGGGTCTGACATTGTCGCGCGCCGGAACAATCGACGGCCGCCAAGGGCTAGCACAGATGCACGCGGTCGCTAGCGAAGCTACTGGGCCCGCTGCAGGCGATGGACGCAGTATTGCCGCTGGCCACCGGGGTAGAAGGCTGCAGATCGTGGCGTGACCTGGGAAACGGCTAGAGCAGCCGGGATTGGCTTTGCCGTGGCGGTCAAAATGGTGCCGAATGTGCCAGCGATAAATCGGCCCCAGATTCTCGCCAGTGGCTGGGAATCAAGCCAACCACTGCGGTAACTGCCGAACTTGGGCTAAACGACGGGTCGGTAACCCGGTGCTGCGCCAGCCGCACGAAGGATACGCGTACGTGCTGCCATGCCCGTAGCCGAAGTGCGCTGGCGATCGAGCATTGGTACGGCTGCGTTACGGTCCGCCCGCGACCATAGTAGCAATTGGCACTCAGGCCTCAGGCCGAGCGCGGGACATCGAACCTTGACACTTGAGGAACCGCTTACACTCGCCCTTATCCGGAAGCAGCACAGTTCGGCAGCTCCACCCGGTGAGTGCGTTCATGCTGTCCAGACAGAGCGGCCTATTCCCTATCAGCAGCGCGCTTGGTGCGACGCGACTTGCCCGCTGCGGTGGTGTCTGGGGTGTGTGGTTGGGGCATGGGCGCACCGATTTGCCGGCGCCAAGCCAAGAGCTTGCCGTGCAGTTCCTTCACCTTTGCCGGCTGAGCCGAGGCGAGGTTCTGCTTTTCTCCAAGGTCAGCCTTCAGGTTGTACAGTTCCAGTTGCCCGGTCTCGAAAAACTCCAGCAACTTCCAGTCGCCCTCCCGGATGGCGCCTGCCGGGGTGGTGCGCCAAGTGCCGCCGCGGGCGCCGAGGTAGCCGGGGAAATGCCAGTAAAGCGGCGGCCGCGGCTTGGCGGCCGTGCCGGTCAACAGGTCCAGGTAGCTGGTGCCGTCCAGCGGCTGGTTCTCCGGCGCCGGCGCACCCGTCAGCTCCAGCAGCGTCGGGAACAGGTCCACGCTGATAATTGGCTCGTCGCAGACCCGGCCCGGCGCGATGCGGCCGGGCCACCAGAACAGGTACGGCGCGCGCACCCCGCCTTCGTATAGCATGCCTTTGCCCCCGCGCAGGGGCGCGTTGTCGGTGATGCTGCCGCCCTGAATCCCCTCGCGTTCATAGCCGCCCACCCCGCCGTTGTCGCTGGTAAAGATGACCAGCGTGTTGCGGGCAAGCTGCAGCTCATTCAACAGAGCCAGCACGCGCCCGACACTCTCGTCCACGCTGGCAATCATGGCTGCATACGTCGGGTCGTGGTGCCCGCCCGCAGGCGGTTTCGGTTTGAAGTGCTCGATCCAGTTGGACTTGGCCTGGTGCGGCGCATGGACCGCAAAGTGGTGCAGGCACAGGAAAAACGGCCCGTTTTGGTGCCGCCGGATGAAGTCCACCGCCTTGTCGGTCAGAAAGTCGGCCAGGTACTGGCCCGCCGGATACTCGGTTTTGGGATTGGTAATAAAATCGAAGTGCCGCCCCATGCTCACAATGGCTTCGTCAAAGCCGCGTCGAGCCGGATGATACGGGCCATCCTCGCCCAGATGCCACTTGCCGAACAAGCCGGTGGCATAGCCGGCTCGTTTCAAGGCTTGAGCCACGGTCACCTTGCCCAGCGGCAGCTTGGTCACGTTGTCCACGGGCCGGAGCGGTCGGCTGCGCCAGTTGAACCGGTCAATGCTGCCGACGGTGTAAACTCCGGTGCGCGGCCCGTACTGGCCGGTGATTAAGGCCGCGCGCGTGGGTTGGCAGTTGGGGCCGCAGGTGTAGCCGCTGGTGAACCGCAAGCCTTCAGCGGCCATCCGGTCCAAATGCGGCGTTTCGTAGTATCGACTGCCGTAACAGCCCAGGTCGGTATAACCCAGATCGTCAGCCATGATAAACACCACATTGGGCCGGGCCGCCGCGTGAGTGATGTTCAGCAGACCCGCCACACAGACCAAGAACACACAACGTCGCAAGGCTTTCATATCGCGAAAAACTCTGTGGCAAGCGCGTCGCCCGCCAAGGGCTGACTTGCCCGCGCCCGGCTCTCGTCACCAAGACGCGGCCCGGGGGATCGCACCAACCAAATCGGCAGCGCCGTAGTCATAGCGCAATTCGTTCCGGCGGTTGGAAGGTGAACCGGACGCGGATTGTGTCGGTCGAAGCTGCCGGCGCAAACGAGGCTCGATGCTCGCCTGCTGGCAACTCGACAGCCGGGGCAAGTGCGCAGCGCTCAGGCGGCCGGTAGCCTGGGCCGTAGCAGGTCACAGGCTCCCCAGGCCAGAAGAACAGGAACTGGTTGTTCGTCAGCGTGCCTGACCAGGCCCAGCGTTGGCCGCCGAGCGTGATGGCCGGGTCGGTGACCGACCCGCCTCGCGGGGCGTGCACCTGCACACCGACCCGCACCGGTCCGTCCGGCACCCGCACCGGCCAATGGAGCGCTTGCGTGTCGCCGGCCTTGATCTCGTGCCAAGGCCCGTAGATAACGCGCTGGAAGAATGGCTGCCCGCCCTGCTCCAGCAACCGGTATTCGCGCCGCTTTTCCAGCAACGGCGACCGGCTGTCGCCCGGTTTGATGGCGGTCAACGCCGGGTCAATCCGGAACCGCGCCCTGACCGCCGCCGGCACGCGGCCCGAGAGCCGGAGCTGTTCGTAGCGGGCGATCAAGTCCAGAATCTCGCCGGTGAACGGATGCGCCGCCGCCGCGTCGCACGAGACCTGGAACGACATCGAGGCGTCGTAGCCCAAAGTCGCACCCAACACGTATTCGAACATGTCAGGCGTGGCCGTCGGGTCGTACCCGTAATACCAGCCAATGTCCAACGGCATCCCTTCGCGCGCCAGCGCGTCAAACCAGCCCGAGCGCTGGTCCAGGTAACCTTTCAGGTCGCCGTGTCCGTCCGCCGAGGCGCTCCGGGCCAGCAAGTGCCACGAGTAATGGCTGAAGCTGCTGGCTTGCAACAAGAGGTCTTTGTTGGCCAGCTTGTCGTAAAAAGCCCGGTGCAGCCGTGCGTTGTAGAACCAATGCTCGCCCTGGAGCCGTTCCGAGCCGTCGAAGTAGATCATGTCAACGCCGCAAGCGTTGGCCACGCGGGCAAAATGCGTCGCCACCTCGTCCAGCAGCGCCGTGTCCATGTCGAACATGTGGTAGCCATAGGCGCGGACCAGATGCCGGATCGGCGCGCCTTGCCGATGCGCCGAAGGCCGCGTGCCCAAATGCCCCCGGCGGCAATCCCGAAACCCAAACGGCGGCGTCAGAACCCGCACGCCGTATTGGATAAGCTCGTCGCCAATCTGAATCACTGTACCCTGGCCTTCGTAACCGCCGTCTTCGGCCGGGAACGCCTCGGGCGGTGCGGTAGTAGGCAGGAAATTGGTGGTGGCATTCACGTCCGCCGCCAGCGTGGCGGTGGCGCCCTTGACCAGGCGCGCGTCCGGCACGGGCGTCAGATACGGGTCCGGCGGGTAAATGGACGCAGCCAGGCAATGCAGGCCCACCCGGAACCCGGCGTCCTTGAACCGTTGGACGGTACGTTTAAGCCCCTCCAGCCCGTCCGGGAACCGCTCCCGGTTCACTTCGTAATGGCCGGTGCTGCGGCACCAGGATTCCTGGCCCAACAAAATCATGTGAAAGCCGCCCCGACGCGCCAGCGCCAACGCTTGGTCGAACTGCGCCTCGCGGAAGTTGGTCAGGAACAAATAAGACCGTTTCACCCAGGGCGACCGTTTGTTCCACACGCCCCCCGGTCGCGGGCTGGGCAGGCCGGCTGCTGATTCGAACCGCTCCATGGTGTCCAGCCAGTCAGCTTCGCGGCAGGCCAAGACGCCAAAACCGGCAGGTTCGATTCCACGGGCTTTTTCCGTTTCGACACACAGGTTGACCGCGGGCGAAGCCCAGAGCGGCGAGGTCGGGTCCTCGAAATCCTCCAGCACCACAATGCGCGTGGCGCCGTCCCGGTCTAGGAGCGCCTCGACGTGGTCCAGTAGGCAAGTGACGGTAGTGCTTGCTGGCAGGCCGTTGTAGTAGAAGTTCAGCACGGTGACCCGCTCGTAGCGCAGCGTGTTGATGGGACAGTTGGTTAGAGTGACCTGCCGCCAGCCGTGGAAATCAATGGGCACGTAGTTGTCCCGGTAACCGCCCGCGCCGTCGTAGAGCTGAATCTTGAGCGCTTGGCCCCGACCGTCGCCATGCACCCAAGCGCGCAGCGCGCGGCAGCCGGTCAAATCCCACGGCGCAGCAAAGTTGCGCCCTCTCATGCTCCAGCCGCCCGGCTTGGCATCGCACGTGGCAACAAACCGGGCGGCCCGAGCACCTACCTTGCCCGGCACCTCCGGCACAAACTGGTGACTGCACCCGGCCCGGTCTGCGCGTGTGCCGCCGCTCCGGCGATGGAACGCATGCACATTGGGCTGCACCGCCATCACCGCCGCCCAGTTGCCGTCCCAAACCGCGGCGTTCAGGGTGCTCAGCAGCCGCGCCTGCTCCGGCGCAGCCAACTGAAACAGGCGAAGCCGGCTGACCGGCTGCGGCGAGTCCAGCCGCACGAGGTTGAAGACCGCAAAGCCACGGCCGACGCTGACGCGAAAGTCTGCCTGCCCGCCATTGGCGAACCGGACCGTCAGGGCCGTTCTGTCACCAGCCAGCTCGGTCGCGGTGGCGCCGAACGTTGCTCCATCGGCCTCCAGCGCAAAGGCCGGCTGGCCCGAAGCCGGCCAGCGCGCTCCGTCGGCAAAGACCAGCGTGGCCCGCGCCTGTGCATCGAAGATCAGCCTGGCGGTGCCCAGCTCGAGTGCGGACTCGGGCGCAGCAGCGAGCCGACCGGCCACGCACACCGCCCCCAGCGCGCCCAACAAAGTTCGAGTTGGCCCTGCCGCTCGCATCATTTCTGACGCCCGACTGTCTCCCGCGCGCGAAAACAGTCAAGCCTTGAGCGGACGCCTTGCGCTGGGCACTCTGGCCGAGGATCAATCCTGCACGGCTTCCGCGCGTCCGGCCAATGCGACTGGCCCGATATGAGCCTGCCGGCGGGCCAGCCGCGTGGCCCAATGCGGGAGCTCGATTCTGACCCGCGCGCCGCGGAGGCCGACCGGGGCCCGGCTACGGATTGCGCAGGCGATAGAACCGGGCTGGGCCGGAGGCCGAGATCGGCACCACGAGATTGGTGCCTTGCAGCACCGGATCAGGAGAAACCACGGTCCACGAAGGCGCGTGCAGGCTGGGCGCCGCGATCAACTTGTAATCCGCCGCTTGGGCGCTCCACCACACCTGCCAGCCGCCGCCTGGCGCCGGGCCGATGTAGAGCCGAGGCGGCCCGGCCGGCCTGCATTTGCCGGAGCGGAAGGCGTCGTAGAGTGCGAACACCTCCGCCGGCGAGAGCGCCTGGTTGTAGAGGCTGGGTTCGTCCACCAGACCAGCCAGAAACTCGCCACAGCAGACGCTGCTGCCGATGCGGAAGCCGCTGGAGCTGCCCACGTAGTTCAAGTCCACCGGCCCGGAGTTGCGCAACAGGCCGTTGACGTAGATGGCTGCGTTGGTGCCGTCGCAGGTGCCCACCACGTGATACCACACCCCGGTCTGAGCCATGACGCCAGAGCCGATGACGGCCACACATCCGCTGCGACCGATGTTGATGCCCAGCTCGCGGTCGTTCACCAAAATGCTCCAGTCGCGACAATCGGCGTGGCAGCCCATGATCACCCGACGGCCAGACTGGATGGCCGACAGGTTGACCCACGCTTCCAACGACCACTTGATGCCGGGCGAGCGTCTGCCCAGGTCCACCCAGGCATCGGTGCCGTTCAAAGCGAACGCCAGGCCCACCTTGCCGGGAGCGTAGGTGACGCCGCCGCGCAGGATGCCATGATTGGTGCTGGCCAGGTCGTTAGTGCTACCATCGCCCGGCCACCAGCCGACCAGTGTCGCCGGCGGCGGCACGCAGGGGTTCGCCACAGCGAAAGTGGTCAGCACAGCACGGTTGTCCTCCGGGGTCGGCTCGCTCTCGTAGTGCGACACTCCCAGCGGGTTGGTCAGGGTCCCGGAGGCAATGACCAGCCCGGTCAACGTCAGGGTGGCACTAGCCTGAGCCGGTAGGTTGGTGGGCGTCCACCAGACCACGGGGGCCGCAAAGCTCAGGCTGCCTGTGGACGCCGACATGCCCACCAACTGCACGCCCGCCGGCAGCCGGTTGGTCAGAAACACGCCCCGGGCTTCCTGCGGACCTTTGTTGGTGATGAGGAGGGTGTAGAAGATCGGGTGGTCGTTGGTGGCCTGAACCGGGATGACGCTGGCCCACAGCGCCAGATCCGCGGTGCGGCGCGCCAGCGGGGTGACCGTCAGGTCTTGGAGCACCGGCAGCCCTTCGTTGACCCCTGCCCACAGGGCGACTTCGACTTGGAGGTAGCGGCCGGGTGGGGTGGCACTCAGCGCCTGGCCGTTGCGCGCGTTTTCCCACGGGGACCACCGGACCAGGTCCTGCGAGGCACGCACGCGCACCGCCACGTTGCTACCGCCCGGTTCGTCCGCATGCCAACTGACCGTGCCCCATTGGGTGAACTCGACGTGGGCATCGTGAGTGACCAGCCATTGACCGTAGCGCACGGTAGCGTTGCGCGAAAGCACACCGGTCATGTCGCTGTAGGCGTAGTGCGTCCCACCGATGATGCGCTTCGACAGATCAATGGTGTCGGTGGCAGGATCAATCCTGCGGATGTACTCGTCGCCCGTGCCCATCACCCAGACCTTGCCTGCGGCGTCCACGGACACTCCCGTGGGCGTCGGGCCTGCCGGGATCACGGCTTTCTGCACTCCATCGTTGGAGAAGCGGGTCACCGTGCCCGGCCCGGAGCTGACCACCCACACGTCGCCGTCGTCGGTCACAGCCACGCCCCGGCCGTAACTGCCAATGCTTCGCGTCCACTCCCGGGCTCCAGTGAGCACGTTCCACCGAGTTAGAATCGCTTCTTGGTGGCCCGAGACAAACAGGTGGCCCAGCCGGTCCAGGCCCAGGCCATAGGAGTGGAAATCCAGGACGATGGTCGAGAAGGAGCCGTCGGTCGGATCGAGGCGCAGCAAGTTTTGCTGACCGGACTCCTTGTAACCCGAAGACCAGAGGATGCCCTGGGCATCAATCACCGCGCCGTAGGCGGTGTGGTTGACGGACGACACGTCAATGGTGCGCAGGATTTGGCCGGAGCTGCCCTCAATGTAGTAGTATTTCATGGTATCGTGCGTGCCGACCCAGAGGTTGCCTCGGGCATCCACCGCCATGCCCCGCGGGCCGGGGTTCCAGAAGTTGTTCGGGTAGCTGCCAGTGTAGGTGCCCGGCGTATAGGTGGCTTCGCTGCCCGGCAGCAGGAGCACTTCATACAGCACGCATTCGTCCTGGCCCCAGGCCAGCAGCTCGCCGCCCGTGATGTCGCCATCCCCGTTGGTGTCGGTAGAGGTGTCGGGGATGCCGTTGCCGTTGCGGTCGAAATACTGCCCGTTTTCCAACAGCCCGATTTTGACCACCGTGGCGCAGTTGCGGTTGGCTACCCAGCAATTGCCAAACAAATCCACCGTGGTCCGCGATGGATTGCCGGTCACACCCGGCGGGCAAACCCGGTAACGGCCCAGCTCGCGCCCGGTTCGGGTGTCCACCTTCGATACGGTCCCCTCATTGGAATTGGGCACCCAGATGAAGGGCAGGGTGATGGCCACGCTGCTGAGCTCAAGCTGGTTGCTCCGGGCCAGGGTGCCAATGAAGGTGCCTTCGGCAAAGTCGGCATCGGTGGTGAATGTGCGGCCTTGAGGCACATTGGTGAGGGTCTTGGTGATGGTGATCATCTTCACCGTGTCGCTGCGGGCCGGATCGGCCAGCGAAGTGGCGGTGACCAGCACGGCGTTGCTCATGCCCCGGGGCACGGTCGCGTCTGGCAAGACTTCGGCGTGGCATTCCCAGGAAGCGCCGGGCCCCAGAGCCACCGGCAAACCGGCGCCGGTCACATCGCTGCTGACCTCGACGCCGCCGGCCACGGCGTCGAAGTAGCGCACGGTCCAGCCGCCGCCACCGGCACTGCCACGGACGGTGAAGTAGTTGGTCAGGTTGCCGTCATTGGCCAACAGCAACGGATACACCGCCACGGCGCCCGGCTCGATGCGGGTGCTGACGGTTTGGTTGGAGCCGTCGGCGTTATAGACGTTATCGCCCACATACACCACGTCGCTGAGCCGGCGCACCTGCAGGTCGGGTTGAAAAACGGGCACGTTGTAAGCCGCCACTTTCACCACGTCACGTGGCGTGCGCGCGAACGCATCGCGGAACACCGATACTTCGGCGCTCTTGGTGGCGCCGCCCAAGGTGCGGGCGTTGGGCTGGAACTCCAGCGTCAGAGTGGCCGCTGCGCCGGCAGCCAGGTTGCTGAGCGTGTACCCGGCGCTGCTGCGGATCTGGGCGGTCACGTCCGCAGCGCCATCCCGGTAGCTGACCGTCCAGTTGGTCTCGGCCGTTTCGCTGGCGCGCAAGACCGGGGAGAGCGTCTGGGAAGAATCGTTTTCAACCCGCACCACGAGGCCTGCCGGCGCATTGGTCGCGGCGCCCGCCAGTCGCATTTGCGCGCCCGCAGGCTGCACCTGGTACACATTGCTCAGGGCAAAGGCGGTGGGCGGCTCGCCCACTGCCTTGACCAGCAGGTCCACTGGTGCCGGGAGCAGCGGCGCGGGCGTGCTGCTGTAGTCGCGAAACCACACGGTGGTGGCGCCAGCGTTGTTGTTGGCCGTGGCGGCCAAGCCGACGAACAGCCGACTCGGCAGCGCGTTGGAAAGCTGCGCATACTGGGTCCAGTCCAACCCATTGGTGCTGCGGTAGGCGGTAAAGATATCGCCCACCCGCCTCAGCCGCAGCCAGGCATTGGGCAGTGGCACCGGCGGACCGCCGCCCTGGCCGGGCCAGGCGGCGCTGGCTCCATCTTGCACGCCGCGATAGCCGTGGCCGTAGGCGTTGGCCCCGGCCGGCGTGGTGACCGCAGCCCAAAGATGCCGACTGCCGGCGCTCAGGTTTTCCCGCGCCATGATGCCGGCGCTGGACCAGTGGTCGGCTCGATCCAGCCGCGCGATGCGCACCTGCACGTCGAAATCACCTTCGCGCTCCTCATAGATGAAGTGGAAGTGGTCAGCCCGTTCCCAGACGGAGCTGCCGCCGGCCACCACGTCCAGGTTGCTGGCCATGCAGGTGTAAGCGCTGCCGGCTGTGGCCGGGTCGCCTGGTGTGCCCACGTCCAGCGATTCCATCCGCAGCACTGTCACGGGCACCGCGGTGTTGGCCGGAAGCGCGTTGCCGGAAAGGTCCTTAAGATTGTTCAGCCGCACGGTGAAATTGGTGAAGCACAAGGCCGACACAGCCACAGCCACCGATTGCCCATCCGGCCGCAAAGTCACCCCGGTGACCGTGGCGCCGTAGCTGACCGTGTAATTGGCCGGGTTGGTGACAGTAGCCGGGTCCATCACCTCGCTGAAGCCAATCCCGAAGTTGGTGCTTCCGGCCAGCATAGCGGCGGACACGGCCGTGGGCGGCTCCAGATCGGGCGTAACGGTCACAATGGCCTCGCTACTGAACAGATTGGTGCCCGGGATGGAGACCAGGCAGCGGAACCGAGCTCCCTGGTCGCTGCGGAACAGGCGCGGGGTGGTGTAGGTGGAGCTGTTGGCACCCGGGATGTCCACGCCGTTTTTCTGCCACTGGTAGAACACGAGCGGCGAGGAGGAGGTGATGCCCACCGTGAAATTGGTGATCGCCGCCTCCAGCACCACAACGCTCTGCGGCTGCTGCGTGATGCTAAGGAACGCGCCCACCGGATCGGCGTAGCAATACAGATAAGCACCACCAATAGGCGGGTCGCCATTGGCCGGCGGCGGCGCGCCGGGCATCTGCCAGGCCACCGCCGCGTTGTCGCCGCCGGAGGCCTCCCGCATCAGCACCTCGACGTAATATCGCTGGCCAGCCTCAAGCCATACAGGCGCCGAGACGTTCTCGGGGCTGGCGGCGTTGCGGCGGTCGGTGCCAATCCAGTAGCGCGCCCCGTTGTAAGCCGGTTCGTAGGCGATCAGCGTGGCGTTGGCCGGATTGTCATCCGGGCTCAAGTAAAGGAAACCCTGGTCGTCAGACGCGATGTAGAACCGGTAGAAGCCGGTCACCGGCGGCGCCAGAAAACCCAGCAGCCGCTGCCCATAGCCGTCGGCAACGTTGCTGGGTGCCTCGAAGGAAGCGATCTGGCCGCGGGCATCCGGACTGTCGGGGAAGCGCAGGTTGTTGAGCAGGTCGCTTACTGCGCCGCTGCCAGTGCCCAGGTTGTAGAAGAGGTCCCGGTGCAGAAAGCCGCGCGACAGCACCCAAGCCACGAAATTGGACGAGGAGTTGACAGGGTTGCGGGTGCTGGACGTGTCGGTCACGCCCGTGACGGTCACGGTGTAGCGCTGGCCGGGCGTCTGCGGGGTGGTCACCAGGGCCACGTTGGTCTGGTTGGGCTGTAGCCGGGCGGCCAACACCGCCAAACCGCCACTCAAGCCGTAGTTGCGCACGTCGTTGGCTGTGCTGGGATTGAGCGGCTCGGAAAAGCTCAGGAACACCCGGTCCATCGTAGGGCCGCCCGCCACCCGCAACAGCCTGGGCGGCGCAAGGTCGGGTGTGACGGTCAGACGGGCGGCGCTGCTGGTGACGCTGCTGAAGCTGTTGCTCGCAATAACCGCGAAGAGCGCTCCGTTGTCCGCCATCCGGGCGGCCGCCAGGGTGTAGTTGGTGCCGCTGGCTCCCGGAATCGGCAGCCCATTGCGCAGCCATTGATACCGGTAAGGCGGCGTGCCGCCGGCTACCACCCCAAACGCGGCCGGTTGTCCTTCCGGCACAGTGCGATCACTGGGCGCCACAGCGATGCTAGCCGGACCGGACGGAGTGGCCGAAGACAAGAACTCCCCAGGAATGGGCGCATCGCCGGTATTGGGCGGCAACATGCCCCTCAGCCGCCAGGTCACGCTCAGATGATCGGGCCCGGTCCCTTCAGCCATCAGCGCCTCCAGGTAATAGCGCCGCCCTGCCTCCAGCCGCACGTAGGCAGATTGCTGGTTGGTCAGCGCCAGCCAGGCACGATACCCGACCGCCGAAGGCACGCGAGCGATAACGGTCTTGTTGACCGGATTTTCATCGGAGCTTAGAAACAGCACGGCCTGCTCGTCAGCCGCGATGTAGAACCTGTAATCACCTGTAACTGGCGGATGGACAAAACCGATCAACTGCACGCCATAGCTGTCGGCAATGTTTTGCGGCGACTCCGCCTCGGCGCGGAAGTCCAGGGCGTCGGGGCTGTTGGGGAACTTGGGGCTGTTGGTCAGGCCCGCCAGGCCGCTGTAGGGGATGCCGGTGAAAAGCTTGCGGGTGACGATGCCCTGGGCCTTGAGAATCGGCACCTGCGAGTTGGCGGGCAGCGTGTTGGGCGGGGTGGCCAGGTCTCGGACGTTGTTGACCGTCAATACGTGCGCCACCGAGTCGGACATGGTCGTGGTGGTGAGCACAACCGAGTACGCATTGCTGCCCATCACCGCCCGGCTCACCACAATCCCGCCGCTGACGGCATAGTTGGCCTTGTTGGTGGCGGTTGCCGGATCCACGGCGGTGGAGAAGACCACCTCCACGCCGTTCGGATTGCCCCAGGTGCGCGCATACGCCAACGTCAGGGGCGAAGAGGGGCCCTGGGAAGCCATTTGGGCAACTGGGGCGCCCGGAAAGGCCAATTGGAGCAACGGGGGCGGACCTTCGTCTGCAATGAGCGAGAAACTGAACGCCAGCGGCACCGCGCGGCTGCCGATGGCTTTGAGCAAGGAACGATTATTCATGGTCTTCTCCTTCGAGAGGGGGCTTGCGATTGGCAGATTTTCCCAAGGCCAGGCCATAGGGCATTGTTCAGAGGCCTTGTACCTCACCTGCGGAGTGAGGTCCACAGAAAACTGGGCCAGCCAGTGGCCCAGGCGCGCTGGCTCACGCATCAGTTGCCGTCGGAAACGAACGGCTGGTTGGCACATGCGTCGCCCGGCCACCAGAAGCAGCGTGTCTGGTCCGGGCTGCGCGGTCCTCTGCTCTCCGTCCCCTCAAGCGGCAGTCCCGCCGCGACAGGAACCAGGGACTGCCCACCAAGCCACGTAGGTTCGCCATTGGCGAACCGGACCGTCAGGGCCGTTCTGTCACCAGCCAGCTCGGTCGCGGTGGCGCCGAACGTTGCTCCATCGGCCTCCAGCGCAAAGGCCGGCTGGCCCGAAGCCGGCCAGCGCGCTCCGTCGGCAAAGACCAGCGTGGCCCGCGCCTGTGCATCGAAGATCAGCCTGGCGGTGCCCAGGTCCACCGCAGCCTCTGGCGCCGCGGCCAGCCGGCCGGCCACGCACACCGCCCCCAGCGCGCCCAACAGACTTTGAGTTGGCCCTGCCACTTGCATGAGCGATTCGGCCCGACTCTCTCGCCCAGGGCCAACCTAATCAAGCCCCAACGCAGAGCCAACAGGGTGTCGAGCGCGTCCTATTCTCTTGCATTTGGCCGAGTCCGCCGCCTGACGGGGGCGGCTACCAATGAACGGGAATCGGTAGCCGCCGACGTGAGTCGGCGGATCGCCCGCCTGAGTCCACTGGGTCC
>Ga0207433_10004439_pt1 | contig 25836 bp, 24 predicted proteins | sample YelNatPaOPGAMG01_FD_187559 | JGI IMG/M metagenome (GOLD analysis project Ga0207433, IMG submission 187559) | Hot spring thermophilic microbial communities from Obsidian Pool, Yellowstone National Park, USA - OP-RAMG-01 (SPAdes) (version 3) | ecosystem: Environmental > Aquatic > Thermal springs... | reverse complement strand
TGCTGACCATGATGTGCCATTATCATTATCAACAGATATGTCGCAGTTTGTTGGATTTGCTGCAGAAACAGTCCACCATTCATAGCAAACTTCTACATTTGTTATATTTTTGCAATCGGTTACGCTGAAATTATAGAGCGAAATTTTTACTCCGGCATAGCCTGTACTTGTCATACTATGAGTCTCTACAAAACCATCATCGCAGCTTAACAAATCAGTCGGGCAGGCTGCAGGATATGTTCCATCACAAGCACCTGCAAAAGATCCTTTTAGAGCATTATCTTCTGCTGCGCAACTTTGTACTGTTAGTTCAGCATAGGCCGGATCTTCTGGCGTCAACGTAATGTTATAATCCTCGCCAGGTGTTATGTCCATCAATTTCTGCCAACCGCTGTGGCAGATTTCTTCACCTGTTTCTTCATCAAGCTCGCAGACAGGCTTGCATTCTCTTGCTTCAAAATCCCAAGTCTTACATTTCCAAAGCTCTTCACCTTTTGCAGTTGCTGTTACTGTTGCTTCTGTAAAATTGAGTGCTGTAGGGTCTATAGCGTAAATTTCAAGCGCTCCAGGAACTTTTTCAGGTGGAACTTTGGTGTCTATTTTAAGCTTTGACTTAAAAGCACCATCAATTGCCAAATCCTTAAATTCAATTTCTTTGATCTTTTGGTTTAAACTTATCCTTACATCATGCTTTCCCTTCTCTATTCTACTTGAGTCTTCCAACTTTTTCCACCCCTCCCTCCCATAAACCAGGATCTCTGCATTAGCCTTACTGCCATCATAATTTTCTATAGTAAAGTTAAATGCATTAGTGGAAGCATTTATATTGCTTTCATTCCAACTTTCATTCAATGTTTGATTTTCTGTTTGATTTTCTGCAATCAAGGACGCTGACAAAGCCACGCCAAAGAGCAGGACGAGTAGGACAAAAAGGCTGAAAGGGATTAAATTTCCTAGATGCCCTCTTTTCATTATTTTTTTCAATGATTTTTTCTTTTTAATCTTTTTGGTTTAATTTTTGCTATTATCAAATGCTCTTTTTTTGCATATTGTTCTTTTTGAGAAAGTTCTTTTAAGAATTTGGATAAAAATAACAGGATTTTCATTCCGAAAAATTTAAATATTTATTGGAATTAAATTCCTGTATGGAATTCCTGGAAAAATTGAATCCGCATTGGTTTGGCGAGAAAGATGTTGACATAAAGAAATGGGAAAGCAGGTATATTCGTGTAATGCCTGATTGGTTAAATGGCATTTCGCTCAAACCATTTAGCCTAAACTTTATTTTGGGACCAAGGAGGGTTGGTAAGACAACAGGAATAAAACTTCTCATCAAAAATTTGATTGAAAAGGGAATAGAAGAAAGAAGGATAGTGTATGTTAATGTTGATTTAATACCAGATCTAAAATTTTTTCAAGAAGTGTTAAGCCATATAAGTGAAAAAAATTTCAAATTTATTTTTATCGACGAAGCTACAAGCCTTGAAAATTGGTGGAAACCACTGAAAGGATTCGTAGATGCTGGCTTATTCAAAGATTGCGTAATAGTTGTTTCTGGTTCCTTAACCTTAAAAGTAAAGAGGCATGCAGAACTTTTTCCAGGCAGAAAAGGATTTGGTAAGCACATAGAAGTATTGCCCCTTAGCTTTCGAGATTTTTTTAAGCTTTTTAACGTAAAGCCAAAAGAAGAAGAAATCAGAAAAATATTCCAAAGGTATTTATTAACTGGTGGTTTTTTAGGAGCTTTAGAAGATACAAGCAATTTTATGAAAGAAATTGTTGATGCTATAGAAAGTGAAATATTGAAAATTGGCCTAAGCCCTAAATTGACGTTTGAGATTTTTTCTTCTTTACTAACAAAAATTCCTTCTGCCCTTTCATATCAAACAATAGCTTCAGAAATTGGCATAGATTATAAAACAGTTAGAAACTACCTCGAGACATTTGAAGATATGTATTTAATAAAAATTGCATATTGGAAAGGTGACAAAATAAAATTTAGGAAGGAGAAAAAAATATTCTTTAGAGATCCTCTTTTGCTGCATGCAACTTCTTTTTGGACTTCGACGAAATTTTTAGAAGCAGCATTGTATGAACAAATAGTTCAGGAACATCTTTTTAGAAAATTCGGAGAAATTTTTTATTACAAGAATAGATATGAAATCGATTGTATTGCCGACAAACTTATGATAGAAGTTAAAGCAAAAAAACCGCACAGAAAGTATCCAGAAAATGTTAAAATTCTGGATGAAAAAGAAATACCTTTATTTTTGATGGAATTGGGGTGAACTTTTAGGAAATTTCAAAAGTAATAGAAACTCTTGCGCTTATTTCCTTTTCGGCTGGCTTTATGGTTGTTAAAGCCGCTTTTGCCTCTTTTGCATTGGAGGTTTCGGCTCTGTAAATTGGCCAAGGATAATAGCCAAAGTCAAGGGCTGAGACAGTAACAACCTTGCCTATTTTCTTGCCCAAGCCTGAAGCGATTGCTTCTGCCTTTGTCCTCGCATCCTGGCTTGCCTGGCTCATGGCTATAGCCTTATATTCATTCTGCTTTTCTGTGCTCAATTCAAAATCTATGTGCTCAACCAATGCACCTGCATCAACTGCTGCATCTATAGCGGCTCCTGCCTTATCCATCTTTTCAGAACTCAACTCAACCTTGAAAGAATGGATTGCTTTATAGCCCCTAAGCTCTTGCCTTCCGTCAATCCAATCATAATCGGCATAGATGTTAAAGTCTAGCGTTTGTATCTTTTCTTCTGGAATTCCTATAGCTACTAAAGATTTTATGGCTTTGTTGACAATTTCCGCATTCTTTTCCCTAGCCTCACTTGCTGTAGTGCCATTTGTTTCTGCCCTGAAATAAATTGCTACCAAATCGGGCATTGCCTTAATTGTTGCAAGCCCATCTATGCTTATAGTACTACTTTGTTTTTTGACTTGCAAAAACAAAAAAGCTCCTAAGCCTGCCAAAACAATTATTGCCAAAACAACGATCAAAGTTATCTGCACAGCCTTTTCCATCCTTCTTGAAATTTCATGCCTTTTAAATTTTTTGCAGATTTTTAGCTAAAAATAAGCTCTTCAATTTCTTTTTTAAGGTTGATATGCCAAACCGTGTTTTGTTTTACCATAATAAACAACAAGCCCTTCCTTAATCAAATCTTCCAAAACATGTTTAACAAATCCGATTAAATGGGGGAATGCTCGCTTTTTGTCAAAAATTGGAAAAATTTAAAAATAAACCTAATCTATATATTTGTATAGGTTAGGTTCAATACGAAATCTTGGAAAAAGAGTTTTGAATCTTTTGGGAAAATAGCTTATAACTTTGTGACAGTAGCAAAAAAAAGCAGACAGATTTTAAAGACCAAGGCCCTTTTATAGCATGATGCAAGAAGAATGGCAAGCTTGGCGGGAGCTAAAAGAAAAATTCAAGAGGCCAAGCAAAAATGCTTTTAGGCGAGAGATAGATTTGAGCGATACACAGCTTGAGGATACAGGAAAGCTGACGCTCGAGCAGCTTATCTACATTCTCGACACAATAAAAAGGGCTGATGAGGATGAAGCAATTGTTTTGCCGTCTTCTATTCAATATGCTCTTGATCCCAGATATGTTTTGAAAAACTTGGAGAGGATAGAGCTCAGGAGGATAAAATCTAAGAAGGATGCTATAGAAGAAGGGGCAGAGCCTTTAAAGCTTATAGCAGAAAAGATCGAAGAGCTTAGAGAGAAATATTTAAGGGATAGCGAAATGCTAGTTAAGAAAGAGTATGGATGGATAAATTACAGGGGCATTATTGATAAAAAAAACAAAAATTTTTTGGCTTCTGATGCTATAGAGGGCTATCTGCTGGAAAAAGAGGCTGGCAATTTGATAAAGGTTAAAAGATATGATACCCTCGAGCAACTTCTCAAAAACCCAAGTCTCTCTCAAGAGGAAAGGAGAAGGATAGCACAAGAGGCAAGGAAGATAAAAAAAAGAAAGACGATGACACAAAAAGAGATCGAGATGCCTGGCTTTATTAGAAAAGAAATATTGAATAAGCAAGCAGAACGAATTGTCTATGTTCCTTCTAGAAATAAGATAGGAACTTATTACACGATAAGATTTAGAAAGTTGCCTTTAAAATATAATGATGGCAAGTTTTCTGAGCTTGATAAGCTATTCCTTGCACAATGGACAAATCTCTACACAGAGCCAAGCTGCAACTGTGAAGAAAAAATGTGGTTTATAAATTACATCAAGCCAGGAGAGATTTATCATTGTGTGCATGAGATAGCTGCCTTTAGAAGATGCATAAGAGATGATTACACAGGGCATACCTTGCCTCCATACATTGCAACATCACAGTTTTTTAAGCCTACACAAGAGGCGATTGAATTTTACAAGAAGCTAAGAAATCAGGTTTTTGTGAAAAAGGTTAGATATGATCAAAACCAGAATCCACATTTCAGCTATGAGCACATATCAAAGCCTTACGTCGAGAGTTTGTTGATAAAGCAAGTCATAAGAGGCATGCAACTTTTTGTTGAGCCAGAACAATAAAGCGATAAAAGCATAAAAAAATAAAAAAGAAAAAAACAAAACGAGAAAAAATTTTCTGTCTTTATTTCTTTTTCTTTCCTTTTTTCTTTGCCATTTTACCCCTTTAGAAGATTTAAAGCATTCAGCTGTAGGAAAAACTGATGCTTCCTACAACCTTAATTTAGATAGCATTGATTTATAAAAACTTATCTAACCACTTTTCAGTTAAAATTATTCCTCTCCTTTCTCGTCGGAATTTTCTGTTTTTGCCTTTAGCTTTTTCAACAAGGCTTCTGCTCTTGCAAGCATTTCTTTTTTAAGCCCTATGAAGCATCCTCCTTCCTTGCCCTGCACATAACTTGCCTCTCCTGGCTTGATTATGGCATTGAGCAAGGGATGCTCTATATCGATGTGCGTTATTCTTGCTCTGCTTTTTCCCTTTTCATGTATATACACCTTTGCTCCCTTCAACACATATTTTCCTTCTCCTGGTCCTGTCATTTTACTCAGCCTTTTCAGCTTTTTCCTTTTCAACCTTTGTTTGTTGCTTTTGCGTTTGTATTTGTTTTTTTCCCATTTTTTCTTTTATTTTTGCTACAATGGTTAAGATAAGTGCAACAAGGGCAAAGGCATAAGAGCATAGATAAGCCCAAAGAATGTAGAGATATCGCTTATCGAAAAATAAAAGCTTGAAAACAACTTCTGGCTTCATGTTGGTTAAGTGCATCACAAGCAAGAAGATTGTAGGTATGCATGCTACACAAACTACTAAGCCAATAGCATAGAAAAGTAAAGGCAGTCTAAGCCTTGTAAGAAGAAAAGCACTGAGCAAAAATGCAGGAATGCCGAGGAGCAAATAACCATAAATCACTTTAAAACGAATGAATAGGCCAATAAAGTAATAAAAGATAAGTAAAAAGGCCAACAAAGAAAAAAAGAAGGTTATGCTTAACTTTGTTCTAGGTTTTTCTTTTTCTGCTTTTTCTACTTTTTCTTCCAATTCTGCTCTTTTCTTTTCTTTTTCCGCTTTTTCGTCTTTTTTTCTTTCAACTTTTGTTTCCTCCCTCTCCTCAGGCTTTTCCTCTTTTATTTTTTCTTCTTTCTTTTCAATTGCAATTTCTGGCTTCGGAGCTTGAGCTTCTTTCACCTTTACTTCTTCCACTTCCTTTTCTTCCTTCAGGCCTTTTTTCTCGAGCAAAAATTCGTTTGCAACATCTAGCACTTCATCTTTCTCATAGCCTGCCTGAAGCAAGCTTATGACAACATCATGTATGCTTTCTCCTCGCTCCAGGCCATGAATAATTGCGGCCCTGATCTCCTCTTTTGGCATAAAACAAAAGCCGATAAAACTTTAAAAATGTAGTGAATTAGTTTGTTATGCCTTACAACTTCAAGGATGTGGAAGAAAGCTATAGCAAGAAGTTTGTAGAAATTTTCCAAAAGCATATGCTAGAGCAAGCAAAAGAGGGAAAGAAGAAATTCTATTGCTTAGAGATGTTTCCATATCCTTCTGGAAGGCTCCATATGGGGCATGTGAGAAATTATACAATAGGCGATGCCATAGCAAGGTATAAGAGGCTTTGCGGCTTTGATGTTTTTTATCCGATGGGATATGACAGTTTTGGCTTGCCTGCAGAAAATGCTGCAATAAAACATGGAATACATCCAAAAAAATGGACGGAGGATTGTATAAGCACGATGAAGCAGCAGCAGATGTTGATGGGTTATAGCTATGACTGGAGCAAGGAGCTTGCCACCCATAAGCCAGAATACTACAAGTGGAACCAGTATTTCTTTATAAAATTTTTAGAAAAAGGAATTGCTTACAGGAAAAATGCTCCTGCAAATTATTGCCCAAGCTGCCAAACAGTGCTGGCTAATGAACAAGTTGAAAATGGCAAATGTTGGAGATGTCATAGCAAGGTTGAGATAAGGCAGATGGAGCAATGGTTTTTTAAAATTACAGACTATGCAGATAGGCTTCTTGAAGGCTTGGAAAGGATCGATTGGCCTGAAAGGATCAAGGAAATGCAGAGAAATTGGATCGGCAAAAGTTCTGGAACTTTAGTGAAATTTAAGCTTGATGGCATGGATAAAGAGCTGGAGGTTTTTACAACAAGAGTAGACACAATTTTTGGCGTTACATTTTTGGCAATGGCCCCTGAGCATCCTTTGGCTTTGGAACTTGCGAGGAAGGCTGGAAAAGAAAAGGAAAGGGAGGTTAAGGAGTTTATAGATAAAGTGTTGGTTGAGGAAAGGTTTGAGAGGACTAGCATAGAAAAGAGCAAGGAAGGAATATTCCTTGATGCATATGCAATCCATCCATTTACAAAAGAAAAAATTCCCATATATGTTGCGAGCTTTGTGCTTCCTGATTATGGGACTGGCATAGTGATGGGAGTTCCGGCTCATGATGCTAGGGATTTTGAGTTTGCAAAGCAGCATGGATTAAGCATAAAGCATGTTGTGCTGCCTAAAGATGCAAGCAAAAAGTTGGATGAAGCTAAAGCCTTTGAAGAGTTTGGCATACTTGCAGATTCTGAAGAATTTAGCGGCATGTCGTCGGAGCAAGCTATAGAAGAGATAACAAAAAAACTCGAGAAGCTTGGGCTTGGAAAAAAGGCTGTATGCTATAAACTAAGGGATTGGCTTATATCGAGGCAGAGATATTGGGGAACTCCGATTCCTGTTGTCTATTGCCAGAAATGCGGTATTCAGCCTGTAAGCATAGATGAACTTCCTGTGATATTGCCAGAAGATGTTAAATTTGGTAGGGGAAATCCCCTAGCTACAAACGAAAGTTGGCTTAATACTACTTGTCCAAAATGCAAAGGGCCTGCAAGAAGAGAAACAGATACAATGGACACTTTCGTCGATTCCTCTTGGTATTTTTTGAGATATGTGGACAATAAAAATGATGCCGAGCCTTTTGACAAGAAAAAAGTCTCTGAACTTTTGCCTGTAGACATTTACATAGGTGGAGCTGAACATGCTACCATGCACTTGATCTATGCAAGATTCTTTACCAAGGTGTTAAAAGATCTTGGCTATGTTGATTTTGATGAGCCTTTCGCCAAGCTCGTCAATCAGGGAGTTGTTACGCTTGGCGGAGAAGCCATGAGTAAGAGTAAAGGAAATATAGTCGATCCTCTCGATGTTGTGCCCAAGTATGGAGTTGATGCATTGAGGGCTTTTATTTTGGCTAGGGCCATGCCAGAAAAAGATTTGGAGTGGAGTGATGAAGGCATAGAGGGAATAAAAAGGGCTCTTGACAGAATAACAGAGCTGTTGGAATTTTACAAGGAAAAAAAGCAGACAAACAACACAAACAATGAAAAGGGCGAAAAGAGTGAAAAAAGTGAAAAGAGTGGGGAGAGAGATGAATATGCGCTTGCAAAAATGAACTGGCTTATTGCTGAATATATAGAAAAATTCGAAAGGCTTAATTTTCCCTCCGTCATCTTTTCCCTCTTCGACTTTGTTAAAGCAATCAGCAAGCATAAAGAAAAGCTTTCGCTTGCTGTTTTGCACTCTTGCCTTCACAACTTAGCAATATTGCTCAATCCTATAACACCATATTTGTCAGAGCACATATGGCATGAAATTGGCAATGACGGATATTGCAGCCTTGCAGAGATGCCAAAACCCAACGAAGCCCTGATGAAGCAAGAGTTTTTGGTAGAAGATAACTACATAGGAAGTTTGATAGCAGACATACAAGAAATCTTGGAATTGATAAAGAAAAAGGAAAAAGCAGAAAAAGAGCAGAAGAGCATTGTTGTTGTCATAGCAGACAACTGGAAGCATGAAGTGGCTAAGCTGATCAGCAATTGTAAAAATGTTGCGGAGGCTATAGAAAGGATTAAGCAAAGTCAGTATGCAAACAAGCTGGAAGAAATTTCTAAGGCTATAACAAATTTGTTAAACATAAAGCCATTGGATGAGGATAAAGAGTATAGAATTGTGAGCAGAAATAAAGAGTTTTTGGAGAAAGAGTTTAAAGCAAAAGTCATTTTGCTAAGAGAAAAGGAGGCCGTCGAATATATGAAGTACAAAGAAAAAGCGAAAAGGGCTTTGCCGCTAAAGCCTGTGATAATCTTTGATTAAGTACAAAAAATTTAAAATAAAAAAGCTTTTTTACTTATGGCCCCGTAACTCAACAGGATAGAGTGCCAGCCTTCTAAGCTGGAAGTTGCGGGTTCGAGTCCCGTCGGGGCCATGGCATCACTATTCTTTTCTTTCCCCTTCCTAGAGCAACAAATTTGCCTTTTGCATAACAAAGCGCAACATAGGCTGCGGTAATTGCATCAAGCTCATCAGGAGTTTTTTTGCCATAAAAATCTACAAATTGCTTTATGCCTTGCTTATCTATTCCTAACAAGCGTTGTGCACCTGTAGGATAGACTTCGATCACAACAGCCTTAAATTTCTTCAGCCTTTTCTTCAAACCAATTCCTCTCAATGTCAGCTTTCTCATCCCGCCCAGCGTAACAGGAAGAAATTTTATTCCTAGCTTTCTAAGCTCCAAGTCGCATTGCCTAAAATGGCCTCCTTTCTTTTTTACTTTCCTCTCGAAATCCTTTAAGCTCCTTCCCCTAGGCAAGCTCAACGGAGCATCTATTGCAACCACAAATTGGCCCTTAGCTTCTTTAGCCACTTTAACTATCTCTTGCATTATTTCTTCATCGCTATGCAAAATTTTTGTTTCTGCAAAAGGTTTTTGTTTGTCTGCAAAAAGAACACAAAAGCCGGTATTCCTTCGCTCAGATGCAGCAAGGTCTATGCCGACAAAAATCTCTCTTTTTCCTTGCCTTCTCTTTTCCTTCCCTCTCTCCCCCTGCTTTCTTTTCATAAAGTTTTTAAAACTGCACAATTAATAATTTTATGTTTTACTACGAGTTTATCATAAAAGCGGTTTTTGCAGCCTTGCTTGGAGCGCTCATTGGCTTGGAAAGAAAGACAAAACATTTTGGGTTAGGAACAAGGACTGCGGCACTAATATCATTAAGCTCGTGCAGCTTTGTCTTGGCAGGAATAGTAATTCCTTCTGATCCTACTGCTCTAGCAAGGATTATACAAGGCGTGGCTGCTGGAATTGGGTTTATCGGAGGAGCGATTATCTGGAAACAATTCCAAGATCATGCGATGATAATTGGAATAACTACGGCTGTGATAGTATGGTTTTTGACTGCCATCGGTGCTTTGGTTGCCCTTGGCCTCTACATCGAATCATTTCTCATAACGCTGATTGCATTAATTTTGTTGTTGTTAAAAAGGGTTGGGGTTGAATGAAATAAAAGGTTAAAATTTAAAGGCACAAGAGCTTTATTAAGAATGCGGGGGTGGCAGAGTGGCCATGCAGTCGGCTGCAGACCGACGGACGTGGGTTCAATTCCCACCCCCCGCTTCCATACAAAATGAAAAGGGCAAAGAATGGGTTTTATTTGCAAGAGGTTAAGAGAATTGTAAAGAGAGAGTTACAAAAGTTGAAAATTGGCAAGGCCGCTTTGCGTGCTCTATCCTTTCATCTTGAAAAATATGCCAGAGAAATTGCAAAGAGGGCAGAATTTTTCATGAAAAAAGCTAATAGAAAAGTTATAAGCCAAAAGGACATCGAAGAAGCAATAAAAGAAAAATCCCTGGTTTCTTATTGCTAATTGCTTATCACACTCACTCGTCCCCATTACGTCTCTATCTCCCTCTCTCCCCTCTCAATTCCTTAACTTAACTCCTCAAGCCTTTAAGCTTTTCCCTTATCTCGCTAAGCTCCTGCAACAACCTCTCTCTTTCACTCAATTTTATTTTCCTGGCCTTTTCTTCTTTCTCCTCCCTTGCCTCCTTACCTTTTTCTTCAGCCTTCTCCTCGACTTTCTTTTCTTCCTTTTTTCTTTCTTCCTTCTCTTCTTCTTTCTCTTCAGCCTTAACTTCCATTTTGGTCTTTTTCTTCATGGCCTCTTCCTCTTCAAGCATAGGAACAGCTTCTTTTAGCATAGCAAATCTCCTCTTTATCTCTCTAAGCGTTTCTCTCACTTCTGCAATTGCTGTCCTCTTTTCCTTTATTCCATCCCTAACTTCCTCCAATTGCTCGAGACAAACAAGCGAGTGCTCTTGGGCCTCTAAAAGCTTTTGCGCCATAGCCCTCTCTTCATCAAATTCGATTCTGATAAAAAGATGGTCGCTTACCTTTTTTTGCCCTTTTGCCATTTTTTGGTTTTATTCTAGCTTAGAAAACAAGCTGGCCTGAATTTCTGAAATCTTGTTTTTTATTATCTCTATCTCTTCCTTTATCTTCGCAACATTTTCCTCTTCCCTCACTCTAACCTCATTCAACTTTGCCAAATCGCTTTCTAAAGCTGCAATCTGCTTTGAAATTTTTTCTACAGCCTCAAGCACTGCCTTGTACTTTGTTATCTTTACAAAAATCGGCCCCCTGGGAGCTGTCGGAGCTAATGGAGAGGGCGCTGATGGCATTTCCTCCACCTTAACTTCTGGCTTTTCTGGCTTTACTTCAACAACAGGCTTTATTTCTATTTCTGGCTTTTCAATTCCAAGCTCAACCTTCTCTTCTTTTGGAGGAGAAGGAAGTTGTGGAACTTGGACTATACTTGGAATTTCTTCTGGTCCCGGCATCTTTACTTCTGGCAATGCCGGAAGAAGAGGTTTCTCTACTTTTTCCACTCTTTCAGCCTCTTTTTTTGGTTTTTTTCTAAATAGCCCCATGCTTCTATTTAAAAAGGGTTTTTAAATAGTTTTTGTAGAAACTGCAAAGTTAATACAAAATTTTGGTTAAATTTTTAATAGTGATGGGTTTAAAAATAGAAGCAAAAATGGCGGAAAAAGAGGGAAAGGCAGGGAAAAAGAAGGCAGAAGGAAAGGCAAGAAGGAGGGAAAAAGGAAAAGAGAATGGGTTAAAGAAAATTATGTATGAAATTGCCGATTATCTTGCTGGAGAGGAAGGAAAAAAGATTATCGATGTGATTTATGGCAAGAAAGCTGTCAGCGAATTTCTTATTGCGAAGAAAACTGATTTTACTGTTCATCAGACAAGAAACTTGCTTTACAAGCTTGCGAGCAGAAATGTTGTCAATAGTATAAGGAAGAAGGCAAAAAAGAGGGGTTGGTTTACAACTTATTATTCATTAGACATTATCAAGGGGCTTGAGGAATACAAAAAGCTAAATCTGAAAAAGTTGCAAGAGATAGAAGGAGAAATAAAAAGCAAGCAAACAACCAACCTTTATTCCTGCCCAAATGGCTGCATCACAATGAAAGAAGAAAAAGCACTTCTTCATGAATTTTTCTGCCCTGACTGCGGCGAGCTTATGCAACCACTGAACATGGAAAACGAGATAAAAAAGTTGAATGCTGAAAGGGAAAGGATTTTAAGGGATATAAAGAGGATTGAAGAAATTCTGACTCTGCAGAAAGAGAGAATAGAGAAAAAAAGAGTGAAGAAGATGGAAAAGGAAAGGGCTGAAAAAAGGAAGGAAAGAAAGGAAAGGAGAGAAAAAGAGAAAAAGAAGGAAAAAAGGGGGAAGATAAAAGGGGGAAGAAAAATTGAGAGAAAAATAACAAAAGCGGCAAAGACAAAGGAAGCGGGGGGCAAGGGCTAAGGCTGTGGCAAAAAAAGCAAGGAAAAAGAGATGAGAAGGAGGGCAAAAATTATAAATGCTGGCGTAACATTTTGGATAGTTGTGGCAAATTTTTTGCTTTTCATAGCTTTTTTGATATTGCTAAAGGTAAATGAAGGATTTATCGATTATATCGCGCTAAAGCCGAGAAACATTTTAGCAGGAAAGTATGTTTGGACAATAGTAACAAGCATGTTTGCCCATGCAGGATTTTTTCATCTCTTTGCAAATATGGTTAGCTTGATCTTTTTGGGAGGTTTTTTGGAAAGAATTATAGGCAAAAAAAGATTTGCGGCTATATATTTTATTTCAGGAATTGTTGCAAGTGCCTTCTTCATTCTTTTTTCTCTGATCATAAAATCTGAGCTTGATGCATATGCTGTAGGCGCTAGTGGGGCAATTTTCGGAATAGCAGGAGTTGTTATGTTGCTTACACCAAAGCTAAAGGTTTTCATCTTTCCAATTCCTGTAGCCATGCCGATCTACATAGCGTTGCTCATTGCTCTTTTTGGCTTGTGGCTTATCAGCTGGGCTGCAGGTTTGCCTATTGGCAATACTGCACATTTTGGTGGCTTTGTTGCAGGAATTGCCTATGGAATTTTTTTGAGAATAAAATACAGAAAAAAAGTCTTGCTGATTAACAAATACTTGGGAATCGAGTGAGAAGTTTTAAGCAAGTTTTTTCTGAAGCCTCACTTCCTTTATCAGCTTAGAGTGCTTTAAAAATAAGCCTATTGGCAGCTGGAGCCTTTTCTGTGCAGCCTGCAAGGCTTCTTCCAGGCTTGAAAAGCTTTCAGGCTTTCTTTTGAATGCATCTCTTGTTGTTTCTCGCAAAATCCCAACTCCGCAAGGCATATTGTACTCTGGCCTTACTTCTCTAAGAACCAAACAAGAAGCTTGTCGCTTTATGGAAGCCAAATACTCAGCCACTGCTAGTCTATTTGCATAATATGCTCCTGTCACATTGCTTGCATAGCCCTTTCTTCCAAAAAAACTTTCGTAATCGCTTGCAAAGAACAATTGGCCATCAGCATTCCAAATGCATCCTGGCATCTTTGCCTCTATAACCTCAAACCTCCAGCAATCCGGAATTAGAATGATTTCGTAGTGATTGCCGAGATAAGAGGAATGGAAAAGCAAGAACTGATCTAGCTGAGGATAGTCTTTAATTTTCTCTATCAACTGCTTGCTGGCTATGCTATCAACAGCAGTAACTGCCCATCTTGTTGGCACAAGCCGCCTTTGAAGCTTTAGGCCAAGAAGGCCTGCATTGAAAAGCTTTATGATGTTGCTGATTTCTATGTTTGCCTTGTAAAGCTCTTTTATTGCAATTTCTGCCTTGACATCTGTATCGTTGACAAGATACTCCACCTTTCTCTCTACTTTTGGATTGTTCTCTATCACAACTTTCTTTAGGCTTGCGGGATTGCCGATGATTGGCCAGTATTGTTTTGTTATGGCTTTTGGCATTGGCTTCTTATTTAGCTCAAAGCTTGCATCGACATGCCTGCTTGCCATCGCAATTTCTTGCAGCACTTCTATATGCTTATTTGCTTTTTCTGCTATCATTGCTCTGGCAGTCTTTACATTGATCAAAAACCTCGAGTAAATCATTTTCATTCTGTATTCCATAATTTGCTTTATCGTTGCTTTTTCCCTAAACCAAAGCTCTGGCATGCTATAGCGCTCTGTATCACCATATTCTGCCGGTGAGAGAATTCCTGCATAAACATAAGGATAGCTATGCCTTCCTACAAAAATTTCTGGTGGAGAGGAGCCTGAAAAGTTATAGCCTATAGAAGAAAAAAATTTGTAAGTTGCTAAAGGGCATTGGCTTGCTGAATGGCCAAGCTGATTGCAGATTTTGCATCTGAGCATTTTAGAAATGCGCCGGCCGGGATTCGAACCCGGGTCGCAAGCTTGGAAGGCTTGCATACTGACCACTATACTACCGGCGCTTTTTCTATCAACATTTTTCTGTTTTTTAAGCTTTTGTTTTTTTGTTTTTTGTTTGTTTAACCACTAAACCAAAGTCAGAAAATTTTAAATAGCAAAAAAGGAATAAATAAGCATGAAAAAAGAGCTTGCAAAGCTTGCAGCAGGCCTAGCTGCTCTGTCTTCGCTATATGCAACACAAATGCCACAAGTATTTGCACAAGCACAACCACAACAAACATTTTTTCTCTACACCAACCCTGAGTTGTTTATGGGAGCTGTAAAGGCTCATGAAAGTAAGGGCAATTATGGCCTGGCATATTATTTGCTAAAAAAGAATGAAAACAATAAGCAGATGATATCAAAAAATCCTTTCGTTAGGAGTTTTATTCAGAAAAGAAAGGAGGGAATATTGGAAAAAATAAGTTTAAGTGAGAGCTCTTTTTCTGTATGCATAGGAGACTTCCGAAATTACACTGCAGAAAGCGGTTTGCCTGAAGGGGTAAGAGGGACACTCATCGATTACTTTGTAGAAAAAGGCATAAAAGTGTATGACGGGAGTGGAAGTTGTGATTTGATAATAAGCGGCTCGATAAACAGATTTAACATAAGCACAAACACAAACATAAGGCAGAAAAGTATTGAATACAGCGCCGGCACAGACAGAACCCCAAACCCAAGATACCAAACAGCTGTTCAAGCTGTACAATATTGGTGCAGTCTTAAGGCTCAAGCAGAGGCAAGGGCAAGCGAGAAAAAGGTTGATAAGGGGCTTGGTGCAGTAGGCAATATTTTGAGCTCGATTGTAAGAGGACAGACAGGGGATAAAGAAGGAGCTTTGAGGGATGCTTTTAGAGGTGTGGGAAATGCTATAGAAGCAGACACGGCTGACAAGACAGAAAATGTCGATTACTACAGACAAAAATGTGCTGAAGCCGAAAGAGAACTAAGGAGCCAGGATCCATATATAGAAGAGGAGAGAACAGGTCATGCAACCATAGGGATAACGCAAGTAACAAAAGTCGGAACGCTGGAGTTGAGTGTTAGGGCAAGTAGTGGAAATGAGATAATCTTTTCCAAAAAAATAACCAAGAGCGTAAAGGATTCTGATGAAGCAACCGACGGGTTTGCGGGTTATGTCAGCTCTGATCCTCTTCAAATAGCTACAGACGGAGAGATACAACAGGCCCTGATAAGTTATGCTGTAGAAGAGCTAAAGGAAGAGATGGACAAGCTTGGCTTTAGCATAAGCTTAATGCAAAAGATAAAGAGGGCAAAGACTGCGCGCGATAAATTCAAGAAGGCGAGTGCATGTGGAGAGCTTATGGCAATAGTCGATAAATATGGAATTACTATGGATCTTAGCTTTTGCGGCTATTAAAACAGCTTGCACTTTTCTTTTATGATGCTAAAAATGACATCATCGTCTGTCACTTTTCTAGTTAATTCTAATTTTTCCTCTCTATCATTGCCTTTTATCCTAACTTCTAAGGCACTGTAGGAATTGCATCATAGACTTGTTTTGGATTGCATTGAAGCACAAGGCCATATCTCTTTGCCGCTTCTTCTATTTTCTTCTTGATGCTGCTTTCTGTAATTATTTCTCTTGTAATTGGAATGAGTGAGGATCCCCTCAAAAGAACTTTCTTGCTTACTCCAAGATCTTCTGATTCGACAAAAACCTTCTCTTCTATATCATAACTAGCTATAACATTTTTGCTGATGGGCTCTCTGTTTATCTCTTGGCATTGCTCTTCGAGAACTTTCTTGCTTGAGTTTACAATCTTTCTTGGACAAAAAATGGCTGCTGTACCATCATAAAGCAGGCCTGCTCCAGTAGCGAGTGAAAAAGTTATTAGAAAAGTTTTTGCTCTTCCTCAGCCTCACCGTCTGCCGCAAGTAGAGTTCCTACAAAACCTCCAGCAATCACTCCAGAAATACTAGCTGCTAAGGTATATCCTAAATATCCGCCAAAACTAGATTTGTGGCAATCGGTCCACTCTGTGACTTCTCTAATCTTTAGGTTGCAGCTTTTGCTAATTCTAAACTCTTCCTCTGACTCCTTCATCTTTCCTGTAATTTTTAGATATGGCTTATCCAGCACCACTATTTCTGCCTCGTATTCCGGCTCTTGACTTTTCTCTTTCTTCAAATCAAATTTATATGTGGCTTCAATTTTTTCCCTTGTCTTGTAGTGGGTATATCTGCATGAATAAAGAAAGGCTATAGAGGCAAGTCCAAGCGTAACAGCTTTTCTCACGATTCTTTCCAGCATAAATAATGCTGCCTTTAACTTTTAAATTTTTATTTAAGAACAAAAGCGCAAGGCAAGGTTTTTAAAAATAAATCACATAGCAAAAAATGGAAGAAAGCTTGGAGAAAAAGTTAGAGGAGAAAAAAACTCTGTATGAGAAACATTACAAAAAGATGACCGCAATTTCTCTCTCTGTTTTAATCGTTTTTATCATAATAATAATTTTGCACTATGCAGAAAGTGGAGAATTGTTTAAGAAAGACATAAGCTTGACTGGTGGGACTGTCATAACGCTTAATGGAGAATATGCTAAAGGCACACTTGAGGCTGAGTTAAAAAAGTATACAGATAGTTATGTGGTAAAATATACAAGAGACACTTACAGTGGGAAGGTTATAGCTACAATTGCTGAAGCTAAGATCGATGAGCAAAAGGCTAGAGAAATTGTCGATGCATTAAATGCAAGCGATTACAGCATAGAAACAACGAGTAGTAGCTTAGGCAAAAACTTTTTCAGGCAGCTTATGCTGGCTTTGATAGTTGCATTTGTTTTTATGGCTCTCGTCGTCTTTGCCATCTTCAGAACCTTTATCCCTAGCACAGCAGTAATACTTGCTGCATTTACAGACATTATTGGGGCTATAGCAATCATCGATTTGCTCGGCATTAGCATTGGAACTGGAGGCATTGCAGCTTTGTTGATGCTTGTCGGCTATAGTGTTGATACTGACATAATGCTAACGACAAGGGTGTTGAAAAGAAGGACAAGCCCTCTAAGCGAAAGGGTTGTTGGAGCATTAAAAACAGGCTTAATGATGAGTGGCACAGCCATTGTTGCTACTTTCCTTGCTTATATCTTCTCAACATCATCTGTGCTAAAAGAAATTTTCTTAATATTGAGCATTGGTGTGGCTATAGATATATTTAGCACATGGGTAGGAAATGCAGGCATAATAACATGGTATGTAAAGAAAAAATATGGTGAATAAAACATAAAAGGTAAAAAAAGCTAAATAAAAAGAAAAAACAACAAAATGGGGCTTGGCTGGAAGATTTGGTTGCTGATCTTTGCGGTTGTGTTAAGCATAATAGCCATAAATCCATTCCTTGCGCTTAGAAAAGGAGTGGTGATTAGTGAGATTGCAGAAAACTCTTCTGCCTTGGAAGCAGGCTTGACGAGGGGAGAGATAATAAAGGAGATAAATGGAGTGAAAATTGGCAACATGGATGATTATGCTAAGGCAATTGAAAAAGTCTTTGGAGGGAAAGAGAAGGAGGAAGGAGGAAAGGTGAAGGTCGAGATAACGACAAATAAGGATAGCTATGTTTTTTTGGCAGATAAGCCAGAATTCAGTGTAAAGTCATTGCCAAAAACAAGGCTCAAGCTTGGGCTCGAGCTGCAAGGCGGGAGTAGGGCTTTGGTAAAGCCTACCGAGCAGGTTTCACAGCAAACTATTGATAATATACAAAGCATATTGAGCAATAGGTTTAATAGATATGGCATAGCAGATGCAAGAATTGTGCAAGTGTCTGATTTACAAGGAAACAAGTATATATTGGTGGAGATTGCAGGAATAACGCCGAGTGAGCTGAAAGAGCTTGTGCTGAGCCAGGGAAAGTTTGAGGCAAAGATAGGAAATAAGACTGTTTTTGTTGGTGGTGGTAATGATATAACAAGCATATGCCAATCTGCAGAATGCTCTGGCATTACGTCTTGCCAGAAAGTTTCTGATGGCGAGGCTTGCAAATTCCAATTTGCAGTTTACCTTAGCCCTGAAGCGGCAAAGAGGCAAGCAAACATTACAGCTGAGCTAAGCATAAATTCAACCATGCCACAATATCTCAACGAAACCCTTGACCTCTATTTAGATGATAAGCTCGTCGATTCCTTGCTTATTAGCATAGATCTGAAAGGAAAAGAGACCACACAAGTGGCAATTTCTGGAAGTGGTTTTGGAAGTAATAGGCAAGAGGCTTATGAAAATGCCCTGGCCAACATGAAAAAACTGCAGACAATCTTGATAACAGGAAGCCTGCCTGTAAAGCTAGAGATAGAGAAAATCGATTCTGTTTCTGCCTTGCTCGGAAAAGAGATTTTGAGGAATATAGCAATAACTGCTGCTGTTCTTGTCATTGCTGTTAGCCTTCTTATCTTTATCCGCTACAGAAGGCTTTCTCTTGCCTTGCCTGTAATCCTTACGATGCTTTCAGAGATTGTGATTATTTTAGGAGTGGCAGCATTGATAAACTGGAATCTTGACCTTGCCAGCATAGCAGGAATACTGATTGTTATAGGAACAGGAGTAGATGCACAGATAGTGATTTTGGATGAGGCCAAGACAGGAGTAAAGTATAGCTTAAAGGAAAGAATAAAGATGGCTTTTGGCATTATACTTGGCTCCTTTGCAACAACTGCGGTAGCAATGTTGCCATTATGGCAGGCAGGGGCAGGCTTGTTGAAGGGCTTTGCCTTGACAACAATCATCGGCTTGTGCATAGGTATGTTTATAACAAGGCCTGCTTTTGGCGAGATTGTGTCGAGAATAAAAATGGAATAAAAAAGCAAGAAAGAAAAGCAAAAAAATAAAGCAAAAGCAAGCAAGAAAGAAAAATGATGCCACTCTATCACATCTTCTTTGGCTTTATCTTTAGCCTAGCTCTCTATTTTTTGCTCAAGCTGAACATCTATGCCTTTCTTGTGCTTTTTCTTTCGACATGGGTCTTTGATATTGAATCTGCCATAGCATATGCAATAAGGAACTTTGACAACATAAGAAAGAGGGGCCTTAGATGGACCTATCGCTATGTTAAGAGAAAGCGAGAAATGCTTAAGGAGTTGCCGAAGAGGGAAAGAGTGAAGAGAGCACTCTACTCAGCCAGCCTGGGCCTTTTTCACACTCTTGAGTTTATCTTAGCCTTATTCCTTGTTTTGCTTTTTGTTTTCAAGCATTATGGCATTTCTCTTATCTATCCGCTCTGCTTTCTTTTCGGAATCCTTTTTCATCTTTGCCTCGATATTGCTGAAGGAATAGCAACAAAGGAAAAATTTAGTTTGATCCTGATGCTGATTGCGAGGAGAAAGTTAAAAAATAAGCAAGAAAAGTGGATTGAGATTAAATAGGCATGAAAAGAAAAGAATTGGAAAAGGAAAAAAAGAGAAAAGGGCCAAAAGAAAAGGAGCAAGAAACTACCACACAAAAAGTTTTAAAAAACTCACTCTACAACTTTTTGCTTACAGCCATAGGCAGGATTGGTGGGCTGATCTTTACTGTTGTTGTTGCACGCCTGCTATTTCCAGAGCTTTTTGGTATCTATAGCTTAGCCCTTGCCATAATTTTGACAATAGCAACATTTACCGATCTTGGCATCAATGCTACGCTATCGAGATATTTGGCTGAAGCGTTGAAAGAAAAAAGACCGCGGGAGGCAAGGCAGAAGGCAAGGGCAAGGCTCTATTTTTTGTTAAATTTCAAAATTGTTTTTACTGCAGTAACCTCTATTGCACTATTTTTGCTTGCAAATGCCATTGCTGAGATTTTCAAAAAACCTCTTTTGGCCCTGCCACTAAAAATTGGAGCGATCTATCTTTTTGTCATCTCTTTGCAAGGCTTTTTTAGCTCGGTTTTTTATGCTATACAAAATGTAAAGTTTGCTACAGCAGGAGAGGGTATATTTCAACTGCTGCGAATTGCCCTTGTTTTAATTTTCTTAAGCCTTTACAAAAATGTTGGCTTGGTTTTCGTTACATTAACAATTGCCATGTTCTTTTCCTTTCTTTTCCTATTCTTTGTTTTGCATAAAAGGTATTCTTTCTTGCTGAAAGGAAAGCGAAGTAGGCTTGAGCAGGAAGAAAAGAAGCGGCTTCTTGGCTTTTTTGGTTGGTTAACGATAAGCAGCGTATCTTTGGTTTTCTTTGTCCATGTCGATACCTTTATGCTCGGCTTTTTCTTGCCTGCAGAGTTTGCAGGCTATTACAATGCTATCTTTAGTATTGTTGGTGCCGTTGCAGCTTTTGTTGCCTTCGGCTCTGTGCTGTTGCCTGTCTTTACACAGCTCGAGCAAAACAGAATTGAGAGAGGCTTTGGAAAGGTTTTTCGCTATGTTGTTATGCTTGCCATTCCGGCTGCCATAGGCCTGGCCTTTGTTGCAGTTCCTGCAATCCAGGTTATCTATGGCCAAGCCTATGTGCCAAGTAACTACAAACTTGCCATAGTCATAACCTCTGCCTTACTCAGCCTTCTTGTGCTAGAGGCTGCGCTAACTACTATCTACTCTGCCTTGTTTCAAGCCAAGGAATTGCCAAAAATTCCTTCTATTTTGATAATAGTGGTGAGTATAGCAAACATAATCCTAAATTATGTCTTTATTAAGTTAGGCCTCTCGATTGCGCCACAATATGGCTTGGTTGGAGTTGCTGCAGCAACCCTGCTGACACGTTATTGCAACATGTTTGCTCTGGCAATTCTGGCAAGGAAAAAGCTTGGAATCAAGACAGAAACAAGAACAGCAATAAAGCCACTAATTGCTTCAGCGATCATGCTTGCCTTTTTGTTTGCCTTTGACTACTTTGTTACTATGTCAATTTGGACTGGTATCGCAATGATAGCTATTGCCATTGTTGTTTATTTTGCCATAATGTTGCTTATCAAGGGTATAACGAAGAGTGATTTGGAGCTGGTGAGGATAATTACCGAATAGACCTTTCCTATAAAATGTTACAGTATACCGAAACATTTATATATTAAAATGTTACAGCATACTGTACATTTACAAAGAGCTAATCGAGGCTTTTCGAAAATGTTGTGGCAATCGAGCTTAAGAGAAGGGCGAAAAAAGGGCAAGAGATTTATTATTGGAAAGATTCCAAGGGAGAGGTGGACTTTGTTATAAAGAGTGGTCTAAAGCCAACAGCTTTGATTCAGGTTTGTTACAACATTGAGGATAAAAAGACTAAAGAGGAGAAGTGAGGCTTTGTTGAGAGCAATGCAAGAATTTAGGCTTAAAGAGGGCCTTGTCATAACTCAAGACTATGAAGCTGAAGAAAAATTTGATAGCAAGAAAATAAAGTTTGTGCCACTGTGGAAGTGGTTGGTTGGGTGAGTTTTAAGTTGATTCCCTTATACTTGTTGTTTCCACAACCAACATCTAAGATTATGGCTCACCAATTAACTCCTTTTCAAAATGTACTATGAATTTAGATATAGAGCATTTTTCAATTATTGTTTTCCTAGCATTCTTTTTTATAGTATTTGAAGAATTTATTGCTTTTTGAAACTGTGTTAAAAAATCTGAAAAATCTTCCGAAAACAAAAAACCATTTTTTCCATTTTCTATAATTTCGGAAACACCACATCCTTTAGGCACTAGAACGGGTATTCCACAAGACATCGCTTCTGCAACCACCATACCAAAATGCTCTTGTGGGTTTGTAAAAATAAATAATTTAGCTTTATTTAAGTTTTTAACCAATATCTCATCACTTACATTTGTTTTAAATTTGACTAATGGAAATTTTTGTTTTAGCCATTTATAATATTTTTCATCAGATACGCTCCCGATCAATGTTATATTTCTTAACCTCAATTTATTTAATTTTTCTAAAACCAATTCATATTTCTTAAAAGGGTCAATTCTTCCAACCATTAAAATTTTATTTTTTCTCACTTTTTCATTTGGTTTGAATTTATTAATGTCCACAGGAGGGTAAACAACTTTTATATTTAAATATGGATAAACTTTTTGGATGCTTTTTTTTGTTAATTTTGAATTAGTAAAAATCATAAAATTTTTGTTATATTTTAATGAAATATTATTCAAGAAACAAAAAAAGATATTATAGCATTTTCTCAGAAAATTTTGAAACCAAGTTAAATTTGGAAGAGCTTGATAGAATGGGAAATGTAAATAGTGAATTACTTTTTTATTTTTTGAAAGAAACGATGAAAGAATAAAATTCTTTGTGCCAGTTATGATAAAAGCATCAAAATTGTTTTTTTCTTTTAAAAATTTATCTAGGCTTAATAATAATTTTAATTCATAAGGTAATTTAAATGGGAATTTTCTAGGTTGTATTCTCTTTTTTTTGGCTATTGTTGTAAATCCCTCTTTCTCTTCAAAATAAAGAAAAGTAACATCAAACTTTCTTTTTGTTAATTCATTTGCTAAGATCACGGCTAATCTGTCTCCACCTCCGAAAGCTAAAACTGGATGAATGATTGCTATTTTTAATGATTTTTTAGATTTCATTTTAAAAAATACTTTAAATTTTTTTTGAAAGCTATAACACTCTTTTTTTTATTGTATTCTAATGAGATTTTTTTACATAGATTCATTAATCTTTTTAATTTTTCTTCATCCCTAAAAAGTGAGATTATTTTTTTCTCCGCTTCTATTTCATTTTTAACTACTAGATTTTTATCTATTTTTTCTACCACCTCCTTTGCCCCAACGTTTTCCGAAACTATTGGGATTAGTCCTACAGCCATTGCTTCAATAACTCCTACTCCAAAAGAATCAAATCTCGAAAGATTAATATAAATACTGCATTCCTTCATATAATTTTCTGGTTTTTTTGTAAATCCAGTCAAAATTATGTTTTTATTATTTATCTTTTCAATTTCTTTTTTCAAGGGCCCTTCTCCAACAAGAAATAATTTTGCTTCTGGAATCTTTTTCTGAAGTTTAAGAAAAAGTTTAATAACTCTATCTACTCCTTTTTGCTTATTCAACGCCCCAACATAAATAATGTTCTTCTTGTTTAAATCTACCTTTACTTTATTAAATCTTTCAACTTCTGCGAAAGGATGAACAATTTTTTTATTTTTGAAAGGTATAAGGCTTGACATTAATTTTGAAGTAGGAATAAAACCATCAAAATCTTTCATCATAAAATAACCAATTTTTGCTAAAATAGGCATTTTTTTTAATTCATAAAAAAGAGGATCGCTTACAATCATTATAACTTTTCCTTTTCTAAATTTCTTAAATAAAAAACCAACAATAAAGCCTAGCCCTCCTTCAAGAAGTAAAACCTCTGTATCTTTTGGGATTCGATTTAAAATAAATAGTCTCCTAAATACATTAAAAAAGCGTTTGGGCCAACTAGATCCGAGTTTTGGTCCAGTATCTAAATCTGGAATAAATTCTGCATTAACTGCCCTTGCCCATTCTGCATGAACAGCATGAGGGCCTTCATAAAGAAAAACTAATTTGAGTTTTTTCTTCATTTCATTTACTTTCTAAAATTTCATCGATTTTTCTAGCGAAAGTTTTTGAATCTAAACCTAATTTCTGAATGTACTTTCTATTTTTCTTTCCCATAATAACAAAGTATCTCTTCTTTTTTATGAAATTTTCCAGTGCTTTACAAATCTCGCGCTTTGTTTTATAAAAATCTATTTTTTCTTTAGCAAAAATTACAGAAGAAAGATTTTTAATTAAATTTACATATCCCCCTTTGTCTATAGCTATCAATGGCTTGCCAGCAGCTATAGCCTCAAATGGCACGATACCAAAATCCTCCATAAAAGGGACAAAAATAACGGCAAGGCAATTTGAATAAAGTTGCAAAAGTTCTTTATCACTTATGTTTATTTTAATTTCTACATTTTTAATTTCTTTAGCCATCTTTTTAATTTTTTCAAAATATTTTTTATTTTCTAAGCTGCCGACAAGAATGAAGGAATATTCTTGATGCTTATTGACAAAATCTTTCCATGCATCAAGCAGCAGATCCTGTCTTTTAGCCATGCCAAACCTCGCGGGATAGATAAAAAAATTGCCCGTTTTTATTTTTAATTTTGTAAATTTTTTTACATCAATTGGTGGATAAACAACATAGATTTTTTTATTTTTCAAAAGATTATGTTTCTTTGCTCTTTCTAAACTTAGTTCTGAATTGAAAATTGCAATGTTTATTTTTTTCCATGCTATTTTTTCTAAAAGCCTATAAAAATAAACAGCTATTAAATAAATTATTTTGCTTATTGGATTTTTGAATCTATACTTTAAATTCCATTTAACATCATCTTCGTAAGTTGCCCTTAAAATTGTATGAACATAGGCATATGTTTTTTTTGATTTATAATTTCTAAAAGTGATTAATTCGGCTAAACCACCTGTAGAGATTAAAAAAGCGTCATAATTTTCTAAAGGGATTTTTGAAAAAAGAGCTAAGGGAAAAAACAAACTTCTTAAGATGTAAGTTCTTGAAATTTTTTTAGCTATTTTTGGCGCAATTACTTTAATGTTAAATTTCTCAAATTCTTCGAAAGTGTTAACTTTGTCATATATCCAAGTATAAACATCTACTTTGTGTTTTGTATTCTTCAAAAATTCTAATACAAATCTTTCTGCCCCTCCTTTACTCTTTATCCATGGATGAAATAAAGCTATTCTCATGTTTCAAATTGAATATTAAGTTCCAAGATAATCAAACGGGGCAAAAGGCCCAGTTACTTCAGACCAATTTCCTACTTGCAAAAACTCTTTATGCACTTCTATATCTTCAGGATAATTAACCTTGAAAATTTTGATTGGCCCGAGCAAGTCATTGGCTAATAGGAAATCACCAATGCTAATGTTGTAAGCATCTCGAAGCTGTTGTATGAGCAATGCATCTTCTTTATGCACAAGTTCAAAGTGCTCAGATTGGTTTAGCAAATAAAGCTTAACCATCAAGCTCCTCATAAGCCTTGGGCTTAGGTAAAGCGCTGCGCCTATATTATTTATGCCTTGGTTTGTTAGTCTTGGAATGATGTAGAGTGTCGCATTGATTGCACTTTCATTTCCTACTTCTAGAAGTTGATTATTGATGTGGACATATCTTATAGGAGCTTTTATTTGTTGATTTCTGTAGACAAAGATTGCCTCTATGCTTTTAATTTTTCCTTTCTCTACAGTCATGATAAAGGCTGCAACTCCTGCTTTTTGTTGTGGAAGCAAAACGTTATTCCAAACAATATCTTCATCGACAAGAGTTCCGCCAACATAAACATATTTTGTTTCATTCCTCAACTCTTGAGTTTGCCTTTCGTCAAGCACAAATGTGCTTATCCAACTTACTCTATCCTTTCCACTTTCATCACTACCAATACTGCTGTATGCCGGATATTTGCCAATGTCGGTGCTGTCAATTAAAAAGTACGAAACATTATGCGCTTTACAAAGTTGCAATGCTGTTTTTTCATTTTGTGCTGTCATCAAGTAGCGGGCAGTTGTATGATCCCAAAATCCATTCAAGTGGCCGCCATCTGTAACAGTAGGCCTTTCACCAATTGTTTGTATCCAGTAGCCATAATCCCACCAATGGGCAAAGATGGCATCTTTTGGAGTGTTGTTTCTTACCCATGCCATGGCTTTTTGCCATTGCTGATAGTAAGGGCCTGGTATAGTCCATTTCGCTTCTGTTGCAGTTGCTTTTGTGAATGTTACAAAGTTAAAGATAAAGGCAACAATGATTAGGCAAAGCAAAAGCCAGCTTCCAAGCC
>Ga0207433_10004436_pt1 | contig 25844 bp, 32 predicted proteins | sample YelNatPaOPGAMG01_FD_187559 | JGI IMG/M metagenome (GOLD analysis project Ga0207433, IMG submission 187559) | Hot spring thermophilic microbial communities from Obsidian Pool, Yellowstone National Park, USA - OP-RAMG-01 (SPAdes) (version 3) | ecosystem: Environmental > Aquatic > Thermal springs... | reverse complement strand
CGGATACTCTTATATCCTCACCAAAGTTTTTATATTTCAAAAATTCTTCAACCTGTTTCTTAACTTCATTCATAACCTCAACAGCATTGTAAAGCGTAGAATCAATCCTCACCTCTACTTGAGTATCACAATGAAATGCTTTCTGCATACCATCCTCAACCTCAATTGTCACAGGAATAACTTTTATTTGTTCCAAATAATTCTTCAAATCGTCTTTTAAGGTTTGCGAAGGGGATATATAATTGCCTTCGGAATCGGAAGCGAGGATATAAACTACGACATGATTTGCCCGACAGGTGCTATCAATAATCCTATTCAAATATGCTTTTAGAGTATTTCTTAAATTAGGGTCAGTAATTTGATTGATTAAATGGTTGAGATAGGCATCACTTTCAATTGACCTGACAATTATAGCAACTCCTTTTGCGACCCCAGGATAAGTATTGATAAGAGTATCCCAGTCTTTTTTGGTAACGGCTTTTTTGGATGTATAGAAAAGTAGAGGAGCATAATAACGAACTTCATCAAGAGAAGGTGGATTTTTTCCGCCCGTCGGTCGCTCGGTCTGTTCCACCGATAAATCAATACGAACTCCATTTACTACCACATTCCCAGTAAGAATTAACTCGTTAGGCATGACATCATTTCCTTTAACCCCATCACAGATGACATAATGTATTCTTATTTCAGCCCCCGCTTCTGGAATAAGTCCTGTCACTCCGTCACCAAACCTCACATACGGCGGAACAGCGTTGTATTCAAACTCAAAAATTTTGTCCTTCAAGGGATTAAGAAAATCTACTTCTTCCCACTTTTCACCATTGACATATACTTCAACAGAGGAAATATATTTATCGGGTTCAAGTGGTGGTAAAATGAATTTTTGATTCGGCATGCCCGTTGAAGCATAAGTTACTATATTCGTTTCGCCCTGTCGGAAAGTAACATCTTGTTTCATGCCCGCCGAGTTGGGCGGGAATATCACTTGCTCAAGTGTTTCAAAAATATAACCCGCCGACGACACTGCTTTTAATCTTCTATCAACTAAAACAGGAAAAGGATAATTCTGATTCATGACAAGTTTTCCTTTTACTTTTGATGAAGTGGCGCCTTTCCATTTGTAACCCACATTCCTCGCAAGTTGAAGAATTGAATTCCTCAAAAGTGCGGTTGATAAATAACTTTCAGAAGCATACATGTCTTGATAGAAAGAAAGAGTATCCACCGCCCATGCCACTATTTCCATAAGCATAACCCCCAAATCAGAAGCAATTAAGTGAGTATATCTATCCTTGTAATACTTTGCGATGAAACCATAAAATTCGTCAAGTGCGGTTTGATAATCTCGTCCAGTGTAAACTAACCTTCCAACCTCCCGTTGAGGACGATATAAGTTAATAGCGGGATAATCTACCTGTAATTCTATCCACTGCGTTCCGTTCCACATATAAACTTTATTCCCTGTATATCCATTCCAATCTTCAAGAAGATAATAAATCTCAAATTGTTGAGGGTTTGATGGTAATTCTTTGACTTCTCGGATACTTAAAATCATTTGCCTTTCTCCACACTAACTTTTACACTTTCCACAATTCCTTTATACTCAAAATCAATTAAAACATCAACCTGATTTTCATAAGGGTATTCCAGCGTAATATTCACCACTTCAACGGAAGGGTCAACCGCCTTAATTTCTTTCGGTATCATCTCCTTTATAATACCTTCCATATAATTTTTATCATGCTCAAAAACAAGTTCATGAATTCTACTACCATAATCAGGTCGCATAATTCTTTCAAAAATTGCCGTCATAAGTATCTGCATAATACTCATCTTTTTCAATTCTATACCCGTCGCACTTTGAGATATTCCCTCTGGACCCTCACCAAAAGGAAAAGCAATGCCTCTATCTATTTTTTTCTGAATAGGCATCACTACCTCCCATTTTAATTTTTTTGGCACTCGTGTGCCAGTTTTTTAAAAAATCTTCATGAGATATATCCCTCATAAGGCGTCGGGTTAGGAGTTGTATTCAATGTTCCCGACACCCACACCTTTTTTGTAAAGTTATCAAGAGCAGTTGCCAGTTCATCGGCTTTATCCTCAAATGTCTTGTTAACATCTAAATCTGTCAAAATTGTGTATAAATCCGATGTTAAATTGCCTATTCCATCTAATCTTGATACTACTGATTGACCTGTCGGCGGGGCAGATACAACAAAAATCACTCCTGTCCAGTAATTTGAAAATGCTGTCACCAATTGTGAAACTTTGTCGCCTATTTCAAGAGAAAGCACAGAAAAAATGGCATTTAAATCTGAAATAAGAGTGGGAAGTTTAGTGTCTAAATTTGAAGGCGTCCCGCCCTGCGGGTCTGTCGCACTCAAACTATAAGTGTAATACGCATTCGCTATTTTCACAGCTCCTTCATACGCAGTGACAGGATACGATTGTAAAGCCTCTAATAATCCGTTTTTTAAAGTATCTTTGTCTAAACTCATTTCGTCTTCACCTTTTGTGATAAACATTGTTCAGCTTGAGGGGCATTGTCAGGAGGTCCGCTTGGACCCACACCTGTCGGGTGTTTATGTTGCATAAATAGATTTTTCCATTTGTTCCCTAAAACAAGAGGTTCATCCGCATCTTCAATCAGGTAGATGGTTGAATTGGCATGAATAGTGATTTCGCCCGTTTCATCGTTGATAATAATTTTATTTCCTTTTTTTGTAACTATTCCCCGCACCTTTGGATAATTTGATTTCATGTCTTCTGGTATATTCTCTTTGAAGTAATGCCCGCCGATATAAAGAGGATAACAAGGGTCGCCCCTTTCAAACATCACATACACAATTTCATCTTTTTCAGGAACATAGAATTCCCCATGACCTCGTCCTGCCCAGAAACCAATTGGAATTGCCCATGCCTCAAGCGGTTTAGGACTAATAATATCCACTATTACCTTTATCCGTCCCATTTTTAAAGGGTCATTGTTATCAACCACCTTCCCTCTATAAACCCCATAGAAGCGTCCTAAATATTCAAGTCCCCGATACCTTAAAATATCAATTAACGACTGTAAAACTTTCATCCCTGTTTATACCATTTAAAGTCAGGTTCTCCTTCATATCTTATTGCTTCTATTGTAGTTTCTATCCCACTTTCACTGATGTCATGAGTAAGATGCATAATAGAATAATAGTCAGTAAACTCACTTTTTCCTAAATCTACTTCTATTACATTGCCAGTTTGTATATTCAAAATTCCTGTTGTTGTAAATGTAATTTGTATAAAAGGCATATCTCTTTCAAGAACTCCCGCATACGCATCTATGGGAGTATAATTTTCAGAAGTAGTAGTATCCACTGATAGCGAAACAAGAGCAGGGCTTCCTTGCCCCTGCGGAGGTTGAGGTTGCGATATTGGTTGATTTGTTTGAGGATTTGTTGGTTGTTTTTCACTCTTTTTTTCCTCTTGTTTTACTACCATAGTTGTTTGTTTTTCTTTCCCTTCTACTACATCTTTTTGTTTTATTGGTAATTCTGGCAAAAAAAGTAATTGCTGGGGCGATACTTCAAAACTCAAAATGGGAAAAGTGGTTTTAAAATCAACTTTCTTGAAAAGGGTAAACTTTTTCACGGGCGATTTTTTCTTTAAATAGGAAGGTGTCGGCGGTGGTATTATTTTTAATTTCATTTTATTATCCTCGTTTACAATTTTAAAATCAAAACCTAAATCCTCTTTAATAATCTTTTTTAAAAAAGCGAAATCATTTGTTGTTTGTGCATAAGTCACAGGTGGTAAATTCATCATTTTAGAATTATATTTTTGTATTTCTTTAAAGTCGGGGTCAAGATTATGTTTTGAACATATTTCTCGCACGGCTTCCTGCCAAGTTTCAAGTTTATTGACACCTGTTGTGGTTTTATTCATCTGCAATATTGTAGAATACACTTTTGAGATAAATGTCTGACCACTGCTTATAAATCCGTTAATAGTAAAATCAATTCCTTCGCCCACTCTAAAAGAAATATTTGTAATCATTCCTGAACATTTAAGAAAATTATTTTCTTGTTTGATATATCCAACCTCATAATCAAGTGAATTTAAAATTTTTAAATAGCCTCCTCCTTCTTGTAAAAGAGCGTAACCTTCTTGAATAGAAGGAACAGAAAATTCTAATGTCAATTCACCGACCATACCTAATTCTAAATCAATTGTCGCTCCCGTAAGACTATTTTCTATTTCATTCCGCTCAACACCTTGTATAAATACCATGTTATAAAAACTTAATGGCATTTTATCCTAAAAATCTATCTTTTACTTCTGCGGAGGGAATATAAAGTTTTTTACCAATGTGAAGTCCCAGCGGGGGTAACCAAATATCATTCACAAGAGCGAGAAACCACCATAAGTAAGGCGTTCCGTAAACAGAATGACTAATAACATCAATTCTATTTGTTGTAATATCTATTTCTGTGTCGTCATCGGAAGGTATCACTTGCGGGTATTCAGGATGTCCCCAGAAAACAAACCCTTCTTTACTCTGATATAATGTCATAAATCTTAATCTTGAGTTAGGTCTTAATTCCATTGTTTACTTCCTCAAAGCTTCTACTCCGCCCGTTCGCCAAATTGTGTTTTTAGATTTCGCTTCAAAAACTTTCATAATCCTTTCTTTGTCAGGTTTGATACTTAAAGCTACCTGTGCGGGACGCTCACCAACTTTTTGTATTTCCTTTATCATCCTCTCTAAAAGTTCATTCGTCATTTCTATATTCGCATTTATTTTATTCAAAACATCTCTTAAACTTTTCTCTATTGAAACTTCAAAAATTTCTTTTATTTCCCTCATCTTCGCAGGAGGTAATTTCTGTAAATCCTCTGATAACGCCGTTGTTTCTTCTAATGAGGTATTTAAATCTTTTATACTTTCTGTTGATTTATCTACCGATTTTGCAGTATCTTCTGTCTTTTTCTTAAAGGAATCAGCAAATTTTGCCCCTGCGTCCCATGTATCAATTATATTCTTCTGAAACCAAGGGATTTTCTTTCCTAAAAATCTCATAAGTTTACCGCCCAAACCGAAAGTCATAAAGTCAACAATTTTTAATAACCATTGCCCTATTGAAACCATCGTTGCCAGTAATTTATCACCTATGCTTGCCCCACTTTGCCAGATATTAAAAAATCTTTTAAACATTTCTACTCCATGATAAACTGCTCCTATTATAAATGACAACCAACCACCAAATTTTACTCCTATTCTTAAAAATCTTGTTATTCCTCCGCTAAATTTCCCTGTTATGCCAACCGCACTTCCCATCCACTTAACAAAATTGCTTAATGAAGTTCCAACTTTTCCAAATAATGCTGGTATCTTTAGAAAAACTTTAAATACTCTACCAATAACTCCAAAAAATTTACCAAAAATCCCTGTTACAAGTTTCAATATCCCGCCCGTCCTTCCTGTCATCATACATAACAGACGAAATTGAATATACAAACTCAACATTTTACTTATCAATCCACCAAAAAAACTAAAAAGAGGACCTCCCATCACCATTATTCCCGCCATGCTTGAAACAAATCCTTTTAGAGGACCAACCGACAATTTACTTAATATATCGTATGTCCCGCCTAATGCTTTGTTATACAATTCCCACATGGGAGCCAATCCTTTTAACTTATACTCGTCCCACGAAATCGCAAAAAGTTCGTCTTTTGCTTTCGCAACTTCTTTGATTATAGGCGGGGCTTTATATAGAGTATTTATATAATCGTCATAAACTTTCTGTAGTCCTTGAGTAGATTTATGCTCTCCTTTTACTCGTTTCATCATTTCTCGTAAAACATCAGCATTTTGCCACATAACATGAATAACATCGCCAAAAACATCTTCTAACCCCCACAATACCCGCTCAAAGGCTTTTGTATCCTTCCCACTCTGTTTAACAGCTATTATCGCATTTAATAACCCTTCTATAAATTCGTCAGTCGTTTGAGCAGATTGTAACATACGCAATCCTTCTTTGCCTAATGCTATTCCCATCTGGTTTATCACCTCAGTTAATTTCTGACCAATGGCATGAGTTCTCCGCATATCGGCTTGAAAATTATAAAGTGTCTCTGAAAATGCTTCCGTCAATTCACTTGCATCTTCCATGTTGGTAGTAACTTTTCTAAATACCGCCATTGAATTCACTATTGACTTACTCACAAAAGACCAATTTTTCTTCAAATCAATTCCTTTATCACGAACTTTTATTATGATTTCAGCAGCTCTTGTTAACCCCTCCTCAATATCTTTTCCACTGAGGTTAGCGGTTTTAGCAGCATGAATGAAATAACCCGCAAACTCTTTCAACTGGTCAGCATTGATTGCCCCTTGTTTATACAATTCTCCAAAAGTGCTTGTAACTTTTTCCATATTAACATTTAACGCTCGCGACATTTGTGCAGCTATTCTCATAGATTTTTCCCAATCAGCAAATTTTTCAGCATTGAATTTTGTAGCATCTGTTAAATCACCTAAACTATCTCTTGTGCCATCAAAATACTCTATAAGGTCTTCCATGTCAGCTCCAGTTTCACCAGATACATTTTTCATTGATTCTACAATTTTATCGGCAATTTCAGGAGCAACTCCTAATCCGATAAGTTGTTGTTTAAAAATCAATATATCTTCAGCAACATCTTTTGAAGGTTTAGAAACTTCTTCTAATCGGTCTCTTAAGTCGGCAAATTTTCCACCTATTCCCGCAAGTGTAGTCCCTAATTTTGAAAAGGATTTATCTAAATCCGCAAAAACTCCTTTCAACCCCTTGTCAATTCCATAGAACATGAATTTTAAACCTAAAAAGTTGACTGGCATTACTTCCTCCTCAAGCGTTCAAGTTCTTTTTGTTCCCGCCAGAGTTTTTCAAATTTAACCTCTACAAATGCCTTACGACGACTGATAGGCATTTTCATTATATCCACATATCCTAATCCCATCGTTTCCATCAGAAAAAAGACCTCGTCCTCTAATGTTTCTTTGTCTATGTTGAAAGGGAAAAAAAACTTTTTTGCCCAAAATCTATGTCTGTCTTGAACTCGTTTCCACATTTGTTACACTCTATTTCTATTGTTGTATCTATACCTCCCTCATGTTTTTCAAATTGTTGTCTCAAAAATGCTCGGTCTTTCATTGATAACTTTTTTAAGTCTTCAATCGTAACGGGTTGTCCATCAAGTTGTATCACCCGCAAGGCAATCGCACTTGTCAAATCTTTTACATTTATCCTGTCTTCAAGTGAAGCAAGAGGGACTTGACATAAAGCAACCCGTCCCGACGGCAATTGAACTTTGTATTCAAGTGCCTTGTCCTCATCCTTAACTTTGACTATATCAAGTGTGTAAAGGTCAACATTTACATTTAATTTACTCCCGCAGAAAGGACAAATTGTAATAAAAGAAAATTCATTTCCCAGCGACACTATTCTTAAAAAGAGAAAAGCAGAAAGGCGGTCATTCACCGACATCCTTCTGATTATTTCAGGCGTCGGCTTTAACTCATTATTGTCCCTTGCCAAAAACTTTACTATCGTCCTTTCTAAAATCATATTGATTTTTTGAGAAAAAGAAAGACGGGATACTAAAATATCTTCCTCCTCACCCGTCATCTCCCGTAAAATTATACGAGGATAAAACTTTATCCCGTCATATACCCCTAACGGAAGTTCAAATTCCTGCATAACAAGTCCTTTTGAAGTAGTCATCTTCGCAAGTTCTTCTAATTCTTCCTGTTTTGCTTCCTCTAACTTCTGTTTCAACTCCTCTATATCGTCAGGCATTTAATCCTCCTCTTTCATTTCTTTTTGTTCATCTCGCACAAAATTGATTATCAACTGGCGAAGAATATCTGAAACTGACCTGCCCTGCGTTTCCGCAATCGCTTTCAATTTATCATACCACATCTTTTTCAAGTCAAAGTTGATGCGTATCATTTCTGTTTCTTTTTTATTTACCATTTGAATAAATTTTACTCAAAGTTTATTTAATTGTCAAGTCCCCTAGTTTTCTCTTTTTCTTGGCAAAAAATACTATTTATGATAAAATCATCTCAACAATGAAACAAGTAAAAAAACAAGAAAAAAGAATAGCGAAAGAGTTAAAAGGCAAAAGAATTCCGTTATCGGGGGCGGGTTGGGAAAAGTGGGATGTAAAATCTGATAAATTCATTGTGGATTGTAAACAAACAGCAGGCAAAACTATTTCTCTGTCCCGCAAAAACTTTGAAAAAATCAGCCGAGACGCAATCGTTCAAGGGAAAATTCCTGCTTTTCACCTTCTTTTTGAAGGAAGTCCCTTCCCAGAATGGGTCATCATCCCCTATAATTTCTTCAAAAACTTGATTGAAGAAAAAAATGAGATATAATATAAAAAACAAAAGGCACATAAGTGCCAGAAGGAGGTTAAATGATGTGGGACAAGATACTAAAAACAATAAAAAACATAGAAACACCAAAGATGATTCCCACCGCCATTTCTTCTAATGGAAATTTCAAACCTGAAATTCAATCAACGGGCAAGATACTAATTGAAGTTCTTGATAAATACTACTCTATTGACGAAATTCAACCTGTCAACGGGCAAAATTCTTTTTTCAGGGTGACTTATATCCGAGAGAATTTTTGCCCTCTCAAAGAGTATATTCGGTTAAAGAACAATATTGTTATCACTCGCAAAATACCTTTCGGGAATGATTTATTGATGAAAGTTGGTGAATTTTTACATGATTATTTAAGAAAAATCTTTTTATCCTCACAAATCCACCTTGAAAAGATTGATGAAGAGTTTAAAGACCCTGAATACTGGTTAAGAGGACATCCCGACGGGATTGCCACAATCAATAACACAAGATATTTACTGGAAATTAAAACAACTTCTTCTTTACCAACCACAATTCCCATGAATTACCTTTTACAAACTTCTCTTTATAAGCATCTCTTAAAGGCAAATGGAATTGAGATAGATAAAATTTTATTCTTATTTGTTCAATACATGATTGACAGGTCAGCCCCTCAAATTAAACCTAAAATAGTTGAAATAGTAGTCAATCCAATTGATATTTCATCTATTCTGTCCAGATTAAAAGAATACATCTCTTGTGTCCAGAAAGATAAATTTCCACAAGGAATTTGTCAAAAGAATAATCCTTTGAGATATTGCGAAGTAATGGAACAATGCCCCGCAATAAAAAGTTAAAACTAAAAAGTGAAGAATTTATAAAAAAAGAAACCTCTTTCTCGCAAATTCTGGCGCCTGATACTTTAATTATAGGCGTTGACCCTGGACTTCTTAACATAGGTATCTGCCTGTTATACCACATAAGTCCCTTTTATGATGACCAGAAAAACACTATCTTTCAAATATCATTCCATCAAATCAATTTACCCGACCAGCAGGATTATAGATTTAAAATCATTACTCAATTTTTAGAATTATTAAAAGAATTTCTTAAAAATCATTATCCCAGTCAAATAGTATTAACTTTTGAGAATTACCCCTTCTTCGTAAAAAGTAGAAACATTTTTCAAATTGCAGAAGTAGTGGGTAGTTTAATTACTATCACCCGTCTTGAAACTCCTCTTATACCTCTAAAAATTGAAAAAATAACTCCGCAACATGGACGGGCAATTGTATGCGGTGTTAAATCGGAAGATGAAGCCCGTAAAACTATTATTACTCTTTTTAAGAAAAATCAAATTATTCAAAATCTTTCTCCTCACGAAATAGATGCTTTTATTGTTGCTAATGCTTACCTTGTTGATACTTATAAGACAGGAGTTGTAAAAAATAATTTTTATAAGATAATTTTAACAAAAAAAGAGTGAGGCACAATGGAAATAAATGAAAATGAGGTGTTTTTGACAGGGATAGTAGTAAAACAAGGGACAGAAACAACAACAAAAACAGGACTTAAATGTTGCTCACTTGTCGTTAGAACCTTGAAAGGAACTACCGCAAAAATCAATTTCTATGGTGATTTGTTAGAGAAAATAAAGATGATAGAATTGGGAAGTCTGGTGACTATAAAAGGAAACCTGATGAACCGCATGGTTGATAACAAATATAAAGTTTTAGAAATTTTAGGACTTGATATAGATTTAATAAAAACAAAGGAGGAAACCGATGATGACAAAAAAACAAAAAGAAAATAAAATTGTCTCTCAAAAAACAGAAATTGAAAAATATGATAAGCAGAGAGTAAAACAGGTCAGGCGAGATATTCTTACCCTTAAAAATAATATAGAATCTTCATATTTTGAACTGGCAAAGTTACTATATGAAGTTTATGAGAATGAATACTTTAAAGAATGGGGATTTGAGGATTTTGAGGAGTATTGTCATAAAGAACTTGAGTTCGGCGAAAGAAAAGGGCGGTATCTTGTCTCTGTCTGGTATCATCTCGTTATAAAAAATGAATTTGAGGATAAAGAACTGGAAAAGTTGAAAGATATAGGCTGGACGAAAGTGCGAGCATTGATAAGAGTAGTAAATAAAGATAATTTAGATGAATGGGTTAAGCAAGCAACAAGTATGACCGCCGAAAAACTTGATTTGAAAACCAAACAAATTGTTTTAGAACAAACCGCAAGTGAGGAGGTTGAAGGTGAAATAGTAAAAGAGATGAAAAGATTTACCTGCGTCCTTGTAGATGACCAGATAAAAGTAGTAGAAAAAGCATTTGAGATTGCGGGAAAAATTGCTAAAAGTGATAAACGAGGACATTTATTATCTCTAATCTGCCTTGACTTTCTATCCACAAGAGCGGGTGAAGACCATACCCTTGCTAACTTCCTCAACAATGTTCTTCAAAAATTAGAGGATTATAACAAAGCATAATGCCAGAAAATTATTTTTTCTTTATCACCACCGACGACTGGGAAGACCTGAATAGAAAAGCAAAAGAATTAAATTTTTCTTCTTTTTTTGAAATTGTTAATATCATAGGTTATGGTCTCTTAACTGGAAATAAAATTATAATAGACTTTTTGATAACATTAGATAAAATTAAAAAAGAGGAATCAAAGAATGGAACAAGTCGCTAAAATTATTCCATTCCCTATCCTTGCCGAAGTAGAAAAAGTAAAACTTGAAAAACGCTTCAAAGAAGTGAAAATTCGTAATTTCATAAATAATCCCCAAAAAGTCCCCGCTTCTATAATCCGTAAAATTGTTGAAAAAATCCAGAATCAAAAAATTGATTTTCTATGGTCGTTATGGTGCTGTTATTGTGGCGAGGCAATGACCTTTGAAAACTACATAGATGTCCTTGAATTCCTCAACTTTCACATAACTTATTGTCAAGACTACTTCTTCTTTGAAATTATCTTTTAACCAGCCAAGAACTATTTTAACATTATTTTCTCGTAAAAATGCTTTATCCTTCTCTTATCATATCTAACAAATTTTTACCATATATACTTTTAAAATATCGCACGAATTCAGGACTATCGTAAAGTTCTATTGCTTTACCATCTTGCTCAATGACAACTATCATATCTACATTTTCTTCCTGTAAAAGCGTTTCAAATTCAACTTCTAAATGCTTCTCAACATCTTCTTCAGTCTCTAAATCTTCAATATAGGTTTTTAGGACTTCAAACAAATCAGTAGCCAAACTTCTAAACTCTGCTCTACTTAAAACTAACCCTTTCGTAAACATTTTTTACTTCTTTTCTTTTTTATAATTCTTTCACAAGATATTCCAGTGCCTCACACATCACTCGCAAATTTTCAAGTTCCTCACCAACAATTTCCTTTGGCGTCCATCTTTCTCTCTTTGCTCTTTCAGCTTCACGAGGAGATAGACAAGCCCTGCGAAGTGTCTCATAAGCAGCTGCAACTGCTTGGTTTCTGGGATACCCTTCTCTAATCATTCGTCTGATATTATCCTGAAATGCTTCCATTGAACATCCTTTTTTTAGTGGCATTTCAACCTCCTATGCGTATTTTGTTAGTTTCTTTAGTTCATTATTCAAATTATCTATATCCCGACCAATCTTTTCAATAATTGAATAGTATTTTCCTAATTCTTCTGGGGAATATCCCGCTTCATCTTCAAGAATCTGTAAATATCCTATCAATGCGGATAATCCATCTATAAAACCATCAGCAGTAAACTCTAAAAATTTTCTAATTCCCTTCCCTGCGGGCATTTCCCATTGCCAGATTGCCCGTTTAAAATTTTGAGAGGCATCATTTAAACTTTTTGATACTACTTCTAAACTCGGTGCGGGTTCTTCCACCGATAATTGTTCTAAAATACTCTCTAACCTTTTTACCAATCTGTCAAATCTTCTCATCTTTCTAACCTCCTTTTTTAGCAGGGAAATACACTAAACCATTTTTTGTTAGATAATAATAATCAGTTACGGCGTCCAGAGTTTTTAACCAACCCCTCTCTTCAACCCAGTCAGCAACCGCCTCACCCCACTTTATCTTCACATACGGCTGTTTTAATATTTCTCTAATTGACATGTCATAATCACTATGAAGGGTAGTGGCAGGTTCATTACGCATATCATAATAAAAATCGTCTATCGCAACTTCTAATGTCTCTACATCCCCCTCTTCCTCATACTCCACATCTTCATAACCACCTCTCATATAGTAATAAGGCACTATACGAATCCCATATTCTCTCCTTAATTCTTCCTCTAACTCATCCGCCATCTCTTTAATAGTTTCCTCTTCAACATAAATATATTTATCATACCATTCTAAAGGTAAAGATTCTGGATTTGTCTTTAATATGTCTTCTATAACCTCCCTTGCCACCTGTCTTGCTATGTGTTTTGCCTCATCTCTATTATAGATAAGATGATACCATTTTTTAATTGCACGAAACTTTCCACAACGCCCGTATTCACTCCAATCTCCTCGCAAAGTCAAAGTATTTTCAAGTTCCCATTTCAGATCCCTCTCCTTACCCCCTTTAGAAATAAATTCTTCTCTAAACTCCTCAAATAACTCCTTTAATATATCTTTTTTATCCCATCTTATCATTGCCTATCCCTCTATAAAATAAACTAATCCATTTTTCGTAGTATTATAAGTCCCATCATATCTACTCAAAAAATGTTCCCAGCCATCTATATTAACTGCATCTCTACTCGCTTCATCTATATCTATTTGTATCCAAGGCTGTTTTAATAAGTTATCTAAAGTATACATTCCTTCTTCATAAACAAAATAGTTGACAGGGTCTTCTAATCCCCTTTCAAAATCTTTCAGTCGTTCTTTTATATACTCCTCAATCCATCTTTCCTTTTCAGCATCTAATTCTTCTTTCCGTCTTATTCGTTCTTCCTCATCTTCAATTTCGTCTAATTCTAAATACTTATCTTCAAATTCTTGCTCTGCTTCATATTCCGCATCTTCCCTTAAAAAAGACTCTTCATCAGCAAGTATTATATTCTTATCAGTTTCAGTAATATAAATAAAATTTGATAACCAATCTTTATTAAAAGATTCAGGTTCATTTTGTAATTCTTCTTTAACAACTTCAATTGCTATTCTTTCGGCTTCGTCTTCATCTTTGATTAAGGTATAACGCTCACCATCTATTTCTACTGACCCGCTATCCCCAAAATCCGCCCACTCTCCCTCGTCTAATGAGAGTGTTTCTTCAATTTCATCTCGGTATTCCTCGCCAAACTCATCAACTAATTCTTTTATTACCGCTTCTCTTTCCCATTCAATTGCCATTTTTTACCTCTTCATTTTTGTTATCTAATTAAAACAATAATGTCTGGAAGTATTCCGCTTCTGAAACTTACTTTATCATGCCCACCGATGTCAGTAATAACTTTTATTCCCATGTCCGCAAGCCGATTGACTATCTCGTTGTAGATAAAAATATCAAACCGCCCCAAGTTGCCGACCAGAATATCATATAATTCTGATTGAGTGATAACATCTGTTTCGGCAGGGTGTCTTTTCCATGAATAAGGAATGAAACCTCTAAATGAAGGACGACTTATTCTTGCCAACACATCATCTATAATCCTCTTAATTTGAGCAGGAGTGACCTCTGTAAAAACAATCTGCCCGACCGCATCAAGCATTTCCTGAAGTTTCTTCTTAATTTTCCTATTTTCCATCTTCAACCTCACTCTTTTTTATTTCTTTTTTATTATACTTTTCCGCAAGTATATTGTCAAGGTTACGCAAAATATATCTGCGGACAGAATCAATGAATTTCTTATCACTCACAAGCGTTTCAATAACACCTTCCGCAAAAGATTTAATGAATTTGTCATCAAGCAAACTTTTACTTTGAATAGTGCCATCAAGATAGAGATAGGTTAAGTAAAATCCTAAACACCTCGCTACTTCATCATAAAAAAGAGTATCAATGCCCCGTTCAATGTCAAAAACTTTAAGGGATAAAAGCAATTGTTTCAAAAGTTCTTCCTCTTTACTTACTCTTCCCATAGTCCTCACTCATTCGGATTGTTCAATTGTGGTTTAATGTCTATTGTTGACTTGAATTGTGCTGGAAATCTCGTTGTATGCTTAACATTACAAACTATATGTGTCCATGAATTCTTATCGCTTATATACCCTTCAAGTGAAAAACTAATGACTTCATAAAAACGCCCATGAAAAGAAAAAATATCTCCTTCTTTTGGTAAGGGACAATTCTTCTCTTCTATAATAGTTAAAGGAATAGTCACATTGGCTTCATATTCTCTCGCCATCCCTCCTTCCTCACTTTCAGACCTTATTTCAGGTTTAGAAATAAATGCTCTCAATGTATATTTTTGAGGGACAAAATTCCAATCTGTTGCAGGTTCTTGATACACAGGATCAACCTCCGTCTTACTCGGAGTTTGTTTCTGGTATTGCGTATCTGGTAAGGATACCGCCCCCGCCATTGAGTAGAAATCTACATCAATCCCAAATAATTGAATAAACTCTTTTGAAATTCCTAAAAGGAACTTCCTTTCTTTCGGCGTTACTCCTATCAAAACTCAACTCCTTTCTTTTTTAAGCTTATCACCGCTTCATACAATTCCGAAGTGGCGTTTGAACTTGTATTTATTGCCCGCACACACTTTATACTCTCTTCTAACCTTTTCAAAGTGCTATCTACTGATGAAGCGGTATCCATAACACTAATCACAACTTTGTCAGGATAAGGCGGGATATAGATTACATCGTCTTTCTGAACAGCCCTGCGAAATCGCACCCTCGGATATGTTCCATTCTCCCTTTCATCTATAAACACAGGTATCCACAATTTCATCTCCTCATCAACTATCATCCTGTTTAGAATACCAACATACCTGTCACAATTCAATTTCAAGTTAGGGGCACTTCCCTTCGCCACTCCTAATATCACATCAGGATAATTCTCTATGAACTCACAATATATCATTGAAAGCGGATATGGGAATCTTGCACAAATATCAATCGCATAACATTCCTTCCCGTCATACATCGCTTCAACACTAATCGCTCCCCTGTAATTTATCTTCTTCAAATGCTTCGCAAGTTTCATCATTAAATCGTCCATAATAGTAGTATCTTGAAATCGTCCTATCGCATCAACCCCAACCTCTAACCCAAAATGAAAAGGTCGCACATAACTATTCCCATCAAAAAATGTATCTACCCCGACCATAACTCCATCTATACATTTCTCAACAATGAATTTAAAATCTTCCGTCCCATAAATACCAAACTTATGCATTAACCCAGTAATAACAGCGTCCGCTTCCTCAACTTCCTCAATTATCTGCGTTTCTATGTCCCCTCTAAAAGTGTTAACCTTCAACACCCACTTTCCTTCATGAGTTTCAAAAAAATCAGCAAGAGCGTCTAATCCATGAAAAATATAAGTTTCAGGGTATTTTATCCCCAACTCATCATACACCTTTTTGGCAAAAATCCTGTCAACTTCAAGTTTCTCACCCTCACTCCCCGCCCCAAACACCACTTTTCCCTGATTCCTTAAATAATCTATTAAATATCCAAACCCTATGTCCGTAAAAACAATACAATCTACATCGTCAAAATGATTGCCAAAATCTGTTTTTGTTATCCCCTCAAATCCATACCCAACCGCAGTATTGATGAAACGAGGCGTCGGCGAAAGATTACTCGCTATCGTCAAAAAAACATCATGTTTGCCCTCCGCTAACCTCCGAGCATGTTCCCACCCCATTCCTATATCAATCACCAAAAACTTCATCGCTTCACCTCATCCTATTAAGAATCCCATATCACGAATCGCAAGTTCTTTCATTATTTCCTCAAGTTTCTCTTTTTCTTCCCTTGCTTCCGACAACAATGGGTCTCCATCAAGAGAAAGTTCACCACTTGCTGTCGGAATATTTCCATATTTTCTTCTAATATGTCCTAATGTTTCTTTTGCACTCGCTACCGCATATTTCCTCACCAAATCATACTCAAATGGACGCCTGCTCATATATACATCAAAATTTTCTTCCGTTAATTTTACATGATACTCGTAGAAACAAAAAGGTGAACTCTGCTGTCCTAACGGGTAAATATAAAGCACATTTCTATCCTCATCATAATCCCAGTTCAATTCAATCCCTAAAACCCGCCTCATCGTCTCTATATGTTGCAACCACTGAATTAACGAACTATAACTAAACCTTGATGGTTGAAACATTATAGGAGTGCCAGGATGCATTCCAGCAGCTAAATACGGAACTCCAAATGTGAAACCAAACTCATCCTTAAAAAGAATATCTCTTGTAAAAAAATATACTTGAACTACTCTTAAAACATCAGGCGGGAGAGGATACTCTGTCTGCTCGGAACTCAATTCTAATCTCGCTATACTATGAATTCCACGCCGTCCACTAAACCAAATCAAAGTATCCTCAACAACATCCTGTAAATGAGCATCATCAAGTTCAACCTGTATGATTGTGTCTCCTAACTTCCGACGAACATAATCTTTAAGTTCACTTATAGTCGGCATATAAATAAATTAACATTAAAAAAGAAGAAAATCAACTGACGACCTGAAAAATTTTATTTCCGTTATTTTGCTTTCTTTGTTTTCTTCGCCTTTTTAGGCATTGCTTCCTCCTTTTTAGTTTTTTTATTTCTCTTTTTTGAATTCTAATGGCTTAACCGCACTTTCTTCAAGAATTTCAATAAGATATTCAGGGCAATACTGTGCCCACTCTTCGCCCTCAAGTATCATATCTTCTGTAATCGTCCTGCCATTAAGATGCAACCAAGCAATGTCGGGTCTTTTCTTAAAGCGTCTCACTTTTTTAACTTCTGTTAATGGCTCTTTTCTCTCTGCTGTCTCTACCTGAATATCTTCTTTTTTCTTCTTTTTCACCATCACCTTACCTCTTTCTCTAAATCTGATAAAAGAATTATTAACTTCCGTATGTTATCCCTTTCATTGCCATCCCGACACAAATACAATAATTGATTCAATAAACTCCTTAATGTTGCCTTGAAATTATCAATCAAAAGAGGGTCCAACCTTTCCTTTATAAGTCCAAAAACCTCTTTTATAAGACCGCCAGAATTGATATTTATTTCGTCGGAATCAGAAGTAAGAGAAGAGGAAACGGGAGGCGAAGATGACTCCTCAAAATCCCCTTTTTTATCAGATTCGTCTTCAAGAACCTCCCGTAAAGCATTCAACTCTTCAAGAACAGAAAAATAAGGAGAGGATTTTGTTTCTTGTCTCTTCACTTGTTCGTCAGGAATAACTACTTTTGTTTCTTGTTCACTCATGTTTCAACCTCTAATCACCACCCCTATTACAGGTTGGTGACAGTCAATACACCATAAAACTCGTTTCTAATGAGTTTTGTGGCGTATCTTGTCCTCAAACCTTTTTTGAGAGACATGTCGTTGGGGTCAAAGAAGGTTGGAGTCATCTGAAGCGGGATATATGGAGCATAGACATATCCAGCGTCAAGGAAGGACTTTCCTTTTAAACCAATAAGAGCCTTGTCTCTTGGGAAGTATGGGTCAACATATACAGTCCACCTTTCCTGAAGAGTCCCAGCCTTGTAAATTCCATAGCCAGGTGTTCCGATTGTCTCTACTGGTGAATGTGTCTCGCTTCCCGCAGGAGCAAAAACTGGTCTATAAAAACCATAGGTTGCGAGTTGTGATATAATTGAGTGGACATCAGGGGAAGTCACAATCCAGTTTGCGGGACCCCTTAATGTCCTTCTATGAATTTCATTTGAAATTCTTGAAATAGGAGTAAGAATTGACCTGTAATGCTCAACATCAGAAATTCCAGATGGCACTGTTGCACTCCAAGTGGCGGTAATTTGAGTAGCATTGGTGAGAATTTCATATATGATTGACCTGTCAATTTCAAGAGTAATCTCGGAAGCCATCGCAGCTACCAGTTCTGCCTCTGCATCAATGCCATGGAATGCCCTCAAATCTTCAGCAGCTTCTGGTGACCAGATTGCCTTCAGTTTTCTGGGTTCAGCACGGACTTCTGAAAATGCGAGGTCAATATAGATTTCAGGAATTTGAGGATTGAGTTCCATATTGTATTTATAGTTAACGGAAATCCTCGCACCAGAAGGCGGGGCAGAACTAAATGTTACCGAAATAACACCTGTATCATAATTGATACTTCCTGTTACCCCTGTTCCTGCAATGTGTCCAGCACCATCATCAGTCGCCACAACGGTCCCCGCTAAAAGAACATTCACACTCTTTGCCGTTACTGGTTTAAATGCCAGTGTCCCTGAAAATGTTGTCTCTGAACCATCACCAGCTCCAAGAAATTCATCAAGAATCTGCGAAGATGAAAATTCAGGATAAAGTTTCTCTATGATATTCTCTCCTTTTGTCGCTCTTCCCTTCGTAGTCCCGTATCTTATCTCATAATAGAATATAGCACCTACAGCTGCGGTCATAGGTTGGATTGACACAAGGTCATGAGCAATGAGATTAGGCCACACTCGCCTGATGATAGGGAAGATGTATTTGGTAAATTCACCCACATTGGTCGCCCGTGTTTCCTCTGTGAGATATTTAAGATGGTCAGCCTCATTTTCATAAAGAACAGCCAATATCTTTCTCTTGTGAGGGTCGTCAACACTTTCCAGTAGAGGTCTCCACTTTCTCTCCAAAGTCGTTAAAAATCCTTCATCAAGTATTGTTCTTTCTTTTGATCTTCTTCTTATGAAATCCTTTTCGTCTATCATCGCATTACCTCCTAATTTTTGTTGTTTTATATTTTAATTTCATCATTGTTCACTCAATTTCTTAATTGTATCAAAATCGGCACCTGTAATACCTTCAAGTTCTTTTTTGAGGTCAACTGAAAGAGGAACATTGGTCTTCTCACTTTTTTCTACCTCTGGATTCTTTTCCTCATAGAGATATTCCAGCCCACGACCAAATGTTCTCGGTCTCTCTCTTAATCTCGCCATTCTACGAATCCTATCAAGTTCCTCATCAAGTTCAAAATGCTTTTCTTCGCGTTCCCTCCGCTTTATCTCCTCTTTCTTCAATTCCTCAACTCTCCTGTTGATACTTTCAATATCCGATAACTCACCTCGCTTCACTTCTTCAACAAGAATTTGAGGTTTTTCAAGCACTCTTGAAACATTTTCAGCATAAGCAATCAATCCCATCTTACCTGCCACCCGTAAACTCTCTTCAAGGCTCTGTTTTAATTGAGATATTTTGCCTTTTAAAGTTTCATTTTCAGTTCTCAAAGTCTCATTCTCCTCTTTAAGCACTTTAATCCTTGCCTGTATCTTTTCCTCCTCTCTTCTCTCTTTTTCCTTCTTTTCTTTTATCTCCTCTACCTTCTTACGCAGGGACATCATATCGGGATAATTAAGAACATCACCAACTTCCTCTTTTATAACTTTCTTGTCAGGATGATTTTCAAGAAGTTTCTCTACTAATAGCGTATATCCACTCCACTTCGCAAGCTTCTGAAGACTTATATTTTCAGTTCTTAATCTCAAATTCTCCTCTTTTACCTTACTAACCTCATCTTCAAGGTCTTCTACCTTCTTTTCCAATTCCGCCTCCTTTTCCGCCTTCTCACTATCAATTATCTCCGTCACTTTCTTCAAAGCATTTGATAGTTCGTCAGAAGAAACCTTGCCACTTTCCAGTTGCTCTTTAATCTTCTCTTTGAACTTCTCAAGTTCCGCTTCTACTTCCTCTTTAATTTTCTTCTCAATCTTCTTTTTCAACTCCTCAACTACCTCTGGAAATTCAGTTTCCAGTTCTTCAAGAGAAAGTTTCTTTTTCTCCTTTTTTTCAGGCTCTTTCACTTCTTTCTCATCTTCGGTCTCCTCTGATTTTATTTCAATTTCCTTCTTTTCCTTTTCTTTAACCTCTTTATCAGACATAGAAACCTCCTTTTTATCGTTTTTTGTTACCTCTTTGTTTTCTTTTATAAATTCAGGATAACTATCAAGAACAGAAGGCATATAAACTATGTCAAAGCCGAGCAATTGATAATCATCCTGAACTAACTCATGCTGCCCTTCTTTAATTACAGAACCCAATCCTCGCACAGAAACCCCGACTTTCCCACCTGCTTCCAGAATCGCCTGTAAATTCAACCCTCTTTCCGTATTCAATACCTCTAATTCACCCACTATTTCATTGCCCTCAAGTCTTAAGTCTGTAACAATATGAGAAACTCTTGAAAGAGCAGTTTTCCCATCTTGAGGATGGTCAAGTTCACCAAAAAACATCCTGTTCTTCACTTCGGGCATCACTCTCTCTATCTCCCGTTCCATTACCTTACGAGGATAAATCCGCCCATTCTCGGTGGGAGTATCAACAACCCCAAAAATACCCCTTCCCACAATCCTGCCATTATCCTTACTTTCTAATAACTGAAGTTTCAAAGGAAAACAATCATATAAAAATTTCTGCTTCATCATTTCCATATTCAACCTGTCATAGTTTGTTTAACTTGACCGCCTCGTCTTGACCGTATATGCCTCATAGCTTTCCTTGCCTTCTTTCTGTTTAACATCTTTTTAGTATAACTTTCTTCTCGCCGTTTCCATCTATAACTCTTCCGCTTGCGAGGTTTCTGACGAGCCTTTATCCGTCTGATATACCATAACACTTCTCAACTCTTTACCTTATTCTCCTGTTCAACCATTGAGCTGCTTCAAGCAGGTCTTCCGCCATCTTTTTAGCAGTCACTTTTGCCTTCGTCTTAACGGAAGTAGGAAGTTCGCCCTTTTCCTTTTCCTCTTCCTCTTCCTCTTCCTTTATCTTAATCTCTTTCTTTTTCTCTGGTTCTTCTTCCTCACGCATACCCATTCTCCTTCTACGAAGTCTCCTTCTAATCCTTTCAGCAAGAGTTTCTTTTTCAGGCTCTTCTTCCTCTTTTACTTTTTCCTTCTTTTTCAACTCATCAGCAATTTCCTCTGCCTCATGAGCTATCTTTCTGATAGACCTCATCATTTCAGTCGCAACTTCTTTTTCCTTTTCAGGAAGTTCATCCATTGCCTCTCTTAACTTTTCAATCAATGCTCTTGCAGTATCAGAAATCGCCTTGAAAGCTGACAAAAAGTTATAAGGAACTGGTTCATGATGAGGGAGCACTCCAGGACGCTCATGTATCATTGACCTTCTGTATCCCGAATAAAAACTTTCAGGATAGTCAACTGGAAGGACAACCTGTTCATTCAAAAGCCGAGCGACACTTTTTAATTCTCTAATCAACTTTTCTGTTCTGTCTTCTCTTAAAGTGTCAAACCTTGAACTTCTATGCCTTGCCAAAATCTCTCTGATTCTTCTATAACTCATAGTTTTACCTCCTACTTTTTTGTTGTTTTATCTCTTTTTAAATCTTTTTTCAAACTTTCACAAAGAACTTCATAAAAAAATGGTGATTTTAGAGGATTATTTGATTCCCGCAAAGATTTCCTTTCAAAAATAGGTCTGCGAGTTGACCTCATCATTGATTCTGTCAAAGTCTTCCCTAAAATTTTTCTACCTTCGGTTGTTTCAAAGGGCAAAGGAATTCCTATTTTTCTAAAATCCTCCTCCATTGTGGATAGTCTTTTATACTTATGAAGTATGTCAATCATTTTAGCCTCCTTCTGGCACTTATGTGCCAGTCATTTTTTTGTAATTATTGTTAAATTCTTATTTTTCATTGTAATTGATTTTTCTTATATCATAAAATAAGTTTATTGTCAACCTTTTTACTTCTTTCACCTCTTTCTCTCTAAAAGAATTTTTTGAAGACTATTTTTTAACTCTCTCATAAACTCATTGGTTTCCATAAGTTTAGTTAATAATTTCTGGTTGGTCTTCATCATCTTTTCAAAGTTATCTTCAAGTTTTTTCTCTAAATCCCGATTGCCATCATTAAGGTATTTCTCTACATTGACTTTTCTTTTATTTTTAGGATTGATTTCTTTATGTCCGAGCAGGTATTGTTGTTGAGGAATATTTGTTTCGGGAGAATATGCTTCTTCAGTGCCTCCGCCCTCTTCTTCGGCTTTTTGTTTCAAGATTGTTTCTATTTCTTGGTCGGAAAAGCCAAAAATTTTTGAGTATATCCAACGACGAGAAACCCAGTCAGAAAAAGCATTCGCCAATTCAATTCGGGCATTTTCAATTTCTATTTTTGCCATTTCAAATGCTGTTGAAGGAAGGTTAAAAAATATATCATATTCTACATCAATAGGGTTAATTCCTTTTATTGCCAGATGAACATCAGCAATTCTTTTCAAAAATGCTGACATGATATTTTGAACTCTCATGATTGTGCGAGCAAAACGCAGGTCTTCAGCAGAAAGTGTCCCCCGTCCCGATATTGCTTCTTCATATCCTAAATATGCTTTTGGAACTTTCAAAGCAGAAAATAGTTTATTACGAAAGTATTCAAGGTCTTCGGTAGCGACATATCCCATCCCGCCCAATGTTTCTATTCTTACACTTTCTTTATCGCCTCTTACTGGAATAAAGATGTCCTCATCAAGCGAATTTTTTATAATCACTCCTGCCTCTGTTCCAAAATTGCCCCAAGGCTCCACGGTAATACAATAAGTATCCTCTCGTTGCTTCAAAAACTTTACATAAACAACTTTATGATTAGCAACAATTTTTTCAGAAATTAACTTTCTTACAGGCATCAACGAATCATTAGGTTTCAAATGCTGTGCCTCTACATATTCACCTGTTCTTAACATAAATTTATGGTCGGGTGTCACTCTCAATACTTTACCATTATCAAGCCCGACCTCAACTAATTGAGCATTTAACCGAGTTTTCCCAGCCCACACAATTTTACCTACTTTTATCTCTAATGTTTGAGGGTCAACAGAATACCCCCAGTTTTCCTTACCTTCTTCGTATTCCTTCACTAACTCTACTATTGTTAAAACTCTACCATCAAGGAGAGGAACTTTTGTATCACCAGCAACGCATAATGGGTTAAATCTTTCAGTTAATTTTCCAGAGGTGGGGTCAATCACTTTTTTTCGTTTCATACTACTCATAACTTTTCTAACATATACTTCTGCCTGCGGGAGAGGAAGGTCGCCCACATTAACATAAATAATCCACCTATCCGCAGCTCTTGTTAAACGATAGATTAAAACAGCGTCTTCCAGTATCAATAACCTTTTCCATATCCAGCGGGCGGGTTCAACAACACTATATCCATATATGCTTCTCCTGTCCCTCGTCCTATATCTCGCATGGACAACTTCCCAAGGCTCAAAAATGATTTTATTCCCTTGAACATATTGAGAAGGGTCGCCTGTCGCAATAATCTGTTCAACTTGGTCAGGTAAGATAGCAAAATCTTTTGTGAATGACTGAACAAACCCGATAAGGATACCTCGTTTATTCTCAATCCTTCGCATAGTGATAGGCGGGAGATAAATTAAACCTATAACTCCTTTATCATCATATACAATTTCTTCAAACTCATTACCAAACTTACATAAAGCCCGTGTTATTTCCCAGATTTCTTCTTCAATTTTCAATCTTCTAAACAGATAATTAACTTCTTCTTTAATTCCAGGGGTTTCAGAGGTTACTCTCATGATATTTCCATCTTCATCGGGAGCGGTAACATCATCGGCAATTATATCAAGTGCGGAACTGATTTCTGGAAATTCATCCATTTCAAGATAATCTTGAAAGCGTCCTTCTATATCATAATCAATTTGAAGCATTGAAATTAAATCAATGTCATATCCATAGATGGTAAATCCTGTTTTTTCAATAAGTCCCTCGCTTCTGGAAGTTTCTTTAACTTCTACTTCGGGTCCTTTAAATACATTTCGTAAGAAATTTCTGACTTTATCACTTAATTTTATCCTTGCGTCTGCCATTTTTTATTTCAATGGTATCAAAATCCCGCCACCTATTCTACTTTCTTCTTCAAGTTCTTCATCTTTAAAAAGAACATTATCAAGAGTAATTACATTATAGGATAATCTTGAAGGTCGTAAAGGAACAGCAGATTTTTCTACGCTTTGAATAAAGCCTGAATCTTTGAAATCTCTAAATAGAGAATATACACAACCCGCCAGAGCATCAGCGACATCTTTTTTCCCGCCTTCGGGATGGTCAACTTTCCTTTTAGTGGGTATCAATACCAATTCTTTCAATTCACTAACAAGACTTTCGCAGGAATACAAGATTACTCTATTATCATATATTGCCTGTTTCAAAACTTCATAAGGAGTGATTGTAGTATCTACACTCACAATTTCTGTATAAAATCCGAACATAGAAAATTGCTGTAAGGTGTCGGCGGATTGAAATCTATCCATTGTAATTTTTTTGATAGGTATTCCTAAATTATAAAGAGTGAAAATCAATTCTCGCACTTTTGAAAAAATTATTTCTCCTCCCAGCGGGGCAACCACTCTTAAAATCATATCTATATAAAAAATTGGTAATCTTTCTATATATCTATTACCATCACTTGTAATTCTTTCAGTATCTTTGAACCCGCAAATATGACCCATCACTATTCCAGTAGCGTCATTTTTTAAAGAAGGGTCTATATGGATATAACGAGGGATATGACTATTGATTTTCAATTTTTGCTTTCCATCTTCAACTAAAAAGATTTCATCAAAATTAAGATTTTCACGGATAAAATCAGAAACTTCATTTATCATTTCCCATGTTTCTACTTTGAAGAATGGACGCCTATGGCAGTCTATACAAGTAATAATTTTCTCTGTGTCTTTAAAGAATTTTCCAATTCCTTCAATTCTCACACCCGCAAACTCAACCATACTATCATAAGGATTTTTTACGAAATCATTATAAAAGTCCATTGGAACTTCTATACATATAGGGTCATAAGCAAGAGATTTAAACTTCGCAATCGCCTTTTCTTTCTCTTCATTTGTTTTACAGATTTCAAGCCCACCAGTTGAAGTGTAAACAATAAAAAAAGTTTGAGGAGAGTATTTATGCCTTTTTACATCCCAGATAGCATAGTCCCGCACAAAAATTTTAGGATTCGTCTTTGCCTCTTCAATTTTCTTTTCTGTGAATTCAACGGAATAATTACGAGAAGAAACACATATTAACTTCCCGCCGATTTTTCCGCTTCTCATAAACCTTGACTTAATCCTTCTCAACAGAAGATTATATAAAAGTTCGGCTTTGTCAACAGATTTCCAGCGTTCATACATTACATTTGGATAATTCTTTGAAGTCATGCTTGTCACCGACCCCATGAAGTTTGTTTCGTCCATTATTCCACTAAATACATTCATACCCAGCACAGAAGTATCATTCGTAGCAACAGGTAAAATGTAGATGTTTTTAGGAAATCTTATAAACTC
>Ga0207433_10004435_pt1 | contig 25846 bp, 23 predicted proteins | sample YelNatPaOPGAMG01_FD_187559 | JGI IMG/M metagenome (GOLD analysis project Ga0207433, IMG submission 187559) | Hot spring thermophilic microbial communities from Obsidian Pool, Yellowstone National Park, USA - OP-RAMG-01 (SPAdes) (version 3) | ecosystem: Environmental > Aquatic > Thermal springs... | reverse complement strand
GCATATAATTATTTTTCTAAATTGTCTTTACAAGAACTAAAAATAAAAGAGTGCACTTTTCAACTTTAAATTCATTAAAAACAGTGCACTTTTCAATTTTAAATGACATTTTGTTATGGAAGGGTTGACAAATAAGTCATTGAATTTTATAGTTTTGTGTGTTGTGATAGCTATTATAGTTGCGTTTCCCTTTCTTTCAACTTGGTTACCATATTCTTTAGTTAAAATATAGAAGGTCTCATCATATTACTTGAGAACATCAATTCCCATCTGCCTGATTTTATTAAATTTTAAGTGGCAATTAAAGACTTCGTTTTAGGAGTAAGATATTTGAGTTGAGTGGTGTGTGGAAAAAAAGATTTTTGATATTGATAATTGGATTTATATAGCAGTTAGATGGTTTAAAGAGGGGAGGATAGAAAGTTTGGAGTTAATTTTTACTAAACTGTTTGAAAAAAATAGTAAGAAGATAAGCTCCCCAAAAAGTAAGATTATTAGAAAAGCAGAAAAAATAGAGTTGATTTTGAACTTAAACTTTTATTCAAAACACCAAGAAGTGAAATTTTAAAGTAAAAATATTTTTAACCTTACCCCTTTAGAAATAAGGAGATTCATTATGCCGATTGTAATTGTAGGTATGTTGGATGAAAGGGAACCTGTTATTAAACTCATCAAAGAACAAATTGAGAAACGAAAGTATAGAACAATTTTGATTGATGTGAGTATTGGAACAGGAGCAATTATTCCTTCTTTAAAGGCCGATATAACCGGAACTGATCTTTTGAAACTGACCGATAGTACAATCGAAGATATTAAAAAAATACCAATTCAACATAGGGAAACAGTCACTTCTCTCATAGCCAAAGGTTTAACAAAAAAGGTGATTGAACTCTATGCCAAGGGAGATTTAGAGGGGATAATTGCAATCGGCGGGATGACGGGATCTATTATATCTCTTACCGCAATGAAAGAATTGCCATTTGGTGTCCCGAAGATTTTGATCTCGAGCACGGCTGCCATGCCATCAAATGCAAAGCTGTTTGCTGAGTTCTTTAGCCAATGTGATATCATGGTGATAAATAGTGTAGTTGACACCGTTGGTCTTAACCTTTTTGTGAAAAAATTGGCCATCAATGGGGCAAATGCCATTTGGGGGATGGTAGAGGGATTTGAATCAAAATTGGAAAAGAAAAGGCCTATGATTGCAATTACAGAATTTGGCTTCTGCGAAAAAGGAGCTTTTTACTTAAGAAGACTTTTAGAAAAAGATTATGAGATTATTTCATTTCATGCCACTGGAATAGGTGATCAAGCCGCTGCGAAAATGGTCCGTGAGGGAGTATTTGAAGCTTTTATTGACTTAGTGCCTGCAAGCTATAGTGAATATCTTTTAGGTGGAAATCGATCTTCTGGACCAAACCGTTTGGATATTGCCTTAAACTTAGAAATCCCATACATTCTTTCCCCCTGTGGATTCGATATGATTAGCTGTGGTCCCATTGAAAGGAAAGATAGAAAAGATTTCGTTTGGGAAACAAGGAAATTATCAAAGAGGAAGATTTTTGTTCAAGATGTGATAAGAGTTCAAGCAAGGACGACCATTGAGGAAATGAAGTTAATTGCCAGAGCCGTTGCTGAAAGGTTGAATCGATATCCGAATAAGAGATTGGTAAAATTCATCATTCCAAAAAAAGGATTTTCCTCTCTGAGCACTCCAGGAGGGGTTCTCTACGATCCAGATGCAGATCAAGCATTCACAATGACACTGCACCAATTTTTAGACCCAGAGATTCAAATCATTGAAGTAGACGCAGATGTCAATCACCCCGAATTTGCAATGACAGTAGCCAAAACCCTCCGTGATTGTTTAAATTATAGAAGTTTAGATTCCCTTGGTTAGGCTGGATTGCCATTAAATTAGAATGATTCTTTAACCTTTTTTTCATAAGAATATCATACATTTTAATTGCTGAATAAAACTGAATCAGACGACGCTATAGGATTTGAGTGCAATAGAAATCGGAATTCATCGCAGGGACGAATTGAATTGTGATCGAACCTGAAGGAACCTTAGAATAAATAAAGTTATTTTGAATAAGACTGATTACGCAACTAAATTTTATTTACTTAATAGAAATTTTTAATCCCTTGATCTTGTTCTTTCCAAGAAATGCATCTGAGCAATATAAGTTGCGGTAAAAATAGCAGCAATCCTCTTCTTATCTCCTTCAGAGGTAAATTTATTCTGTAAAAGTTTTTCTTCTAATATAATTCTTTTCATTTCGTCCATCAATTCACTTTCCTGTTCAATAAAATGGGTATTCAACTCACCCCTTTTAAACCTCGAATTTTGCATAACTGCTTTATGAAAAGGAATGTTTGTTGTTATCCCTAAAATTATATACTCAGAAAGGGCTCTTCGCATTCTCGATACCGCTTCATTGCGATCTTTTCCCCAAACGATGAGCTTTGATATCATAGGGTCATAGAAGGGTGGAATAATGTAAGAGGCGTAAACACCGCTATCTACCCGAACTCCAGGTCCTCCGGGAAGATGATAGCTTTTAATTTTTCCAGGGGTAGGAGCGAAATCGTTAAGAGGGTCTTCTGCATTAATACGACATTCAATTGCCCATCCATTCCACTTAACGTCTTCCTGTTTAATACTTATTGGAAAGCCTGATGCAATTCTTATCTGTTCTTTAACTATATCAATCCCTGTAACCATCTCTGTGACAGGATGTTCAACTTGGATTCTTGCATTTACTTCAAGAAAATAAAATTTTCCATCAGAGAACAGAAATTCCATTGTACCTGCCCCTTCGTAACCAACAAATCTTGTAGCATTAGCTACAAGTTGCCCCATTTTTATTCGCATCTCAGGGGTTAGCACAGGAGATGGTGATTCTTCTATCAATTTTTGATGCCTTCGTTGTATAGAACACTCCCGTTCTCCTAAATGAATGGTATTTCCTTTTGAATCTCCTAATATTTGAAATTCAATATGGCGGGGGTTAAACAAGTATTTTTCTATATAAACATCACTGAGGCCAAATGTAGTTTTAGCAATTGCTTGGGTGGATTCCAGTGCTTTTTCCAATTCTTCTTCGTTTTGAACTATAGTCATTCCAATCCCACCCCCACCACCAGAGGGTTTTATTATTATTGGGAAACCAATTTCTTTGGCAATCACTCTTGCTTCGTCATATTCAATCACATACTTATCTGTACCAGGAACTATAGGAACTCCTGCTTTGGCCATTTCCCTTCGGGCTGCAACTTTATCACCCATAAGTTCAAGCACTCTGCTTGATGGACCAATGAACTTGATGCCTTCTAGTTCGCAGGCCTTTGCAAATTTTGGATTCTCAGCCAAAAAACCATAACCTGGATGAATAGCATCCGCCTTACTTTGTTTTGCAATTTCAATGATTTTTTGAATGTTGAGATAGCTCATTGAAGCTTGTGGAGGCCCAATACAATATGCCTCATCAGCATACTTGACAAATAATGCATCTTTGTCAACTTCTGAATATACAGCCACGGTAGGGATTCCCATCTCTTTACATGAACGTATAATTCGAATTGCTATTTCCCCTCTATTTGCAACAAGTATCTTATTTAACATTATCCAATCATTATTAAAATATACTCAATAAAAATTTTATCATTTTAAAATATAAACAACGCCCAAATCTCCATCTATCCTAACCTTCATACCTGTCTTAATTTTTTTTGTAGCCTCTAAACATCCAGAAACACAAGGGATTCCATATTCCCGCGCCATAATCACAGGGTGAGAAAGTGAGCCACCTCCATCGGTAATCAATCCTTTTATTAGATTAAAAACAGCTGTCCATGCAGTTGATGTACCAGGAGCTACTAAGATTTCTCCTTTTTTAACTTCTGAAAGCCTATCTGCACTCATAATTACCCTTGCAATTCCTTCCACGATACCAGGTGCTGCAGCAGCCCCATAAAGATCTGCCTTTAGTTCCTCTCTAATCACAGGACGTTGGGTAGATATTAGAAGGGTAGGATCACTTCTTAACACCTCTTCTGCTTTCTCAATATTACCTATGAAAGGCGGGGGATCTAATTTACAACTTCTTTCCCATTCCTTTTTTCTTCTTTCTACATAGGGACGAAGGTTAGCGTCCAATTGAACGGCTACTTTTCTTATTTCATTAGTATGCAAGAAATGAATATCTTCAGGTGTATCAATACATCCAGCTTCAGCGAAACGTCTTCCAAGTTCAGTTACAATCCATCGGCCCATTGCACCAACATAAAGGTCACAGTAATAAGAATGGTCTTCACTAAAATAACCAGTTGTCTGGGCAGCTCTTAGAAGCACTCTGAACCAATCCCTCTGTTCAAAAGGGACTTTATTTATAATCTCATTTTCAAGTTTTTCTCTCTCTCTAACAATACGCTCCCTTTCTACGTCAAAAGTAAAAGAATCCTGATTCATAAGTTGCTTAACTGGCCCGATGGCTAAACTTGGTTTTTCAATCCATGCAAAGGTATCATAGGCATGCATCCTTTCACATCTCCACCCATGTTCGATCAGAAATTCTTTAAATTCTTTCAGCCACCTTTTTCCTGTATCAGTTTTTTCAAGTTCCTTTAAAATTTCTTCATAATTCTCAGATTTAAAGATATCTTCTAAACCAAGGGCCACAGCTTTTCTTGATAATTGCCATAATATCCTAAATATTCGAATGTCTTGGTTTTCAAACCCTGTTACTAATTTATTAAATTCAGGATCTATTGAAGCATTCCTTCCAAAAATTTCGTACCACATCTGTTGAAATAAACCATTGATGTAACAAGATGGAATCATCATGATAAAATGGATTTCTGCTTCCTTTCGATTGATTACAAAAGCAAAATCGAGGAAAAATTGAAGGAGTTCCGAATTGGTCAATTTTCGTATGTCAGCCCATTCCCTCAAATTTCTTGATTCTTTAGCGTTTTTATACAACTCCAGTAACTCTTTCTTGTAGGCATCCCACATCCCCCCAAAGTTTTCAATAAAAGGTTTTATTCTCTCTCGAAATATTGGTTCTCGTGCTTTTGCTTCTTCTGGTGTGGTTCTTCTTGCTGTAAGATATAGATATCCATCTACGACTCGATAACCCCAACCCTTTGTAGTTGGAAGATGCAGTGTTTCCGCTGCATATGCAATGGCAGAAACATACCAGTACCAACCAATACCAAGATAAAGAGGTTTCATCGGAGGTTTTCCATGAACAAGATCACATAAAAATACTTCATAAACCTGAAGGTCTCTTTCATCATCAAATTCATAAAAAGATAGATCATAAGCGGATCTTAACATTTTAATATTCCTCCTTTTTGTTTAATTTTTTAATTCTGTTTATTTATCTTATAATTTTTTAGTTGGATATTAATTTTAGTTGATCCCCCTTTTATGCTATAAAAGTGAGATTAGGAGTATATTGTTATTGGTTGAAAACCAATAAAACTTTCAAGACTTCGAAGCCTTCTCATTTAACTTAAATTCAAATATAAATCTTCACTATTTTAATATAAATGTTGTGAAACTAAAAATATTTTTATAAAAGGCATAATTGATTACCGACCAGTAAATCTTTTTTTTCAAAAAATTATATAAACTATTATTCAATAACCATTAGAATATCTTCAGGAGAAACGATTTCACCCTCATGGGCCAAAATCTCCTTTACTACTCCACGATAAGGAGAGTTGATATGTCTTCTCATCTTCATAGCCTCAATAATTGCCACTAAGTCTCCTTCATTGACTTGGGCTCCAGGCTCTACTTCTATCGAAAGCACAAGCCCAGCCATTCCACATAGTATTGCTCCAGAAGGAATTTCTTTAAATACCTTCGATGTTTTTTGAGGAAACGAAGGCTTAAAAGAGGTTAACAAAGGTTCTGTGTTAGCTTCTTCTCCATTCCAGACAGGAGAAACCTTTACATTAAAAACCTCTCCATCCACTTCTACTTTAAACTCCTTAGGAAATTCAATAGATTCAATAATAGAAGATTTTTCTTTCGCCTTTGGGGTAAAAGGAATTGAAACATCCTTCTTTGGCTCTTTTGGCTTTATGGGTTTTCCAGGAATCAAAATTTTAATTAAAAGTTCATCATCCGAAAGTTCTGGTCCCAATTCCTGGCGAAACTCCTCAACTGATTTTTCATAATTTTTAGGTTTCCAATTAATGAATTCTTTTGTTCTCGGCCAATTCATCACCCTTTCGATTAACTTCTTATCTATCGGGCCTGCAGGTTCTCCATAATATCCTAAAATATATTTTATTATTTCATCTGTTATATTCTTATACCGTTCACCTGAAATTACATTATCAACTGCTTGAGCTCCTACGATTTGAGAATATGGTGTTGCCATAACTGGATAACCAAGCTCTTTGCGGACTCGAACTACTTCCTCAAGAATTTCTTGCAGCCTGTGCTCCATTCCTATTTCCCTTAACTGCCTTGTAAGATTGGTCATCATTCCTCCAGGTATTTGATGCTCAAAATGAAAAAGGTCATACTCCACTGGAACCCCAATGGGAAATCCTTCTTTCTCTGCTATTCTCCTGAAATAGGAGGAGACCTCCGTCAAAGCATCCTCATTTAGATCCGAAGTAAACCCCAATCGCCGAGCATTTTTTAAAATTGTCTCTATTGCCGGCAAAGAAGTTCCATTAGCCAGTGGCGAGACAGCCGTATGAAGTGTTCTTACACCACACTTAATTGCCTCTAAATAACATAAAGGAGCCAATCCTGAATTACAATGAGAATGGAACTCAAGAGGTATTTCCTCACAGTTCTTTAAAACCGTTGAGACCAATTGCCGAGTCTCCTCGGGTGTAATAATTCCAGAGGCATCTTCAATCATAATCCTATCAATGTACTCCTTTGCTTCAAGCAATCGACGAATCTTATAAGCCCAGTATTCATTGGTATGAAATGGACTTGAAGTATACATCAAGGCTGGAACAATCTCAGCTCCTTCTGCCTTAGCAATTTGGGCAAAATATATGAATTTTTCCATATCATATTGATAATCACAAATCCAGAAACTTTTTATACCATTAGCAACAGATCTTTTTATCCATAGAGAGATGATGTCCCTTGGTGTGGTTAGATCGAATGAAGAAAGACTCCCAATTTGATAAGAACCGCGAAGAGGGGTCTTCGTTATCAATTTAGAAAGAATTCGAATTCTCTCCCATGGATCTTCATTGAGGTTTCGAACTTGGACTGTAAAAGCTTGACTTCCAACCGTTGCAATAGCTCTATAACCGACCCTATCCATTGTCTCTGCAATAGGTGTCATGTGTTCAGTCTTCATCATGTAACCCCAGAGACTTTGCTGGGCATCTCGTAATGTTTGATCCACAAAATCAATTTTTTCACTCATAGTTAATGGAATTTTATCTTTAAAAATGCAATTTAATTTCAAAATTCAGAATAATAAATTAAGTCCTTTATAAATTATAATCCTAAATATGCTTTTTTTACATGGGCATTTTGTAAAAGTGATTTGCTTTGGCCTTCAAGAACTATTCGACCATTTTCCATGACATATGCCCTATCTGATATCTCTAATGTTTGATGCACATTCTGTTCAACCAGTAAGATAGCAATTCCTTGCTTTTTAAGTCCATGAATGATTTGGAATATCTCTTTAACCAATAGTGGAGCAAGACCATATGAAGGTTCATCAAAAATACAAAACTTTGGTCTTGACATTAAAGCTCGTCCTATGGCTACCATTTGCCGTTCACCCCCACTCAGTGTTCCAACTAATTGTTTCTTTCTTTCTTTCAACCTTGGGAACAACTCGTAAACATGATTGAGCATCTCCTCCCTCTTACTCCACGCCTCATCTACATAGGCCCCCATCTCTAAGTTCTCAAGTACGGTCATTTCCCTAAAAAGCCTACCGCCTTCCGGAATATATGAGATACCTAACTTTCCAATTTGGTGAGGTGGCAAGTTATCTATTTTCAATCCCAGAAATTTAATGCTACCAGACGTAGGTCGATGAAGACCAAATATAATATTTAGAAGCGTAGTTTTACCAGCTCCGTTTGAACCTACTAATGCGACTAATTCTCCCTTGGTTATTTCTAATGAGACATCCCAAAGAGCTTGAATTTTCCCATAAAAAGCCTCAATATTATTGACTTCGAGCATGTGTTTGTTCCCCTAAATATATTTCAATCACTTTTGGGCTGTTTGCAACATCTTCGGGTTTACCTTCTGCGATCTTATTGCCGTGATGGAGGACGATAATTCGATCACACACTTCCATGATTGCCTTCATCACATGTTCGATCATGAAAATAGTGATCCCTCTATCTCGAATTTTTGCAACAAGTCCCATTGCCTCTACTACTTCAACAGGATTCAACCCTGCCATTACCTCATCAAGCATGAGTAAATCAGGCTTCGTGGCCAATGCCCTGGCTACTTCAAGACGTTTCTGATAAGCAATGGGCAAATCCTTAGCCAGCATTGTTCTCAACGATAATAGGTCTACAAATTCCAGTAACTCAAGAGTTTCACTTTCTGCCTCAGGTATAGAGACGGTTCTTTTACTCCCAAATAGGGAAGCGGCAAGGACATTCTCAAAAACAGTCATTCCGGCGAAGAGCTTTGTTGATTGGAAAGTCCTCGCCACACCTTGCCGGCAGATTTGATTGGGATTCAAACCATTTATCTTTTTACCCTTATATCTTATTTCCCCTGCCGTAATCGGTAAGAAGCCAGAAATCAGATTGAAAAGGGTTGTTTTACCAGCTCCATTTGGGCCTATCAGTCCTACTACTTCCCCTGGATTGATATCGAAGTCGACCTGATACAAAGCAGCAAGTCCTCCGAAGTATTTCGTAACCTTTTTCCCTTCAAGGATTGGCATGTTGCTATTTGGGACCTCCTTTCAAACGCTTCTGTATCATTCCAAAAAGACCGTGAGGTAAAAACAAAATAACAACAATCAGAATGGCGCCAAATAAAAGCATGTAGTAGTAGGGGAACTTCGTTGTGAGGATCTCTTCCAAATAAGCAAAAATAGTAGCTCCAAGAAGAGGGCCATAAAGATGTATAGTGCCACCAAAGATGGCCATCAAAACAGGCATAAAAGAAAGATGTGGATCAAATGCAATTCTTGGATCAATATATGTCCATCTTGTTGCCATAATTGCTCCGGTCGAGCCCATAAATAAAGCACTAATAGCAAAAGTAAACGTTTTTATTAGAGTGGAGTTTATTCCTATATGAATCGCAGCCTCCTCTTGTTCTCCTATACACCTCAAAGCCAATCCAACTCGAGAACGTCTTATGATGTAAGCTATAATAAAAGTAATCATAAAAATAGTTAGGATTATATAATAAACGGTATTGTGGCTTACCATAACTACCCACCTGCCTACAGTACCCGTTACATTCGTCTCCCACCATAAAAGTGAATGTCTAATAAGTTCACTGATTGAGAAAGTAAATATGATGAAATACATGCCTCTTAGTCTTAAAGTGAGCAAGCCAATAAAGAAGGCGAGTATAAAACTGGCAAAGCCACCCGTTACAACAACGACAGTCAAAGGTAAGGTTTTACCCAATAAGGCTGAAGTATAGATGCCGACTCCGAAGAAGGCAGCGGAGGCTAATGAAATGTAGTGGGTAGGTCCAGAGAAGATAACCCAACTCACCGTGAGGATTATATACATTAGGATATTAGTTAGTGATATCACAAGATAAGGTTTGGCATAGAAGGGCATGAGGAATAATAGAATGAGGATGAGAAAGATTCCCCCCACAATAAAATGTTTTTTCGTAATCACATTGAATCCTTCCATTCCTCTATTTTCCCAAAATACCTGTAGGCCTTATCAGGAGTAAAAGGATAAAAATGACATAGTAGGCAATCAATGAGAGACCTGGATTAAAATAAGTAACAATACTACCAATAAGGCCTAAGGAGAATCCGCCAATTAAGCTGCCGGTAATACTACCCAATCCACCTAAGACAACTACGATAATAGCAATGATAGTATATTCGATTCCCATGGTTGGTTGGATCTCGTACATCATGCTGATGAGGGGACCAGCAAAACCTGCCATCAATGCGCCAAGCCCAAAACAAATAGCCAGCATTCTATGGATGTTTACCCCCATCACCTGAGCAATCATGGGATCTTCAGCCGAAGCTCTAATCGCCTTTCCCATTCGTGTGTGGGATAAAAAGAGATAGAAAACTAAACTGATAATGACAGCAAAAAATAAGGCCACGATCCGATTAGCGGTAAATATGGCCCCCAAAATATTAACAGGAGAGTTTAAGTACGAGTAACCTCTTAAATCAGCCTTCCATATGAGTAAGGCTATATTCTGAATAATAAAGAGGAGGCCAAATGAGGCTAAAAGAGAACTATCGGCAAAGGCACCCATAGATTCTGATTTTCCTCTCAAATATTGGAAAAGAGTCCGATGAATTATAAAACCTAAAAAAAATAAAAAAGGGCCGCAAATGATCAGGGAAAGTAGGGGACTGATTCCCAGTAATGTATAAAGCGACCAAGTGGCAAAGGCACCAATCATAATAAACTCACCGTGGGAAATATTCAGTACCCGCCCAACACCATACTGAAGGCTAAGCCCTACAGCAATGAGGGCATAGATACCCCCCATGATCAAGCCAGCAATAATAATATTTAAGATGGTTTCAAACACAATATCTCCTTTCCTCAAAAAACAAGGACTTGATGGCTGTCCAAATAAAGGGGCGAATTTATTTTTATTATGGAGAAAACTTTCTTAGAGGATATCTTTTTAGACAGCCATCATATTATTCCCATTTATTACCTTACTCACTATTATTTTTTAGGCCACTCAGGCTTTGGGTATATAGGTTTAGCTTGTCGTGTTGCTCTATCCACAACCAAAAACTCACCTTTTTGCCATTGACCCACATGACCAGGCCAACCCTTTGCAAATTGGTTTTCAAATTTTATTTTGCCAAGAACGGTGTCAAATGTTTCCCTGGCAATTGCATCTCTTACTTTTGTTGGGTCCAAGGTTCCTGAGATCTCAATCGCCTTCTCAAGGATTTGACACGTTGCATAACTCTGGGCAGTTCCCCATCGGTCCGGTTCAACTTTCCATCGCTTAGTGTATCGGTCAAACCATTCATTTGCAGCAGGAGAAATTTTCGGGTTCCAACAACCAGCTCCTAATATACCCTCTACTGCTTCGGCACCAAATTTATCTCTAAACGATGGATAAGCGATCCCCACAGATGAGAAGAAGAGTTTTGGATTTAAGCCAATCGTCATCATCTGTTCGACCATTAAAAAGTTCTCTGGTGGGTAAGCAGATGCAATGAGGGCATCCACCCCAAGTGTTTTAATTTCTTTAAGTAATGGGGAGAGGTCTTTAACACCCGCTGGAAAGCTCTTATAGAGAAGGATGTCCACTCCTTTTCCAACCAACATTGGAACGATAGAGGTTGCCATCTCGATACCATGAAGGTCAGTATGATGGATGACTGCTGCCTTTTTGACTCCAACTTCGAGACAGAGATCGACAATGACACTTCCATGATCCCAGGGTTGATTCAATGTAATGAACATGTAAGGAATGGTGTGTACCATTTCCTTAAGCTTCAAAGATGAAACAGTAGGTCCAAGCACAGGTGTCTTATATTTAGTGGTAAGTGGAGCGATGGCAAAATGGAATGCGGTTCCCCAGGGAGGTAAGATGAAGTCAACCTTCTCATCTAAAACCAACTTTTCAAACAGTTTCACTGATGTTCCTATATCGCTCTTATCGTCATATCTAATGATTTCTACAGGTAGTTTTTTTCCTAAATCCCTTACATAAATTCCCCCTTTTGCATTCACATCTTCAACCCATAAGTCGTAGGATCGGATTTGGGTCATCATTGCACCAGGTGCACTCGGACCAGATAATGCTATAGCATTACCAATTCGGATTTTATCCTTCGCTTGTAAATAATTGATAAAGGTTAATGTAACAAAGAAAAATATTAAAATGAAATTAAATAATAATTTTTTATGCTTCATATTTCTTCCTCCTCGTATAATATTTTTGTGAATTTGTTGGAATTAATCAAAGGACCTATTTAAATAGACTTTTTAAATTTTTTTAAGATTAATTATGAGTGGAATCACCTCCTTTCCGAAAGATTATCAATTATAGTTTTTAAAAATTAAATATTAAATTGATAATAGGGTTTATTATTAAATAATTTATGAGTATCCCTAAAAACGAGTATTTACAGAAGGTCGCTGAAGGCTAATCCATCGTAATTCAATAAATTCTTTGAGAGATGCATGGCCTCCAAATCGACCCCAACCACAATCCTTTATCTGTCCCATTACTTTGTTAGCTTGAAAAGTTGCCTCTCTTAATAAGTTAGGATCAAAAATAGCTTGGGATATTCTAAAATTGTTGATACAGCCTTTTCCATCAGCGAAAGGTGTCAAAACTTCTTTCTTTCTCTTTTTAAGAATTTTTAGTGCTCTAAGAAATAATGCTCGTCTTTCAGCAGTATGGGTAAGAGAACATTCAAGAAATGATCTGACAGTCACATCAATAGCACGCTTTGCATCACCACTTTTAGCTAAGGGGACATATATAAAGACCTCAGCTTTATATGAATTTAGATCTTCATAAAACTCGTTGTCAAGAGCATTAACCAACTCTCCATTGATATACTTATTAAATCTTTTTATAGACATGAAGAGACCTTCTTAAAAAGATATGTTTATGAAATTTAAATCAAAAAATAAAACCAAACAAACTTTTCTATTTTTGTATGAGCAATTCCTCTTCAAAATCGTCTAAGCATTAAGTCAACAATCTGATCTATTGGGCTCTTTTTTTGCCTAATCATTGCTGGTCGTGTCTGAAGAAATATAATATTTTCAGGAAAATAAGAATCTTCCTCAATTGCCCACTCTGCATCTTGAGGAGTTCCAAAATGTTTTTCTAAAACCTTGGCTAATTTTCCTATTTCAATCACTTCCTCATCCATTAAACAGTAGGTACATCTTTTTAAAGGAGGGGTCTCTTCCTCAATTACTCCTATTTCCCTAAATATTACGTATTTTTGCTTTGCTCCAAGTTTCTTTTCACATATCTGGAGAGTCTCCTTTTCCACAATATATGTATCTGGAATTAATTCACCGCTTACAACACTTTCACCAAGCCCCCAATTTGCCTCCAGAATCATCTTTGTATAGTCCCCGGTATTAGGATCAACAGTGAAGATTATCCCTGCAGAGCGAGCCTTCACCATCTTCAAAACAGCTACTCCAATCGGATCACTCTCGAGGGGGAGTCCCTTTTGTAAACGATACAATAAAGAACGAGGGTTAAAAGTGCTTGCCCATACTTTTTTGATCTTTTCTAATAAATCTTCTTTTCCCTTTACATTCAAATAGGTTTCATATTGACCTGGACGGCTGACTGGACCAGCAGAACGTGTAGCCACAGCTAACTTATTTGAGCAACATATTTGACAAAGATCGTCATAAAAAGAGTAAATTGATTTTTTCAATACCTCTGGCATATCTTTAGATTCTATAATTTGACGAATTTTAAGACTGGCATCATTTAGTTGATCAATATTTTCGAACCTGATATCACACTTTTCCAAGTAGTCTTTAATTTCTTGAATGGAATTGGTATTTTCTAAAAAATATTCATAAGCTTTTACCGAGATAGCAAACCCTGGTGGAACTGGTAGACCTAAGTAAGTCATTTCTCCTAAATTGGCACATTTTTTACCCACCAAATTATTATGATGCTGTCTTAACTCCTTAAGCCAATATAAAAATTTTTCAGACATTTTCTCCTCCTAAAAGATTTCTAAGTCTCTTGACTGAATTAGAAATCTTTTAAAGCGATTAACAAGTTCTCAGTGGTTGTTACCCATCCGAACGTGTTTTTTACATTTGAAATAAAAGCCTCATGAATAAATTTTGATCCCATATGAGCGACTGCATCTGATACAATTATGGGGAAATAATCTAAAAAGAATGCATGCCGAAGTGTGGACTCCACGCAGATGTTTGAGGCAACGCCAATAAAAAAAAGGTACTTTAAATCGTTTGTTCTTAATATAATATCAAGATTTGTTCCTATGAACCCATCATATTTTTGCTTCCTAATGATAATATCTCTTGGTTGTGGTTTTAGTTCTTTGATAATGTCAGCTCCCCATGTGCCATAAATATAAATTTTTTCTTTCCATTCAGGATGCTCACTAATCAAGTTTAAAGCTCGAGATTTCAAACGGTGAGGAGAGTTAGGATGGCCTGCATCTGAAAGGTCTTGACTACATCCCATTTGTAAATAGATGACTTTGATCCCTTTGCTGCGAGCTAAATTAAGAATAATCTTACATGGCTCTATTATATTACGAGCCATGGATAAATCGTAACCTAAAATATCAAAATATCCTCCTTTACATATAAAGGCATTCTGCATATCAACAACAATAACAGCTGTTTTTAATATTTCAATTTCAATTGAATCTGGTTCAGCTTTTATGAGTAATTTATCCATTGATAGACTTTTTCTAAGTAAATTAATACACAAAAATAATTCCAACAGCTAATGCTCGGGGTACTTCTTTAGGATTTACACTTCTATAGATAGGATAGATATTCCAACCTACTCTTGTCACTAAACGAAATACATCAACTCCTAAACATTCTATGGATGAACGAGATTTTAATGGAAATGGACATTTTTTACCTTCTAAGACTAAGCATCTATCTTGTTTGCATAATGCTCTCAAACAACAAGATTGCGATAATCCCAATGAGAGATAATAGCCATTTGCGAAAGCAAGTGTTTCAATTCTACCTGCAATTTCCATGCACTTAGTTGACCATTGAACTCCATCACGACGTTCCATAGGATCCCCGGCAAAATGTTCAACAGGCTTTACATCTAATGCAAATAATATAGCCCAGTGATATTTACTAAAGGCCTTACGTATAAACTCGGGTTCAAACCCATGATGGGGTGGACAATGAATACACATACCATAATATGAGCATAGAGGATTGGCACATTTCAAACATACCCTCTCATCTACTTCCACCAATTCTGCAGGAATGATTTCAGCCATTGAAGCACCAAGCTCAATTGTTTTTTCTTTAAAATATTCTAAGTCTCTTTTAAGATCGGTTGGTGTGATTTGAAGCTTAATCAATTTTGAAACACCTTTTTTCTCTTCCATTATTAGAATCTCCCTTTATTTATTTTTAGTATTTTTTAAGCTAAAAACAATCATTATTCCTTGTTATATATTGAAATTTTATCTATTGTTTTAAAAAAATATTATCTATACATTGGGGAAAAAAGTCAAGTATTTTAAATTAAAGGATAAACATCTAATCCTAATTCACGACGATTTAATTTTTACTTCGAAATTCATTTGAAAAAGAAAATGATATAAATTGTTTGCAATTACCTCCTCTCATACATGTGAACACTTAATGGAGGCATAGCAATCTTAAAAATAGAATCGCTAACTTCAGCCCTTTTATCATATTTACGGGAAATTATCTCAATTTCACAAAGGTTTGTTCCTTTATAAAAAATATTTGCTTCCGGATATTTGATACTCATTTTGACATGTCTCACTATACAATATCGGCAAAAAAGAGGTTAATGCAGAAAGACTTTTAGCATTTGCCAAAAGTTCCTTGATGTTTCCTGTTTCTACTTTGGCTCGAAGGTCACCTACATCTTCAGCCATGGTATACATGACAAATTTGCGAATCAAAACAACCTCTTTTAGATTATTTGATACATGAAGTAAGAGATCAATTACAAAAATAAATTCATCTTTTTCATTGCCCCTCTTTTTTCATTATATGGTAATATTACCAATTAATATAATAAATTTTTACGAAGTTTTTTGATTTAAGTCAAAAAACTTCATAGACAGTTTATAAATATTTTATTTTTTACCCTAATCGTATTCTCCTTTTGATACGATTCAGCAAAAGCACCGCTTCAGTGGATTTGATTATAAGAATTTTTGTCTTCATCTTTGTAATGATCACCATGATGATGGTAATTTCCTCTGCAATGTTTACATCGCAGAGCTATGAGGATAAGATTATTCCAAGCGTTTGGTTAAAAAGAGAAGGAAATTCACTTGTTAGCAAGAACCTATATACGAACGAAGTTCCTTTTTAAAGAGGTGGTTGTCAAGTATATATCTCCTTCATGGTTCACCTACTTTGAAGTATTTGTATCTACAAACACAACTTAAGGTGAGCCCTTTTCATTCTCTATTACGGAATTGGAGATTCTTCCAATTTAATTGTTTGACGAAATTTAATTAATAATCTATACTGAATAGTAAAATTATTTATAAAAATAATCTTATTTGAATTTTAAGGGAGGAAAAAATGGGGAGGTTACTATATACTCCAAGTGAAGAGAGAAAAAAGGATGCAAATATCACAAGATTTATTGAGTTTGTAAACGAACGCTATGGAAAGAAAATTTCAACATATAACGAGCTTTATAATTGGTCAATAAATGAGATACCAGACTTCTGGGAAGCTTTATGGGATTTCTGTGAAGTTAAAGCATCAAAGAGATATGAAAGGGTTGTCGATGACCTTTCTAAATTTCCAGGGGCAAAATGGTTTATTGGAGCAAGATTGAACTATGCAGAGAATATTATAAGAAGAAGGGATGAGCATAATGCGTTAATATTCAGGGGAGAAAATAGAAGAAAGGCTCAAATGACTTATATTGAACTTTATGATCAGGTAGCTTCGTTGGCTAAATCTTTAAAAGAGATAGGAGTAAAACCTGGTGATCGTGTAGCAGGTTATATTCCAAACATAATGGAAGGAGTTGTGGCATTACTTGCTACATCGAGCATTGGTGCGGTTTGGGCATCATGTGGCCTAGAACTCGGTGCTGATGCAGCTCTTGATCGTTTCAGTCAGATTGAACCTAAGATACTTTTTTCAGCAGATGGGTATTTTTTTAAAGGAAAGACATTTGATACCCTTCCAGCCGTTGCCGAGGTAGTCCAGAAAATTCCTACTCTTAAAAAGGTAGTCGTAATTCCATATCTTAGAGAAAAACCTGATATAAGTTTTATCCCGAAATCTATATATTATGAAGATTTTATCTGGAAAGAGAAAGGGCTCGAGATATCTTTTGAACAGCTTCCACCAGATCATCCACATATTATCCTTTTTTCATCAGGAACTACAGGGAAGCCAAAATGTGTAGTTCACGGACTTGTGGGAACTCTCTTAGTTCACCTGAAAACACATATCCTTCATTTCGATTTAAAAAATGATGATAAAGCCTTATTTATAGCGACACCCACATGGATGGTCTGGAATGTTCAAGTTAGCGCCTTAGCAAGCCGAGGCACGATCCTCCTATTTGATGGTAATCCTTTTTATCCTGATCATGGAGTGATATGGAAGATAATAGAAGAGGAGAAGGTTTCGTTTCTTGGTTGTGGAGCAGGTTTTATAATGGGATGTTTTGAGAATGGGATAAAACCAAAGGAGCTTTTTGATCTTTCATCTTTGAAAGGCATTTTCCAAAGTGGTTCAGCTTTACCTGAGGAAGGCTTTGAGTATGTATATGAAGCAATAAAGGATGATGTTTATTTCAATTCAGGTCTTGGAGGGACTGATACACAAGCTGGTATTATTGAAGGGACTCCTATACAACCCTTATATGCAGGAGAGATGTCGGGACCAGCTCTTGGTTTTGCAACTAAGGTTTATGATGCAGATGGGAAACCGATATTTGATAAGCCTGGTGAACTTATTTGTGAGAAGCCATTTCCTTCTGTTCCTCTCTATTTTTTAAATGATGAAAATGGTTCAAAATTCATGGATACCTATTTCGGTCTTTATCCTAACATTTGGCGTCATGGAGATTATATTATTCACCATAGTAGAACAGGAGGAATGACAGCCCTCGGTCGATCTGATTCAGTATTGAAGCCTTCGGGGGTAAGGATTGGTCCTGCCGAGATTTATAATGTTGTTGAAAAGCTTGAGGAAGTTTCTGACAGTGTGGTGGTTGGTCAATACTGGAAAGGGGATCAGCGTATTATACTTTTTGTTAAACTAAAGAAAGGCTATGAGTTGACAGAAATTTTGAAGGATAAAATCAGAAATGAGTTACGTACGAAAGCTTCGCCGAGGCATGTGCCTGCAAAAATAATTGAGGTTCCAGATATCCCATATACTTTTAATATGAAGAAGGTAGAGAGTGCTGTTATGAATATAGTAAATGGAAGGCCCGTTTTGAATAAAGATGCGATGATTAATCCTGACTGTTTAGAATATTATGAGGATATTGTCAAAAAAGAGCTTCAATCATAATAAGATCGATAGAAAGATATCTCGTCATACACTCAGATTCCTTTGAATTTTCAAAACCTTGCTTCTCAGTATAGAGAAATACTGTTTGCTTCTTTAAGATCAATATCAACCTCTGACACATTAGTAATATCGAAGCTCAAAATTAAAATACTGTCATTTAAAAATCAAAATACTTGACAATTAAAATAATTATGCCATATAAATATCAGATTTAAAAAAACGGGTATTTAATGAATAGCAAGGTAAATTTTTACTCCTTCCCAGTGGAATTAGATGGCCGTTTTAAAGTATTCCCAATTACCTATCAAAACGCCTGACAAACTAAAACAATTTTTAATGAAGGGAATTATATAGTGAAGAAGAACATTGTCATTCTTGGGACTTTGGATACCAAAGGCGAACAGATTCTATTTCTTAAGGAAAAGATTACCCAAAGGGGGCATGGAGCAATTATAATGGATTTGAGTATGGGGGGAAGGCCTGCATTTCAGGGTGATATTACACCATATGAATTGGCCAGTATTAGTGGTAAAGATATAGAAGAACTTATAGCCTCTAAGGACCGGTTTACTGTGACAAACATTATGAGTACAGCTGCTCAACAAAAGGCCTTAGAGCTATTATCAAAGGGAAGTCTTGATGGAATAGTTTCCCTCGGTGGAGCTTCAATGGCTTTAATTGGATCACAGGTAATGGCCAAACTCCCTTTTGGTATACCAAAAGTCATCGCTACACCTGCAGCAATGCCTGTTTACATCAGCAGATGGTTTGGAGCAACTGATATTGTAATCATGCAATTAATTATGGAAATTGCAGGAATGAATGACCTTATAAAAAATGGACTTGCCCAGGTTGCGGGAACTATTTCAGGAATGGTTGAAGAGGCTTATAATTACAAAACTTTAACTCTTCCTTATCCTTCAATAGCAGTGACAGAAATTGGTTTTTCAGATAAATGTGCCAAATATGTAGAAAAACTTTTAATAGATAAGGGTTACCATGTATATCCATTTCATGCTCAAGGAATTAGCGACCGTGCAATGGATAGATTGATTGCTCAAGGTTTCTTTGATGGTGTAATAGAAATTGTTCCTGCTGGTCTGATAGAGGAAAAGTTTAAAGGAAACAGGGCTGCTGGAATGGATAGATTAGATGCTGCCTGCGAGAGGGGAATTCCTCAAGTATGGGCTCCATGTTGTCTAAATTTGACAGGCGCTGGTCCAACCCGATTCAATCGAGAAAAATACCTCGCTTCTGGAAAGGTTTTAATGATTGATGAAATGAGAGCTATGGCACGTTTTCCGAGGGATGAGCTTCTCATTGGTGCTAAACTTTATAGTGAAAAAATTAATAAATCCAAGGGGCCTATAAGGTTGGTGGTTCCTCTTCGTGGTTGGTCATCACTGGATCAGGAGGGAAGTATACTTTACGATCCAGAAGAAGACCGTATTTTTATAAATGAACTCAAAAAAAATCTCAAACGTGATATTGAAATAGAAGAGATAGATTGTAACCTTGAGGATATCAAAACTGCTCAGATTTTAGTTGAAAGTTTGGATCGATTAATGAAAGAGGTAAAAGGGTAAAAATCTCTTTATTTTTGTGTGCTATTAACTAAAAATATTAAAGGAAATTAGAATGGTAGTAACTTATGAAAAAGAAGGGAATATCGTAACAATTACATTGAATCGGCCTGAAAAATTGAATCGAATTGATGCAGAAATTTGTCAAGAATTTAGCCAAGTCTTAATCAAGTTTAAGGATGATCCTGACGCATGGGTAGCAATTGTTACGGGTGTAGGAGAGGCTTTCTCTACTGGAGCTGATCATGAAACAGTTTTAAAACCATGGGGAAAGAAATCTTTCTATTCACCACCAATGATTATGAGAGGCCTGCAAATTTGGAAGCCTCTTATTGCTGCTATTAATGGACCAGCAAGAGGGGGTGGCCTTGAGATTGTATTAGCTTGTGATATTAGAATAATTTCCGAAAATGCTTATTTACAAATGCCCGAGGTAGGCCGTGGTTTGATTCCCGGATGGGGTGGTACACAAAGACTTCCAAGGATGATTCCCTATGCAAGAGCAGCAGAGATGATTTTTTTAGCTACTCCAATAAGTGCGCACGAGGCATATAGCATTGGTTTAGTCAATAAGGTGGTTCCTCTTGATCAACTTTTACCAACAGCAAGGGAATGGGCTATCAAGATCTGTGAGAATTCTCAACTTGGGATTCGAAGAGCAAAAGAGGCAATGTTGCGAGGTATGGATATGGCGCTTGAAGATGGATTACGCCTTGAATTATCATTTTTTGAAGAGATGCTTCAAAGCGAAGATTATAAGGAAGGGCTTCAAGCTTTAATCGAAGGGAGAAAGCCAAAATTTAAAGCGAGGTAAAGAATAAGTATAAATTCAAGAAAAACAATACTTTAAATAGTTTATATAACTAAATTCTTTATTAAAAACGAAGAAATTTTAGGTTTTTAATTATGAGGCTAACCTCTTTCATTTCCTGTAATACAGATACAAGCAATTCCTCCCCAAACCGCTCCACCTAAATTGTGGATTAAACCTAAACGGGGATTCTTCACTTGACGAATCCCTGCTTTTCCTTGAAGTTGTTTATAAATCTCATATTGCATTCTCAGACCACTTGCTCCTAAAGGGTGACCAAAACATTTTAAACCACCATCAGTATTTACCGGTAACTCACCTTTTAAAGTAAATGTGCCAGCTTCAATATCTTCTTTTGCCATTCCCCTTGGACTCCACCCTAAATCTTCATATATAACCATCTCATGAATTGTAAAACAGTCATGGACCTCTGCTAAACTCAGCTCTTTTAATGGATTCTCTATTCCCGATTCCCTGTATGCTATTTCAGCTGCCCGAACATTCTCTTCCACATGTGCGAAGTCATAGCCCTGTGTAAGTAAATCTAAATAAGGACCTACACAAATTGCTATTGACTTAATATAAATAGGATCCTCCCTAAAATTCTTTGCCAAATCTGCACGGGTCACAATGGCCGCTGCTGCTCCATCACTTACCCCACAACAGTCCAATAAACTTAGTGGCCAAGCCACGATAGGAGACCTCAAAACTTGCTCCACTGTAATTTCATTTTGGAAATGCGCCTTTGGGTTCATACTACCATTATGATGATTTTTAACAGCAATTTTTGCCAATAGAATTTTCCCTTCTTCGAGGTCTATTTTATATTTTTTAAAATACCCTAAGGCTAATGTTGAAAACATTGCTGGTGGAGAAAGCGATACTTCTATTCCACTTGTTCCCATTGTAGAACGTCCAAGAACATTTGTTGGTTGCACTCCAGTCCATCCTGTATCCTTTAGCTTTTCTACTCCTACAGCCAGCGCTATCTCACAAGCTCCGGAAGCAACCGCATAAACTGCACCTCTTAAAGCTTCTGTACCGGTTGCACACATATTTTCTACTCTTGTTACAGGAATGTATTTTAATTTCAGAGGAGATGATAAACTAAGAGCTGTGTGCCCAGAAAAGACCGTTCCCAACCATGCTGCCTGAATATCTTTAAGTTCTACTCCTGCGTCCTCACAAGCTTCAAAAGTGGCATCAATGATCAAATCGTCTACACTTTTGTCCCATAACTCTCCAAATTTCGTACAACCCATTCCAATAATTGCTACTTTATCTTTTATATTACACATATCATTCTCTTTCTATAAGAATAATGGTCTGGCTTTCCAAAAATAGTTATAAATTCCTCCTTTATCTCCTAATTTCCTAAAACACATTTCTACAGGCATATCAACCTTTATTTCTGAAGGCTCACATTCTGTTATTTCGCACATAATCCTTCCACCCTCTTCAAAATCTACCACACCTATAATAGCAGGGACTTCCCTCTCTGAAGTCAAGTAATCGATTGCATAATTGGAAATTTTACCTTTTTTGTCAGATAATTTGTAATCTTCAAATTTATCCTTCGATTGACAAGTTACACAGATCCTCTGTGGCGGATAATGAATTGTACCACATTGTTTACATCGATTTCCGTAAAGAGCGAATATGCTCTTTCTATCTCGCCAAATACAACTGACCGAAGGCGGCTTAGACTCTGGACGTCTCGGTTCTTCCAAAGGTACCAATTCTCGCCATGTAAGATATCTTTCATAACTTATATATTTCTTTCTCATTAAGAAACTATTGATATTCCTTTTTTTCTGGAACCTATTTATTTGTTCTGTTGTCTTTAATATTAAAGCATCTCCACCATCCCCATAGTTGGCAACTAAAATCCTATTGTTTGGGTGGGCCTCTTCAAGAAAAGCTACCAACATCAATGGGAGGGCTGCTGTTCCCATATTACCAAACAATTCAAACTTAGTCTCCTGAATCTGTGATTGAAGCTCAAATCCCAATCGCTTGGATAATTGGGCATGACTTTTATTATCAGGTCCATAAAATATAATTTTTGTGAGTTCTGTTAAATTAAGTTTATATCTTTCCATTATCTTTGAAATAAGAAGCTCTATGGTTCTCACACAACCTTCAGTAAAAACAAAGCGCTCCTCCCAGGATTGAACAAAAGAATTTTTTTCTATTCTCCATGAATCAAGAATTTCACTAAAGGTTGAATAACTTCCTTCAATGGTGGCGATAACATTATTTTTTCCAATTGCTAAGGCAACTGATCCATCACCGAAAAGTTGTTCGGATTGGCTTTTTACTGCTCCAATTCTGCAATCCGATGCTACAACAACAATGTTCTGTGCTGTTCCATTTTTAATTGCATCAACCGCTGAATTTAAAGCAATTGTTGCTGATCTTAAAGAATCTGTGAAATCAGCAGTGCGAGTTTCCCTCGGAAGATCCAATACAGAAGAAATGATAGCAGCTGTTTGTTTCTCCCTATATGGAGAGGTTGTGCTCGCAAAAAATAAACCATCAACTTTTTCAGTACAATTATTAATACAATCAAACGCAGCATCCACAGCCATTGTTAAGCTATCTTCATCATATCTCGCAACTGACCTTTCTCCTCCTAAGCTCTTAATATTCCATGCTCGAGCAATCTCATTTCTACTTAATCGATACGGAGGGACATAAATTCCATATGATGTAATACCCACCATTATTAAATTCTCCTATCAAAACTGAAAGTTTTAATAATCATTCCTTATCTCTTAGATAATGAAAGAGTTAGATTTTTGTAATCTTTTAAATAACATAAACTTAGCACTTTTAATTTTTTGAATAAAATAAACTTTTTCGTATAATATCCAATTTAATCAATAAGTTTTTAACACCGCCAAAAAATTTTTATACCTTATGAGATTTAAAAATGCAAAATTAGATCTTCAATTCATATTATCCTTATTTTCTGATAATTTTTCAAGACCATCTTTTGTAAAAAAATTTTTTTGTTGACTTTTTTTTCGTGTTTTTATAATTTTCCAATTAGTGGAGAGCTTGAAGAAAAAATTTTAAGTATTGGGAAATTCTCCTTATAAAAATCAAAATGAGAAAGGATGGATATAAGTAGTTGGCGAAAATCAATGCGCTATTAATTCATGCATTGTCTAAAGTGATTAAAATTAAGAAGGGGGGATATAATCTATGAGACGAATAATTCTTTATAGTTTTTTGATTATTTTTTGTGTGTTCTTTTCAATTTCTTTTTTGCAGGCTCAAAACTACCCTACTCAGCCAATTCAATTAGTTATTCCAATGACACCAGGAGATATGACAGATTTGACAGGTAGGGTTCTTGCCTCAGAGCTTCAAAAAAATTTAAAGACAGCGGTAATCCCCATAAATAAGCCTGGTGGAGGTGCAACAATAGGGGCGGATTTTGTGGCAAAGAGCAAAAAAGATGGCTATACCATACTATATGCAAATTCAAATATTTACTATGCTCATGCAATGAACCCAGATACTGTTCCATGTAATCCTCTTAGAGATTTAGATGCCTTATGTTTAGCAGTTTCATTACCAATCGTACTTATGGTTCAAGCTGATTCTCCTTGGAGAGATATGAAAGAATTAATTGAATTTATGAAACAAAATCCAGGTAAAATTCGGGTAAGCACAACAGGGGTTGGTGGGGTTGGTCATTTTAATCATGAAATTATAAAAACTGAGACAAAAACTGAGAGTATAATGGTTCCATACAAAGGGGCATCTCCTGCCATGACCGCTCTTTTAGGTGGTCATGTGGAACTTGCAGTTCTTTCTACTGGTCTTGTTTTACCTCATATAAAGGCTGGAAAACTTCGTGCTCTTTTAATATCTCAGAGACTTCCAGAATTTCCAAACGTCCCAACTCTCAAGGAATTGGGATATAATAGAGATATCGTGTCTGTCAGAAATGCATTTTATGCTCCAGTCGGAATTCCTGAAGGGGTAAAAAGGGTTTTAATATCGGCCCTTGAAAAGACAATTAAGTCTGAAGAGGTGATGAGGGCTGTTAATCAATTAAGTGCATTTGTAGATTATGTGCCATCTGATGAGTTTAAAAAGATGATGACAGAAGAATATGAAATGGTGAGAAAACTTCTCAAAGCCTCAGTGAAACCTGAGAAACAATAAAGCTTCATCTTTATAACCTAAATTTAGCATATCCTTAATCCCCTTTAATGTGAAGAAATGAATCTTATTTTTTATTCAATTTAAAATTTTTTACATTTCTATATCCTCAATCCAAATTTTAATACGCACCCAATTTTTTGGAATTTTAAAAAAATTTTTATTGACTTTTTTTTCATATTTTTATAATCTTTTGAAGTGAAAAAATAAGGATAAGTTTTTTAGTTGAGGTAATTATTTTTATCAAGAATAGAGGCAATAAGGTTTGATTCAGTAGGTAGGGTGAAAGTTACATTTTGAATCCTTAAATTGGTAGAAAGGAGGGATTATATGATTTCGCTTAATGTGAATGGTAAAGTTTACAGGGTAGATGTTTCGCCAGATGTTCCATTGTTATGGGTATTAAGAGATCATATTAAGCTTACTGGGACGAAGTATGGTTGTGGGATTGGAGAGTGTGGAGCGTGCACGGTTCATATTGATGGGAAAGCACAGCGTTCTTGTGTAATTCCTGTGGGTGAGGTTAAGGGTAAAAAGATTGTAACTATTGAGGGGCTTCCGAAGAATCATCCTGTTAAGAGGGCTTGGGTAGAGGAGCAGGTGCCACAGTGTGGTTTTTGTCAGCCGGGGGTGATTATGCAGGTAGCTTCACTTCTTTCGGAGTCAAGGAATCCTGATCCTGATAAGGTTATTGGTGCGATGGATGACATTATTTGTCGTTGTGGTACTTATCCTCGGATTAAGAAGGGTATTAGGAGGGCAGTTGAGTTGATGAGAAGGGAGGTGAAGAAATGATGAATCCAACTATATCACGTCGTTCATTTTTAAAGGCAACTGGTTTAACAATAGC
>Ga0207433_10004416_pt1 | contig 25909 bp, 23 predicted proteins | sample YelNatPaOPGAMG01_FD_187559 | JGI IMG/M metagenome (GOLD analysis project Ga0207433, IMG submission 187559) | Hot spring thermophilic microbial communities from Obsidian Pool, Yellowstone National Park, USA - OP-RAMG-01 (SPAdes) (version 3) | ecosystem: Environmental > Aquatic > Thermal springs... | reverse complement strand
TGGATATCTACCGCATAGACCATAGCGGTTATTGTTAATAGAGCCAACCACTTCATAAAACCTCCTTTCAAGAGCGTGGCTCTTAAATATATTTTAATGAAAAATGATTAAAAGTCAAGGGGATGAACTGAATCCTGCATCCTGTATCCTGAATCCTGCATCTTGTATCCTGCATCGTGTATCCTGTATCATGTATCATGAATCATGTATCCTGAATCCTGCATCAATATTCCCCAATCTTTTTATACTGCCTACTGACTACTCAATTTATTACTGCCTACTCCATTCTCTTTAAATTTCAGGTGAAACATTCCTTGACTTTGATTTCTGGATGGATATAATTGACATTATGGAGAAATTGAAGAGAGAATTATATTCCTGGACCCTTGTAATAATCGTTGTTCTAATCCTCAGGGCGATATTTGTTGAGGCATATGTCATACCAACAGGTTCAATGGAAAAAACCCTTCTTATCGGTGATGCACTCCTGGTGAATCGCTTTATCTACGGAGTAAAATTTCCCTATACCCAGTTGCAGATGATTCCCGGAAGATTGCCAAAGAGGGGAGAGATAATCGTATTTAAATATCCATTTGAAAATCGTGATTTTGTTAAAAGGTGTGTTGCAGTTGAAGGTGATACAGTCCAGATTGTCAATAAAGTTCTTTATATAAATGGTAAACCAGTTGACGAACCATACAAAATCCATCGCGACTATCGTATCCTTCCTGGTTATACCAATGATGGGCCGAATTATCAAAAAAACTGGGAAAATGCAAAGTTCGCTGACCTCTATGGAATTTATATAAGGGATAACTTTGGTCCGGTCGTTGTCCCAAAGGATTGTGTATTTGCGATGGGAGACAATCGTGATAATTCAATGGATTCAAGGTTCTGGGGACCGCTCCATAAAAAATACCTGAAGGGCAAGCCATTATTTATCTATTTTTCTTTTAACCCTGGTCGTGAGGCATCAAACCTCTGGGATATATTACAATTCTGGAGATGGAAGGCAGTAAGGCTCAACCGTATAGGTAGAATTATTTAAGGTCTCACTCTTTATTACAAAATTTTTATGAAACAGAATATAAAAAATTTTTCCCTTTTAGAACTTGAAAATTTATTTAGAGAACTAAGTCTTGAACCGTATCGCGGGCGCCAGATTTTCCAGTGGCTCTGGCAGAAGGGTGTTAATGATTTCAATCAAATGACAAATCTTTCACTCAATTTAAGAAAATTGCTCTCTGAGAAATTCACAATTGAGGATATAAAACCAGTAAAAAATATAAAATCATCTGATGGTGCAGAGAAATTCTTATGGGAACTGGGTGATAAAAATTTCATTGAGTCTGTTTTTATCCCGGAACCTCCGCGGAGAACAGTATGTATATCAACCCAGGTCGGTTGTCCACTTGGCTGTCTGTTCTGTGCAACTGGTTTAAACGGTTTTAAAAGGAATCTTACAGGCACTGAGATTGCAAGTCAAATCCAGCAGGTCCAGAAATCAATTGCTGAGAAGCTGACAAATATTGTCTTTATGGGTATGGGTGAACCTCTTTTGAATTTAGACAATATCTTTTTAGCGCTTGAAATCATCACATCTTCTATAGGACTTGGTATCAGTCAACATCATATTACAATCTCAACTGCAGGAATAATTGAAGGGATAGAACACCTTTTAGAATCTAAGTGGAAGGTTAAACTCGCCGTATCTTTAAATTTTGCAGAACAAAAGATGCGTGAAAAATATATGCCTGTTGCGAAAAATAATCCATTAAAAGAAGTCTTAAAACTATCACGCATATATTCAGAGAAAAAGGAGATGGTCACATTTGAATATGTATTGATCGATGGTGTAAATGATTCTCCCAATGATGCACACCAACTTTTGAAACTATTAAAAGGTATTCCCTCAAAGATAAATCTCATCCCTTATAATGAGCATCCGGATCTGCCTTATAAATCACCAGAGCCAGATAAAATTGCCCGATTCCAGCAGATATTATTTGATTCTAATCATCCGGTAACTCTGCGTAAATCAAAGGGAAGGGATATCCTTGCTGCCTGTGGTCAACTTGCCGGGAAGATTGAAGTGGCAAGTAGAGAATAAAACGATGAACAATATTTAATAATTCTCTGATAGAACCTCGTAATAAGACTGGGGATGTTTGCACGCCGGACATTCCTTTGGTGCCTCAGTGCCTTCATAGATATATCCACAATTCCTGCAATGCCATTTCACAACCTTTTCTTTTTTGAAAACAAGTTTATTTTTCACATTCTCAATCAGTCTTCTATATCGTGATTCATGGAACTGCTCAACCTTTGCAATCTCCCGGAAAGAATTTGCAATTTCAGTAAATCCCTCTTCATCTGCAATCTTGGCAAAATCCGCATAAAGTTTTGACCATTCAAATTTTTCACCATCTGCAGCCGCCTGAAGATTTCTCAGTGTATCCTTAATCATCCCTGCAGGATATAAAGCAGTGATTTCCACATCACCACCCTCAAGATACTTAAAAAAGACCTTGGCATGCTCTTTCTCGTTATCTGCAGTCTCAAGGAATATTGCTGAAATCTGTTCATATCCTTCTTTTTTTGCTGCTGATGCAAAGTATGTATAACGATTCCGTGCCTGGCTCTCACCTGCAAAGGAAATCAAGAGGTTCTTTTCAGTCTTTGTGCCTTTTAATGACTTTGCCATATTTTTCTCCTTAACGCAGTGTTGATTTTATCAGTTCTGCAACCTGTGCCGGTGTTTCGCCGACCTTCACGCCTGCTGATTCAAACGCCTTCACCTTTTCTGCAGCAGTTCCTGCGGTTCCCGAGATTATTGCACCTGCATGTCCCATTCTTTTATCTGGAGGTGCGGTCTTGCCTGCAATAAAACCAAATACAGGCTTTTTGAAATATTTTTTGATATATTCTGCAGCATCCTGTTCATCCCTGCCACCGATCTCACCCACGATTACAACCGCCTCGGTATCCGGGTCCTTTGCGAATAATTCAAGGCAATCTATAAATTTTGTTCCGATGATAGGGTCACCGCCAATACCGATGCAGGTTGATTCTCCGAGTCCTATCTTTGTGATGTGGTCAACAATCTCATAGGTAAGGGTCCCACTGCGCGAAACCACGCCAATTTTTCCTTTTTTAAATATATGCCCTGGTAAGATACCAACCTTTGCCTCGCCTGCGGATACGAGCCCTGGTGAATTCGGTCCAATGAGACGGCATTTTTTGTCTTTTAAATAAGCCATAATCCTTACCATCTCAATCGTGGGGATGCCTTCAGATATACAGACGACCAATTCCACACCCGCATCAATCGCCTCATACATTGCAGCCGGTGCAAACTTTGCCGGCACAAATATCACAGATGTATTCGCATTGGTCTTTTTAACTGCCTCGGCAACAGAATTGAAAACCGGCACCCCTTCAACCTCGGTTCCACCCTTACCCGGTGTTACACCAGCAACGACATTTGTCCCATAATTTAACATCTGTCGTGTATGGAAACTACCATCACGACCGGTTATTCCCTGGACCACAAGTCTTGTATTTTTATTTATCAAAATACTCATTTAGACTCCTTTCTATTTTAATAATTCAATCGCCTTTTTTGCACCCTCATCCATTGTTTTGGCAAATATCAATCCTGCCTCTTTGAGAATCTCCATTGCCTTTTCTTCGTTTGTTCCGGTAAGCCTTGCTACAATCGGTTGTTTAATGTTGAGTGATTTCTTTGCCTCAAGGATACCCAATGCCACATCATCACACCGTGTAATACCACCGAAGATATTGAAGAAGATCACCTTCACATTTTTATCACGCAGAAGAATTTCCAGTGCATTTTTGACCTTTTCCGGGGATGAAGAACCACCGATATCAAGGAAGTTCGCAGGTTCACCACCAAAGTGTTTGACCAGATCCATCGTTGCCATTGCCAGTCCAGCACCATTTACCACACAGCCTATATTGCCATTGAGTTTTACATATGATAAATCCCTTTCCCGGGCAAGTAATTCATTCTCGTCTTCGCTTTCCCGGTCCCTTATTGCCTCAATCTCCGGGTGGCGATATAGACCATTGTCATCAAAATTTATCTTGGCATCAAGGGCGATGAGTCTTCCTGATTTATCAACGACGAGCGGGTTTATCTCCGCAAGAGAGGCATCAGTTTCAACAAATAGTCTGTATAGTTTATCAGCGATTGAGGCACAATCAAATGCGGTTTTTGAATTTCCGTATAAAAATAATCCAATTTCCCTTGCCTTGTGTTCAAGCAGTCCGAGGAGCGGGTCTGCATAAACTTTATATATTGCTTCGGGCTTCTGTCTTGCAACCTCTTCAATCTCTACTCCGCCTTCTTTACAAGCCATTAGAACGGTCTTTTTCTCATTCCGGTCAATGATAATACCGAGATAGGCTTCAGAGGCAATGCCTATTGCTTCTGAAACAAGGACCTTCTTTACCGGTATCCCTTTTATCTCCATACCAAGTATCTGGGCACCATAGGACTTTACCTCTTCTTCAGTCTTTGCCACTTTTATGCCTCCTGCCTTACCCCTGCCTCCGACCATCACCTGCGCCTTAATAACACAGGGAATGCCTATCTCTTTTGAAGCCTCTATGACCTCATTAAGATTGAAACAGACCTTTTCTTTTGGCACCGGAATGCCATATTTTTTGAAAAATTCCTTTGCTTGATATTCATGGATTTTCAAATTACCTCCTTAAGTTGGCTATTTATTATACCAATTTTAGACCATAAGTCAATACAACTGTTTTTTCTATTTTCGGATTCTTTTGCCGGGATTTTTCTACCTGATTTCCAATCCTTGACTTTCACCTCACCCTCTATAAAATATGGTATGCCAAGGATAAGGTTGCTTTCAGAAGAAGTCCGCTCAAAGATTGCTGCTGGTGAGGTGATAATCAGGCCTGTCTCGGTCATAAAAGAACTGATTGAGAATTCCCTTGATGCTGGTGCAAAGAGGATAGAGATTGAGATTGAATCAGGGGGCAAATCCAAATGCCTTGTTAATGATGATGGTATTGGGATGTCCCGTGAGGATGCCCTTTTATCAATAGAAAGGTATGCAACGAGCAAGATTGAAAAGATTGAAGATATAGAGAATATAAAAACCTTTGGGTTCCGGGGTGAAGCACTCGCAAGCATTGCCCAGGTTTCCCATTTTGAACTTGAGACCTTTGATGGTAATGAAGGGACAAAGATAATTGTAGAAGATGGAAGGGTAAAGCAAATACTTGATACCTTTAGAGAAAGGGGAACAAGGGTCAGGGTATCAAACCTCTTTTATAACCTTCCGGCACGCAGAAAATTCTTGAAGTCAGATGAGTATGAGCGCCGTCTCATTATAGAACTAATAAAGACATATGCGGTCATTTGTCCTGAGGTCCATTTTATCTTAATTGAGGCACAGAGGAATATTCTCAATCTACCCCAGGTCAAGGACCTGAAGACGAGGTTGGCGCAGATTTATCCTGCCTATCTTATAGAAAAGTTGATACCATTTGAATTGAATGTGGGTGAGATAAGATTTTATGGTTTCATATCACCATTCAATCTGAATGAAAAAATTATTTTGAATCTAATCTATGTGAACTCAAGACCAGTTAGGTATCCTCGGCTCACAAGGGTGATTTCTGAAATCTATCAAAACCCAAAAGAGCCACCCCTTTATGTCCTAAATATAAAAATTCCTCCCCGGGATATTGATGTTAATATCCATCCGACAAAGAATGAGGTAAAGATAAAAGAAGAAAGATATGTGATGGACCTTTTGACACAGGGGATAAAGAGTAAACTCTTTCCCGCAGTTATAGCAAAAGAATGGACAACTGGGGCAGATTCTATTTCTCAAGATGTCAGATTGGCTCAGGAATCGTTTATCCCTTATACAGAAATTCAGCCCAAAACCCCAGCCACAGGCGAGACAGGAGATTTCTGGCAGTTGCACAATACCTATATCTTTGCCCAGACGAGCACAGGTTTGATAGTCATTGACCAGCATGTAGCACACGAAAGGATATTATACGAATCCATTATGAATAATCGCGGTTCTTCCCAGCATCTGTTATTCCCGATTACAATAGAACTCACACCTGATGAATACCGCATATATGAGATGACAAGGGATAAGTTAAAAGAACTCGGTATTGAATTCAAGGAATTTTCTGCCCGCACCCTTGTCATTGATACACTTCCTTCGGATACAAAGGTGACAAGGGAAGACCTTCAGGGGTTTTTCAGCGAGATCGGAAGTCTTGGTAAATTGATGAATCAGAAAACCGAACTGGCAAAGGTTATCGCCTGTAGAATGGCGATAAAGGCAGGCCAGAAACTATCAGTCCCTGAAATGCAGAATCTGATTGACCGTTTATTTGCCTGTGAGAATCCATTTATCTGTCCCCATGGAAGGCCTATCGTGATAAAGATAAGCCTTGATGATTTAAACCAGAGGTTTGGCAGATAAAATTTATGCTCCTGTTTCTGACATTTCTTTTTGGTTTTCAAAAGGGACTCTGGGTAAGGGCATTATCCATCGCCGCACCTGATTCCATTCCCCGGATTATATCCCTTGCTGAAAGAATGGAGATAACCGACCTTTATGTGCAGGTCGTCATCGGTGGTTCTTCATACTACAATTCCGATATAATCCCGAAGAGCCAGTATCTGGTGAAAAATGCTCCAGTGGATTATGCCCCGTTTGATTCTATATTAAAATATGCAAAGCAGAGGAATATCAGGGTTTATGCCTGGATAAATACATTCCTGATATGGTCTTTAGATAGTTTTCCTGATTCCACAAGGCATATTTATTATACCCATCCTGAATGGTTATTAAAGGATATCAAAGGAAGGAGTATGATTGACTACACACCAGAGGAGAAAAAGGATTTTGGTCTTGAAGGGACTTTCTTAGACCCTCAAAATCCTGAAGTGAGGGATTTTTTGAAAAAGATATGTGAAGAGATAGTGAGTAAGTATAAAATTGACGGTATACATTTTGATTTTATAAGATTTCCAGGTGTCTTCTGGGGTATTGAAGATACGCTCATATCAGGTCTGCTTTCAGGATTAAACAATCGTGATATGCGCTGGCTCACACTGCCAAGATATCCAAGACTTGAGTTTTTCAATCGCTGGATTGCATATAATTTTTTTCTTGAGAATAAAAAAAGGCAGAAGGCACTCTATAGTTTTTTAGAACAGGTGTGTTATTCAATCAAGAATATTGATAGAGATTGTGCTATCTCCTGCGCGGTCTTTTCAAACCCATCAAGGGCATCATACCAGTATGCCCAGAACTGGTGGGAATGGAAGGGTCTGATCGATTATCCGGTTGTTATGTCCTATACTACAGATACAAAACTTTTTAAGGATTTTTTAAATTTTTCCCTTTACCATTTTCCTTCAGCGATAATGGGTATTGGATTTTTATGGAAGGGTATGGAATTGCAGGCAAATACAGAATTCTCGTATGTGCGTCAGGCAAAGGGAAAAGGCATATCCTATTTTGATTTTGCCGCACTTGATACGATGGCAGATTTGAACATTCTAATGGATAGCACAATGATTTTGAATGATACTGTTTTTGAATTCGCACAGAACCAGGATACAAATTCATTCTTTAAAGAACAGGCAAAACAGGAATGGATTGAAAAGGGTAAGGAATATATAAAATTTGGGGCAGACCTTGAATTTGCTCAATTTTTATTATCATTGTCATTGAACCCTGAACTTGATATTTCAAAAATGAAAATGGAAAGGGAGGAATTTTTGGAAAAGATAAGTTCTGATGTTGCTGGATTTGAATATTTGAACCGATTGATTTTGAATATCCCTGATAAGTTATATGAACCAGATTACAGGGTTATTGAATATGCATTTTTAAAATGGGATAAAGATAGCACAATCGTCAGGGAGTCGGCAAAAAAGATAAAGAAACTCAACAGTAGAAAAGAGGTTTATCCTGAGAGTATGGACCCTCTTTCAAAACCGGTATTTGAGGCAATGATAGGCGAAAGAAAGCTCATTGAGACAAGGTCAGGCATATATATTTTTAAAGTGAAAGGGATAAAAAAGGGTAGAGGCTGGGTGAAAAAGTCCAGGATAAAATTAGAACTTCTCCCGGTCTATATTTATCAAACGATTAAAAAAAGATTTGATGAAATTTATTATGATAAAAAATGAAAGGCAGGTTGGTATATGAAAGAAATAAATAGATACATTGATCAAACGATTTTAAAACCCGATGCTACAAAAGATGATATTATGAAATTCCTTGAAGGTGTAAAAAAATACAAATTTTTTTCAGCGGTTGTGAATCCATCCTGGGTTGAACTTGCAAGAAAGGAACTGCCTGGGGATATAAAGGTGTGCAGTGTGGTTGGTTTTCCGCTTGGTGCATCAACGACAAAGGCAAAGGTATATGCTACTGAAGAACTCATAAGATTGGGTTGTGATGAGATAGATATGGTGATGAACATCGGGCGCCTAAAATCCAGGGATTATAAATATGTTGGTAAAGAGATAAAGGCAATTGTAGAGTCTGCACAGGGCAGGATTGTAAAGGTGATAATTGAGACCTGCCTTTTGACCGAGCAGGAGAAGGTTGCATCCGCAAATATAATAAAAGAGAGTGGTGCCCATTTTGTGAAGACATCTACTGGATTTTCAAAAGAAGGGGCAATATTAAAGGATGTAGAACTCTTAAGAAAGGTTGTTGGTCCGAATTTTGGAATAAAGGCATCAGGAGGAATCAGGGATTATGCCACCACAGTTGCATTTATAAATGCAGGTGCAAACCGCATCGGCACCTCAGCCGGAGAAAAGATAATGGAAGGAGCACAAATCCCCCTTTAATCTTCCTTTTCTAACTTCTCACTTCCATACTCACCTCTTCACCTAATAACCAACTTCCTGCATCCTGTATCCTGTATCATGTATCTTGTATCGTGTATCCTGTATCCTGCATCAAGGAACTATCCTGCATCGTGTATCCTGTATCATGTATCTTGTATCGTGTATCATGTATCCTGTATCTTGTATCCTGTATCCTGCATCAAGTAAGTATCCTTTATCTTGTATCGTGCATCATGTATCATGTATCGTGTATCTTGTATCATGTATCGTGTATCGTGCATCATGCATCGTGTATCCTGCATCCTGCATCAAGGAAATATCGTGTATCCTGTATCCTGTATCCTGTCTCAAGTCCCATTCTCCATCACTTTTTTCTTTCTTGACATTCCTGAAAAACTTTTTATAATATCCTTATGAAGCTTGAACAGGCAAAAAAGGAGATTGAAAGGTTAAGAAAAGAGATAAACTACCACAATTACCGTTATTATGTCTTGAACCAGCCAGTTATTTCTGATTACGAATATGACCAGTTATACAAAAGACTCGTTGAACTCGAAACGCAATTCCCTGAATTGGTCACACCAGATTCACCGACCCAGCGCATCGGTGGAGAGCCATTAAAGGAATTCAAGACCGTTGAACACAAAATAAAGATGCTCAGCCTTGATAACACATATTCTGAAGAAGAATTGCTTGAATTTGACAAAAGGGTGAAAAAGGGTCTTGGCAGGCAGGTAAAATACGAAGCAACACTCAAAATTGATGGTGTAGCAGTAACGCTCCTTTATAAGAATGGTAGACTCATACTCGGTGCAACAAGGGGAGATGGGATAAAGGGTGATGATATAACCCAGAATATAAGGACGATAAAGTCCGTTCCTTTGCAGATTTTGACCGATGATGAAGAGTTGGAGAATATTGAAATCAGGGGAGAGGTCTTTCTTTCAAAAAAGAATTTTGAAAAGATGAATAAAGAGAGGGAAGAACAGGGTGAGCCACTCTTTGCCAATCCCCGCAATGCGGCTGCAGGGACACTCAAACTCCTTGACCCAAAAGAGGTGGCAAAGCGAAACCTTGATCTTTTCATCCATACGATACCGGTCCAGCCCGGTCCGCACCACACATCCCATTATGAGACCTTAAAAAAACTCGGTGATGCCGGATTTAAGGTCGTTCCCCATATTGAACTCTGCAATGGTATAAATGAAGTGATTGAATATATGAAGAAATGGGAGGATAAAAGGGACGAACTTGAATATGAGGTTGATGGTCTTGTGATAAAGGTTGATAACTTTGCTGACCGTGAACTCCTTGGTTATACAATAAAAAGTCCGCGCTGGGCAATTGCCTATAAGTATCCTGCACGCCAGGCAATAACAAAATTAAAGGATATACAATTACAGGTGGGCAGGACCGGCAGGGTCACACCAGTGGCAATTCTTGAGCCGGTTCCGCTTTCAGGCACGACCATCTCAAGGGCAACATTGCATAATGAGGATGAGATAAAGAGAAAGGATATAAGGATTGGTGATTATGTCATTATTGAAAAAGGGGGAGAGGTTATACCAAAGGTCGTTGGTGTGGTAAAAGACCGCAGGACCGGAAAAGAGCGGGTATTCAGGTTTCCTGATAAATGTCCGGTCTGTAAAGAACCGATATACCGGCTTGAAGGAGAGGCGGACTGGAGGTGTGTAAATTCTTCCTGTCCAGCACAGGTCAAAGCCGCAATACTCCATTTTGCCTCAAGACAGGCGATGGATATAGAAGGGCTTGGCTGGGTTCTGGTGAACAAACTCGTTGACCTCGGTATTATCAAAAGTTTTGATGATATCTATAAACTTGATGTTAAAACCATTGCCGAACTTGAGCGGATGGGTGAGAAGTCTGCCCAGAATCTTATAGATGCTATTGAAAAGAGCAAAGGAAGGGATTTTGTCAATGTCCTTTATGCACTCGGTATCCCAAATGTAGGAATAAATGCATCAAATTTGCTGGTCAATGAATTCAAGAATATAGATAACCTTATGAATGCGGATATGGAGAAACTTACTTCTATCACAGGCATTGGTGAGGTTGTTGCAGAAGGGATTATCAATTATTTCAAGAGTCCTAAGAACCGGTGTCTCATAGAAAATTTGAAAAAGGCAGGGTTGAAATTTGAAACCGAAAAGGTCGTATCTGAGGGTCCATTAAAGAATAAGACATTTGTCTTTACCGGTGAACTCTCTTCAATGACCCGTGAAGAGGCACAGGCGATTGTGCGTCAACTCGGTGGTCATCCTTCAAGTTCTGTATCAAAGAAGACCGATTTTGTTGTTGCTGGCACTGAGCCGGGTTCAAAATATGAGAAGGCAAAGAAACTCGGTGTCAGGATTATTGACGAGCAGGAATTTTTAAAGATGATAAAAGGTTTTAAAAAATGAGTTGCCTGCTCGAACTAAAAATAATGGAGGTTAAATGGACATAAAACCAGAAAACTATATTGAAAAGATTGTCCGTGAGGAGTTGCAAAGACTGTATGAACAGGACCCTTCACTCTGCAGGTGTGCAAACTGCTATCAGGATATAATGACCCTCACACTTAATAACCTTCCTGCAATGTATGTATCGAGTGATGTGGGGCACATTATGACGATGTTCAATCTCAGTAAAGACCAGTTGCAGGCAAAGGTTCTTGTTGAATTATTAAAGGCTGTGGAAAAGGTAAAGGAGAATCCCAGACACTAAAATTTTATTCTGTATACAAAACTGACCTTATTTATATCGGTCTCAACATCAAATCCATACATCTTTGCCCCAACATAGGCATCAGCAAGTGAATAACCGAATAAAAATAATTCCCACCACAAAAAAGAATTTCTCTCTCCATAATTTTTTTCAATATGGTTTTTGTAGGCAAAATAGCCGAGTGTTATTTCGCCCGCGCCGATGATAACACCAGGAACATACCTCTCAGTGTAGAATTGACCACCCGCAGGTAAAAGGCATAAAAGCATTGCCTTGCCAGCAGATTTTTTACCTCCAAATGCTGGATTTATCAATAACATAATCAGCACTGTGCACCAGAACCATTTACGAGAAATTTTCATCATTGTGTCTCTTTTATTTGGTATACTTATAATCAAACCGTTCAATTGAATCGATGACCGCAGTGAAATACATTGACATATAATCAAGTCTCTGTTCCTGAAGAAATTTCAACAATTCTGCCATTCTTTTTAATGCATTCGGTGCTGAGATATATATTTCTATCCCTTTGTAATGGCGGTCAAACCTGCGCATAATCTCAACCTCGCCGTATGGCGTGAGTTTGTCATCCTGGAAAAATTTATCCGTGGGCAGGTGTTCAAAATCACCGCGAATCCCCTTTTCGCTTTTTATCGTTTCTTCCCACATTTTTATTTCCTCTTTCAATTTATCTGTGCTATTCTTGACTGGAAGATACTGGGTCCTGTAGAAATAGTAGCCCAGGATTATAAGAATAAAAATTATAAACCAGGAAATATATTTCATAGATTTTCTATCGCCTGTTTTATATACCCAAGCCTGGTCAGGGATTCCTCAAGTTTCTTTTCTTCCTTTTCCCTGACTTCTGGTTTTACCTGGTCAATATATTTTGGGTTGTTGAGCCTGTTTTTCAGTTCATCAATCCTTTTTGTCAAAAATCCAATCTCATTTTCAAGCCTTTTCTTTTCTTTTTCTATCTCTACACCCTTCAATATTACATAGCATATAATCTTTGGCAGGACAATCGTTGCTGAAGGTGTCTTTGGTTTTGCTCCGAAGACCACAGAATTCACTTTTGCAAGTTTCTGGAATAAAGGTGTGTTATCATCAATATATTTTTTTCTATTATCATCGGTTGATATGACGATATTCAATGCCTCGTTGGCTGGGATTGAGAAAAGGCCACGGATATTCCTCAACTCTTCAATGAGTTTTATTGATTCCTCAACAAAAGGTGGGGTCTCAGGGATTTCAACTATCTTTGGATATTCGTCAAGCAATATGCTCTTTTTTCGGTGAGAAAAATTCTGATACAATTCTTCAGTGATGAATGGAATGAATGGGTGGAGAATCTTTAATAGTTGTTTTAACACATACTTTGATACATTATTTTTATTATACGGTGGAATTTTTATTATCTCAAGATACCAGTCGCAGAATATGTGCCAGACAAATTCATAAAGTTTTTTGCTCAATGCATTCAATTCAAAATTGCTGTAGTGATAATCTCCATCCTTCAGTAATTTATTGCATTCGTTAAGGATCCATAAATCAAATCCAGAGAGTTCCTCAGGTATCTCTTCAGAGACTTCAGGAAATGATGTGAATAAAAGTCTGCTTGCATTCCATAATTTGTTGCAGAATTTTCTTCCCACATCAATCGACTTTTCGCTATAAAGCACATCCTGTTCACGGGGTGTGATGAGCATAAGTCCAAATCTCAATGCATCAGCACCATATTTGTCAATCAGTTCCATTGGCTCTGGTGAATTGCCCAGACTCTTTGACATCTTCCTTCCCTTCTCATCACGTATCATTGGATGGAATACCACATTGCTGAATGGAATATTCTTTGTGAATTCAAGCCCTGCCATTATCATCCTTGCAACCCAGAGGTATATGATATCCCAGCCTGTGGCAAGGGTCTGGGTAGGATAAAATTTTTTATAATCCGCAGTATCATCAGGCCAGCCCAGGGTGGCAAATGGCCAGAGCCAGGATGAAAACCAGGTATCAAGGACATCCTCATCCTGATGTATTTCAGTTGAACCACAATAAGGACACCTTTCTGGCTTTTGCTCAGCAACAATAATCCCCTTTGTGGTCTCAGCATTTTTTTTAATCTCTGTGCCTTCTGTGTTATAACAATTTTTACAATAATAGATAGGTATCCTGTGTCCCCACCACAACTGTCTTGAGATACACCAGTCCTTCACATTCTCAAGCCAGTGGTTATAAAGATTCACCCATCTCTTTGGATATATCTTTATCTTTCCATTCTTCACAACCTCAAGTGCTGGTTCAGCAAGGGGCTTCATTTTTACAAACCATTGTTTTGAAAGCCTCGGTTCAATCGGTGTTTCGCACCGTTCACATATCGCCATCGGCACTGTATAATTCTCTATTTTTTCTAAGAGTTTTAATCTATCAAGGTGTTCAATAATCTTCTTCCTTGCCTCAAACCTCTCCACGCCTTTATATTCACCAGCATTCTCATTCATAGTGCCATCAGGATTCATTATATTTATTATCTGGAGATTATGTTTCTTTGATAGTTCAAAGTCAAATGGGTCATGGGCAGGTGTAACCTTTAAGGCACCGGTGCCGAAATCAGGGTCAACATATCCATCTGCGATAATGGGTATCTCCCGGTTCATTATTGGCAGGATTGCGATCTTTCCCACAATCTTTTTATATCTTTTGTCATCGGGATTAACACAAACAGCAGTATCGCCGAGCATCGTTTCGGGTCTGGTTGTGGCAACCGTTATAAAATCTTCTGTGTCTTTGAGCGGATATTTTATATAATAGAGTCTTCCTGATTTATTCTCGGTTTCAACCTGCTCATCAGATAATGCAGTGAGGCATCTCGGGCACCAGTTGATTATCCTTTCTCCACGATATATCAATCCCTTTTTATATAAATCTACGAATACCTTTATCACCTTTTTTGAATATTCTTCAGAAAGGGTAAAATGTTCCCTTGTCCAGTCTAAGGCACAGCCCATCTTTTTCAATTGTGTCCTGATAACATTCGCATACTCTTCTTTCCATTTCCAGACCTCTTTGAGAAATTCTTCCCTTCCTAAGTCTTCTTTTTTTATCCCCCTGGTTAACAATCTTTCCTCTTCAACCTTTACCTGGGTTGCAATGCCAGCGTGGTCCATTCCAGGAACCCATAAAGTCTCAAATCCATTCATTTTTTTGTATCTTATCAGGATATCCTGTATCGTATTGTTGAGGATATGCCCAAGCGTTAGTCTTCCTGTGACATTTGGCGGTGGGATGGTTATTGTATAACCGGGTTTGTTTGAATCCAGCACAGGTGTGAATAATCCCTGTTTAAGCCAGAAATCATACCATTTATCTTCTATCCCTTTTGGTTCATATCGTGTGGAAAAATCTTCCATATCTAAATATACACAGAAATTCTATTAAGTCAATATTTTCCACTCCTGTTATTCCTCTTTTTCAAAAAATTTTTCCTGTCATTGCGGGTTTTCTTTCTTATGTCATTGCGAGTTTTCTTTCTTGTCATTGCGAGGAGCGGAGCGACGAAGCAATCCCATCTTTTAACTTTGACTAAAACCCTACCCCCAATCTTTCCTCTCTCCTCCCCATTTTCTTCTGCCTACTCCATTCTTGTATCCTGTATCCTGAATCTTGTATCCTGAATCATGTATCTTGTATCATGAATCATGAATCATGTATCAAGGAACATCCTGTATCCTGCATCGTGTATCTTGTATCTTGTATCGTGCATCATGTATCAAGTAAGTATCCTTTATCTTGTATCATGCATCATGTATCATGTATCAAGGAACATCCTGTATCCTGAATCTTGTATCCTGAATCATGTATCTTGTATCATGAATCCTGCATCGTGTATCATGTATCGTGTATCGTGCATCAAGTAAGTATCCTTTATCTTGTATCATGCATCATGTATCATGTATCAAGGTAATATCCTGCATCATGCATCGTGTATCGTGTATCAAGGAACGTCCTGAGCCCAGCGAGGGCGCAGACCATTTTGTTGTTCACTTCTGGCACTTTGGACAATACCTCGTGGACCTGTTTCCCACTTTTGTCAATACAATCCTTGCCCCACACACCCTGCAGGGTTCACCTTCCCGTTCATACACATATAAAAAATTCTGAAAATTCCCGGTCCTGCCATCTGTTCTTTTATAATCCGATACCGTTGTTCCACATTCATCAATCCCTTTTCTTAAGACATTCTTCATCGCCATAAGGAGTTTGAAGATCTCTTCGGTCTTCAATGTATTTGCCCTCCTTGTCGGTCTTATACCTGAATGAAAAAGTGCCTCATCAGAATATATATTCCCAACACCCGCACATATACACTGGTCAAGCAATACCGATTTTATCTTTGCCTTTTTCTTCTTTAATTTATCTTTAAAATATTGAAAATCATATTCTGGTGATATGGGTTCATAACTGAGATTGAAAAATCCTTTTAAAGCCCCTGGTCTTTCATTCCCTTTTATCAGATATGCCCTTCCCAGGACCCTTGGTTCGCTGAATATCAATAACTTATCTTCCAATTCTAAACTCAATCTTATAAATTTTTTCTTCTCCACAAATCCATCATTAAATCTTATCTCAACCTTTGATTTAAGAACATTATCATTATTCAGAACAAATATCCTTCCTGATAACCTGAGGTGGAATATCAATCTTTTATCATTGGTAAGGTTGATGATGAGATACTTTGCCTTTCTTTCTACATCAATTATCGTCTCATCCATAATCCCTTTACAGAAAGCCTCGGGTTCAGGATAACCGATGATATCCTTTCTCAGAATCTTACAGCCAGTTATGCGCCTATTTATTATCTCGGGCTTTAATTCCCTTTTTATCGTCTCAACCTCAGGAAGTTCAGGCATTATTTTTTGAACAGGTCCTTTAATTTCTTTTCAAGTTCATTCTTCTTTTTATTGTATTCATCCTTTATCTTTCCTTTGAGCCTTTCTTTTATCTTATTTGTATCAAGTCTAAATTGTGGAGAGAATAGCCTGCCGGTTGCGATGATATCGATCGTTGCCCTTCCCTGGGGGTCGTAATAAAGCAACCAGTCACTATGATAACCCTTCAATAAATCTGATTCCTTTTTGTTTAATGTTAGTGTTATTACAAGATTAATCACACCATCAAGTTTTATTGAGCCATTTACAAGAAAGTTTCCTATGCCACTTGCCATTGACCAGTCTTCAATATTCGTCCTGCCATTTTCAATCTTGAATGAACAGACAAGGTCATTCACCGGTATCGTCTTTTTATCCTTTAAACCAAGCCAATCACACAACTTATTGAGAAATTCAAAATTGTTGAATACACCATTTGTGAGTTTTACATTTCCACTTGCAGTGAGATTGGCAATAACCTGTTTTTGTTCAAAACCCCTTCCCTGGAAATTATTCACACCAGAAATAGTCCCCTGGAGATTTTCAAACTTTAAAAATCTTTTGAAAAACTTCTGGATATTTATATTTGTCATCCTCGTATTTATCCTGTAGGGTTCAGGGCTATTTGTGTTGTAATAAAAATCAAATCCAACCCTTCCATCAAAGGTCTCCGCATTGCAGTCCTTGATGTCAATTATACCATTCTCGTATTTAAAAGAGGTTGTTATATTTTTAAATTCCATATCCATTCCAGTGAGTCTATTTATCTTCACATTCCCCTGTATGGTCACAGGGATTCCTTTTTGTTCGGTCTTTTTCTCGGTTTTGGTCTTGGGGAATAGTTCATCAAGGTCAATGAGATTTGAATTATTATTTATCTGTATCACGGGTTTATTGAAATTTGATACATAGCCACTGAATGAAAAGTCAGACCTGCCAATATGTCCTGAACATTCGGAAATCTTTGCACCGTCATTCTGTAGTGTCCCTTTCACCCTTAAATTTGTAATTGGTTTTACAAGCCCTATCCCATCAACCGTCGCATCTGATATTGTATAATCACCAAAATAATTTGGTTTTTCTGCATTCCCTTTTATTGCGATATTTATATTCGCACTCCCTGATGCTTTCATCCCTGAGGTCTGATTTGAAATTGTCTCAATATCTTTTAGATTTAATGAGATTTTCACGACCAGGTCAAGAAGGGGATTTTTCAGATTGCTCACCCCACCGGTTATATCAAACCTTGAGGTTCCGAACATACCCTGGATTATAATATTTTTTATTGAATTCAGGTCAAATCCAAAACTTCCGTTTATCTTCTGGACTTCCTGATTAAAGCCTGCAGGTTTTACAATTATATTAATTAGTTCACACTTGCCATTCACCTTTGGTTCTTTTGTCGTTCCCAGTATTGTGGCGTCAGCCCTTATTGAACCTGATAATTTTGAAGGTCTTGATTTTTCAGGGATAAATTCTGATATTTTTGTGAGGTCAGAAATAATCAGATTCACATTCAAATTTAACAATTCTGATTTTTCTATGGTGCCATTTGTTTTTATTTTGATTGTTCCATATTCAGCCTTCAATTCTTTTATGTTGATATTTTTTGTCAATGTATCATACTCAATATCATTTTCAATCTTCGCTGAGAGTGCAGGAAATTCCCTGGTCTTTGCAATGTCCAGTGTCTGGGTGCCATTTATTAAAACCCGGTTCTGTTTGAAATATATTCTCTGATTTATCTCTTTTAATTTTAATTCGTTCTTTGTGATTGCATCGCTGTAATTAAGATTCGTCTTTGAGATTTCTATCTTATCAATTGAAATGGCAAATGCCGGTTCTTTTGTTTTCTCTACCTTTGGCAAAACGATATTATAATAATTGTCTTTGTTCCTTTCTATATTTATCTCTGCACCCTTTATCGTTATGCTGTTTACTACAATCTGCCTTTTAAATAAAAGGGGAAAGAGTTTGAGATTCAGTCTTATATTTTCTATGTCAGCCATTTTTCTATCAGTGAAACCCTGTGGATTTTTCAAAGAGACCTTATCAATGCCAATAGCAATCTTGAATCCCAATTTTAATGATACACCACCAACCTCAACAGGATAATTCAGCGCCTGTGATGCCATTTTTTCCACAATCCCGCGCAGGTTTGATGGTGTGAGGAATGAACTTATCGCTATATAGCCGATGATTCCGATTAATATTAGAACACCGACTATGATACCAAGAATTTTTAACAATCTTTTCATCCTTTCCTCCTTTTATATATAAAAATTAGAAAACCCGGCAAATAATTTACTGAAAAATAATACAAACGGACCAATCCAGCCCCAGAGCAGAGGGATCCCGAGATTATCGATGAGGATGAGTCCTACAAGAATAATAAATCCATATCTTTCAAGTTGATAACGGATATGTGCATACCTATCAGGTAGAAGATAGAATAAGACATTTGAACCATCAAGCGGTGGAATGGGTATGAGATTGAATGCACAGAGAATGAGATTATAGAAAAGGCTCAGTTTGAGCATAATTGCTAAGGGCAGTAGTGGTGGTGTGGCTAAAGAAGTCCCTGCTATCCTTATAATCATTCCCGAGATAAATGCCAGCCCAAGATTTGAACCAGGACCCGCGATAGATGTGAGAACCATTCCCTTTTTGTAATCATAAAAATTGTATGGATTCACAGGAACAGGCTTTGCCCAGCCAAATCTGAATAGTAAGAATGCGATGAAGCCTATCGGGTCGATATGTTTTAAGGGATTGAATGTGAGCCTGCCGGCAAATTTTGCGGTTGGGTCTCCCATACGGTATGCAACAAACCCGTGAAAATATTCATGCACAGTCAGGGCGAGCAAGAGTGGTGGTAAAGATAATAACAATTCTAAGAAACGGTCAGCCATTTCCGCACCATTTCCATTGCTTCTTTTTTGCTTTTAATCTTTTTATCAAGTTGTAATTTATGCACTCCGGTGAGTATCTCCCTGAATATCGGACCGGGTTTTATCTTCAATCTGTTTAAATCCTCACCATTTATCAATGGCTTTATTCTATTCAGTCCATAGAATCTTCTGATCTTATGTCTGAGACTTTTATACATAACAAATATAGCCTTTATCACTTTTTTATCAACATTATGAAGGGTGTAGTATAGTTCACTATTTGTCTCTGCCCTTTTTATCCCCTGTTTTATCTTTTCTATATTTCTGAAGTTGCTTACAAGTTTTGCCTCTTCATTGCTCAAGGGAAAATTGTCTTCAAGGAGGCTCAAAAAATAGTAGTATTTCAAATCTTTCGGAACTTTTTTGAGTGTATTTAATCCTTTGATATTAAATTCTAAAATTTCATATTTATGGATATCCCTTATTGTTCTCAGATATGTCTCTTCTTCAAAGATCAATTTTAATTCATTCAAAATTCTTTGTTTTGATACTTTTTTTAGCACCCTTAGCCAGGATGCTTCAATCAAAAGTTTTTCAGTCTTTGGTTCGAGCCTAAAGTTCAAACGATTTTTATATCTTAAGGCACGAAACATCCTTGTCGGGTCATCAAGAAAACTCTTTGGATGTATGACTTTTATCCATCTTTTCTCAAAGTGTTCCCGACCAAAAAAAGAATCAATCAGGCAGGGGTCATCCCTTGAAATATATAAACCCATTGAATTTATTGTGAAGTCCCTGCGTCTCAGGTCACCAAATATATCTGATTCAAATACAACAGGTAAGGCACCAGGTTTGGGATATATCTCATCCCTTATCATTGCAATATCAATCCTTGTTCTGCCTTTGAATATCGTTGCTGTGTTAAAATCCTTATGGACTTCAATCCTGCCTTTAAGTATCCTGTTCAATTGATATGCTGCCTTTATTGCATCACCACTGACTGAAATATCAATATCCCTTGTCTTTCTATTGAGGAGTGTATCCCTCAATATCCCGCCGACAAGATAGGCTTTGTATTCAGAGTTTAGAAAGAAATCTACAACTTTACTTAAAACCGATTTCTTTCTCTTCTTTACCAAAGATTTTAATTTTTCCAAATCTATCTTCATATCTTTTTAAATTCTCTTCAAGTGCCTCTTTTAATAGATAGGCATTCTGGGGTGTCATTATAATCCTTGAGAAGACCTTTGCCTTTTGCAAACCAGGGAGCATCCTTGCGAAATCAAGGATGAATTCACTGGGTGAGTGGGCAATGAGAACAATATTTGAATATACCCCATCAGAATGTTCAGGGGTTAATTCAACATTTATTTGCTGGGGTGGTCTTTTTTCTTCTTCCATAAAATCTCCTTTCTGTAGAATTATACTCAATTAAATTATATAATCAAGTGTCAGAAATCCTAACCCAATCCCCTCTCCACCCCTCTGTCATTGCGAGTTTTCTTTCTTATGTCATTGCGAGTTTTCTTTCTTGTCATTGCGAGGAGCGGAGCGACGAAGCAATCCCATCTTTTAACTTTGACTAAAACCCCTACCCATAATCTTTCCTCTCCTGCCTCCTTTCTTCTGCCTTCTGCCTACTCCAATCTTGTATCCTGTATCCTGTATCGTGTATCCTGTATCTTGTATCGTGTATCCTGTATCGTGTATCAAGTAAGTATCCTTTATCTTGTATCATGCATCATGTATCATGTATCAAGGTAATATCCTGCATCCTGCATCGTGTATCTTGTATCATGCATCATGTATCATGTATCAAGGTAATATCCTGCATCATGCATCATGTATCCTGTATCCTGTATCAAGGAAGTATCCTGTATCAAGGAAGTATCCTGCATCAAGGACTATCCTGTATCATGTATCTTGTATCTTGTATCGTGTATCATGCATCATGTATCCTGTATCCTGTATCCTGTATCCTGTTTTTCAATAAACCGCGGTTCCCTTCCATCATATCTTTTATTCCGGCACGAAGTGCTAAATTCCAGGCTTCGCCTCACTTCCAGCGTGAAACGCTCCCTTCCACTGCTCTGCACTCCCTTCCAGGCTCTGCCTTTTTCCATCGTCAGCGTTTTATCCCATCTTTTCTCTTGACTTTACTTTAAGTTCAACTATAATTAAAGTGCAGTTTGAGATAGGTTAGATATATGCAAGAGTCAACTAAAAAAATACATAAAAGAAAGGTAATTGACGAAGTTCTGAAATATCTCTATGAACCAGAGGCAATCATTCTTTATGGTGCCCGTCAGGTTGGTAAAACTTTTATTCTTTACTGGCTTAAGGATTATCTTCAAAAAAATGGAGAACAGATTTACTATCTTGATCTGGAGCAAAGTCAGTATCTAAAGATCCTGAATCAGGGCCCAGAGGAACTTATCAGATTGCTTCTGGAACAGGGAATAAACATAAAAAACAGAGTCTTTGTGTTAATTGATGAGATTCAATACCTTTCAAACCCGACAAATTTCTTAAAGTTGATAAGTGACCACCATAAAAATCTGAAGATAATTGCATCTGGTTCATCTACATTTGAAATTAGAAAAAAGATGGGCAGGGCGCTGGTTGGCAGGGCAATTGTTTTTGAGGTTTTCGGCCTTTCCTTTGAAGAGTTTTTGGTTTTTAAAGAATATTCAAAACCGATAGAGCCTGTTTTGACCAGGATTAAAGAAGATGAATTGAAAGATTTATTCACAGAATTTGTTCTTTATGGGACTTATCCCAGGATTGCCCTTATTCCTGAAAAAGAAAAAAAAGAGAAATATCTGTGGCAGATTATAGATACCTATCTTAAGAAAGATATTAGAGACCTCGCTGAAGTAAAGGAAATTGAGAAGTTTAACAAACTCATAGAAGTTCTGTCTTCTCAGACCGGTAAACTTTTGAACATTGAAGAACTTTCTAATACCTGTCGTCTTGCCAAGCAGACTATAGAGAGGTATCTTTTTGTCTTGGAAAATACTTATGTAATAAAACTGGTCAAACCATTTTTCAAAAATCTCAGGTCCGAACTCTTTAAAACCCCTAAGATATATTTTTATGATAGTGGGTTGGCACACCTGTTATGGTTAAAAGTCTTTTCCCGGGAAGTCTTAGGAGAGATTTTTGAGACCGCAATTTTTTCAGAACTTGTTAAGAATTTTGGAAAGGATTCTGTTTATTTCTGGCGGACAAAAGACAAAAAAGAGATCGATTTTATTTTGAGACACAAAAACGAGGTGATTCCTGTTGAAACAAAGGTCAATTTTCCTGCCTTTTCTAAAAGAACGATAGATTACTTTCTTATGAAATACAAATTAAAGAAACATTATTGTGTTGGATTAAAAGGAGAAAAGCCTGCTGAAGATGCTTTTCTCTATCCCTGGCAGATTGGCGAAATCGCAAAATAAGAGATGCTTGGTCCAATTTCAGCACGGAGTGCTAAATTCCAGGCTTCGCCTTTCTTCCAGCGTGAAACGCTCCCTTCCAGTGCTCTGCACTCCCTTCCAGGCTCTGCCTTTCTTCCAGCGTAGCGTTTTATCCCCTCTTGACTTTTTCTCAAAATTATATAAAATATCCCATATTTATATCAGGGACAAAATATCTGGTCTTTTGCGGTCAGTGTCCGCCACTCTTTATGGCTGGTGCTTGCATCCGCCACTCCGTATGGCGGAATAACTGACAAGGGCGGTAGCCTTTTTCAATTTTGGTTAAATGTCCCGATTCTGTGAATCGCGGATTCTCGCCATTGCGGAAGTTAAATGGTTGTATCCTGTATCATGTATCCTGAATCAAGGAAGTATCCTGCATCTTGTATCCTGCATCCTGTATCCTGTATCCTGTATCCTGTATCGTGAATCAAGGAAGTATCCTGAATCCTGTATCTTGTATCAGGTATCCTGTATCATGCATCGTGTATCGAGGATGTATCCTGTATCATGCATCATGTATCATGTATCTTGCATCGTGAATCTTGTATCATGTATCAAGGTAGTATCCTGTATCCTGCATCCTGCATCGTGTATCCTGTATCGTGTATCAAGTAAGTATCCTTTATCTTGCATCGTGAATCTTGTATCATGTATCAAGGTAGTATCCTGTATCCTGCATCCTGCATCGTGTATCCTGTATCGTGTATCAAGTAAGTATCCTTTATCTTGTATCATGAATCATGTATCATGTATCAAGGAACTTTCTTGAAAGGAGTTTATTATGACCACCTATAAGGATTTAGATATTTACAAACTCAGCCACAGATTAGCGGTTGAAATCCATAAAATGGCTTTAAAACTGCCAAAGTTTGAAATGTATGAAGAGGGTGCACAAATTCGTCGCTCGTCAAAGTCAATTTCAACAAATATCGTTGAAGGCTTTGGTAGGAGAAGATATAAGCAGGAATTCATTCAATATCTAATCTACAGTCTGGCTTCTTGTGATGAAACAAAAGAACATCTGCAATATCTTTACGATACCGGGTCTTTGAAGGATAAAGAGCAATTCAATTACTTTATGACTGGTTATGAAGAACTTGGTGCAAAACTATCTAAATTTATCAGTGCGGTTGAAAAGGGACACCTCGTCCGCAAACCCTAATCCCCTATCCTGCATCCTGTATCCTGCATCTTGTATCATGTATTATGTATCGTGTATCCTGAATCATGTATCCTGTATCGTGAATCATGCATCAAGGAAAATCCTGTATCCTGTATCATGCATCGTGTATCCTGTATCGTGTATCAAGTAAGTATCCTTTATCTTGTATCGTGCATCATGTATCATGCATCAAGGAAAATCCTGTATCCTGTATCATGCATCGTGTATCATCTATCAAGGACCATCCTGTATCGTGCATCATGTATCATGTATCATGTATCAAGGACCATCCTGTATCCTGTATCATGCATCATGTATCATGCATCAAGGAAGTATCCTGTATCCTGTATCATGCATCGTGTATCCTGAATCAAGGAAGTATCAGGTATCATGCATCGTGTATCATCTATCAAGGACCATCCTGTATCGTGCATCATGTATCATGTATCAAGAAAATCCTGAATCCTGTATCATGCATCGTGTATCATGCATCAAGGAAGTATCCTGTATCCTGTATCTTGCATCATGCATCATGTATCAATGACCATCCTGCATCATGCATCATGTATCATGTATCAAGGATCATCCTGTATCTTGTATCCTGTATCATGCATCATGAATCGTGTATCAAGGATCATCCTGTATCGTGTATCATGTATCGTCCCGATCGTAGCGAAGGAACAAACCAGATAGACCAGAAAGACCAGACAGGGCCAGCAATTTTAGTCTTGACACAGGGACAAAATTAATATATTATATCCCTGACAAGAGGATAAAATTATGATAAGCAAAGAGGTTATTAAGGATATTATTACTGAAAACCACAATTATATAATGACAGATGTGGGGACAATAATTTCTCGTCAGGGAATAAATGAACCCGGTCATAGCATAAAAAAAGCAAAGATATTATACGGAACAAGGCGAAGCGGTAAGACATTTATATTATATGATGTTTATCGTAAACATAAAGGTAGCGCCCTGTATATTGATTTTGAGGATGAACGGTTATCGGAAATTGATATTACAGACCTGGAAAGGATTAAAGAAGCATTCTTTGAATTGAAACCTGAGCTAATACATTCTAATGATGTTACCTTCTGCTTTGACGAGATACAAAATATAAAAGGCTGGGAAAAATTTGTCCGCAGGTTAGTTGAACGCGAAAATATCAATGTCTGGGTTGCGGGTTCTTCATCAAAAATAACACCCCACTACATTCATTCCGCATTGCGGGGCAGGGAATGGCTTATCCCTGTCTATCCTTTTTCATTTCAGGAGTATCTAACAGTTAATAAAATAAATCTCGCTGATGCGATTTATGGAAAGAATAAATCTATCATCCTTAGATACCTGAATACCTATTTGAAATTTGGTGGGTATCCTGAAATTGCGCTAACAAGCGATGAATTTACAAGGCGGAAGGTTCTTGACGAATATATGAAGGCGATGATTTTCAGAGATTTAATTGAGCATTATCATATTAAAAATATCGCACTTTTTAATACTTTACAAGATGTCCTTTTTTCTTCTTACGCTGACAAATTTGCACCCACATCCTTCTGCAGAAAATTCCGGGGGAAATTTCCCTTTTCCAAGACATTATTATTTAAATACTACGATTATATCCTCTTAAGTTTACTGGTTTATGAACTTCGCATTTTTACAAATTCCGTATATAAAAGACGTCGCAACCCAGCAAAGATATATCTCGTTGATATGGGGTTGGCACGCAAAACTGTGGATGCTCGATTAGGCAGGGCACTGGAAAATTTGGTTTTTCTGGATTTAATGCGAAATGGTTACGAGGTTTATTATTATGAAGGTATTAAACAATGCGA
>Ga0207433_10004412_pt1 | contig 25936 bp, 25 predicted proteins | sample YelNatPaOPGAMG01_FD_187559 | JGI IMG/M metagenome (GOLD analysis project Ga0207433, IMG submission 187559) | Hot spring thermophilic microbial communities from Obsidian Pool, Yellowstone National Park, USA - OP-RAMG-01 (SPAdes) (version 3) | ecosystem: Environmental > Aquatic > Thermal springs... | reverse complement strand
AACTGGTATAGAAGTTTATCGCTTTTATATGAATTACTTCTGGCTTATCTTCAGGGTCAATATCTATTTTATATAGAGCGGTATTTTCTCTTAAGACTTCTGCCTTCATCCAGGCTTCAATAGTTCTGCTTAATTTTTTTAAAAAGAGATTCCTTATGCCATAAGGGATAATCTGGGGTAAACCATCCAGCAATTCTATCTCTAAGGGTTCTTTTTTAAGATTGGTAAGATTTAAGATCCTTACCAGCCCAGCATATCTCTCGTTGGGGATAGTAAAATATTCTACCTCTATTTTTATACCTAAAGAGTAGTTTAGCTCTTTAAGTTTCAGACTCCAGGAATTTATAAGCATACAATTGGTTATTTTAAAATTATTATTTATAGAGGTATTACTAAAAGGCTCATAAAAAATAAATTTTTTATCTTTAGTTATCTTTAAAAAGGTGCGAAAACCTAAAAGAGAGACCAGATACCAGGCTTTGTTGGCAGGAAAGAATTCTAAAATAGCATGGTCTTTATTCTCTGTACCAAAACTGATTATTCCTTGGTTGCGGTTGACATAAAATACCCAAAGAGGGATTCCGTATTTTCCAGAAATTCCCGGAAAGAAATTAGCAAAGGGTTTGCTAAAGTTATAATTAGAAATTACAAAATCGCCGTTTTTATCTAAATAGTATTTTGGATTTTTATCTTTATTTTTGGCAGGTTCTTTCATAATTTAGCATATTTTACATAATTTATTTTTTTTGTCTATATTAATTTTTATTTAGGTGAGTTAGGAAGTTAGGTAAGTATGTAGTATATAGTATTTAGTATGTAGGGGAAATTTTAAATGACAAAGTAAAAAATTCAAAGCACAAAATAAATCTAAGTATTAAGTAGAGTAAACGAAATTAACGAAATTAAGGATAATAACGAACTCAACGAAATTAACCAATTAAACTAGTAGTTAGGGTAAGAAAATAGCATTTTTATTTGCTTTTACACTGCGATAAATTTGTATTGATATTTTGAATTGATATTATATAATATTTTTACTTATTTTTTTAAAAAAAAGATATGGATAAAATAGTAGCAATAATTCTGGCAGCGGGTGAGGGCAAGCGGATGAAGTCTCCTTTTCCTAAGGTATTACATCCTTTGTGTGAAAGACCAATGTTGGAGTATGTTTTAGATTTGGTGGATGAACTCCGTATAAAAAGAAAAATTTTGGTTTTAGGCAAGAATTATGAGGTAATAAAAAAACATCTTAAAAGAAAAATAGAAATTGCTATACAAAGAAAACCTCAAGGTACCGCTGACGCATTAAAAGCTACCGAAGAAAAACTTAGAGGTTTTAAAGGAGACCTTTTGATTCTCTATGGGGATCATCCTCTATTTAGAAAGGAAACCATAAAAAAGCTTATTGTACATCATCAGAAAGATAGACTCGATTTGACTCTTCTTTCTGCTTATCTTAAAAAACCTCAAGGATATGGCAGGATTATTAGAGATAAAACTGGATGCGTATGTAAAATCTTAGAAGAGGACAAACTTAATGATTACCAGAAACAGATAAAAGAGGTGAATTTAGGAGCCTGCTGTTTTCGTAAAGAGAGTTTATTTTCGGTATTAAAAGAGATTAAACCGAACAACGCTCAAAAGGAGTATTATCTTACGGATGCGGTAGAACTACTCTATAAAAGAAATGGCCTTATTGATGCGATAAAAATTGAAGATGTTAAGGAAGCGATGGGTATAAATTCCTATGCGGATTTAGCAAAGGCAAATCGGATTATGCAGGAAAGGATCATTGAAAGATTACTTAAAGGGGCAGTAAAGATAATGGATCCCCAGACGACCTTTATTGCCTATAATAGCAGAATCGGAGAGGGTACGGTAATTTATCCCTTTACAATTATTGAAAAAGATGTTAAAATTGGAAAGAATTGCTCTATCGGTCCTTTTATTCATTTAAGGTCAGGCACAGTAATTGAGGATAATGTAGTGTTGGGTAATTTTTTAGAGGTTGTCCGTTCAAAGATAGGAAAACATACATTTGCTAAGCATTTCTGCTATTTAGGAGATGCGCAAATTGGCGAGGAAGTAAACATCGGAGCAGGTACAGTAACCGCTAATTTTGATGGTAAGAAAAAAAATCCTACGATTATAAAAGATAAAGCCTTTATCGGCTCCGATACTATTTTGATCGCACCGGTAAAAGTAGGAAAGTCTGCAGTTACCGGTGCGGGTTCGGTGATACCCCGCAATCATAATGTTAGGGAAGGTGAGATTGTAGTAGGGGTTCCGGCAAAACCGGTTAAGAGAAAATAATAAGTTATGGATAAATTGATGGTATTTACCGGAAACGCACATCCTCAGTTAGCCAAGGATATCTGTGGTTATCTTAAGATTAAACTTTCCGATGCTTTGGTGTCGAGGTTTAGTGAGGGAGAAATAAGAGTAAAGATTAATGAGAATGTGCGGGGTAAAGATGTTTTTTTGGTTCAACCCACATGTCCTCCCCCTAATGAAAACTTGATGGAACTTTTAATTATGTTAGATGCATTGAGAAGGGCTTCTGCTTCTCGGATTACCGCGGTGATCCCTTATTTTGGTTATGCCCGGCAGGATAGAAAAGACCAGCCTAGGGTGCCTATCACCGCAAAATTAGTAGCGAATTTACTTACGGTTGCTGGGGCAAATAGAGTTTTGACTATTGATTTACATGCAGGGCAAATCCAAGGTTTCTTTGATATACCTTTAGACCACCTTTATGCGGTAGGCGTATTTTTTGATTATTTTAAGAAGTTAAAATTAAAAAATATTGTGGTAGTCTCTCCGGATGTAGGGGGGATTAAGATGGCACGTGCCTATGCCAAGCGTTTTGGTGCGGATTTAGCCATTATTGATAAACGCAGAATTTCTCCGGAAAAAACAGAGGCAATTCATATATTAGGGGAGGTAGAAAATAAAAACGTCATCATTGTTGATGATTTGATTGCCACCGGTAGTTCTTTGATGGAAGCGGTCTCCGCCTTAAAAAAAGCAGGTGCAAAGGATATCTATGCTGCCATTACCCATGGCGTGCTTTCCGGAAACGCTATTAAAAATATTGATGCCTGTAAAGACCTTAAACAACTGGTGATTACCGATACTATTCCTTTGGACGATTCTAAGAAACATCCGCGTATAAAGGTAGTAACAGTTGCCCCTCTTTTGGGTGAGGCAATTAGGAGGATACATTTTGAAGAGTCAGTAAGTTCACTTTTTGATTAAAAATATGGAAAAGATAAATCTTGTAGCTCAGGTAAGAACTGAATTTGGAAAAAGCAAAATGAATGCTTTACGTCGCGATGGATTTATCCCTGCGGTAATGTACGGCAAGGGATTAGAGAGTTTAAATATAAAAATACCGCGTTCAGAATTTTTACGTTTCATCCACGAACACCGCATAGAAACCACCGTTTTTAATCTCATCGTTAAGGATTTAGACAAGAAAGAAAAAGAATATACCTGTATGATAAAGGAGATCCAGTATGACCCTTTAACTTCCGAAGTTATACATATAGATTTTAACCACATCTCTTTAACTAAAGCGATAAAAGTTAAGGTTCCGATAGTTCCAAAGGGAGAACCGGTAGGAGTAAAACAAGAAGGGGGGATCCTTGAGCGGTTACTTTGGGAGATTGAAGTAGAGTGTTTACCTACAAATATACCATCGCAAATAGAAGTGGATGTGAGTAATCTTAAAATTAATGATTCTATTCTGGTTAAAGATATAGGTTCTTTAGGTGAGGGGATAAAGATTTTATCTGATTCGGAGACGGTTTTATTTAGTGTTAGCCCACCTGCTAAAGAAGAGGTGGTCACAGAAGCGGTAACCGAAGAAAAGTTAGAACCTGAGGTAATTAGAGAGAAGAAGGAAACTACGGAGGAGAAATCAGAAGAAAAAGAATCTAAGTGATGACCAAGTTAATTGTAGGGTTGGGAAACCCTTTAAGAGTATATAGAGATAGTCGTCATAATATTGGCAGAACAATTGTGGAGGAGATGGCAAAGGTATATAGAATAAAATTAAAAGAAGACAAAAACCTACTTTCCTCTTTAGGGAAGACTAAATTAAAAGAAGTTGATTTTATTTTAGCCTACCCTTTGGTCTTTATGAACCTTTCGGGGGAAAGTGTATTTAGATTGGTGGAGAGATTTAAAATAGAAAATCAGAATCTTTTGGTGATTTGCGATGATTTAGACCTTAAACTGGGGATTTTAAAAATAAAACCCCAAGGGGGAGATGGAGGGCATCGGGGTTTGCGTTCTATAATTGAGAGTCTAAAAAGTAAGGAGTTCCCTCGTCTGCGTATTGGCATCGGAAGACCTCAGGATAAAAATAAAGTTAGCGATTTTGTACTTTCTAAATTCAACAGAGATGAAAAGAAGATAATTGAAGAGATGAAGAAAAAAGCTTTATTATGCTGTCAGGTATGGCTGACTGATGGTATAAGTTATGCAATGAACAGATTTAATTAAAAGGAGAATCTCTATGAACCGATATGAGGCAATGCTTCTTTTAAGGGTAGATCTGGGGCAGGAGAAAACCAAGAGTTTAATGCAAGATATAAATGATGTAATATTACAAAATAAAGGCAAGATCGTTTCTTCCGGAATATGGCAGGAGAATAGAAAACTTGCTTACCCTATAAAAAAACAAAAAGAGGCAACTTATTATTTATTAAATTTTGAAGCGGAACCTCAAAGTTTATCTAAGATCCAACAGGATTATAAATTAAATGAGAATATCTTAAGATTTATGATTTTTAAATTAGAATAAAAAAGGAGAAAAATGGCTAATCTTAATCGGGTATTTTTGATCGGAAATCTTACGCGCGACCCAGAGTTGCGTTATACGCCTCAAGGAACAGCGGTGGTTAATTTAAGGTTGGCAGTTAACCGCCGGTTTCGCACGCGCAGTGGAGAAGAAAAAAGCGAAACTTGCTTTGTTACCGTGGTTGTTTGGGATAAACAGGCAGAGTCCTGCAATCAATATTTAAGAAAGGGGAGAACGGTTTTTGTGGAAGGTAGGCTTCAATCTCGTAATTTTGAGGATTCTTCTGGTAAACAACGCAGTATTATTGAGGTGCGAGCGGATAGGGTGCAGTTCTTAGGTGGTCCCACACCGTCGGTGCAAGCAGAAAACCAAGAAGTTAAGACTGAGGTTCCTGAGATAGAGACTGAGGAGCCTTCAACTGAACAGGAATGGCTTGAGGAAGGAGAGTCTTTAGATGAAAAATAAAACGAAAAATCCCGCTTCTAAGACTAAAGAAACATCAAGAAAAAAATTTTGTCGTTTCTGTAAAAGTAAGATAGATTATATCGATTATAAAGATACTCGCTTATTAGAGAAATTTATTACCGAAAGAGGCAAAATTGTTTCTTCAAGAGTTTCAGGTAACTGCGCTAAACATCAACGGCGTCTTGCCTTGGCAATAAAAAGAGCTCGGATTCTTGCCCTTCTTCCTTTTGTAAGAGTTTAAATAAGATCTTTCTTTTAGACAATGAAGGTCATTTTGCTCCAAGATATAGAAAAATTAGGTAAGGCAAATGATGTAGTAGAGGTAAAAGATGGTTTTGCCCGCAATTACCTCATCCCTCAGAAAAAAGCCATCCCTGCCACCGCGCAAACTCTTAAGTATTTAGAAGAGGAAAAGAAAAAAAATTTAAAAAAACTTGAAGCCTCTAAAAAACAGGCAGAGGAATTAGCGAAAAGTCTAAATGGTATTTCGGTAAATGTTTTGGTTAAAGTCCATAACGAAGATGAACTTTACGGTTCAGTTACTGCACAGCAGATAAGTGAGGCGTTAAAACAGGAAGGTTTTGATATAGATAAAAAATGTATCGTTTTAGAAGAGCCGATAAAAAGGTTAGGGGTTTTTGATTGTTTGATCAGATTGCATCCAGAAGTGGAAGCAAAGATTAAAGTCTGGGTGGTGAAGGAGTAATGGTAGATATACCTTTTGAAAAAGTTCCTCCTCAAAATATTGAAGCAGAGATGGCGGTTTTAGGCTCTATGCTTATTGATGAGAATGCCATTGTTTATGCTATGGATATACTGGATAAGGATTGTTTTTATAAAGAGAGCCATAAGAAAATATTTGAAGTGATCATTAATCTCTATAATGCCAATAAAGCGGTGGATATAATTACGGTAAGCGATGAATTAAAAAGACTAGGTCTGCTTGATGAGATTGGCGGGATAAGTGCACTTACCGAAATGGTGAATTCTGTTCCCACTGCTGCCAATGTCACTCATTATGCCCGGATAGTAAAAGAAAAATTTATCTTGCGCAGTCTTATTAACAGTGCCACTCAGATTATAAGTTTATGTTATAACTCTTCTGAAGAAAATGTGAATGAAATCCTGGATAAGTCAGAGACGCTTATCTTTGAGATAAGCCAGAATAAAAAAGAAGAAAAGCCTATAAGTTTAAAAGAACTGGTGAAGGAAAGCATAGATGCCATAGATAAACTTTATCAAAAAAAGAATTATGTTACGGGTATCCCTACGGGTTTTATTGACCTTGATAGATGCACTTCGGGTTTTCAGCCTTCAGATTTTATTGTGATTGCCGGTAGACCTTCGATGGGGAAGTCTAGTTTTGTTATAAGTATTGCTGAACATGTGGGAGTGATAGAAAAAATACCAGTGGCTTTTTTCAGTTTAGAGATGTCTAAAGAGCAACTTGTCCAGCGAATGCTTTGTTCCCATGCCCGTGTAGATGCCCATAAGGTAAGAACAGGTTTTTTATCTAGTTCTGATTGGCCAAAATTAACCGCAGCTGCGGGAAAACTTTATGAGGCGCCTATATTTATTGAAGATGCTCCCGCAATTTCCGTTATGGAATTACGGGCTAAAGCAAGGAGATTAAAACTCCAGCATAATATCGGATTGGTGATTGTAGATTATCTACAGCTGATGCGTTCAACTAATCGTGCCGAGAACCGCCAGCAGGAGATTTCTGAAATTTCACGTTCATTGAAGGCTTTAGCGAGGGAACTGAATATCCCCGTGATAGCGATCAGTCAACTCTCTCGGGCAGTAGAAGCACGGGCTGACCATCGTCCCCAACTTTCGGATTTGAGAGAATCAGGGGCGATTGAACAGGATGCGGATTTAGTTATTCTTTTATTACGTGAAGAGTACTATAATCCGACAGAGGAAAATGAGGGGATAGCAGAAGTAATTATCGCTAAACAGAGAAACGGTCCAGTAGGAAGCATAAAACTTGCCTTTATAAAAGAGTATACACGTTTTGAAAATCTTACATTTCAGGAATAAAATTGTTGTTTTTATTAAAATTTAAGGTATAATAAAAATATGAAAAAAATTTTTTTTATTTTTGTTTTATTATTTATTTTAAAAGGAGTTAATTTTGCACAGGAACCTTCTTCGGAGAATCCCGCACCACCGGCTCCCACGGAAGAGCCCAGTCCTCCGATAGTACGAGTTATTGAGGTAAAAGGGAATAAATCCATAAGCACAAATACTATACTCTCTAAGATAAAGACAAGGATAGGTGAAGTTTATCAGGAAAATATTATCAGTGATGATATAAAACGACTTTATCTATTAGGTTTTTTTAGCGATATCTCTGTGAAGACAGAGAAGTTGACTGATGGGATAAAGATAGTTATTAATGTGACGGAAAGACCGCTTTTGGAAAAGATTTCCTTTGAGGGGATGAGGAGGCTTTATATAAAAGAGGAGAAATTAAAGGAGATGATTAAATCTAAAGAGAAGGAGTATTTGGATTACGTAAAATTAAAAGAGGATGTAGAGACCATAAAGGACCTCTATATAAAAAAGGGTTTTTCTGATACAAGGGTGGAATATAAAATAGATTTAAATCAAGAAAGTAATACCGTCAAAGTCACCTTTGTAGTTCAAGAGGCAAAGAGAGTTAAAATAAGGAAGATAGATATAACCGGAAATAATACCTATCCGGATAAAAGATTACTCAAATTAATGAAGACAAAACGCGCCTGGCTTTTTAACCCCGGAATACTAAAAGAAGATGTATTAAATGAAGATATTAAAAGATTAGAAACATTTTACAAACATAACGGTTTTGCAGATGTAAAGATCGATTATAAAGTAATACGTGATCCCCAAAGACCTTTCTTATATATAAATATTCAGATTCAGGAAGGTAAAAAATATATTGTGGGGAAAATAAACATTCAAGGGAATTCAGTAGTTTCCGAATCGGAGATAAGGTCTGTTTTAAAGAACTGTTCTGAAGGCAAGGTCTTCAGTTATGATGGGGTTAAAGAGGATATGGCAAATATTCAGGGATTATATTTTGATCGGGGTTATATATTTGCAAAAGTTCAGGAGACGGTTTCTATTGACTCCCAGACAGGAAGGGTGGATGTTTCTTACAGTATCGTAGAAAATGAAATAGGTTTTGTAAATAAAATAAAAATACGTGGTAATATTAAAACTAAGGATATCGTTATCAGAAGAGAATTGAGGATTTATCCAGGACAACGTTTTGATGGAGAAAAACTTAGGCGCTCCAAACAACGTTTAGAGAATTTAGGGTTCTTTGAAGAGGTAAGTTATGATACTGAAGATACAGATATTCCTAACAGAAAAGATTTAATTGTAGATGTAAAAGAAGCAAAAACAGGTACATTTAGTTTCGGAGGAGGCTATTCTACGGTGGATGAATTTATAGGTTTTGTGGAGATAGAGCAGAGAAACTTTGATTGGAAAAATTTCCCCTATTTTACGGGTGATGGACAAGATTTAAAATTGAGAGCAAGTTTCGGAACCCTATCTGATTCTTATATTTTAAGTTTTACCGAACCCTGGTTTTTAGATTATCCAGTTTCTTTTGGATTTGACCTTTATCGAGAGCGCCACGAAAGAGAATCCGATGTAGGTTATGGTTATGATGAGAAGCGCACAGGTGGAGACTTACGTTTAGGTAAGGAATTGACTGAGTATCTCAGAGGAGATTTGACCTATCGCTACGATACCATAGAAATTTCCGGAGTCAGAGAAGATGCTACCCAAGATTTAAAAAAAGAAGAGGGTAAAAATTCTATCAGCAGTATGGAGTTTAGTTTAACCCAAGATAAAAGGGATAATCGGTTTTTACCTACCACGGGTTATCTATTAACTGGTTCTGTGCAAGTGGCAGGAGGACCGTTTTCTGGAGATAAAGATTTCTTGAAATTCTTTGGCAGAGGTTCAAAATATTTTCCTTTATGGCTTAATTCGGTCCTGGAGCTTCGTCTGCGTTTAGGCATTGCTGATGCTTATGGTGATTCTGAAGATGTTCCCATATACGAGAGGTTCTTTGCCGGTGGTGCTTATACTATTAGGGGTTATGAAGAAAGAAAGATAGGTCCTTATGATAGAATAACCAAAGACCCTTTGGGAGGGAATTCCCTTTTAATTGGAAATATTGAATATACTTATCCTCTGTTTGATTTTTTAAGGACTGCGGTATTTTTTGATTCCGGAAATGTCTGGGAGAAAACTTCGGATTTAGGCAGTGGTGGTTTCAAGTCCTCTTTTGGTTTTGGTTTAAGGTTAAAAACACCTTTAGGACCGATAAGTTTAGATTACGGTATACCTTTAAATAAAGAACCCGGTGAAGATAAAAAATCTAACGGTAGGTTTCATTTTAGTGTAGGTTATGGATTTTAAAAGAAAGGAGTAAAAGATGCGCAGGTTTGTATTTATCTTTTTGGTTGTCGTTGCTTTCTATTTTACGAGTGCTTATGTCTATGCAGAGAAGTTAGGGTATGTGGATTTAGGTAAACTTTTTGATGAGTATAATAAAACCAAGGATTATGATAAGGCTTTAGAGGCAAAGCAGATGGCCTATGAATCGGAAAGACAAAGTAAGGTAAATGAGGTAAAACAGCTCCAGGATAAGATTGATTTATTAAGTGACAAAGAAAAAGAAAGTAAAAAGAAAGAACTGGAAGATAAGATAAAGGCTTTACAGGAATTTGATCGTGATAAACAGCAGGATTTGCGTCGGGAAAGAGATGAAAAGATGAAGGAGATACTCAAAGATATAGAGAGCGCCATCTCCGAATATGCCAAGAGCCAAAATTATACTTTGGTTTTTAATGATCGGGTTTTAGTTTATCAGGATAAATCCTTAGATATTACCGATAAAGTTTTAGAGATCTTACAGAAGAGATACCCTGCCAAAAAATAGTCTTCAAAGTAAATGAATAAAACAGTAAAAGAGATAGCTGAATTTATAAAAGGGAAAGTTGTCGGTAATGAAAATACGATTATCCGTGGTTTTTCAGGAATTAAGGAGGCAAAAGAAGGAGATATAACTTTTTTAGCTAATCCGCGTTATATTTCTTTTTTAGAAACTACCCAAGCCTCAGCGATAATTACTACCCCTGATATAAAAAGTAGCCATAAAACCTTAATTCATGTAGAGAATCCCTCTTTGGCCTTTGCACAACTTCTTTCTTTAATTACTCCTCAAAAAATAAAACCCAAAGGTATCCATCCTACAGTGATTTTAGGCAAGAATGTAAATATAGAAAAAGATGTGGCTATAGGTGCCTATACGGTAATAGAGGATAATGTTTCTATTGGCAAAGGCACAGTGATTTATCCCCATTGTTTTATTGGCTATGAGAGTAAAATTGGGGATGATTGTCTTATTTATCCTTTTGTTTCTATCCGTGAGCGGATAATTATAGGCAACCGCGTAATTATCCATAGCGGAACAGTGGTTGGTTCTGATGGTTTTGGTTTTGTGACTATAGAGGGAGTTCACCATAAGATTCCTCAGGTAGGGATAGTAGAGATTGCTGACGATGTGGAGATCGGTGCAAATGTAACTATCGACCGGGCAAGATTTGATAAAACATTTATTGGCAAGGGAACAAAAATCGATAATCTTGTCCAGATTGCCCATAATGTAGTGATTGGAGAAAATTGTCTTATTGTGGCTCAGGTAGGTATTTCCGGTAGTACCACTTTAGGTAAAAATGTGATTTTGGCTGGTCAGGTGGGAGTAGTAGGGCATATCCATATCGGTGATGGAGCAGTAGTGGCTGCGCAATCAGGAGTAAGTAAATCTGTACCTGCTCATACAGAAGTCTGGGGCTATCCTGCAAAACCGTTTGGAGAAGCCAAACGTATAAATGCCTGTGTGCAAAGGCTTCCTTTGCTTTATAAGAAGATAGAGGAATTAAAAAAAAGATTAGATGAACTTGAAAAAAAGATAGCCAAATGAATCTTAACACTTAAAAATGGAAAGACAAAGAACGATAGAAAAAGAGGTCTCTTTATCAGGTAAAGGAATACATACTGCCAGCAGAGTAAATATAAAATTTAAACCTGCAGAAGAGAATACAGGTATAGTTTTTATCCGCACAGATTTAAAAGATAAACCTTCAATTAAAGCGGAGGTTAATTCTTTGTTTATTCCTCTCTCAGGAAGGAGGCATACTTCTGTCGGTAATGAAACAGCGAATATTCAGACTATAGAACATCTAATGGCAGTATTATGCGGTTTAGGGATCGATAATATTTATATAGAAATAGACGGCAATGAGATTCCCGCGATGGATGGCAGTGGTAAAGATTTTTACGATACATTATTAAAAGCAGGGATAAAAGAGCAGAGCGAAAAAAAACAGTACTATGCGATAAGAGAACCGATAATCATAGAGGAAAATGATGCTACTTTAGCAGTTTTCCCCGCAGAGGTCTTTAAGATAAGTTATACCTTAGATTATAAACATCCTTTGATTAAAACCCAGTTTCTTTCTTTGGAGATTAATGAGCAAAATTTTAGAGATGAGTTAGTTAGCGCACGGACATTTTGTTTAGAAGAAGAAGCCAAAAGTGTTTTGGATTTAGGATTGGGGAAAGGTGCGGATTACTCTAATACTTTAGTAGTGGGTAAGGATGGGGTAATTAATAATACTTTGCGTTTTGAGGATGAATTTGTAAGACATAAAATCCTTGACCTTATAGGTGACCTTTATCTTTTGGGTTTACCCATAAAGGGGCATTTTATTGGTCTGCGCAGTGGTCATAGTTTAAATTTAAAGATGCTTAACCGAATTAAATTACAAAAAGAAAGGTATTTGGGGGCAGGCGTAATAGCAAAGGATGTTTCTAATCTTTCAGAAGGTCAATTAGATCGTCAGCAGATCATGGAGATTCTCCCCCATCGGGATCCTTTTTTATTTGTGGATAAAATCTTAAAATTAGAAAAAGGAAAATACGCTTTGGGAGTAAAATACCTTACTAATGATGATTACTTTTTTAAAGGGCATTTTCCTGGAAGACCCATTATGCCGGGAGTTTTAATTATTGAAGCGATGGCGCAGGTAGGAGGAGTAATGATGCTTTCTTTGCCGGAAAATAGAGGAAAACTTGCCTATTTTCTTGCCTGCAACGATGCAAAATTCCGCAAGACCGTTTTACCCGGTGATGAACTTATCTTAGAGGTTGAGACTTTAAAATTAAAATCAAAGACCGGCTCAGTAAAAGCCACTGCTTATGTTCAAGGGAAAGTAGTGGCAGAGGCAGAATTGGTTTTTGCCTTGGTAGAAAGTTAAAAAATGAAAATACATCCCACCGCAATAGTCTCAAAAAAAGCAGAGTTACCTTTTGACCTGGAAGTAGGTCCTTACAGTATAATTGGAGATAATGTAAGGATTGGGGAAGGGACCAAAATCGGTGCTTTCTGTGTAATTGAAGGAAACACTACTATTGGAAAACGCTGTAAGATATTTACCGGAGCAGTTATCGGGAGTATCCCTCAGGATTTAAAGTATAAGGGTGAAAAAAGTTTCTTAGAAATAGGTGATGACAATATTATTAGAGAATACTGCACATTTAATCCGGGTACAGGTGAGGGTGGCAAGACCGTAGTAGGAAACGGCAATCTCTTTATGGCTTATTCCCATGTGGCACATGATTGTGTGATTGGAAATAAATGCGTTGTTGCCAATGTGGGAACATTGGCTGGCCACGTTACTTTGGAAGATCAGGTGGTTATTGGAGGTCTGGTGGCAATACATCAGTTTGTGCGGGTGGGAAAACTTTCTATCATTGGAGGATGTTCCAAGGTAGTTCAGGATATTCCACCCTATTCGACCTGTGACGGACATCCCGCACGGGTTTACGGAATAAATTTAGTGGGGCTTAAACGGGCAAATATAGAGCCTTCTATTATTAGAGAAATTTCCTATTGTTTTAAAATTATTTTTAATTCCGGTCTTTCTATCAAAAATGCCATAAAGAAAATCGAATCTAAAGATAATTTGCCTCCCGAGGTGGTTTATCTTATTGATTTCATAAAGAAATCTTCACGGGGAGTCTGCCGTGGCATAAGATGAAAAAAATCGGTCTTATTGCCGGTAATCGGCGCTATCCAGTTATCCTTTCCCAACAGGCAAAGAATAATGGCTACTCTGTTATAGCGGTAGCTATTAAAAATAACACTTCCAGAGAAATCTCACAGCATACCTCTAAACTCTTCTGGATAGATATCTGTGAATTTGAGAAAATTTTTGAGATATTTAAGCAGGAAGCAATAAAAGATGTGGTAATGGCAGGTCAGATAAATCCCTATTATCTATTTAATCAGAAAGTAATGCAGGATCCCAAAATAAAAAATTTTTTTAAAGAGATGCAGGATAAAAGGGCGGTTACTATTTTTGGTTTTATTGCTGAAAAACTTAATGAGGAAGGATTCAATGTATTGGATTCGCGTGTTTTTATGAAAGATTTTATTCCTAAAAGAGAAACATTAACTTCAAGAGAACCGAGCTTTGAGCTCTGGCAGGATATCTATTTTGGCTGGGAATTGGCAAAAAAGATTGCTTTTCTTGATATTGGGCAGACCGTAGCAGTTAAAAATAAAGCAATCGTGGCGGTAGAAGCATTAGAGGGAACAGATAGACTTATCTTAAGAGCAGCGAGATTAGCCGGAAAAGGTTTGGTGATAGTAAAGGTAAGCAGACCCAATCAGGATATGCGTTTTGATTTGCCCGTAGTAGGTTTAATGACAATAAAAAATCTGATTAAAGCAAGGGCAAGTTGCTTGGCAATTGAGGCAGAAAAAACTATATTTTTAGATAAAGATGAAGCAGTAAGACTGGCAGAAAATAAAGGATTGTGTATAGTGGCAATTTAAAAATACTTGACAGGTTTATTTTTAAGGAATAGACTAATGGATAAGGAGGTAAGGAGATGGTAAAGAAATGTGTATCCAAAAAGAAAATTGTTAATTTTAGACTCTTTGCGCCTTCGGCTAAAAAAGTAGCAGTGGCAGGTACCTTTAATAATTGGGATACAAATTCTTTATTAGCCAAGAAAGATTCTAAGGGTAACTGGATCGCAAAAGTAAGCCTTACGCCTGGAAGGTATGAGTATAAATTTGTGGTAGATGGGAATTGGATAGAGGATCCTAACTGTAAACTGCGCGTTCCTAATCCCTTAGGTAGCAATAATTCTGTTTTAGAGATAAAGTAAAAAGTTTTTTAAAGATTTACCCGTCTCATTAATAATATAATAAAAAAGAGACGGGTTTTTATTTCAGTAAACTCTGCGCTCGTAGCTCAATTGGATAGAGCGCCAGTCTTCGGAACTGGATGTTGGGAGTTCGACTCTCCCCGAGCGCGTAAGTTTCAATTTGATTTTTAATAAAAAAATAGTATAATTTTAATATGAGAAATACCTTCTATTTAAACATCGAAAGCGCAGATAACTTAGGGATTGGGCTTTTTAAGTATAGCCTTTATCCGGAAGAAGAATTTATCATTACCAATTCTACTTTACCTTGCCTTTTAGGTTATCCCAAAAAAGATTTTAAAAATATAAAATTTTCAGATTTATTTTTGGACTCAAATCAGAGAAAAAGATTCTTCGAAATTTTAAAACAGGATAAAAATATCCGCTTCTTTGAAGCGGTTTTTAAGACCAAAAATAAAAAAACTATCTGGGTGGCGATAACCGCCTCTTATATCAAAACAGAAAAAAAAGAATACATAGAGGGCATAGTTGAAGATATAACTAAACATAAAGAAACCGAAGAAAAACTATTTTTGGAAAGGGATTTCTTGCAGAATCTTTTAGACAATATTCCGGATGCGATTTATTTTAAGGACAGACACAACCGCATTATTAAGGTAAACAAATTCTATATTCAGGGAACCGGTCTTAAAGAAGAAGAGATTATTGGAAAAACCGATTTTGATTTTTTCCCTTATGAGCAGGCAAAGAGGATGTTTGATGATGATAACTATGTGTTAAATACTGGGAAGCCTATCGTCGGTAAAATTGAACGCACGCTTTTGCGCAACGGAACCTGGAATCAGGTAATTACCACTAAAATTCCTCTCTATGACCGCAAAGGGAAAATTATCGGCACGATGGGGATAACCCGTGATATGACTAAATATGCTAATTTAGAAAAGGAACGTATGAGTATGCTTATAAATGCTTTGACTGTGCTTAATAAAGCCTTGGAGATGCGTGACCCTTATACTTCTATTCATACCCAAAATGTGGCTTATATTTCTTTAAAGATAGCAGAAAATTTAGGTTGGGATGAGAATAGACTTCTGGCGATAAGATTAGCGGGAGAGTTACATGATTTAGGGAAAATTAGCATTCCTTTAGAAATACTGAATAAACCTGGAAAATTATCCGATTTAGAGTACAATCTTATCCAACAGCATGTGCAAAATTGTTATGATTTAATTAAAGATATTGATTTTCCTTTTTCTTTGGCAGAGATAATCTACCAACATCATGAACGACTCGATGGTTCAGGTTATCCCCGTCAGTTAAAAGATGAGAAGATTTTGCCGGAAGCAAGGATTCTGGCAGTAAGTGATGTGTTAGAATCTATGACCTCTTACCGACCCTATCGAGAGGCATTAGGATTAAAAAAAGCAATTGAGGAATTAAAGGATGGTAAAGGTAAAAGATACGATGCCAAGATAGTGGATATCGCCTTTTCGCTTATTGAGGCAAATAATGGGCAAGCCTTCTGGCTTAACTCTTAATTCCTTCCTTTTATTTCTTTATTTGACCTTTTACATATTTAAGGTATAATTTATTTAAAATTGGGCCACTAGCTTAGTTGGTAGAGCAGGGGACTCTTAATCCCAAGGTCGAAGGTTCGAGTCCTTCGTGGCCCACTTAATTATGAAGAATTACGAATTAATAGAACATACTGCGGATATTGGTATAAGGGTAAGAGCAAAAGACTTAAAAGAACTTTTTAGAAATACTGCTTTGGCAATGTTTGAAATAATGGCAGAGGAAAAGTCATCAGTCACCCGACACCAGTCACCAGTTAAAAGAATTATGATTAAGCAGAAAGCGCAGGATTTAGAGGAACTTTTTATAAATTGGTTAAATGAACTACTTTCTTTATCTTCTGCAAAAGGGTTGATTTTTTCTGAATTTAAGATAAATAAATTAGACAAAAATAACTTAGAAGCAGAAGCGGTTGGCAAAGATATTAAAAATTATAAAGTAAATACAGAAATAAAAGCGGCAACCTATCATGAGTTAAAGATTGAAGATAAAGGTGATTTTTGGCAGGCAGAGGTGATTTTTGATGTCTAAATCACAGATTACGCAGATTAAAAATCACAGATTACACAGATTCAGGGAGTAGTTGATATGTCAGACTTTTGGCAAGGTCCATTAGAAAAAATCGATGATTATCGTTGGCGTATTCCCAAAAGTTACAAACCTGGGATGCGTGTAGATGGGATTATCTATGCGGATGAAAAACTTTTAAAGGATATCCGTCAGGATAAGGCACCTGAACAGGTAGCCAATGTGGCGTTTTTGCCAGGGATTGTAAAAGCATCTTTGGCAATGCCAGATATTCACTGGGGATACGGACCTTCTATCGGTGCAGTTTTTGCTACGGATATCAGTAAAGATGGTATAATTACTCCTGCAGGTGTAGGCTTCGATATAAACTGTCTTAGTGGTGATACCAGGATAAGAATGCAGAATGGATATTATTTAACTATAAAAGAGTTGGAAAAAAATTGGGATAGATTTAATACGCTTTGTATAGATTTTAATAAATTTAAGGAAAAGACAACCCCCATAATAAGATTTATTAAAAGAAAGCCCTATAATAAAATTTATAAGATTACTACTGAGGCAGGAGACGAGATTATTGCCAGTGAAGACCATCCTTTCTGGACCCCTGATGGTATGGTTAAAGCAGGTTTTCTTTCGGATGGTAGTAAAATTGCTATCAGTCCTTTTGTAGGGGTAGAATATGAAGAACCAGAACAGCAGGTTATTTTAGACGAAAATGATATAATAAATTTAAAACTACCATTTAAAAAAGATAAAATAATAAAAGAACTTAAAAAAAGAGGATTTTTACCTTTGAGTGCTTCTAATCCTAAGCTGCCATCTCTTTTAAGACTATTAGGTTATCATTTGGGTGACGGGACGATGTATATTACTAAAGATAAAGCAACGGTTTGGTTTTACGGACAGATAAATGATTTAGAGTTAATAAGAGAGGATATTTATAATTTAGGTTATACACCTTCCAAAATATATGTAAGGCAAAGAATACATAGGATAACTACTTTTTACGATACATATGAATTTAGTCAAAAAGAATATAGTATAAAAGTGGTAAGTAGAAGCTTTTTCTGTTTATTTTTTGCTTTGGGTTTGCCTGTAGGTAAAAAAGCCTATCAGAAATACAGTTTACCTCAATGGATTTTTAAATTAAAGAAATGGCAGAAGCGGTTGTTTTTAGCCGGTCTTTTTGATGCGGAACTCTCTAGTCCAAAGGTATTGTATAATTATAATTTTTATCCTCCCTGTTTATCAATGAATAAAGAAAAAAGTTTGGTAGATAATGGCATCTATTTCTTAAAACAATTGACTTTGCTTTTAGAAGAATTTGGAATTAGGGTTCAAAAAATCGGCAAGCGTAAAGAATATGAAAGTAAAGAAGGTAAAATAACTTATCGATTACGGTTAATAATTTCTTCCGATATAGATAATCTAATAAATTTTTATTCGCATTTAGGTTTTGAATATAATTTAAAAAAAAAGAATTCAGCAAATCTGGTTCTTCAATATCTAAAGTTAAAAAAGAAAGTTATTTTGGAAAGACAAAATAAGGAAAAGATAGCATTAGAACTATATCAAAATGGAATATCAGCCCAAGAGATCTATAATAAATTATCATCCGTATGGGTAAATAGAAGATTTTTAGAAAGGAGTATCTTTGAACCGAGGTCTACAGATCCAAGAATCGCCTTTAACTTCCCTTATTTTATAGAATATAAAAAAGAAGTTACCGAGGGGATTAAAAATAGTTGCTATCTCTGGGAAAAAATTCTTTCTATTGAACAGATAGAATATAAAGATTATGTTTATGATCTGACAGTTGAAAGCCCTTGGCATAATTTTATTGCTAATAATTTCATAGTATCAAACTGTGGGGTGCGGTTATTAAAGACAAATTTTCAATATGATGAGATAAAGGATAAAATTAAAGATTTAATCTATGTATTATTTGCGATGGTTCCTGCAGGTGTTGGTTCAAAAGGAGAAATTAGGGTTTCCGAAAGGGAAGAAAGAGAGATTTTAATTAAAGGGGCAAGATGGGCGGTAGAAAAAGGATACGGTACAGAGGAGGATTTAGAATGTACGGAAGAATACGGAGCAATGCAAGGCGCAGACCCAACCGCAGTATCTTCGCGCGCCTATGAAAGGGGGAAAGCCCAGTCTGGAACTTTAGGTTCAGGAAATCATTTTTTGGAGATTCAGGTAATCGATCAACTCTATGACCGTGATTTATGTGATGAGTTTGGACTAACTTTAGGTCAAATCACTATTATGATTCATTCTGGTTCACGCGGTTTTGGTTATCAGATCTGCGATGATTATACCCGCAGTATGATTCACTGTTTAACTAAATATAATATTCATGTTCCTGACCGTCAACTTGCCTGCGCACCTTTTAATTCTTCCGAAGGGAAAGCGTATTTTAGTGCGATGAAATGCGCGGCGAATTATGCCTGGAATAACCGGCAGTGTTTGATGTATCTGGTGCGTAAAGGCTTTGAAAAGGTTTTTGGAATGAGCTGGGAGAAAATGGGTATGTATTTGATTTATGATGTTGCTCATAATATCGCTAAAGTAGAAAAACATATCGTTGATGGAAAAGAAATCACTTTATGTGTGCATAGAAAGGGAGCAACCCGCGCCTTTGGGCCAGGACATCCTGCTTTACCTGAGAGATATAAAAAAACAGGTCAACCCGTAATTATTCCCGGAGATATGGGGAGAAATTCTTATCTTTTAGTAGGAACCCAGAAAGCGATGGAGGAGACCTTTGGCAGCACCTGTCACGGCGCAGGCAGAGTAAAATCGCGCACCGCTGCTACCAAATCTATTGATGTAAATCAACTTTTAAAAGAACTTGAAGCAAAAGGGATTACCGTGAAAGCCTCAGGCAAAGGAACAATTGTTGAAGAGGCACCTCAAGCCTACAAAGATGTAAATGAGGTAGTCGATGTTGTCCATAATGCGGGGATTTCTAAGCGGGTCTGTAGGATGAAGCCGTTGGGAGTGATTAAGGGATGAGAAAAAATCAAGCTATATTATGGAAGGAAATTTTGGATTTAGGGATGGAGTCTTGTTTAGCGTTCTTGTGTAAACGAAAGTCTAAGCAGGAAGCCTTAAGAGAGTTAAAAAAGACACTTTTACATCAGAGTCAAGAGCATTTTCAGGCATTATTTACATCATTAAAGAGATTGAGATGACTATAAGCGGAATTATTTTAAGAGCACTTAAGAAAATAGTTCATCTATTAGAAAAAGAAAATCTTCCATACTGTTTATTTGGAGGATTAGCTATGCAGGTTTATAAGCGAATTAGGGCAACCAAAGACATAGATTTAATGATTTTGGTTAATGAGAATAAAATTCCTAAACTTATAGAGAATATAGAAAAAGCAGGTTTTAAATTTGATAGAGAAAAGGGCATTATTAAAATAAACGGATTTGAATTATTAAGATTTGTTTATTTAGATGAAATTACAACTTTTGAGATATTTATAGATTTAGTGACAGTTACCACAGAATTTCAAAAAGAGGTTATAAAACGAAAAACAAGATTAGATTTTTTAGGAATAAAGATTAATATCGCCTCTTTAGAAGACTTGATCCTGCTTAAACTTTTATCGAATAGATCCATAGACCGTTTAGATGCACAGTATCTTTATGAGGAAAATAAAGAAGTTGTTAATGAAGTTTATTTAAAAAGTTGGGCAGAAAAATTAAAGATAGAAAATGATTTAAAAGATATATTAAAACAAAATGCTTGACCTAAAATTTATCCGTAATAATTTAGATTTAGTAAAAAGAGCTATTAAAGAGCGCGGGCTTAATTTAGATTTAGATAAGTTAATGCAGTTGGATGATACGCGACGCAAAATCCTTGTCGATTTAGAAAATTTAAGGGCAAAGAGGAATAAAACTAACGATGAGATATCCCTTTTGTTAAAAGAAAAAAAAGACCCTAAGGAAAAAATTAATTCGATGAGGCAGTTATCTAATGAAATTGATCGTTTGGAGAATGATTTAAAAAGGGTTCAGGAAGAAATAGATTATTTTCTTTTAAATATCCCTAATATTCCACATCACTCTGTGCCAAGGGGAGACCAGACAAAAAAAGAAATTATTCGCAGTTGGGGAAAAATTCCCCATTTTGATTTTAAGCCTTTAACCCATATCGAACTGGCAGAGGCTTTAGATATTATTGATTTTAGAAGAGCAGCTAAGATATGCGGTTCAAATTTTGTGCTTTATAAAAACTGGGGCGCAAAGTTAGAGAGAGCACTTTTTAACTTTATGTTGGATTTACATACTAAAAAACATGGTTATAAGGAAGTATTCCCTCCTTTTTTGGTGAATCGGATGAGTATGACCGGGACGGGTCAACTTCCCAAATTGGAAGAGGATATGTATAGACTAAAAGATGATGATTATTTTCTTATTCCCACTGCGGAGGTTCCGGTAACTAATATATTTAGGGATGAAATCTTAAATGAAGAGGATTTACCCATTTATCTTACCGCTTATACCGCCTGTTTCAGAAGAGAAGCAGGCTCTTACGGAAAAGAGACTAAAGGATTGGTGCGGGTGCATCAGTTTGATAAAGTAGAATTGGTAAAATTTGTAAAGCCTGATAGTTCGTATGAGGAATTGGAAAAATTAGTTAAGGATGCAGAGGAAGTATTACAACTTTTAGGACTTCCCTATCAGGTGGTTTTGCTTCCTACTGAGGATTTAAGTTTTTCTGCCTCTAAGTGCTATGATTTGGAGGCATACGCAGTTGGATTAGACAGGTGGCTGGAGGTCTCCAGTTGTAGTAATTTTGAAGATTTTCAAGCACGCAGAGCAAATATCCGTTATCGCAGTAAAGATAAAAAATTAAATTATGTGCATACCTTGAATGGTTCGGGAGTGGCTTTGGCTAGAACGCTTATCTGTATTTTGGAAAATTATCAAAATAAGGACGGTTCAATTACCGTTCCTGAGATTTTAAGACCATACTTAGATGGAAAAGAATTTATTACCTGAAGAAAACATCGTTATTCCTTCAAAATTCCAAAGAATAATTCAGAAGTTATTGGTGGGGTTAAAACTATTTTTGGGAATTTTATTGTTACCTTTTGTTTATAGTTCTACAAAAGTTTTTTTAGATGAGGTCTTTGTTTTGGAAAGCAATCTTAAAATAGGATTTTTTTCCGGTATAGCAGTTTTTTTATTAGTCTATCTTTTTATCTGGGAGCCAGCAATAATTTATAAGAAAGGACAAAAATTTGTGCAGATTATCTTTGGATTTTTTTCTCCTTTGGTTAAGCTAGCACCTTATCTTTTGCCGGTATATACTATTATTCTATTTTTACTTTATTTTTTATCTTTGCTTATATTTAAACCCGAATATATATTGGATAGTTTTATGTTTTTATTTGGTTTAACGATTACTCTTCATCTTGTATTTAGCGCAAACTCATTGAAATCAAGGTCGTCCGATTATTTAAAAGCGAATTATATTTTTGGCTTTTCTTTCATTTGGTTAGTTAATATTATTATCTTATCTTTCGGTTTTAACCTTATTTTAAAAGAATATTCTTTCGTTAATTTTTTTAATCAGAGTTTTAAGATTGGTATAAGTATTTATAGAATAATTTTTAAGCAACTTTTCTTATAATCAATAAACCGTTAAGAGATTATATTTTTGGAGGCGTGCCAGAGTGGTTGAATGGGCCTGTCTTGAAAACAGGTATCCCGATAACTCGGGATCAGGGGTTCGAATCCTCTCGCCTCCGCCAGACTACGCTTAGCAAGTAGTTACTCTTACGGAGTAAGCTTCGTCTGATAAACCAGACTACGCTTAGCAAGTAGTTACTCTTACGAAGTAAGCTTCGTCTGATAAGCCAGACTACGCTTACAGGTAGCTTACTCAAAGTAGCAAGCTTCGTCTGATAAACCAGTGTTTGAAATATTAAACGAAATTAACGAAAATAATTAACTAAATAGGATTAACAAAAAATTGGAGAGGTGCGAGAGTGGTTGAATCGGTGCGCCTGGAGAGCGCATGGCTGCCCACAAGGTGGCCCCTGGGTTCGAATCCCAGCCTCTCCGCCAAACTACGCTTACAGGCAGTTTACTCAAAGTAGCAAGCTTCGTCTGGCAAGCCAGTGGTTAATATATTAAACGAAACTAACGAACTAAACGATATTAACGAATATAGGAGAGATGCCGGAGTGGTCGAACGGGGGCGCCTCGAAAGCGTCTATCCCGAAACTTCGGGATCGCAGGTTCGAATCCTGCTCTCTCCGTAAATACTTTTATTTTTGGATGAGAACCTAAAAAAGAGGGTTTTAGGGAGAAAAGACCGTTTTCTCCCTAAGGTTTGTTCTTTAGAATTATAAAGGAAGGGGTGACACCCCGAAGTTTCGGGGGCCAGAGGGGAAACCATAAGGTTTCCCTATGGGGAGGAGCTAAAGCGACGACGGGTTCGAATCCTGCTCTCTCCGCCAGACTACGCTAAGCAAGTAGTTACTCTTACGAAGTAAACTTCGTCTGATAAACCAGACTACGCTAAGCAAGTGAGAGATTCTTACGGAGTAAGCTTCGTCTGATAAACCAGACTACGCTAAGCAAGTAGGAAACTCTTACGAAGTAAACTTCGTCGGGCTTTTCTATGGGCAGAAGTGAAATGATGGTAGGTTCAGATTTTAGACTCTTTGTTGAAATTTTTATTTTTATAGTATAATATTAGAGAAATGGAAGCGATATTTAAGATATTAGATAATTTAGAAGCTATGGGATGGGATACTTTTGACATCTTTTCATTTGCAGTAATAATTTCAATATATGTTCCTACTTTTATCTTGTGTTTAATTTTTACCTTTTCTATCAAGTTATTTCAAAAAATAGAGGAAAGGGTAAGCACCAGTATTATTCCTTGTCCTTATATTACTCCTCTGGATACAAATATAACCTATTTTAATGAGTGGTTAATAGAGCATCATTATATAATTGGTCCTTTTATGAGCCTGGTATGTTTTTACGATATTGTTGCGTTATTTGATTTGGTTAAAGTGTTGAATTTTAGTTAAAGTGTTAAATTTTTAAAAAGGAGTTTTTATGGATAAAGAAAGGATAGAAATTGAAAATGAAATTCTGGATAAAGTAGCAGGTAAGATTTATCTTATTCAGTCATTTGAGAAAAGAAAAGAAAAAATATTTGAGGTATTCTTGGAGGTTTATAATACTGAGCGCTGTAAAAGATATATAAGTAGAATAGGAGGTATGGAATTAGAGACTTTTTTTAAGGAATTTTTATCTTACGGGATTATTGATGAGTTTTTGCAGGACCCCGAAGTTGAGGATATAATGATAAACTCGCTAAGTCCTATATATATCCATAAGACTTCACAAGGTCTGATAAAAACTGACAGAAGATTTGAAAGTCCTGAGGAATTAGAACTATTTATAAAGAAATTAGTGGTATTTTCAGGAAGACGCAATGTAAGGAAGATAAACAATATAGAATTAAGTGAGATAAAAGGTAGGGTAAATATTATTTATTCGCCGTTTGGCCCACAGATCACTATTACGCGAGCAAAAGAAAAGCCTTTAAGTATTATTGATTTGATAGAAAATAACACATTAACCAGCCAAATCGCCGGACAACTTTGGCTTTATGTAGAGGGTTTAGGGGTGAGACCAGCGAATCTTCTTATTTCCGGTGGACCAGGTGCAGGGAAGACTACTCTTCTTAATGCCCTTTTTAGTTTTATTCCTGCTTCAGATAGATTAGTAATTATTGAAGACACTTTAGAGTTAAATACTGATTATGAAGAGAACTGTTCCCGTCTGGAAAGCGATGAAGATTTAACTTTGGCTGATCTGGTAAAAAATTCTTTACGGATGCGACCGGACAGAATAATTATTGGTGAGGTAAGGGGAAAAGAAGCCCAAGATATGATGACTGCGATGAATATCGGAAAGTACTGTATGGGAACTTTGCATGCCTCTACTGCCAGAGAAACGATTATGCGACTTCAGAATGAACCAATGAATGTGCCTGAGGTTTTGATAAATCTTATTGATGTAATTATTATTATGAAAAGATTCCATATAAAAGGTCAGGTCTTCCGGGCATTAGGTGAGATAGTGGAGACTGCGGGAATGGAAAGAAAAATGGTTTTACTCTCACAGCTTTGGTCATACGATCCTATAAAAAGACAGTTCCATGAGACGATGGTCTCCAGTATATATAGAGATAGACTTGCACAGATGAGTAATAGAACTTCCAGAGAAATAATTGATGAGATAAGAATAAGGGGTAAAGTCCTTAATGCATTGTTAGAGAGAAATATTAAAGATATCTCTGAAGTCTCACGGTTTTGTCGCGATTTTATTAATGACCCTTATAATACAGTTAAACAGTTGGGTTTGGATTACGATAAATTATTAAAAGGATAAATTTTGCGCCTGTAGCTCAATTGGATAGAGCACTGGTCTACGGAACCAGGTGTTGCTGGTTCAACTCCAGCCAGGCGCACCAGTTAGTTCATAGTCGATAGTTCATAGTAATTAGTTATGGGAAAGATTGATGAGATTTATATGTCTGAGGCGATAAAAGAAGCAAAAAAAGCATTCGAAGAAGATGAGGTTCCTGTGGGTTGTATAATTGTCTATCAGAGAAAAATTATTGCCCGAGCACACAACCAGGTAGAACGTCTTAAAGACCCTACTGCCCATGCAGAAATGTTAGCATTGACTTCCGCAACAAATTATCTTAATAGCAAATGGTTGAATGACTGTTCTATATATGTTACAGTTGAACCCTGTTCGATGTGTGCAGGAGCTTTGGTTTTGGCACGCATAAAAAATATTATTTTCGGTGCCTCCGACCCTAAAGCAGGTGCCTGTGGCTCAGTTTTAAATATCACCGGTAATAAAAAATTAAATCATCGGATAAAAGTTAAATCTGGGATATTGGAGCAAGAATGTAGTTCTTTATTGAAAGAGTTCTTTAAAAATAAGCGCATCCAACGAAATAACGATATTAACGAAAATAACGAACTAAACGAGAATAACCAGATACGGAGAGGTGGCTGAGTGGTCGAAAGCAGACGCCTGCTAAGCGTTTGGCCTGGGAAACCGGGCCCCTGGGTTCGAATCCCAGCCTCTCCGCCAGACTACGCTTGCAAGTAGCTTATTCAAAGTAGTAAGCTTCGTCTGGCTAAAGCCATATAGAAACTGAAAATGTGGTATGTGTATATCTTAAGAAGTGAAAGATATAAAAAATATACTTATGTTGGTTCTACAAATAACCTCAACCGAAGATTATTGG
>Ga0207433_10004411_pt1 | contig 25937 bp, 17 predicted proteins | sample YelNatPaOPGAMG01_FD_187559 | JGI IMG/M metagenome (GOLD analysis project Ga0207433, IMG submission 187559) | Hot spring thermophilic microbial communities from Obsidian Pool, Yellowstone National Park, USA - OP-RAMG-01 (SPAdes) (version 3) | ecosystem: Environmental > Aquatic > Thermal springs... | reverse complement strand
GGCTGCAGGTGCTGGTGGCCACCGACATCGCCGCCCGCGGCATCGACATCGACCAACTCCCCGTCGTCGTCAACTACGAGCTGCCCAACGTGCCGGAAGACTACGTGCACCGCATCGGCCGCACCGGTCGCGCCGGCAGCACCGGGCAGGCGGTATCGCTGGTCTGCGTCGACGAACTCGGCTTTTTGCGCGACATCGAAAAACTGGTGCGCAACCCCATCGCGCAGCAAGTCATCCCCGGCTTCGAGCCCGACCCCAACGCCAAGGCGCAACCCATCGTGATGGGACGCACCGTGCTGCACGGCGGCGAGCGTCGCACCGCCGCATCCGGCAGCCCTAGCCGCCCGCGCCGCCCGGCAGGCCACGCTGCCACGCGAAACGACTCCCGCCCCGCCGCGCCGGCTGCAAACCGCGCCCCTTTCCCGCTCAGCGCCAAACCGCAGGGCCAGCGCCCATCCGGCCGCGCCAAACCCGCGACGGCCAGCGGCAAAGCCTCCCCGCTCCCCCCGGAGCGCCGCGCCGACGCCTGGCAAGGCACCGCCTGGGCCGAACTCGACCTGCCACCGCACCTACGCAACAACCCCTCACGCAACCGCCAGCGCCGGTCGGGCGGCGGCGGTCAGCGGGGGCGGTGAGCCGCGCGCGCCTCCCGGCGCAACAACGCGCGATACTGCCAAAACGCCCGGCTGGTCCACAGCCGGAGCAGGCTATGCACATGCCAGAGCAGATAGCGCCAGCGCACGTGGCTGCTGCGCTGCGCCGCGTGGATCACCTGCACCTCGGGAACATACCGTAACGCCCAGCCCGCCAGCCGCAGGCGGGCGCAGAGATCGAAATCTTCGGCGTACAAAAAATAGCGCTCGTCGAACCCACCGACCTCGCGAAATGCCTGTGCCCGGATGAGCAGAAATGCCCCCGGCAACCACGCAGGATCGTCTGCCGGCCGCCAGCCGGGAAGTCGCCTGCGAATAATCTCTGGCAGAGTAAGCAATCCGCGATTATTTGCCGGAGCACCTTTCCCCGGCTCGATTAAGGCAGGCGCCAGCACCGCGTCGTGTGGTTTTGCATGCGAAATCAGCGCGCTGAATACGTCGCCATTCAACCGAATATCAGGATTGACCACTGCGAACCATTCAGTGTCGCAACCGGCAAACGCCGTATTGTGGTTTGCTGCAAAACCTTTCGGATGGTGGTTCTCGATTGAACGGCAGCAGCCGTTCAGCTCCGCAGGACAATGCCAGTCAGGCTGCTGAAGGTTGTGCATCACCACGACACGATTTACGGTTCTGGTGCGGCAGAAGGAAATCTGCGAAAGATCCTCAAGCAAATCCCTGAGCATGTGCGCTTGCCCGTGGGACACGACAGAAACCGTTACCGAATGTTTCATCGCACTCCAGCACGACAGCGCCGTGGGAACATCCGTTTGTCTAGAGTCTGCCAAATTTTTACCGGATTGACGGTACGCCCGGCCTGAATCACGCGGCGTTTAGCCCACATCTTTGGCAGCCCATGGAGTGATTGTAATTTGGCTTTTGTCACGGTTTGACAATGTCCCGCCGTGCAGAAACGGACTATTTGGGCTAGATGCATCACCACATGCAAAGGCAGAAAAACCCAAAACATCCAGCCAGGCATGTTTTTCACAAAGATCCAGAGAAGATTCCTCTGCCCATAAAACACAGAAAAGCGGCTACGTCTACCTCCAGTCAACGCCGACCCGAGGTGCACGACCCGCGCTGTTGGAACCTGCAACGCCTCATATCCCGCAAGTCTTAGACGAAACCCTAGATCGACGTCTTCACCATAGCAAAAAAAATCCTCATCGAAACCGCCGACCTTCTCGAAGGCAGCGCGTCGGTACATCGCCGCAGCGGCACAAACCGAAAAGACAGACTCGGGAGGATGTTGATCCGTTACGCCGCGGAATACGCAGCCATGACCTCGGCGCCAAATTAAACCACTCCAATGCATGGCGTCTCCCTCGCCATCGATGAATCCGCCGCCTTCATCCTGCAGTTGCAGCGACCCCAGTGCGGCTACACGCGGCTGATTTGAGGCAGCAGACATCAGATTCGCGAGCCAATCCGGACGTGCGAAGGCATCGGGGTTCAGCAGCGCAACCCAGGTCGTTTGGCATTGCGCCACCGCGATGTTGTTGGCGCGTGCAAAACCCTCGTTCCGCGACAGCGCAATCCACCGAACCCGCGAAAACCGGGAGACCACGGCAGCCGTTGCATCAGTGCTCGCGTTGTCGACCACCAAGATCTGCCGCGGCTGCACAGTCTGCCGCTGCAGCGCCTCAAGGCAAGGACCGATGACACCGGCTGCGTTCCAGGTCACGATCACAACCGTGACATCCGCCACGTTCGATTCACTCATTCGAGTAGCGCGACAGTGCGATACAGGCTCTCGTAAAAAAAACCTTCTTCCTCGATACGCGCCGGCATCGGTAAACGGCTCTTCCACTTCGCCAACAACTGTCGGTCGGAAAGGACATGCCGCAATGCCTGCGCCCAGTCGGTGGCGGATCCAGGCGTCACACACAGCCCGGCTTGCGATTGACGGATCACCTCCGCCGGAGCACCATGATCGGCCACCAAGGCAGGTACCCCCAATGCTGCGGCCTCGTGGAACGTCAGTGAGAACGTCTCCGGAACGAGAGATGGAATACACAACAGGTCACAGGCCGAAAGCTCTGCAAACAGCGCCTGCTGATCCATTTCACCCATGACCTTGATGCGGCGATCTGCAGCAATCAAGCTGTCGAGTCGGCGATGGTAGGCGGGATCCCCATACCGACCGCCCATCACACGCAATTCAACCTCAGCCTCAGGCATGAGAGCCAGCGCTTCAAGCAAAATATGCAAGCCCTTCTGAGCGATCTGCGTTCCAGCAAAAGCCAACACCAACGTTTCCTGTCTGCGACGATCTGCTGGCAACGAGGCTCTGGGCCACAGAGCGAGCAAATCCAGCCCATGTGGGATCACGCGAAAATCCAGTTGAGGGAATGCCGCTTCGACGCGCGACTGCACGAAATGCGACGGCACGCATCGCAATGCGGCAGCTGAGAGCAATGCATTTGCCTGCCGATAACGAGTCAGTAACGCCGATTCCGTCCAGATACCAACCTGACAGTCCTTGACGCAACGCTGGCCCATCTGAGGCCCTTGACAAGGCGTACCCTGCACGTTGACCAGATTGATCTGGGAGCAGGCCAGGAAAAAATCGGTCAACGTCACAAGGTAGGGAAGGCCTGTTTTTTGAATCGCCATGACTGCCGTCGCCATGCGCATGCTGTGCATGATATGTGCAACATGAAATCGCTTTCGACGCAGCCAAGCCATCAATTCATCCGCCAGGCCTGCATCGACATCGAAGCCCCACTCCGCTCCGGCAGGCAGACGTTGACGCCCAATCGCCGTAACCTCAACCCCCTCGTGCATGTAACAATACGCCCGGCCAATCTCGGCATCCTCTGCCCAATGGGCCAATCCGGGGGCCATGCGGCAGGTCAGCACATGCACTGCATGTCCTGCATGGAGCAGTGTTCGAGCCAATTGAAGCGTGGCGCGCTCGGTGCCACCTGAAAACTCGGGGAAAAATTGATGAGTGACGAGTAATATCCGCATCAAATACCCGCTTTCCATTCTGCAAATATCGCCCTGACTAGGCTCGACTCATTGTCCTGACCATCCTTGAATTGCACGTACGCAAAGCCCATTGCCGATCCCGCGGAGGCCGCAAAAATCTTGATAACGGCGTCCTGCATCTCTGCACACAAGCGTGCATCCATTGCCTCATGCACAGACATGGCATACTGTGCGAAATGTTCCAACCGCCCCAAAAACAAATCGACGAACTGCTGCACATCCGCCGCAACTCCGCCCGCACCGCCTGTCTGCAGTACACGCTGTTTGAGCGCAAGAAGCGAAGCTTCCAGACGACTGTCATTCAAAGCAACGTCGTGTGCAACAACTGGCACGTTAATCAGCCTAGAGCGCCAGTCACTGATCCACGAGTCCAATACAGCCTTCACGGAACTTTGGTCGCCTTGCATCGTGGCCTGCTTCAGTAGCCAGTTTGAAAGGTGCCGTGCAACACGGTCGATGCCCTCGATCAAACCCGCAACCGACTGCACTCGTGGTCGCGGAAAATCATCGAACAATCCGACAAGAAACACCACATCGACGAACGAACGCTTCAGGTAATAAAACGCAGGTCGATTATGCGAGTGAATCACTTTGACCGAAGCCAGCATCGCCACCGCCTTACCGTCGCGGATGATGCGCATGCCCAGGTCCAGATCCTCCGCATAATCACCACGGTAGCGATATTGATTGAACACATCCCGCGGAATCAGGCAGGCCACATCGCTGAGTTGGCCCTGCGAACGAAGCGTCATGTGGTCCGTGCCCTGCAAGCGACCGATGCGATCCTGATCCCGGCAAGCCAAAAACCGGTAGTGCGTATCGATCATGCTGTCATACATCATGTCGCTGTCGCTGCGTGGTGTTTCCGAACACGATACCGCGACTACATCCTCCTCAGCATGATCAAGTAGGTAGCGCAACATTCCGTAAATCCAGTGATCACCTATCGGGTAGGCATCCTGCACCATGAATAACAGATAGTCACCCTTTGCATGGTCTGCACCCAAATTGCGCGCCCAACTATGGGAAAAATTTTCCGGCGCGATCTCCACGACCGTACAGCCCGATTGCTTCGCCACTTCCACAGAATTGTCCTTGGAACCGGAGTCGACGATCACGACCTCGACAGCAGCCACGCCCTGCTGACTTCTGAGCTTGCGCAGCAGGCCGGAAAATTCAGGGCCTGCATTCAGCGTTGGAATCACCACGGAAACAGTTCGATCGATCGAACTGACATTCCCAGTCAAATCTGGATGCAAGCGGTGGGGGCGCGATACAGTCGATACAGATTCAAACGACCAACTCTCCGCATCCAGACCATTCTGCCGCTTCAACAAGGAGAAAAGAAAATCCCGTCGACGCAAGTAATACGGCACTCGACGCATGACGCCGCCAAACCCATGCCGTCGAATCTCACCGCGCAGCGCGCGTCCCGCATTGAGTCCCACGCTAGCGGCAGCGCCTTGACGCAAATTTGCCCAGCGACGGCTCAAAAACCGCATCGGCGCTGTTACTTTCCATGAATTTGATGTGTAAAGTGCGTAGCGTTCCTGCTGCGTCTGCGCCAATTCCTGTTGTGTCCTCACTAGTTCCTGTTGTGTCTGCGCCAGCGCCTGTTGCAGTTGCATCACAGCACGCCGACTACTCAAAGCCTCGGCTTGAAAAGGTTCAAGAGCGCCAACCTTTCGCTTGAGTTCCCCTGCCAACGCTGGCAGCTCAACCAACTCTACAGGTAAAACCTCCTCATAAGACCTTAGCGCACGACGATAATCCCGCCACCAGTATCCTGCCCGCGACATGCTGTTGGCATCGACCCGATACCAAGAAAAAGGCATTAGACTGTGCTCCAGACGCAATCCTTGCAAAATAGCCTTGGCATACAGTTCCCAATCTTCAGCGCCGATTCCGCGATCTTCAGAATATCCTCCCAAGGCAAGCAAACTCGAACGTCGCACCAGCGCATTGGCATCACCCAAGTTATTTTCAAGGACACCCAGCAACGGACAATTCCCCGAATGAGGCCATAACCGATCCGGCCAGTGAGGCGCAAACCCTGCAGGCCCGGAAAACAACGCCATCACCGCAGTTACCACATCCGCCTGAGTGCGTTCTGCCACCTGGACAGCCCGGGCAATCCCCTCTGGCATAAGCAGATTATCGTCATCAAGGATAAACAAATAATCGCCGGATGCAGCTTTTGCCGCTGCGTTACGTGCAGCCCCAAGGTAACGATTATCCTGGCGGATCAAAATCCAGCCTCTTGCATCAAACTCGGCCTTTAATGTATCCAGATAGGCACGGGCTGCGGGCTGCGTACTACCATCATCCACCAACACCACTTCAAAATTTTGGTATGTCTGCGCACGCACACTCGCCAGACAATCGCTCAGAAGCTCCGGCCGGTTGAAGTGTGTGATACAAATACTCACAAAGGGTTGGCGCTCGTTCGAACGCCCTGCGTTCTGAGCGGAGATAGCGCCCTGCCCGCCCAAAACACCACTAAGCAATGCCGACAGCGCCGGGGGCACGTGCGTGGCATGACTAACATCGTGGGCGATACGGCGTTCCAGGCATAGCGCCTCGGCCTCCAGAACGTCATGCAGATGTACCAGCCCATCCGGCTCCAGCCAAGACGGCAATGCGAAATAATGGACATGGACATCGCCATGAAAATCGGTCCAGCCTTGACGCCTCGAATCGAGAACATGAGCCGCCAGACCAGAACCTCCCTCGATATGCACCTGTGCGAAAGCCCGCGAGCGAAGCCACAGCCATACTTGATAAGCACGCCTCGTGTGAAGCCAGCCGCCCAGCTCTGGCCCTGCGATCTCCCGGTGGACCAATGCGATCGCCGCTGGCAAGTCGCTCACTTCACAAAGATCATCAGGGGCCAACACCACACGATGTCCTGCATCGCTGAGGTCTTTTGCCAACCGGATGCTTGCGCGCGTCGCATCTGCGCTTGTGACGACGACATGCAGCGCGCCCGTCCATCGAGGCATCTCGCCGCGTTGCAACAGCGCGTCTGCATACTCCGCCTCGGTTGCTAGTTGGGCAATATCCTTCGCAGCAAAGTTCTCCCCCAATTCATCCAAGCGCTCAAAAAAAGTCTGCGCCCAATCCGGCGCTTTCAGGCCTATCGCTGTCTGGCGATGCAAATCCGCGCGCAGTCGGGTATGAAGAATGTATTGACACTGCTGCATATCTGTGTGCACACCGAGTGCCTGCGCCAGTTGCAACAACTGCCTCTCTCCATCGTCAAACCAACGCGCATAGCTGAACACACCTGCAAGGTCAGCCCCCGCATGCAACAGCGCTTCCATATTGAATCGCAGCCAGGTTCGATAGACGTGCTCGGGTTGCGCCCCGTCCCGGGCGCGAATCGAAGCCACGACCTCGGCTGGATTCCGAACCGCAAGAAGATACCGGGGCTGAAGTCCCCGCTTCTTGAGCAATTCATTCCATAGCGGCAAAAACCGGGTAGTTCGCGGATCCTTGACGCCGCAGATGGTCGTGGCGGCCAGAAGGCGGCTATCAAGCCACTGTTCCAGTTCCGCCACTAGAGGCAGCATTTCCGGTTGTCTCCACCATAGCGGCGGGAAAGGCATCATGCCCTTCTCTCCGTGCCAGGGTTGCTGGCCAAGAACTGCCAACATGCGATCTTGGATCTCCACACAGAGCCTGTCTTCAAAATAGCCGGCGGGATTATGTTCATCGGCCGGATACAGATCCTCGCCCATGTCCACACCTAAAGACTGTGCAAGACTTCCAAGCAGGCTCGTCCCGCTGCGATGCATGCCAATCACCACGACCAGGAATCGACCTTTTTGCACTTGATCACTGTGCATAAACACTTGCCTCAGACTCATCATTCCACGCCATTAGACCAACGCGGATTTTTCCTGCAGAGGATTTTCATCGAAACTGAGCTGCATTGATGTTTACAGCGGACAGCATGGCATCTCAGCGGCGATTGAAAATATTTCAAGTATTGACGATTTCATCGCGACATGCACGCGCATGAGAAGCACATGATATTTCCCCGCGCTCAGCAGGCGTTATCTGAAAACTCATCCAGCCTGCCATTACCGCTGTGTTGATCTTTCGCAGGCACGGGTTTGCGCAATGCCATGAACTTATCGCGACGCTAAATCATAAGCATGGCGAAATAGCTGCATGGCATCAACTTCCACGAAAATTCAGCGCCCCCACTGTACGGCCATCACGATATAGTTAACTGTCGCTGCCGTCATGACTGCAGTCATGGCGATAAGCCAAGGCAATCCCCAATGTTGCTGTTGCATTTTTACTAGCGGCGTCTCAGACATTGACATCCATCGACGGCGAAGGCGTTCTAAAGGTGCCTCTACGCCAATAGCCAAAAATGCCGCGAGAAAAATGGAAAAGGCCATTGCACTAACGAGCAGTGGCGAGCCCTGCAACCAAAATCCGAGCCATGTAACTATTGGGATATGTACCAGATATAAGCCATATGTGAAGTTTCCCAACGCCACATCATATTTTCCACGACCACGTGCCGCGAGAATATAGACCAGCCACGCTAGCGCAACGGTTGCGAGCAAACTCGCAGAAAAGAACCCCAAGCCAAGAGGCAGATAGCAGCACCAGAGCACCACTACGACCGCGAAAACCCCAGACCAAACAGGCCTACCAAGAACTCCTCCCCAGCGCTGCAACGCCAAGCCCAAGGTAAAGGCCAAGACACCAGATCCTGCCCCCGTCCAATACCGAAAATGCCACCACGCATAAGCCACCTTTCCTGTCTGTTCTGGAGCCATCCAGGCGGCAGCAACCCACCATGCTAGCGCCAGTCCGATCCAGAACAGGAGCCATTGACCATTGTGGCGTGCAAGCAGCGCACCGATTGGATACAAAATCAAATCCAATGCCAGCGTCCAGGCTGGCACAAGCAGTATATGGTCGAACAAAGGGCCATAGCGCTTTTGGTCGTACCAAAAAGACCAAAGACCATACGGCCAGAGCAGTAGGTTACCGATAACCGCTTGCCACCCCGGCCAATTTTGCGTCAACATCCATGCCATCAAGACGAGCCAATACAAAGGATAAATTCGTGCCCACCGAGCCAGCACGAAGCGCCAGAAATCACCGACGTTTTCCAACCGGTAGCGACCGCTGCCGATCATGTCACCAACCAAATAGCCGGACAACGAAAAAAAACCAAACACAGCGATTGCGCCGTCGTTGACCCACGCCAATTCACCAAAATGTGCATCCAACCAAGGTTGTGCCTGCAAGCGGAAAAATCCATAGTGCAAATTCAGCACCATAAAAGCCAGTGCCACGCGCAGCCATCCCAGTGTCGGACCGGTGGCGCTGGCGTGCCGAACAGTATTAGTCATGCCCGTCATCCGCCAGCAATGGCCGCAGCAGTTTTTGGATGCGCGCGTTCACTCCGCGTACATCGTTCCGCAGCAACCAGGTGTGCAAAGCCTGCGGGTTGGCGAAATCTCGTTGCTTGTCCAAATCGCGACCACGGCGCAGCACATGGACGATTCGCCATCGCCAGGCCTGCCAGGGCGCGTGGCGGACAAAGGCTGGGTCGTTTGGAAAATTGTCACGCAGCGACAAGCTTCTCCAAGGCACATCGTGGCGACAAATCCGAACGCTCACGGCGAGCTGGCAGCGATAATAGCTATCCACTACGCTGTTCACGGCCGCCAGTTCATTGAGCATTCCCTGCCCCACCTTCTGCATTAACGCCCGAGGCGCTGCCAAAACCCCGAGGTTGAAATAAGGTGGCATGCCTTTGCCGCGAGCTTGAGGATAGACCGCAGCGCCGCTGGGAGTGCAGGTGCGCGGTGCAGGACCCAGGCCCACGCCAGTGAACAATTCGTCCCAGCGATCTTCTTCTGCCTCCCATGGGGGGATATGCGCAGGCAGACCTGCAAAAGCGTCAAAATGAAGGATGTCTCGCACCAAGTCGTCAAGAGGGCGGGCAATCAGCGTGTCCGCATCGAGCATGAGTATTGCATCGGCGGCGAAAGGGCCTTCGAAGCGATCCAGTGCAGTACCGAACACGCCGAATTGTTCGAATACTCCAGGCCGTGTAAAGCGCCAGCGCACCCCCAATCGCTTGGCCCAGGGCATCTCGGCGTCGATTCGTTGCGCATCGGCCTCGCGCCCGAACACGACTACGATGTCACAACGCGCTCCGATCGCCCCGCCATAGCGCCGCACGCTCCACGCCAGAGCATGGATCATGGTGAAGAAATTCGGGTTAGGACTGGCGGCAATCCATAACTCCAGAGACGCGGGCTGATTCGTCATCTGGTGCCACGCCCCAAAGCGCTGACAAGTCGATCGAGCAGCCCGGCCTGTTCTGCCTCACCCATATCAGAATACAGCGGCAAACAGACCATTCGTCCGGCCAGATCTTCGGCCACCGGCAGTGAGCACCGCGCAAAATTCATCGCGACAGCTGCCATGTGCAGCGCCGGTCGGTAGTAACGGCGCAGCTGCACGCCCAAACGTGCTGCTGCGGATTCGAGCTCGTCGGCGGCCTTCCTGCTGGGTGCCAACGCCGCATAACTTTGCCAGGGGGGCGAGCCCGGCTGTTCAGGCAAAACCCAGTCAGGCGCGTGCTGCGCAAAGAAATCCATGTAACGCTGCGCAGCTGAACGGCGCAAAGCCAGATGCGCTTCGATCACCCGAGACTGGGCCAGCCCCACTGCGGCGACGAATTCGCTCATTTTGCCGTTGAAGCCCGCATTCAACAGCCGCCCCTCTTCCAGTCCGAAATTCAAAATACGCCGCAACGCGGGTTCATACTCCGGGGCACAGGCTATGGCACCTCCCTCACCCACGGCAAACGGCTTGGTCGCGTGAAGCGAAAAAGTTTCCATCGCCCCTTGGCAGCCGGCTGGCGTGCCGTCGGGCAATGATCCGCCAAGCGCCGCTGCAGCGTCGATGACCAGCGGTAATCCCCGCGCGGTGCACCAATCCTGCAGCCCTGCCATATCGCGGCACAAGCCAAAAGTGCGCACCGCAAGTACTGCTCCCAACCGCGGGCAGTACTCTGCCACACGCTCCACAGACGCGGGTGACAGTTCCCAAGTCGACGCGTCCACGTCTGCCAACACTGGCGTCAAACCCGCTTGCAAGACGGCCCACAACGTCGCCGGGAAGGTGAAGGAGGGCAGCACGACCTCAGCCGCTGCCGGCAGGTCCAGTGCCAGAAGTGCGGCCGTGATCGCCGCGGTGCCGTTACTGCAGGCAACGACCGGACGCCCCACACGCTCGGTCAAGACATGTTCGAACCGGCGCGACAACTCGCCACCGTTGCTGAACCATCGCCGATCGTAAGCCAGGCGCAGATCGTCCGACCATGAAGCAATTGGTGGGAGCAGCGGACGCTGGAAGGGATATGCCCAGTTCGTGGGGTCCGTCGCGCGGGCAGATACAAAATGAGAAATTGGCGACTGCATCAAAACTGAGCCAGGGAGGCCCCGAGGGCACGTTGTCGAGGATGGACAGATTTGACAGTGTAATCGGCAACCAGGCGGTAGACCCACCCCAGATCTGGCGACTGGCCAAACACGACGACATCTTGACCCAGGAGACGCTCAGTCCGACAACCCGTTTGGGCTTAGACCGACGGCTTGCGGCCCTTCCCTGTACTCGACCTGCGGCCTGCCATACTTTGCAAACAATGCAGCCTCGGCGCTCAAAATGGCGTCCCTCGGCCGTGGTTTGATGCGTCGCGCGGGCCACCCGCCGTACAACCCCCAAGGCGCCAGGTCGCGGCTGACCGTGGCCGTCGGTACGACTGCCGCACCTTCGCCGATACACACACCTGGCAAGATCACCACATTCGCACCGACGGCCACGTGCGCCCCCACCCAGACCGCGCCACGCTGAACCACACGAAATTCAGGCGGAATGGTCGAGTTGGTCAAGCCAGCACCGGAAAAATCGTCCGTTCCAGACAGAATTCGCACACCGGTGGAAAAACCGGAGAAATCGCTCAAATACACCCGGCCACCACCAACAATCGAGAGATGCGAGGACAAATGGATGTAGTTGCCGATGGTCAGCTCGGCGTGCGGGCCGAGAAAGACGAAGTCGTCGATGATGACGTGGCTGCCGAGGCGGAGATGCTGCGGCTGGATGATGCGCGCGCCACCATAGATGCGCACGTCCTCACCGCAGGAAGCAAAGGGCAAATCAGTCTGCATGGCAGGTCGAAGTAAAAAAGGGAGCCGAAGCTCCCTTGGAATTTTTTTCCGGGGCTTGCGCCCCGGCACCTGTGACTCGTTTAGAACGAAGTCGGGATGGTGTAGACGTGGCCGATGTTGGTCGCCGGCGCCATGTTCAGCGTGTTGCTGATATTGCTCGGCGAAGCCTGCACCGAATACGTCACGTTGTTGTACTGCGTGGTCGTCGGGCCGTAGTTCACCCAGCTGTTCATGTTGGTGAAGAGCGAACCGCCGATGGTCAGGTTGTTGGTCATGAAGTACAAGCCTTGACCGCCAGCAATCGGAATTGCCACCGAGTTATTGACGTCTCCCAGCGCCGTGATGCTGCCCGCGCCAATGGCGTTGGGGTTGCTCACGCTCGGAATGGTGCCAAAATAGCTCAGGCCGGGGAAGAAGAAATAACCGCCCTGGGCGCCCGGAATTGCACCCGTCGGGTTGAAGCCGCCGCCACCCGCGAGGGTCAGATTACCGGTGCTCATCAGCATCAACTGGCTCAGGCGGTTGGGGTTTGGATCCCCTGCGCCCAAAGTACCTGTCAACGTCGGGCTGGTGAATTTCGCCCCAGAGGGAGTTGCGGAGTTGGCGGTGATGTTGCCGGCTACGCGCAGGTTGATGAACTGCCGGGCGGTACCGGTGGCGTACAGGTTGAGCGTCGGGTTGGCGCCAGCGGACGTCAGCACCAGGCCGTTGTTCCAGTAGTTGTTGGTCAACTGCGTGGCGCTCTTACGCACATTACCCATCACGTCAAGGTCAAACACCTGCGCGGTGATCGTCCCCGCACCCGCACCGGACATGTTGTTGCCGATGAAGGTGAAGCGGCCATTCGAGCCGGCAGTCGCATCCCCGGTGTTGGTGGCGGTGATATTGCCATCGGCCACGAGGTTGGTCAGGCGCTGTACGGCGCCAGACACAGTCACATCTCCGGCAGTCAGCGTGCTACCGGCGCCGATGGTCACCGTACCCGGAGCTGACGTCCCATTCAAGGTCAACTTGGCGAGCGGCTGTTTGCTGGTCGTGCCGTTGACGTTGGTGACGGTCTGGTTGGCTCCGATGGTGATGTTGTTGCCGGTCACAGTGTACCGAGCGTTCCCGGTCGAGCTCGATTCGGAATTCGTGACCGTCACTGCACCGGTGATATTGACGTTACCCTTAGCCGCAGTAGCGGTAAAGAACGCGCCATTGGACGCACCGCTGTTACCGATGGTCAGCGGGGCGGACACATTGATGTTGCCAGCACCGGGGCCGGTGAGCAATGTGGCCGACTTGATTGCGGCTTGCGAGTTGTTGGTCTGCACCACGCCGCCGAGGTTGATGTCACCGCTGCCAGAAGAAATGCTCAGCGCATTCCCAATGCCGGCTTGCAGGTTCATCGTGCCGGTGTTCGTAAAGCCGTTGCTGATCGTGGTGATACCGACTCCGCCGGAGGTCAGCGTGCCGGAGTTGTTGATCGACCCCACTGGGCCATTAACAAAACCCGTGCCCGTTGCGTTGGGCGTGTCGAACCAACGATTACCCAAACCTGCAAGAGTTGCGCCTACGATACTATTATTGGCCATTTGAAGGCTGCCGGTATTGCTCAGCGTACCCTTCCAATCATAGGTAGGCGACAGAACACTGTTACCGCTGAAGGTTAGGTTGCCATACGCGGCCACGTAATTCAGAGCGACCGGCGCATTGTTGAGCGCTACATTGGTTGCGAAGTAACCCGGAGCTGCGCTGGTCGCGGAGCCGTAACCAAAGTTCGTGCCCGAATAGTTGAGAGCACCCGCGTTGGTGACACCCACCGAGGTGCCACCCAGAACGGTAGCGGAACCGTTGGCGGCTTTGACGTTGGTGAAATCGACGTTGACCGAGCCGGAGCCGGCGATCAGCAGTCCGTTGGTCGCGTTGATAGCGGGAGCCTTGGCCGTGCCGTCGCCGATGATGGCGCCCTGCACGGTGATGTTGCCGTTGCCGTTAGCGAAGGTAACGGGAACCAAGCCACCGGTACCAAACACCGCCTGCGCACTCGTGGCAGACGCGGTAGGAACGCCGGCAACATTACCCACCGCCAAGTTGGCACCGATCAGCGCGACGTAAGGCGCAGCAATCGTGCCGGTAGACGTGAGGGTGATGCCGTTGGCGTTGGCGATGAACAGGCGGGTGGCCTTCGTCCCGGTGGATTGCAGCAGACCGGCGATCACCGACGGGTTACCGGAGGCGTCGACGTTGAGCAGCGAAGTGCCTCCAGCAGTGCCGGTGACGTTGAGCACGCTGCCCGGGCTGAGGTTGAAGCCGGCAGGATTGCTGTCGGTGGTGGTCGTGTTGCCGCCCCACTGAACCACACTATTGCCCGTGACGGTGAGGGTCACGCCACTGGGCAGCCCGGTGATGGTGCTACCAACCTTGCCGCCTGTAGTCACGCCCGCCGATGCAGTAACGTTACCGACAGTCACCGTGCCCAGCCCCGGCATGCCGGCAGCAAAAGCGGCGGAAGGAAGCGCCACGCCGAGCGCGAGGGCCACAGCTGCGCTGACCGGGCTGATGGAAAACCGTTTTGTGTGTTTCATGTAGATGACTCCATAGTGATCAGAAAATGCTTCAAACTTAACAAGTGGCCCGGAGCGGTAACTCCCCCACCGGGTCGGCTCGCCGATGGCACAGCGCACCCTGGGCGCAAAGCTTACAACACGGCATGCTCGTTGTGAACCCGTTTTTTGACGGAAACTCGAAGACATGCAGATGCCATTGCTTTACTGGCTTCGCCTATTCTGCCACAGCCTGTTGAATCCACTCTCATCATTGCAGGCTAGTTCGCACATTCCTCATCAAACGTTGCCAGTGCGCAACATCAGGCCGTCGGAGGCAACGCGCCGGAAGCGAATACACAGGTACTGTTCAATGCTGTAGCGCATGGTGCGTGCGCAGCAGATGAGTGAGCGGTTCGAGTTGCTGCGCGTAGGATTGCCAGCGGCCGGCTGCACGGCGGTGGATGGGCTCCTGCACCTGAAAGCGGCTGGAGGTCAGCACGGTACGGGCCGTCGCCTCTGGGGTGAGCACGCCGTCGTGCCAGGGCAAGCCGATGAAGTGCAGCACGTCGCGCGCATGCGTTTCTGGGTGCGCCACCAGATCTTCGTAGTGCAGCTCGTGCAACATGCCATCAGGCAACGCAGCGCGCCAGTGGGCCATGCAGCGGCGATGAAACAGAATGTGGTGCGCAATGTCCTCGATGTGATTGGCGTAGGGGTGATGGCCGGAGAAGTTGTGGAACAAGATGCTCAGGGCGATGTCACGCGGGTCACGCTGGATATGGATGATGCGAGCCTGGGGAAACAGCAGTGCAATGAGCCCGAGGCGCACGAAGTTGTGCGGCATTTTGTCGACGATGCGCTGCGCCTGCAATGCCGCAGGAGGCAGGATGTGCAGGTAACGCTTGGCCAGGAGTTCGAGGCTGCTGGCATCGAGCGCGGCGGCACGCGCGGGCCATTGCGCCGCATCGGCGGGAGCCAGTTCGTTGGTGATGTGGCCGAGTTCGTCGATTTCACCGGCGGCGTAAACGCCCGGATGGCCAGCGAGCATTTGCTCGAGCAGTGAGGTGCCTGATCGCGGTAAACCAACGATGAACACAAGGCGTCTTTCTTGTTCCAGGCCGAAAGGCGGACGGCGCAGGCGGGACGCGGTGAACGCGCGCTCCAACTCGGCAGCCAATACCATTTCGGCAGCGGGGTCGGATCGCTCGCCCTTGAGCAGCTTGCCAGCAGAGGCGTGGGCGAACGCCTGGGCAGGTTCTCCTGCTTTGTCGTACATTTGCGCGAGCAGGATGTGTATGTCTAGGCGTTCGGCGACGGTTGCCTGCGGGGCATGCTCATGCATCCATTTCTCCGCAGCAGCGATGGCTTGCGGCAGCAGCGACTTGCGAGCCAGGGCGAGCTGCCCCAAGGCCTGGATGGTGCTGCGTTTGCCGGCTGACAGGCCCTCGTCCGACACTAGCAGACTTTGGGCTTCATCCAGCCGGCCAACGGCGCGCAAGGCGAAGGCATAGACCGCTCTGTGATCGGCTGACGCCCGACCCGACTCGACGATGGGGCGCAGGCGATCAATCGCGACCTGCTCCTCACCCGCTTCGATGAGCAAACCTGCAAGATTGACCAGGGGCTCTGGGGCCGTGGGATCGAGTTCGAGGGCGCGCTCGAACGCAGCGCGAGATTCGATCACGCGGTGGAGTTGTCCGAGCAGGTTGCCGTAGTTGGTCCAGGTATTCGCGAGGTTGGGGTCAAGCTGGAGCGATTGGCGGTAGGCCGGCTCAGCTTCAGTCAATCGTCCTTGCGCGCGCAAGGCGTCGCCGAGGTTGAGCCAAATTCCGGCATGCTGCGGGCTGAACTGCAGAGCACGGCGAAACGCGGCTTCAGCCTGGACGAAATCGCCCCCTCGCTGGTACACCTGTCCCAGATTGTTCCAGCCGTCCGGATCGTGAGGGGCGAGCTGCACCGCATTCGCCGCAGCTTGACGGGCCAGATCGATCTGACCCGCCATGAGGGCTGCGGCTGTCAGGTTGACCCAACCCCGCTTGTCTTGCGGTGCCAGCGCCACCATGCGCTGGAAGTCGGTCACCGCAAGGTCATCGCGACCTGCGGTGTAATGCAGCAGCCCGCGCTGAAGCAAGGCCTCGACGTGAGTGGGATCGGCATTGAGCGCCGCCTCGAAGTGCTGCAGTGCTTGACTGGGCTGGCCCACGAGCAAGCACGCCGAGCCGGCCAGATAGTGGATTTGCGGATGAGTTGGGACCAGCGCGAGTGCCTGCTGGTAAAGAGCCAGCGCCTGGGCAGCATGGCCCTGCTGGTGCAGGGCCACGGCCTGTTGCATCAAGGCGTCGAGTGCGTGAGGAGCGGGATTGGCAGACATGGATCAGGATTTCACCAGCAAGCCGAACCGGCGCAGACGGTGCAGCGTGTCGTCGAGCAGAGTGACGAGCATGCCGCGACGGATGACCGGGTCTGTCACCGGCTTGCCATCGCGGTTGACGACGAGTTTTCCCGCGGCAAACAGCGGTTCGAGGGCATCGAGGATGGCGGGACGGTCATGACGGCCGTCGAGCAGGGCGAGGACGCGCGCGGCAAAGGGGTCAAGGGGGACATTGTCATGGCGCATGCCCGTCACTACCCCCGCCGCACCTTCGGCGATGCGACTGGCCTGCAGCCGCGCCAGCGGCCAGCCATGAGGTGTGGCTGTGATCACCGGGGCGACGGGCAACGAGAGGGCAGGCCAGATTTCGATCGCCCCGGCAAGGATGAGCTGGAGCAAATCGGCGCCGAGCGCCGTGGCGTCTGCCGGGCGCGCTGCTGGATCGGGCAGAGAGACTGCGCTGGGTTGCAGGCGTTGGCGCGCGGCGTCGAGGAGGTCGTCGAAGGACACTGGCTGGGGAAAGGCTTGCGCCAGGTGCAACAGGGCCGCCTTGGTCAGGGGATTGACGGTGCCGATCTGCACGCCGTTGGGCAGCGCGAACTGCGCATTTCCCGCAGCAAGCGGGTCAACGGCCCCCACTGGCTGCGCGGCACTGGCGAAGGCGAGTTTTTGCAGACTTTGAGGAGTGAGGTTGCGGTTGATGGTGCGTCCCTGGTGCACCAGCAGAGTCTGGCGGAAGGTGCGGTTGCGCAAAAAGTCGAGGTATTGCTCCATGCGCACGATGTCGGGAGCAATGCGCCTGAGCGTCTCGACCGTCGCGGCCGGCAGCCCCGTGGGCAGCATGGTCGGCACTTCGGCCTCGGCCAGATACTCCAGACCATGGGCGACGCATTGCGCAAAAAATTCGTGCACATAGACGGGGTGGTTGACCTCTTCGAGATGGTCGTGGAGCAGGTAATAGTCACCCTGCTGTGCAAGCAGGCGGGCTTCGTTGCGCAGCATCAGGCCGTAGGGATCGCCTTCGGGCGGGGTGGCATCGCAAAGAAACTGCAATACGGCGCGCGCCTGCTGGGCCTTTTGCTGCGGGTCGGCCAAGCCTCCCGCGTGCCAGCGCATCAGATCGCGGATGGCGCCGCGCATGTGCCAGCCGGGGTAGGTGTTGTAGCTGATGTAGGCGACGCCATGTTCCGCGAGGTTGTCGCGACAGACCTGGAAAATGTGGTTGCGCACGGCCTCAGGCACCCAGGACCAGACGCCGTGGCAAATGATGTAGTCGAACTGCCCCCAACTCGTGTCGATGTCGGTGATGGACGCATGCCGCAAATCGCAATTGGCCAAGCCGAGTTCGGCAACGATGGCCTGACCGTCTGCGATCTGGCGCGCCGAGAGATCGACTCCAGTGCAGCGGGATTGCGGCCAGTTGGCCGCGAACGGGATGAGGTTACCGCCTGCGGCGCAGCCCAGTTCGAGCACCCGCGCGGTGCGGATGTCAGGCACTTCCAGACCGAATAACGCGGCCACCGCGGCCAGACGGGCGGGCTGGCTTTGCGTGAAGGGATGGCTGGTATAAGGAATGAGGTCGTAGGAGTTGGCCTCGGGGGATGCGGCCTCCGCTGACGGAGTCCGTGCTTGGTGTTGATCAGGCTTATCAGTCGTGGCGCTCATGAGCGGTCTCAAGGCTTGGAGGAAGGGGCGGCAAGAAGGCGAATTGCCAATGCGCTGAAGGCGGGGATGGTTTGACCCGGCACGGCGGTGTACTGCCCGCCGGAAGGGTTGTAAGTGACAGCGGGCGGCAGGCTGCTGCTCTCGTCTTTGACAATGATGGCGTCAGCGCCAAGGGCACCCGCTTTGGCCTGTAGTGCTGCCAAAAGCTGCGCCGGGCTCTCACCAGCAGACCCCTGAACACGGATGCGAGCAATTTCCACGTAGGGTTTGGCGGGCGGTGCTGACAAAACCTCGACCAGCGAAGTCGGGGCATATTGCTGCCGCGTCAGGCTCTGGACGTGAATGTCCGGACCGCTGGCGCAGGAAGCCAACGACAGAAGAATGGCGAGCAGAACGAGGCGGGTTGCGGCAGACGTGATCTTCATGAGGGCATGACTACATGGAATCAAAACGGGCTTACCTTTGGGGTGAAGTGGCCGTGACGTCGATTTTTGCGTCTTTGCGCAAGGCGTCGAAATATCGCAGCAGCGATTCATTGCGGAGTTGCTGCACGATCTGCCCCCGCACGGCGTCGAGCGCCGGAACTTCGGTGGCACGCCGGCCGAGCAATTGCACGATCGCCAAACCCTGCGGAACGACGAGCGGCCCGGCCACCTGACCAACCTGCAAGCCCTGCAATGTTTCTTCAAGGCCCGCCGGAAGCTGTTTGGGATTGACCCAACCGATTTCGCCGCCGAGGGCGGAATTGGGAGAATCGGGATGTTGTGCCGCGAGATCGGAAAACCGTTGGCCGGTTTTGAGCGCATCGAGCACAGCGTCCGCCTGCGCGCGGTCGGTCACGACGATTTCACGCAGGCGCCACTGCTCTTTCGGCAAGGTTTTGACGAGCTGCTCGTACCGGGCCTTGATATCGGCATCGTCTATCGGGTGCTTTTCAAACCAGACCGACTCGGCTGCATTGACCAACACCTGCTGGCGCTGGGCCTCGATGGCATTCTTGACCGCCGGGCTGACGTCGAGTTTGTCGCGCAGTGCGGCCTGGTAGAGCAGCACGGTGTTGATGAATTGCTGCAAAGTCTGCTCGAACTGCGCAGGATTACTCGCTGCCGCAGGGTTGACTGCAAGGATTTGCGCCCGGGTGATCTTGAGACCATTGACCGTAGCAATGACCGGATTGGCCGGCTGATTCTCAGCCTGTGCACTTGTTGCATCGGGCACGGACGCAGTCGCGGGGGCTGTTTGCGCAGAGGCTGCGCTGGTGCCCAACAGCAATACGAATGCCGATGCAGCAATCGCAGCTGGCAAAACCCCATATGCGCGCTCAATCCAGGTATTGGTATCTCTCATGGGAATCATCATGTGAATCAAAAATTTTGTTGCAAAACGAAAAATACCGTGGCGCGGGAGGCCTTGGCCGTTTGAGCAGGCACGTTTTCGAGTTTGACGGGAGCGGCGTAGAGCGCGGAAAGAGTGGTGCCAAAACGCGTGGAGAGATTCAAACCAACGCCAATGTCGGTGATACGCTGCCAGCCGCCTGAGACGAACTTGTAACGCGCGGCACCATGTTCTATGAACGCATTGGGAGTCGCGGTGAAGACACCCCATTGGTGCGCCGGCGCCTGCAGGCTCAGCCGCATGGCATAGCCGCTGTCCCCTACCAGAACGCCAGAATTGTAGGCAGAGAGATTGCCCAAGCCACCCAAAACCCATTGCTGCTGCTGCGGCAAGGTATCCTGAGCCCATTGACCGTTCAAGGTCGCCTGGCCGATGTAGCCGCCCGGCAGTTGCTGCTGCAGTGAGAGATTGAGACTGCTGTAGTGAAACAGCGGGGTCGGCGCAGTTGATGCCTCACTGAGGAGAAAGCTGCCGCTGCGGGCGCTAGTGCCCCGGTTGTACGAATAGCTGGCAACCAATGCACCGCCAAGACTGCCAAGGCTGTAGCCACGGGTGTAGCTCAACCCAAGGCTGGCATAGTCGTAACGCTGGTCGGTAAGGGTGTAGGCCCCGTTGAAGACCGTGCTGCGGTTGTCGACGTGAGTGAAGGCCTGCGTCAGGCTGAGTTGACTGCGTTCGCTGGCGTAGAGAAGCTGGCTGGCGTTGAGGCTGATGTTGTCGGTATCTCCAGCGGTATTGAGAGGGTAGGAGATGCGACCGAGCTGGTAGTGGGTTTTTTGCGCATTCAGGCCGTAGGTCCCCCACGGGGTGACGATGCTTCCTCCCAAGCCATTAGCGTGGTATTGACTGCCGCGGCTGTCGCGGCTCCAGTTGGGCAACCCCGCAACGTAATTCGCTGTCAGTTCCACGCCACCACCTGGATGCAGGATGACATTGCCGCCCGCCAGGTAACTGCTGGCATAACGGCTGCCATAATTGCCAAGAAGCAGGGTTCCGCTGATGCGTTTGAAATCGGGAATCGGTGATGCATTGACGGTCAGAACACTGCCACCGGGCTGTTCTGCCGGACTGAAACCGGTTTGGAGTTTCTCGCCGTTGCGGGCCGCGTAGTTGTTGGCCATCACGGCGCGACGGGTGACTTGATCGACCGTCAGGTCCGGTTTGCCGGACAAGCCCGAAAAATAGGGCTTGACCGGGGCTGGCAGCTCAGTCTGCGTCACGCGGCCTTCAATCACGCTGATGCGAACCAAGCGCGCTGCCGACGCTGTCGGTTCATCGCTGGCCGGGATTGACTGCTCTGGCAATTGTGCTGTCACTGCGACGAGGAAATACCCTTCATCACGATAGGCAGCCGAAATCTCGGCCACGGCCTGCTGCGGATCCGCTGCCTGCGCAAGAATGGCTTGCAGACGCTTTGCTGGGAGCAAGGTATTTCCGGTGAGCACGTAGTCCCAGCCGCGACTCGATGCACGAACGGCCAGCCCGGCATCACCCTGAAGCTTGCGCGCGATGACAACGGGAGGACTCGGTGGCGGAGTAAACGTTGTGGAATCGATCGTCATGAAGTAGAGATGGAAAAATGTTTTGCGCTGTATCCGGCGACTTTGCGGTGGGCACCAGGTAAGCTGGAACGAATTGGGAACTGCCCGCCGCAACCATCAGCGGCTCTAAACCGTGCCACGGCGCGTGCGCCGCAGAGCATCGGGCATGGCGAGCCAGCGTCTGGCCCCTAGCTTTCTGCTCTTTCGCCGAGGCGCGCATCACCCATGAAAGCACACAAATTTAGAAAGTTTAGCCGACTCACCTGTTCGTGAAAGTTGGCGACGGCATTTGTATGACGTTACAGCGACGCCGTTTGCCTTACGATGTCTGCTTTTTTGATTTTCAACGCGGAATGCATGGCCCCTCCCGCCCATTCACTCGAAGCCGAATCCCTCTCCATCCTCCGCGAAGCCGTTGCCGAGGCGCGCAAGCCGGTGATGCTGTATTCGATCGGCAAGGATTCGTCGGTGATGCTGCATCTGGCGCGTAAAGCGTTCGCCCCGGGGCCGCTGCCGTTTCCGCTGCTGCACATCGACACCACGTGGAAGTTCCGCGACATGATTGCGCACCGCGACCGCATGGCGCGCGAGTACGGGCTGGAACTCATCGTGCACACCAACCGGCAGGCGCTGGCCGAGGGCGTCAACCCCTTCGACCACGGCAGCGCGTACACCGACATCATGAAAACCCAGGCGCTCAAGGACGCGCTGGACGCGCACGGCTTTGACGTGATTTTCGGCGGGGCGCGGCGCGACGAGGAAAAAAGCCGCGCCAAGGAGCGCATTTTTTCCGTGCGCGAGGCCGGCCACCGCTGGGAGCCCAAGGCGCAGCGCCCGGAGTTCTGGGCGAACTACAACACCCGGCTGGCCGCCGGGCAGACGCTGCGGGTGTTCCCGCTGTCGAACTGGACCGAAGCGGACATCTGGCAGTACATCCGCAGCGAGCGCATCGACATCGTGCCGCTGTATTTCGCCGCCGAGCGCCCGGTGGTCGAGCGTGACGGACAGTGGATCATGGTCGACGACGAGCGCTTCCGCCTGCTGCCCGGCGAGGTCCCGCAGCGGCGCATGGTGCGGTTTCGCACCCTGGGGTGCTACCCGCTGTCGGCAGCGGTGGAGAGCCAGGCGCGCACGCTCGACGAAGTGATCGCCGAAACGCTAGCCGCGCACACCTCCGAGCGCGCCGGGCGGCTGATCGACCACGACCAGGCGGCGAGCATGGAGCGGAAAAAACAAGAGGGGTATTTTTGATGGGGTCAGGTCTAGACATGAAGCACGGCACCCCGCTGGACGGCCCCGGATGCAACGAAGCTAGACCTGACCCCCGTCTACGCTTTGACCCCCGGCTACGCTTCCTCACCTGCGGCAGCGTCGACGACGGCAAGAGCACGCTCATTGGCCGGTTGCTGATCGACACCAAGCAGGTGTTCGACGACCAGTGGCGGGCGCTGCAGGGGGATTCGCGGCGCTGGGGCACGCAGGGGGCGCTGCCTGACCCGGCGCTGCTGCTCGACGGCCTGCAGGCCGAGCGCGAGCAAGGCATCACCATCGACGTGGCGTACCGGTTTTTCAGTACGCCGCGGCGCTCGTTCATCGTCGCCGACGCGCCGGGGCATGAGCAGTACACGCGCAATATGGCCGTGGCGGCGAGCACGGCCGACTGCGCGGTGGTGCTGGTCGATGCGCGCAAGGGGGTGCTGACGCAGACGCGCCGGCACAGCCGCATCCTGGCGCTGATGGGCGTGCGGCAGGTGCTGCTGGCGGTAAACAAAATGGACCTGGTCGGCTGGGAGGCCGAGCGCTTTGCCGCGATCGCGCAGGAGTACGCGGCGCTGGCGCAGGCGCTGGGGCTGACGGTGCAAGCCGTGCCGCTGTCGGCGCTGTCGGGTGACAACCTCACCGCGCGCAGTGCGCACACACCGTGGTACGACGGCCCTACTCTGCTCGACTGGCTGGAAGCCGCGCCCACGGGGCAGCCGCAGGACGCCGCGCCGCTGCGCCTGCCGGTGCAACTGGTGCTGCGGCCCAACGCCGACTTCCGCGGCTACTGCGGCACGGTGGCGCAGGGCGTCTTGCGTGCGGGCGACCGGCTGGTGGTGCAGTCCTCCGGGGTGTCGGCGACGGTGCAGACGGTGCGCATCGGCTTCGACGAGGTGGCGCAGGCCGGCGCGGGCGACGCGGTGTGCGTGACGCTGAACGAGGAGCGCGACATCAGCCGTGGCGACGTGCTGGCCGCCGCCGACGCGCCGCTGGAGCAGGCCGAGCAGTTCCACGCGCACGTGGTGTGGGTGGGCGAGCAGCCGCTGCTGCCCGGTCGCCCGTACTGGCTCAAGCTGCACCATCGCACGGTCGGCGCGGTGGTCACGAGCATCCGCCACCAGATCGACGTGGACACCGGCACGCACCTGTCGGCGCGCGAGCTGGCGATGAACAGTATCGCCGCAGTGCACCTGAGCGTGGATCGGCCGCTGCCGTTTGCGCCGTATGCCCTGCACCGCGATCTGGGCGGGTTCATTCTCATCGACCGGCTCACCCAGGCCACGGTGGGCGCCGGGATGATCGACTTTGCGCTGCGCCGCGACCACAACCTGCACTGGCAGGCGCTGGCGGTGGACAAGGCGGCGCGGGCAGCGATCAAGCACCAGACGCCCAAATGTCTGTGGTTCACCGGGCTGTCGGGTTCGGGCAAGAGCACGCTGGCCAACCTGCTGGAAAAGCGGCTGCACGCGCAGGGCCGGCATACCTACGTGCTCGACGGCGACAATGTGCGGCACGGGCTGAACCGCGATCTGGGGTTTACCGAAGCCGACCGGGTGGAGAACATTCGCCGCGTCGCCGAGGTAGCGCGGCTGATGGTCGACGCCGGGCTGATCGTGCTGGTAGCGTTCATTTCGCCGTTCCGCGCCGAACGCGAGTTTGCGCGCAGCCTGTTTGCGCCGGGCGAGTTCGTCGAGGTGTTCGTCGATGCACCGCTGGAGGAATGCGAACGGCGCGATCCCAAGGGGCTGTACGCCAAGGCGCGGCGCGGGGAGATTCCGGCGTTCACCGGGATTTCCAGCCCGTACGAAGCGCCGTTGCAGCCGGAGTTTCATCTGCGCACCGGCGAACACAGCCCCGAGGCGCTGGCCGAGCAGCTGGCGCAAACGCTGTGAATCTGCTCGACGCGGGGTATGCGGCCGCCGGCGCGGCCACCGGCCTGCTCGTCGGCCTGACCGGGGTGGGCGGCGGCGCGCTGATGACGCCGATCTTACTGTTTCTCGGCGTGCCCGCGGCGGTGGCCGTGGCCACCGACCTGTGGTTTGCCGCGCTGACCAAGCTCGCCGCCATTGCCAGCCACCGGCGGCACACGGCGATCGACTGGCCAGTGGTGCGGCGGCTGTGGCTGGGCAGCGTGCCCGTGGCGCTGGCCGTGGCGCTGCTGGCGAGCCTGGGCGCGCGCATCGGCAAGGTGGCGTGGCTGTCGCAGGCGGTGGGAGTGATGGTGTGCGTGGCCGCGCTCGGCCTGCTGTTCGGCCCGGTGGTTTTGCGGCGGCTGCAGGCCACGGCAGCGAACGCCGCCCCGCCCCGTGCGCAGGCGGCGCTGACGGTGGCTGCCGGCGCGCTGATCGGCGCGGCGGTGGCGCTGACGTCGGTGGGCGCTGGCACGCTGGGCAGCGTGCTGCTGCTCGCGCTCTACCCCCGGCGGCTCAGCACGCACCGCCTGGTGATGGCCGATCTGGTGCACGCCACCGGGCTGGCTGCCGTGGCAGGACTGACTTACGCCGCCGGCAGTCTGGTGGACTGGCGCATGCTGGGCTGGCTGCTGGCCGGCTCGCTGCCCGCCGCCGTGCTCGGCAGCCACCTGGCCGGACGCCTGCCCGCGCGCGGGCTGCAACTGTCTCTGGCGGCGGTGTTGCTGCTCATCGGGGGTAAATCGGCGGTGGGATGAGCCGCATGGGCCGCGGCAACACGTAACATGGCGGTTTGCTTCGTCCATCACCGCGTCTCATGTCCGTCTTTGCAGTGGGTTTTGCCGATCTGGCAGGCAGTTTGCGGTTCTGGAGGCTATGGACGTTGCTGGGCTGGCTGGAAATCCGCCAGCGCTATGCGCGTTCGAAACTCGGGCCGTTCTGGCTGACGGTGAGCATGGGGGTGCTGGTCGGAGCGCTTGGCGTGGTGTACGGCACGCTGTTCGGCCAGAAACTCACCGATTATTTGCCGATGGTCGCCATCGGGCTGGTGACGTGGACGCTGTTTTCCAGCACGGTCAACGAAGGCAGCATGGCGTACATCAGCAGTTCGAGTTATATCCGCCAGGTGAGTACGCCGCGGCTGGTTTATGTGCTGCAGGTCGGCTGGCGCAATCTGGTGATTTTCGCCCACAACTTTGTCATCGTCGCCATCGTGCTGGCGATTTTCGGCGTGAAAAGCTGGCTGACGCTGCCGTTGGTCATCCCCGGGATTTTGCTGCTGCTCGCCAATGCATTGTGGATGGGGATGATTGCCGGCCTGCTGTCGGCTCGGTTCCGCGATTTTCCGCAAATCATCGCCGCGCTGCTGCAGGTGGCGTTTTACGTCACGCCGATTTT